>Ga0182030_10004300_pt1 | contig 30375 bp, 25 predicted proteins | sample 812S3MmetaG_FD_121299 | JGI IMG/M metagenome (GOLD analysis project Ga0182030, IMG submission 121299) | Permafrost microbial communities from Stordalen Mire, Sweden - 812S3M metaG (Illumina Assembly) | ecosystem: Environmental > Terrestrial > Soil > Wetlands > Permafrost | place: Sweden...
GATGTAGAGGAAACCGTCGGCATCGAGCCGCCCAAGATCCCCGGTGCGCAACCATTGACGGCCATCGGCGTCGATCCAGGTGACCTCGCGGTTGGCCTGCTCCAGCCCATGGTAGCCAGCCATGATAAGCCGTCCGCAGCCGACGACCTCGCCGGTTTCGCCGACCGCGAGCTCGCGGTCGTCGTCACCGAGAATGCGGATGTCGGCCCCGAGCACCGGCTTGCCGACCGACTGCAGCTTGCGCTCGAAATCCTCCGGTTGAAGAATCGTGATCAAACCCTCGGTGAGCCCGTAGAGCTCGATCAGATCGCAGCCGAACTCACGCACGAAGCCGCGCTTGATCTCCTCCGCCAGCGGCGAGCCGCAGCACATCAACATCTCGAGGCTGTCGGTGCGGAATGCGCCGTGCTGCGGATCGGCGAGCAGCCGCTCGAGCTGCACCGGCACGAAGGCCCCATGCGTGATGCGTTCTCCCTCGATGAGCGCGAGCGCTGCGCGCGGGCTGAAGCTTCGCAACAGCACGATCGTTCCGCCAACGAGTATGGTCGACAGCATCGTGACCCAGCTGATATTCGAGAACAGCCCGAGCGAGCACAGCGTGCGGCAACCGCTGCGGTAACGCAGTGCAATCGCAGCGTCATAGGCCCAGTGCATGCGGCAGGCGTGCGTGTGCACGATGCCCTTTGGCAATGCCGTGGTGCCCGAGCTGTAGATGAGATTGCACTCATCATCGGGCCCGATCGCGACCGCCGGCGGCGTTGCAACCTGGGCGGCGCAGAACAGCTGGAAGTCCAGCCAACCCTGCGCCGGCGGCTCGCAGCCGATGAAGTGGCGCGCGCCGAGCACGCCCTGGGCGCGCAGCTCATCGAGCCGCGCGCAGTGCGGCCCGGAGGCAAACACCGCGACGCAGCGCGCGTCCGCGCACATGTCGGCCACTGCCTGATCGGCGATCGAGACGTTGAGCGGCACCGCGACCGCGCCCGCGCGTATCACGCCGAACAGCGTGAGTGCGGTCTCGAACCGGCTGTCCATCAGGACTGCCACCCGCTGGCGCGGCGCGACGCCGAGGGCAGCCAGAGCGTTGGCAATCCGCGCCGTGGCATCCGCGAACTCGCGCCAGTTCAGAGCCACCGCGCCGTCGATCAGCGCCGGCCGCTCCGCCAGCCACCGCCCGTTCTGAACGATCAGGTCCGGCACCAGGGGCGAAGATGCTTTAAACCACGACATATAGACCTGTGGCCGCCGCGGCCGGCGCTGGAGGCTTGCCCGCCGTGCGCCTGAGCTGATTAAAAGTGGTAGCTCACCGTTGCAGAATAGGTCCGCGGCGGGCCATAGAAACCGATCTGGCTCACGCCGCCGATATAGGAGTTGGCTGGCGCGATCGGCGGATTGCCGAAGTCGTAGCCGGCCACGCGGTAGTACTTGTTTGTCAGGTTCTTGCCGTCGATTGAGAACCGCCACGCCTTGCCCGTCGTGGTGAATGCAAGACCGGCATTGAGCAGCCCATATGCCGGCTGATCGGTCACGCTCGGCGTGGTATTCGCGACCTTGGTAAAGCTGCGCCAATCGTAACCCGCGCGTGCGAGCAGCGTGCCTGATGCCAGATCCCAGGTATAGGTCCCGTTGCCGGATACGGTCCAGCTCGGTGCATTGAGCGGCCGATTCTGGCTGGCGACGTTGACCGTCCCCACGCCGGCCCCGCAACCGGGCTCGAAGGTGAACACGCTGCAAGGAAAGATGTAATCCTCGTAGTAGGAATCAAGATAGCCGGTGGTGAGTCCGAGCGTGAACGCTCTGCTCGCGCGCCATGCGGACTCGAGCTCAACACCCTTGTTGATCTGCTTGCCCGCATTGAGCACCGCGGTGAGGTTGGTCGGCGCACCCTCGTATTCGACGAATTGCTGCAGCCCGACCTGCGCATTGCTGTAGGGGTCGTAGAACGCCGTCAGATTCAGCAACAACGTGTCGTCGAGCAGCGTCGACTTAAGGCCGATCTCGTAATTGTCTGCGGTCTCCGAGCCGTAGCCGTTCTTCGTGCCCGGGTAGACAGCCGCATTGCCGCGCATGTCGAAGCCGCCACTCTTGAAGCCCCGACTGTACGTCGCGTAGGTCATCACGTGGTCGGTCCAGTGGTAGTCGAGGCCGAGACGCGGCGTAATGTTCACGAACGAGCGGGCGTTATTGTAATCAGTTACAACACCTGTAAACGGGAAGAAGCCGGTCGGCACAGCCGCAGCATTGAAGAACTGCTGGTTCGGCAACAACTGTTCCGGCGCAAAGCTGCCGTAGTCCCCCTGGTACACATTGGCGGTCTTCCGATCCTCGTTCCAGCGCAGCCCGGCATCTAGGTTCAGCCGATCGGTGAGCTTCCAGGAGGTGTCGCCGTAGACCGCCGAACTCCTGGTCAGCACACAACCCTTGACCAGCTCAGTGATGTAAAAATCGAAAGCAGGCAGGCCCAGCAATGTCAGTGTCCCGATCGAGGCGTTGTAGTCACCGCAGGCCGTGCTGTCCATGTAGAACACACCGCCGACCGCCTTCACCAGGTCGTTGGTGAAGGTCAACTGGGCTTCCTCCGAGGCCTGTTGATCGTGATACAGGCCCGGCACCTGGAACAGGTTCTGGTCCAGTTCCGAAAAGTTGATGAACTGCTGGCCGTGGCCTTCGCGGTAGGCGCCGACGAGTTTGAGGCTGAGTTGATCGGTCAGGTTCTGGGTGTAGGTCGCCGAGTAGCCGCTGCGATGAAAGAAATCCCGGTTCACCGGCATGTCATCGTACATATCGTACGGGTTGCTGAGCGGCGGCGCGAGGTAGTTGTTGAGCCGTTGGCCGCCGGAGACATTCGAATTGTCGAGCGTGTCGTCGGCCACCAGCTTGAGCTTCGAACTTTCGCCCCAGAGAATGGTCAGGTTGGCGCGCCCGGCGAGAATGTCCTTGTTCGACACCGACTCGCCGATGGAGTTGTAAGGGCTCGGCGTCTGACCCGGCTGGGCGACCACCTCGCCGTAGCCGCCGTGCTGCATATCCGCCAGAGCGATGCCGAAGTAGACATGATCGGCGATCAGCGGAGTCGAGCCGCTGAGCTTGAAGTCGTGCTCCCCGAAGTTGCCACCGGTGGCCGAGACGGTGAGCGTGGCAGGTCCAGCAATATCGCGCGTCACGTACTTGATCGCCCCGGCAATCGTGTTTTTGCCATACAGCGTGCCTTGCGGACCGCTCAGTACCTCGAGCCGGTCTACATCGATGACATCGAGCAGCGAGGACTGTGGGCGTGCGAGGTAGACATCGTCGAGATACACGCCGACGCCGGGCTCGAAACCCCATAGCGGGTCGCTCTGCCCGACACCGCGGATATAAACGTTGATGGTGCTGCTGGTCGCGCGATCGTTCGCGATCTTCATGTTCGGCACGAAGCTGTTAAGGTCTTCCAGATTCGTGACGTCCTGGCTTTGGATCGTCTCTGCGGTGACTGCGGCTACGGTGAGCGGCACGCTTTGCAGGTCCTCCGCCCGACGCCGCGCGGTGACCACGATTTCCTCGAGGGTGCCGTTGTTTGCGGCAGCACCAGTGGTCGCGTCGGGCTCGGCCGCGCCAGCCAGGCCCGCCGAAACGAACAAATACGCGATGAAAGCGCTGCATAGCCTGCGAATCATGGTGGTGTTTCCCCAAAAATCTTAGTTATCTGTGCCGCCGTCCACTCATTAGGTTGAACGGTCGTTGAATTCTATTTCAACGCTCGTTTAATATTAATCATGGGTAGCACACGGCGCTTATGTTCAGCTAGGGCCACGCCGAAAGCGGCGTACCAATCGATTGGCCGCGCTGGCGCGTGCCAAGCGCTGCCCTGCTGGGCTAGAATTGCTGCCTGCTGCAGGTATTCAATGCCCCGTCCGAAGCGCACTACCAAAGACAAACTCCTAGACGCAGCGGAGAAGCTGTTTGCCCGCCGGGGCTTCCACGGCACGTCGCTGCGCGACATCACGGGGGCGGCCGGCGTGGACCTTGCCCTGGTGAACTACCACTTTGGCAGCAAGAAACAGCTGCTCGAAACGGTGCTCGAGCGACGTGGCCAGGTATTGAATGAAGAACGGTTGCGCCGCCTGGCCGACGTGCGCCATCGTGCCGCCCCTCACGCTCCCAGCACCGAAGCTGTGGTAGGCGCCTTTCTCGATCCGATTCTGGATCGCCTGGCCCACGCCGGCCCGGGTTGGCACAGCTATTTTGCGCTGATCGCCTATGTGAACAATTCACCAGAGTGGGGCCGTAAGCTCATGGGCAAGACCTTCGATGTTACGGTGCGCGAATTCATTCAGGCGGTCATGCTGTCGCTGCCGGGAGCCGCACCCGAGGACATCTTCTGGGGTTACAACTTTCTCACTGGAGCCTTGACGCTGTCGCTCGCGGAGACCGGCCGCCTGGATGCGCTCTCGGACGGCCTGTGCCGATCGAACGACGTGGCGGCTCTGAAGGCGCGCCTGGGACCGTACGTTGCGGCCGGACTGCGCGGGCTGGCTCGCCCGCGTCGGTCGCCGAGGGAGCGCTAGAATTTCCCGCGCGCAACTGCAATCCGAGAGCTATGCGCGCTATGCCCTCGGCATGCTACTGCTGGTTTATACCTTTAATTTCATCGATCGGATCATCCTCGGCATTCTGGTACCGCCGATCAAGGCCGAATTGCATCTCACCGATACCGAGCTTGGGCTGTTGGGCGGAACCGCCTTCGCGCTGTTTTACACCGGGCTCGGCGTTCCCATGGGCTGGCTCGCCGATCGGGTGAATCGCAAATGGATCATAGCGATCTCGCTGAGCCTGTGGAGCGCTTTTTCCGCAGCTACCGGCCTGTCGCACAATTTCATTCAGCTGTTCATTGCACGGCTGGGTGTCGGCATAGGCGAGGCGGGCGGGGTGGCCCCGGCCTATTCCGTCATCAGCGACTACTTCCCGCCGGCCAGGCGCGCGCGGGCGCTCGCCATCTATTCTTTTGGGATTCCGATTGGCAGCGCTGCGGGTTTGCTGTTCGGCGGTCTGATTGCAGCCACCGTCAGCTGGCGCTTCGCGTTCGTCGTCGTGGGCGCGCTCGGCCTGATCCTGACGCCCGTCTTTGGCTACACGGTGCGCGAACCGGCGCGCGGCGGGCTCGACGCGACGGCGCGGGCGCGGGCTATACCGAAATTGCGGCAAGTGGGAGCGCTGCTGGCGGGAAAGATCTCGTTCTGGAGCCTCTCGCTCGGCGGTGCCGCGAGCTCGGTGATGGGATACGGAACATTCTTCTGGTTACCGTCATTCTTCGTACGCAGCTACCACCTGTCGCTATCGCAGGTGTCCTGGTACCTCGGCACGATAACCCTGGTAGGGGGCGTCACGGGCATATGGCTCGGCGGCTTTCTCGCCGATCGCCTCGGCAGCCGTAGCCGCTCGGCCTATGCGCTGGTACCGGCCGGCGCATTTGCGCTGACCATTCCGCTGTATGCACTCGGCGTGCTGGCACCCCCTAGCGTGTGGACCTTGCCGCTGTTCCTGCTGCCGATCGCGCTGGCACTCGCGTGGCTCGGCCCGACAATCTGCGCGATACAGCATTTGGTACCGCCGGACATGCGGGCATTGGCCTCGGCGCTGTTTCTGTTCATCAACAATCTCATCGGCCTGGGACTCGGTACCGTGCTGATCGGTCGTCTGTCGGATCACTTTGCCGGCCGATACGGCAGCGATTCGCTGCGCTACGCGATCTTGTCGGGGACGGGGTTTTACCTGATCGCCGCCCTGCTGTTTGTTATCGCCGCGCGCCACCTGTCATGCGAATGGCAGGAGCACGACCCTGACGCAGCAAGCGCCTCGGCGCTTTAACTGAAAGGCAGGAAGTCTCCTTTCGCAAGCAATCGGATTCCTTGAGCGCACTTGCGCCAATGCTCAATATGGGAGAGTTCGTAATCTGCCTTGCTCGGAATCGGCCTGTCGTTACCGGCGGGCTTGGTGTCATGAGGACTCACTCACCATGGCAGAATGCAACACACCTCTCTGGCCCGCGCGCTCTAAATTTTTAACGTCCAGAAACAGCTGCTAGTGTTCGGGGACAGCCAGTCATCGGCGGGGGTATCAGCAGGGGTATCTTCGGAAGCTGTAATAACGAACTGCCTGTAAATTACGGCTTTTTCAGTATGAATGCGGCTCCAACCCGGAAGCCAATTGGCCGCAATGAATCCCGTGCGTTGCATGCCCTTATTAGACAGCGACGAATTCAAGCTCCGCCCCGTATCGAAAACCGCTGAAAGAGGCTGCGCGCGTTCGCCACCTCGATGTCTTGAAGTTCCTCCGCCGACAGCCCCAAGCTATGGAGGCTCTCCACCGAGCCCTTGACGCCCGGCGCCGCGTTGAATGGAAAGTCCGATCCGAAGACAATCTGCTTGGACGTAACGAGCTTCAATAGCGGACCAAACGCGGCGGCGTTTGCCGACCCCGCGATGTCGTAGTAGAGCTTGTGCAACTGGTCAAGCCAGCCCTGCTTCCCCAAGACGGTCGCCTGCCAGATTATGCGATTGACGAGGAATGGTATCGTGCCGCCCGCATGCGAGAAGATGAATCGGATATTGGGCCACCGCATAAAGGCGTCGCTGGCGAGCAAGCTCACAATCGTCCGCGTTGTGCTGTGCGGAAATTCGATCATTGAGGACGGAATGCCGGGCAATACGTCCAGATCGCAGCTACACGTGTTGGGGTGTACGTACACGATGAGCCCGCGGCGATTCATCTCCTCGAACACCGGGCTGAAACCGGGATCACCGAGGTAGCGATTTCCGTAATTGGTCATCAAGCCGACGCCATCGCACTTGAGCGTCTCCACCGCGTGCCCGATTTCCGCGAGACTTGTCTGGACGTCCGGGAGAGGTAATGCAGCGAAGAAACCGAATCGCTGCGGGTGATCGGCAGCCATCTGCGCCGCGAAATCATTGCAATATCGCGCTAGGCGCTTCGCGAGGCCCACATCGTCGAACCAGATGCCGGGGGCGCTGATGGAAACGACCGCAGCGGCGATGCCGTTCTCGTCCATGACCCGCAATGAGGCGGCCACGTCCCAGTCCGGTGCACCGCTCGGCGACGGACGTCCGATGGCCTGCCGCCCTACGAGACGAACATACTCGGGCGGTAGAATGTGATGGTGCGTGTCGATTCGTCCGACCGACTCGGCGGCGCTTCTGGCGGCGCTTCCTTGCGAGAACAGTGGCCGACTGCCAAGCAGATACAACCCTGCTGCTCCGAGAGTCGCGGCGAATGTCCGTCGTGTTACCGCATGCTGCGCCATCAGTTATCGTCCTCTTTGCTGTGCAATTCTTGTTAGAGCCCCGAAACGGCGTTGTTTTACGCGTCAAAGTGGCTGCAGGCAAGCAGACATTCATCATCGTCGGCAGCGGGTCATCAATACCGGTTGGCGGTCACCCGCCGAGCGAGCACCGTCAAATCGGCGGCCGACCTCTAATGGGCCTCATTGTGCCCGCAGCCGCGCTTCGCAGTAATGCCGTTGAGTGCCTGCTTTCCAGCTTTGGCGTGGCGAGCCGTTTGGTCACAGACCTATCCTAGGCTTCTCGGCGTTCAGTGAGCGTCGCGACATACGCCGAACGCGGGCAGCGATCGCACCACACGTGCGAGCGTTCGATAGTAGTATCGAGCGAACCGTGTATGACGCTCTGAGGTACCCGCATGTCGACTGATCGCATTCACGTTCACCGCCTTGCGGTGGCCACGGTGCTCTATCGATTTCTGACCGATGAGGCATTGCCTGGCAGCGGCGTGCGTGCCGGCACGTTCTGGCACGGCGTGGATGCCCTCATTCATGATTTGACATCCAGGAATCGAACGCTGCTGGCTGAACGGGATCGACTGCAGAGCGAGCTCGACCGTTGGCATATTGCCCACCCCGGACCGATCGTTGATATGCCGGCGTACCGAACGTTCCTCCAATCCATTGGTTACCTGGAGGAAGTCCCCCAATCCGTGAATGTCAGCACCGCCAATGTGGATGCCGAGGTAACTGCGGCTGGACCACAGCTGGTCGTGCCGGTAATGAACGCGCGCTTCGCGATCAACGCGACCAACGCACGCTGGGGTAGTGTGTACGACGCGCTCTATGGTACTGATGCGATTCCAGAAGACGGCGGCGCCGGGCGCAGCGGCGAATACAACACGACACGCGGCGCCAGAGTGATCGAGTTCGGCCGCGACTTCCTCGATAAGGCGGCCCCGCTGGCGGCCGGATCACATCGCGTTGCCACGGCGTACACGGTAGTCGACGGCCAGTTGCAGGTGGCGCTGCCTGCGGGCAATACAATATTGGGGCGGCCGGCGCAGTTTGCCGGTTGGCGCGGCGACAGCGCGGCGCCTTCGGTGGTGCTGCTGCAGAACCATGGCCTGCACTTTGAAATCCAGATCGACCGCCTCGGCCCGATAGGCAAGACGGACACCGCGGGAGTCAGCGATATCCTCATGGAATCGGCGCTGACGACCATAATTGACTGCGAGGATTCGGTTGCCGCGGTCGATGCCGAAGATAAAGTCCTGGCCTATCGCAACTGGCTCGGGCTAATGAGGGGTACTTTGACCGCACCGATGGTCAAGTCTGGCAAGTCATTCACCCGCAGCCTGAACCCGGACCACGAGTACCGCAGTGCTCGCGGCTCGCTGACACTGCCTGGTCGCTCATTACTGTTCATACGAAATGTCGGTCACCTGATGACCAACCCGGCTGTGCTCGATGGCGCCGGCAACGAGGTACCGGAGGGCATACTCGATGCGATATGCACCAGCCTGATCGCGATGCACGACCTGCAGCGTACCGGCGGCAATAGCCGCACCGGCTCGATCTATATCGTCAAGCCCAAAATGCACGGCGCCGCCGAGGTCGCGTTTACCAGCGAACTGTTTGGCCGCGTGGAGCAACTCCTCGATCTGCCAGCCAATACACTGAAGATGGGCATCATGGACGAGGAGCGTCGCACCTCTGTAAACCTCAAGGCCTGCATCGCGGCCGCCAGCGCGCGCGTGGTTTTCATCAATACCGGCTTTCTCGATCGCACTGGCGATGAGATTCACACTGCCATGGAAGCCGGGCCGGTGATCCGCAAGGGCGAAATGAAAAACACCGCCTGGATCAACGCTTATGAGAAGAACAATGTGCAGATCGGCCTGGCCTGCGGCCTGCGGGGGCACGCGCAAATCGGCAAGGGCATGTGGGCAATGCCAGACCAGATGGCCGAGATGCTCAGGCAGAAAATCGCCCATCCCAGGGCCGGTGCCAACACGGCCTGGGTACCCTCCCCGACCGCGGCGACGCTTCATGCGCTGCACTATCATGAGATCAATGTCCAGGCCGTGCAGAGCGGACTGGAGGGCCGCAACGAAGACCTGCTGGATCAGCTGTTGACCATACCGGTGGCACGCGAGCACAACTGGAGTGACAACGAGATCCGCGAGGAACTACGAAACAACACTCAGGGAATCCTGGGATACGTGGTCCGCTGGATTGAGCAGGGTATTGGTTGCTCGAAGGTGCCCAACATCCAAAACGTTGCCCTGATGGAGGATCGTGCAACCCTTCGGATTTCCAGCCAGCATATCGCCAACTGGTTACGTCATGGCGTGGTCACCGAGGCACAGGTATTGGATACCCTGAAAGACATGGCAGCAATCGTCGATCACCAGAATGCCGCCGATCCACATTATGTGCCCATGGCGCCGAACTTCGAGGACTCCGATGCTTTCAATGCGGCTTGCGATCTTATTTTGAAGGGCCGTCTGCAGCCGAATGGATATACCGAGCCACTGCTGCACCGGTGGCGGCAAGTGACCAAGACACGATGCGCCGCCGGAAACCGCTCCCGCTAGCAGACCTTCTTCCCGCTACTCGTGGAGAGGTTTTCGAGCAAATTAAACATCTAAAGACCAGCAGATGCCCCTTTGCGAACCTGCCGGAACTCGCATATGCGCGTGGGGCCAGGCTTTAACCGCCGATAAGATGAGCCGGGCCAGGCACCTCGCCCAAACCGGGGAGCCGCTTAATCAATGAGTTATTAGTTCGTTCTGAGCTTTACGTCGCAAATCCAGGATCGACGTTCACTGTAAGCTCCACGTCTCGACCGAGCCTTAAGCCCCCATGTCGCTAGCCCCCATGTCGCTATACCTGCCTATAGCCTTTCTTTCGATGCAGCTCATTGTGCTGGGCTTCTTCGGCCTGTCAGTGACTGGACCGGCGGCCTACATCCTGATGGTGATCGCGCCGCTGCTTGCGGCCGTGGCGACGCTCTGGCGCGGGCGATCGCACACCACCTCGGCTCGCTACGGTTGGTACGCCCTCTCCCTGGCCCTGACGGTCTGGGCGGTGGGCGCGTTCGGTAATCTTTGGCAGGAAATGGTCCTGCATCGTCAAAACGAGATGTACCGCGCGAGCATGCTGGCATTTAACCTAGCGGTGGTACCGACCACGTACTTGCTGGCCAGCGATTGGCGTTTGCATGGGCGGCAGCTGTTACGTGTAGTCGATGCGCTGGTAGCGCTCGCGCTTGGCTGCGCGTACTTCCAATATACCTGGATCATGATCAGCGACCACTCCGCTCCCGCGGAACCAGGCGTGGCCTACCTGGTGTGGCTGCTGGATCTGCAAAACCTCTACCTCGCCGCGGGCGCGCTGGTCCGCTGGTACGTTGCGGAAGACCGCGACGAACGCGACCTGTTTCGCGCACTCGCCGTGTACACGCTCATTTACTTCGTCATTGTTTTCATCAATGACCATTACTTCGCTGGTAACCCCGACTTCGGGCCGGAATACGGCACGCTCGTCACACTGGCCTTTGCGGCACTCTGCAGCTTCGCTTTGCGCGCTCCCGCCGCACGGCCGGTGCACGCGGTGAACTCGACCCTGGTGCGCATGGTACGCAACGGCAGCCCGATCTTGCTGGCGGTCGCGCTGCTCACGGCGTCTTTGTTTCTAATCCGCGTGGATTATCTCTGGGGTTGTGCGGGCATCTTGATCGCTGTGCTCGGAATCGGTGTGCGAACAACCCTGATCCAGGTACATCAAATCGAGCATAGAGAAGCCCTGCGACGAAAGGCATCGGCGCTGCAGATCATCGCCTGGACCGATGCATTGACTGGCGTGCCCAATCGCCACTTCTTCACCGAGGCGCTCGCTCGCACGTGGCGCGGGGAGCGCCGTCCCGGGCCGCATGCGATCCTGATGATCGACATCGATCATTTCAAACTACTCAATGATCGCTATGGTCACCCCGCAGGCGATGGCTGTCTGCGCGAAGTAGCTCGGGCTTTGCAGGGCGCGTTAACGCGCTCAGATGATGTGCTGGCGCGCTACGGTGGCGAGGAATTCATCGTGCTTCTACGCGACAGCCCAGTGGTCGGCGCAATAGCCATGGCGGAGCGACTGCGTGTCGCAGTGCAGAACTTGGGCATTGAAAATGCAGGCAGTCCAGAGCGGGTGGTGACGGTCAGCATCGGCATTGCCAGTGCTGAACTCACCGATGAGACCGCGGCCGTGAGAATGGTCGAGGACGCCGACCGAGCGCTGTACAAGGCCAAGTGTGCCGGGCGAAATCAGGTAAAGCTGGCGAGTGACCTCATCAATGATGAATTAGCCTCAACGGCGACTATTACCGCCCGACTCCGGCGCTTACAAATGTAACCCGCAAATAAGCCGACCGGCAGCCCGCTGCATTCGGCACTGGTGAGCGTCTTCTGCGCCCGCACTAGCACCACTTGTGCCGCCAGTGCCGGCTACCAAAGATGGCGATGGCGGCCAGGGTGTTAAAACCAACGACCAGCGTGATCCAGCCAGCCGAAAAACGGCTCAGATCCACGTGCGCCGCCAGCAGAGTTCCCCATGGCGCCAGCGCGAACGGTGCGTACAGCGCCGTGCATATCATCGTCAGCGGAGAAAAGTTAGCGCATGCGCCGGAGCGCGGATCGGGATGGCGATTATAGGGATGCTTGGCTTATGCTCGCGTCTGCATACATAGCTTGGCGGTGAGGCGGCATTCCCATGTATAAGCGTAACCACCTTGTCCGGTTCTGCGTTGCTCTCACACCGGCACTGATTCCATGGTCATCCCTGTCGGCGCAGGCGGTAACGGATCAGAACTACCAGATCTTCGTTACCAACGAAAAATCCGGCGATGTCACGGTCATCAATGGCGGCGATTTCAAGGTTGTTGCAACGATTCCGGTCGGCAAGCGGCCGCGCGGGATCCAGGTAAGCCCCGACGGCAGGACTGTCTACGTAGCCATGAGCGGTACCCCCATCGCGCCGCCGCCGAAGCTGGATGCACAAGGTAATCCAATCTTCCAGAGGGGGAAAGACGACGACGACGACGAGACTGCCCGCGCCGACAAATCCGCCGATGGCATTGGCGTGATCGATGTCGCACAGAAGAAACTGACGGGAAAGCTATCCGTGGGTTCGGATCCGGAGGAATTTTCTCTGAGCAAATCCGGCGCCGAATTGTACGTTTCCAATGAAGATGTCAAAACTGCCAGCGTTATCGATCTGGCCAGCGGAAAAGTGACACATATCGTTCCTGTTGGCCAGGAACCGGAGGGCGTCGCCACGGCACCCGATGGCAAGAACTTTTATGTGACTTGCGAGGCGGGCGGCGAAATCTATGTGATCGATGCAGCCACTTACAAAGTAGTCGGGCAATTCACGGTGCCGCTGCGCCCGCGTAGCGTCGATTTCCTGCCCGGATCAGGCATTGGATTTATTCCATCGGAGTCGGTCGGTCAATTGAACGTGATCGATACGGTGCATTACAAGGTTGCAAGAGCCATAACTCTGCCGCCGGGATCGCGGCCGGTACGAGTGCGGGTGGCACCTAATGGTCAGAAAGTCTATGTCAGCAATGGACGCGCCGGAACCGTGTCGGTGCTTGATAGCCATTCCTACGAATTAATCGACGACATCAAGGTCGGTACACGCCCGTGGGGAATCGTCATTTCGCCCGACGGCAAGTATCTTTTCGCGGCCAACGGACCATCCAATGACGTGTCAGTCGTGGATCTGCAGATCAACAAGGAAATGACGCGCATTCAGGCGGGCCAGAGTCCCTGGGGCATTGCTATCGTGCCCAACCCGCGCTAGCCCTTGCCCGGGCTAGGGTCCGACGGTATAGACCTGCTGCACGGTGATGCTACGCTTGAAGCCGTCCTTGAACGCCCGGGCGCGTAGAATTTTGGTGCCGGTAAGCTGGATTGGCGCCTCATATAGTGGGTCGGAGGCGTCCGGATCGCTACCGTCCAGGGTGTAATGGATGGCAGCGCCAGGCTCACTGTCCTGTAGCGCGACGGCAAGCGGGGCGTTATAGGTGCCTCCCGGCCGTGACAGCGTTGGCGGATCCAATACGGGACGGCCCGGTAGGCTGTTAATCCACTCCCCGAGCAGGGCTACGCCCTTTTGGTCAATGGTTTCGCGCGCCAGCGGCGGCATCCGGATGTCACCGTCCGTGTCCACCCGCATATACACAATGGAGCGCCAGACGTCGTGCGGTGAGATAATTCTTGGCCTGTCGATGCCCTGATCGATCAACACCGGACCATCGATCAGCCCCTGCTCGGCAAGCGGCGTAGTATAGCGAGCGTCAAAATAGGCGACCGTCCCGCCAGGGTGGTGGCAGTGCGAGCAATTGGCGTCAAGGTACGATCGGGCCCGATCTTCCACACTGCGGCTGGTATCGTCCGACGCTGCCATCGCCGGCAGACTGCCCAATTGATCTGCCGGAATTGTCGGCTCGAATAGACCGATGTGATTCCAGCTACGCAGTTCATTATCTGTGACCCCCGATGGGTAGCTGAGGTCGCGATTCAGTTGGCGCGTCTTGACCCCGAGAACACCGCCGGCACCGGCGGTGTGACAGGTCAAGCAGTCTTTGCGGCTCGGGTAATACCAGGTCTGGCGTGAATCCCCCGTCGCCGCCTTGACTGAGATTTCCTCCGACAGGCTGCCAGATAACAGGTCCGCATCGCTGTCGTCGGGGCGCCATTTGTAAGTCACCCCGTACACTCCGCCCGCGTTGTCACGCACCAGCATGCGTGTCTCAAGGCGCCGCTTGGCGCTCGGATCGGCTGCGCCCGTCGGCAGGTCGAAGTTCTTCACGAATACCGTGCCTGCCGGAAAGGTCCATTGCCCATTCGCTGAAAATTTTATCTTTCCATCTGGAATGGCAACCCATCGGGACTTTGATGCGCCGTCAGACCAGAAGGGCACCACGAGGTCGTACGGTATCAGGGCTTTGTTGGGAATCCGATGGCGCGTATCGCTAAACGCCCCGGTTTGAGACAGCAGCGGCGGAATCTTACCGTCCGCGCGCGAAGGCATATTCAAGTAGGGTTTAGCGGCAATCCGATCAGCGAGCCCATAAGACCTGGCGTCACTCTGTGAGTCCGCACGCGCGAACGGCAGCAATCCGATCGCTAGAGCGATGAGCCCCGTGGCGAGACGTCCGTGACGAACATGTGCTGCGCGCTGATGCATCCTGTTCCCGTCGCTGCCGCTATTCGACCGCTTCGAATATGAGAGGTTCCCGGCTCATATCGGGATTTATTGCCTTGGTTGCGCGGCCGATTGGCGCAACTCTTCAAATAGCCGCCAGAAGTCCGCCGCTGCCCGCCGCAGGTTGCTCTGCCAGTCGGAAGAAGCAGCATGGTCGGCGCCATCGGTGATGTACTTGGCGCAGCCGAAGCGCACGCCTTCGACGTGGCAGACCTTCGCCAGCGCATAGGCCTCCATATCGATCGCCTCGCAGTGCACGCGCGGGGCACCCGTCTCGAAGCAATCCCCACTACCGCACAGGGCCGCCGGCAGCTGGGTGAATACCGGCGGGCAGTCCAGTTGCGCGGGCACGTCCTCGTAAGGGGTGTGCCCGTGCGGAAATCCCAATGCGCTGACGTCCATGTCGCGCTGTACGAAGCTGTGGCAGGCCACCAGTGTCCCAGTCGGAAAATGCCGGCTGCCCGCTGTGCCGAGATTGATCACCAGCGGCGGCGGTATGGCGGCCGCACGATATTGCGCCAGGCGGCGCGTCAGCGACATCGCCGCGTTCACCTTGCCGACCCCGGTGTATAGTACCGTAACACCTTGTTGTTCGAACACGCCCTGGGCTTCGATCTCCAGCGCCATTACGATTAGCATGAGGGCTAAATACCGCATCCCGGACCAGCGTACAATCCCTTCATGGCAGCAACGACTGCAAATGCGCGAATCAACTTTGACGACGTTTGCACTCGCACGACAGGGCGTTCCGCACACCGGTATCGCCGAACGGCGATGTCTGCAACAAATTCGGACCTATCTCAAGGCGCTCGCGGCCCGGGACAATCAGCTACCATTTTATATGGCGCTGCCCTATTCGACGTTGATTCCTCGCAGCAGAGCGGTGCTCAGGTCATCATCGAGGAGCGCGCCGCGGATGAAGTGAGCTGGATGCACGGCCAGGCAAGTGGCGGCGACCGGCTGGCCGCCGATCTGGTTGCTATCGATGCAGATCGTCGATCCAGCGCACCGGCTCCGGCACCTCGACCGGTTCGATATCCAGGTTGAACACCAGGCCGGTCTGCCCGCTTCGCGCCAGGACACAGTGCAGTTGCAGCTCCTCGCTGGCGTTGATTTCCTGGTGCGGAACGAACGGCGGTACGTAGATGAAATCGCCTGCCGCGGCCTCGGCAACAAATTCGAGCCGATCGCCCCAGCGTAGCCGCGCGACACCTTTGACGACATAGATGACGCTTTCCAGGTCGCCATGATGATGAGCGCCAGTCCTGGCGTTCGCATCGATGGTCACGGTGCCGGCCCAGAGTTTCGTCGCGCCGGTGAGCCCGGTAGTAACCGCCGCGCGGCGTTGCATACCCGGGGTCTGCGCAGTATTGGGATCGAGCTCATCGACCCGTATTACCCGCACGCCGTTGGAACGCCAGCGGCTGATCGTATCGATCATTGTTCGTCTCCGCTTCCGGAACTGCTGAGCGTAGCAGCTGCTACGCACCATGTGCCGGGTGCGTGTCCAGCGCCAAATTACGTATTGTTTTTTGCATCATAATTTAATTCGGCCCCCTGTCCATCGCGCGTCTGAAGCCCAGCCGCGTGGTTAGCGCGCGTCCGGCAGTAACCCCTTGTCCACCAGCACCGGTGGATGGCGGTGATGCGTCGCCTGCTCCCAGGCGTATGCAAAACCAAGCAGATCGCCATCCCTAAATGGTCGCCCCGAGAACTCCAAGCCGAACGGCAGGCCGCTGTCGTAGAAGCCGCCGACCACGACCACTGCCGGCACGCCTAACATGTTGACCCAACTGGTGGCGGAATGCGGCCCTTCACTCAGCCGGCCATCCTGTGCCAATGTCTCATCGACCGGCGGCATCTGGATTGCCGGGTACACATAGCCATCCAGCTGCAGTCGATCCATGGTTGCGAGATAAGCCTCCAGCACGCGCCGGCGCGGACCGAAAAAGTTGCTGTCGGCGTCCGGATCGGTCTCGAGAATGCGCTGATTGACACTGACATCTCCGATCTGCGCATTGGCCGGCTCGGTGCCGACGATCGGCGCACCGAGCGGGGCTCCCATTACCCGCTCGTAGTCGGCCGCCGAGTGATATTCGGCCGGCCCGAATTCCTTCAGGAACTGATTCGTCCCTTCACGCACGTATGCGTAAGTGCTCACGCGGGCTGCGGCCCTGGCGAAGCTGTCCGGCAGCACCGAGTCGTCTGCCACCACCGTGGCGCCCAGTGCACGCAGTTCCTCGAGCGCCCGCATGAAGGCCGCTCGTGTCCGCGGGTCGAGCGCCACCGCCTGCTCGGCGGACTGTTTCGCGGCCGCAAGTTCCGACACGCCAGCCGGTGTACCGTGAAACGGTACACCAATTCCCTGCAGGATAAATGCCGGCACCCCGAAGCGCTTGCCCTTCAGCGCATCGAGCTTCAGATATTGCAGGTACGGGCCACGCTGCGCCTTGGCCGCGGAACCACTGGTCACCGGATCGAGCGGGTCCTCTCCGGCCATGACGTCGAGCGCGGCGGCGGCATCGGCGACCGTGCGGGCGATCGGCCCGGTGTTGTCGAGCAGCCAGTCCAGCGGCGCGATACCGGCGATGCTGACCAGCCCCCGGGTCGGAAACACGCCGATCAGTGCGCTAGTTGCCGCCGGCATGCGGATCGAGTTGCCGGTGTCGGTGCCGTTGCCGAGCAATGCCAAATTTGCCGTGATTGCAGTGACGGTGCCGCCGGAGGATCCGCCCGGTGAAAAACGTACATCGAACGCATTACCGGTGCGGCCGAAGGAGCTGCTGCGATTGGTGTCCGCGTTTGCGAAGTCCGGCATGTTGGTATGACCGAGGATGATCGCTCCGGCCGCACGCAGGCGTGCGACGATGGTTGCGTCGCGAGGCGCCAGCAGCTCATGGCCGGGCACGACGTAGCCCGCCCAGCCGTCGGTGGTCACCTTACCCTGGATGCTGGTGTTGGCTTTGATGACGATGGGCACGCCCCACAGCGGCGCATGCGTCATCACCCCGGACGCCTCAGCGTCCTCGCGCGCGGCGACGGCGCGGGCATCGGCAGCGAACACCTGTTCGAGCGCCCGGTAGACGCCGTTGTAGCGCGAAATACGATCCAGGTACCAGTCGACCACCTGCCTCACGGTGTACTTGTGCTGTGCGTAGTAGCGATGCAGCTGCTCGATGCTGACCTCCATCAGGTCGCGATCCATCTGCCTCGCTGGGTGGGCGGGCGGTTTCGCCTGGGCTGCGGACGCCAGGCTCGAGGCACAAACAGCTATCGGCAATAGCAACAATCGCCAAGCAGGCACGGTGAACTCCCTGGATTCGAGAAAACGCCCGGCTAGTCTATTCAACCGCGCGGCGACTTGGAATAAATCCGGCGCGGCGATGGTCTTGTCCCGTGACACACACGAGGACAATGCGATGATCAGCGACTTGCTGCAGTCTGCATTACTCGCAGCGGCCCTTGTTGCCGCCGCGGCAGCGCCGCCGGCATTGGCGGATGGCGCACTCATTGGCGATGCCGGCCACGGCAAGACCCTGTACCAAGGCTGCCAGGCCTGCCACGCCATCGATGAGAATGATCTGGGCCCGAGACATCGCGGCGTGGTCGGGCGCCGGGCAGGCAGCCTGCAGGATTACCCCTACTCTGCGGCGCTGAAGAATTCCGGCCTGACCTGGGATGAAGCGACGCTCAATCGCTGGCTCACCAACCCCAGTGCACTGGTTCCCGGAACCAGGATGTTCTTCAGGATCGACGACCCGCAGGCACGCTCGGACATCATCGCCTATCTGAAGCAACTGCAGTGAGTCGCGCCATCTGCTAGCGCTGCATCTGCATGATGGCAGCCGGCGACAGCATGTTGGCGTTGAGATGCGCCATGATCCAGAGCGAGCCCGAGACACTAGCACCACGATCAGCACACCGAAAGCCAGTGCCAGCACGTTGTTGGTGTTATCCGGTCCGGTACCAATATGCAGGAAGAACACCAGATGCACTCCCATCTGGGCAATTGCGAGCACGATCACCGGCACCACCACCAGCATGATGGCGCTGGCATTGATGAGAATCAGTCGTTCGGCGGCCGCGATCGGCCCGCGCGGATCGAGCACGCCTTGCTGCGCGATATTCATGCATGCCTACGCTGCCGCGCAGTTACCCGAAGCGTCAACCAGTAGCTTGATGGATAGGTAGAAAGATCCTCTTCATCTCCGGGCCATTCGCGGGATGACTTACCGAACGATCCCGCGGCGAATAGATATACGCGGCAGAAGCATAGGGGTGCGCCGCAGGTAGTTCACGTAGGCCGGCAACGCGCGCGCGCTCCTGCTCCTCATTGCGCGCGCGCATGAACTGAAAGAAGGATTGGAGCGCAAACAGTGCCACGGCCGGCCATGACAGGTAAGTAATGAGAGCGCCCAGATGCGCGAATTGTTCGGTGAGGTAAAGCGGATGCCTGACGAGCGCGTATCGGCCGCGGCTCACCGGCTTGCGCGCCTCCGCCATGATGCTGTAGGAACCGCCAAGGTGCAGCACCACATAGATGGCAAGCATGTCGCCCGATGCCGAGCACCGCCGCCAGAACATAAATCTATATCGGCAGATCAACTCTGATCAGCAGAAAGACTACGACAAATATGAGCCAGGTCCCGATCAACGCCGTCATCCGGGATCGGATGTCCGGTGCCTTGGCCACCGCCCAGGATCGCGACGCGATCAATGTGGCTTCGATCAACAGCAGCACAAGAAGGCAAATATTCACCGCCAAAGTCGCGACCAGCCGCGCCGCATTCCCGCCCGCCGCGAGCTGCCGCACCGTACCCACGGCCGCCGCGAATGCGGCGGCACCCAGAAACATGAGACAGCTCACGCCGACGATCCGCATCGTCACATCCCAGGTCTTCGATCGGGAAATGGCAGCGAGTGCAGTCTTCACTGCGGGTAGCACGCCGTCGGATTGAGAGTGATGATGTTGAATGAACCGGAGGCCGTGCCGGCGGCGATCCAGGGAATCACCAGCGTGAACGGAAAACTCGCCGTTGCCTGCATACCGCAGGTGGCGCTCGCCGCAGTGAAAGCCGATGCACTGATGGTCAGTCCGTATGCCTGAGTGACGGCATAGGCCTGGATCAGGGCGGCCGTGGGGCAGATCGTGGCATTTACGGCACCGCAGCGCGCCGCGGCTTCGGCCGCCCAGTAAAGCGTCATATAGGTCCAAAACAGCCGACTACATTCCAAACTGCCGAGAAGTAGCAACAAGAGTATCGGCAGCACGAAGGCATATTCAATGGCGACGGCGCCGCAATTGTCTGGCCGGCGCGCCCGCATCTCGAGTCAATTCACTCTGACGATGGCGAGGCCCGTGAGGGTGGTCGGTGACACCATACCCGGAAATGCCAGTATCGTCTGGTGCGCGAGTGATGCGTTGATCCTCACATAGGTGCCCGCGGCAGCCTCGCTGGCGCATGTCTGTGCACAGGCCGACGCCGCGATCGCGTTGGCCGCGGGGCAACCGCAGAACTCCGATGGCGCGGGGCTCGCTGTCACACCGCTCAAACCGGTCGAGTTCACCATGGCAGCGCTGATCCCGGCAGGGTTCCATCCGTACTTGGCGGCATAGAGCGCGCCTCGGCGGCGTTCTGCACCTGCATCGCCTCGAACACGCCGTCGCTGAGTTCCACCACAAACACCAACACGATCAGCAGGAGAGGCGCGAGCAGGGCGAATTCGAGAGCCGCGGTACCGCGCATTGCGCCGCGCAATCGATGCGGTGCCGTCGCGGGATTTCGCGATGTCACTGCCATAGGCGGATGCTCTGCCTAGGCACAAAGATCACGCAGCCCCGTGATGTCGGTAAGGCGAACGCGGCGCGCTCCGTGGAGCTCGATGAACGCCCGGTGCTCCAGATCGGAGAACGTCCGCGACACGGTTTCTATGGTGAGTCCCAAATAGTCCGCGATATCCTTGCGCGACATTTCCAGCAGGATATCCCTGCCGCCGGCCGATTGTCCGGCGCAACTCAACAGGAATATCGCGAGCTTCTCGGTGGCACTTCTGCGTCCGAGCGATACCGAGTGCTCTTGTTCCCGAGCCAGGCTGAGCATCACCGATGAAAAGAGCTGCAGCAACAACTGATCGTTGTACGCCGCCAGCGCCTCGAGGTTGCGGCGACCGTACGAAGTGACTGCGCAATCGCTCGCCGCCGCGGCCGAGATGCCATAGACCTTGCCAATCTCCAGACCGAACACGCTGCCCGGGCCGTGAAATGCGTTGATCTGCCGCCGGCCGTCGCGAAGGAGCTTGTAGGTGCGCACGACTCCCGACTCGACTTTGAAAACGCAATCGGCGTCATCTCCCTCGCTGTAGATTTGCCGATTGCGGAGGAAATGTCGTGACCTTCCGATCGCGCGAAGATCGCCTCGATGGCCGTCGACGTCGAACCCGGGATTCGGCGTCTCAGAGTCATTCGGCGTCGCAATGGCAGCGGCCGATACGCCGCCGGCATTTGGAATCAGCATGTCAATTTACACATGCTCCACGCTGTCCCGCCGCCAATCCCGCGTCCGTACGTCGTCGCACATTGCGCCGGTCCCCTGCGCAAATATGCACATTCATGCTGCAATAGTGTGAAGCAGGTCCGGTACTGAACGGTCACTCGGCCGCAGCTGTGACAGGTACAGAGAGTGCGGGAAGCATCTTACCCATGCGCAGCAGCAGCGATAATTCGCACGCCGCCTGGGGCCGCGAGTAGTAGTAGCCCTGCACCTTGCGGCAACCCCATGATCTCACCAGCTTGAGCTGCTCGGCGGTTTCCACGCCCTCCACCACGACATCGAGTTTGAGCTCGTGCGCGAGCCCGATGGCCGCCTTGATGATTACCGAGTTTCCGGCTGCGCCCGTCAGACCGACAATGAAGCTCTGCGCTATCTTGATGCGGTCCACCGGAAAGCGGCCCAAATATTCCAGCGAAGAGTACCCCATGCCGAAATCGTCGATGGCAATACGGTGGCCGCTCTTACGCAGTCGCAACAGCGCATCATTGTGTGCGCCGGAAACTTCCATCAAGACGCTCTCCGTGAGCTCGAGCTCGAGACGTTGCGCCGGCAGACCCGTGGCGGCCAAAATCGCCGCGATTTCGTTTTCAAGCACGAACGGCGTCTTGAACTGCAGGCCTGACACATTCACGGCGATCAACGGCGGCGCAATGCCCGCATCGATCCACTCCTTCATTTGCCTGCAAGCCTCGTGAAGCACCCAATTGCCGAGCGCCACAATCAGCCCACTCTGTTCAGCTATCGGAATGAATATACTCGGGGGCACCATTCCTCTTTTCGGGTGTTGCCAACGAGCCAGTGCCTCGACGCCGACGAAGCACCCCGTATCCACGTCGATCTGTGGTTGGTACATGAGAACAATCTGGCCGCCCGCCAGGGCATCGCGCAGTTCGGCGCCCAATGTGACGCGCGTGCGCACCTCGACGTCCATGGTGTCGGTGAAGAAGCGGTAGGTTCCACGGCCCTCCGCCTTGGCGCGATACAGTGCGACATCCGCGTGCGACAGCAGAGTTTCGGCGGTCGGGGAATCCGACCCATATACCGCGATGCCTATGCTTGCGCCAATGCGAATCTCATTGTCCTGTATGGTAAAAGGCGCGCTGATCGCTTTCAAAAGCTTGTCTGCCAGCATGGCTGCGTCGAGGGGTTCGGGGATGCTGGTCTGAATCAATGCGAACTCATCTCCGCCGAAACGCGCTACAGAGTCCATCCCTCGAATGCTCGAGCGCAGTCGGTCGGCGAGAGCCTGCAACAGCAGATCTCCCACCGGATGTCCGAGGGTGTCGTTAACGTCCTTGAAATGATCGAGATCGAGATACAGAAGCGCAAATCTCTCGCCCTCCCGCTGAGCCCGCTGGATCGCTTGCTGCAAGGCCTCGACGAACACGGCGCGGTTGGCAAGCCCGGTGAGACCGTCGTGAAGCGCCGAAAACCTTATCTGCTCCAGGTTGCGCTTGCGCTCGGTTATGTCGCGTATTGTCGCGACGGCGTGCCATTCCAGTCCCAACCGCATGCTCGCCAGCGACAGTTCAATGGGGAATACGACGCCATCCTTGCGTATTGCCGCCATTTCAACAGTCCTGCCCACCATATCTCCGCTGCCGATCGCGGCGAAGGCGCCCATCGCGACATTGGCTTTCGTCTGATAGATCGGAGGCGCGAGCCAATGGTGCACGCTTTTGCCGATGGCTTCGCTATTGCTGTACCCAAAGATGCGCTCGGCCGCAAGATTCCAGTACGTCACCAGGGCGGCCGAATTTACCATGACAATTGCGTCCTGAGCCGTATCGCTCACGGCCCGGAAGCGTTCCTCGCTATTTTTAAGGGCAGTCAGCGATCGTTCCCGCACAACGAGTGCGCCGATGCCCTGCGACAACGTTCCCAGAGATTCGATCTCAACCGCTGTCCATTCCCGGGCCGACTTGCAATCGTCAATGCCTATGTGCCCCCAATACTCTCCACCGATCCCTATCGGCACCAACAAACTGGATATATTGTGGCATCGCCGCATGAGTTCGCCGATTGCACCACGCGCAGTCGCAGCGTTCGTAATCACAGGCTTGCCCTGTGACAATGGCGCGAGCCATGCGGCGAGTTCCGGAGAATCGGGGGGTATGCTGAAGAGTGTGCCCGCGTCCAGCTCTGGAATATCCGCAGCTTGCCAGGAGTGGGCGAGGGAAACGGCAATCCCAGGCGCCGGCAAGGGCAAGTTCTCCAAAATGACCATTCGATCCGCCAGCAAGGCTTGCGCGGCTGTCTGCAACGCTTTGGGCATACCCGCCGCAAGGCTCGGTGCGGCAACGAGGCCGGTCAGGGTCACGTCTACGGCGTGCCGGACACGATCTCGATAGGCGAGCGCGGCGTCGGTTCGCCTGCGTTCGGTTACGTCCACGAAGCTTGCGCGCAGCAATCGCCCAGCAACAGTAGGTAGTCGGACCAACGTCACTTCGCAGGTTCGCACGTATCCGTGGGCGTCGCGGAAACGACGCTCAAACGCGCAATGCATGCCCTCCAGAGCTTGGCGGTTATGTTCCGCTACAGTGACGCGGTGTGATTGTTCGGAGACCTGATCCGGCATGAACAATTTCAGCGGCCCGGTTTTTACCAAGTCCTCGAGGCTAACGCCGAATAGTGTCGCCGCGCTATTGTTCGCGCTGACAAAGCGATCGGCGTCGACGTCATACAACACGATGGCATCGGGCGCTTGCTCGACCAAGAGACGGAATCTCTCCTCGCTTGTCCGCAAGAGATCGTCGGCGCGCTTCTCGTCGGTAATGTCGACGACGACGCCAATCAGCGCCGGCTTGCCCTGATAAGAAGCCAGCGAGGCGCTCGCCAGGACATGCATGAGCCCGCCGCCTTTGCGCTTGATGGCAGTGACCGCCTGCGTCGCCAGCGGGCCGCCAGCCAGATGTTCGGCGAACTTCTGCAGCAGGGCGTCCCTATCCTTGTCTACGATGAGATCGATGAACGGCAGTCCCATGACTTCGGCCGACGTATAGCCGGACAACATGCAAAAGCCCTGATTGATGTAAGCGAGCTTCCCGTCGCTGCGGATAATGAAGACACCGGCAACCTGCTGCTCGACCAAAGCCCGGAATTGGCCGGCATCCTCGCGGATCTTTTCATCCGCGAGCTTGTGGGCGGTGACGTCGCGAAAGAACCAGACGCGGCCGAGATATGTGCCATCGTCTAGCTTGACCGGTGCGGAGTAGCGATCCACAGTTCGCCCGTCGCGAAGTCTAACCTCATCGCGGCTGGTCTTCTCGATATGTGTATAGAGATCCTTGACGCGTGCGGCAAAGGCGTCGGGGTCCGCGACTTGCGCGACGACTCTGCTCAACACGGCGGGGTCGGCTTTGCGAGCGAGCAACTCCGCAGGCACCTTCCAGATGTCGGCGAACTGCTGATTGAAGGAGATGATTCTCTCGTGGGCATCGACCAGCAGGACGCCGTCGATTGACGCGCGCTGAATGGCGGAGCTGGCCGCAGCCGCAAAGGTGCTCGCGCTCTCTGCCTGCTTGAGCTGGGTGATGTCGTGGACGATCGTCCAGGCGCCAGGTATGGTTCCGGCCTCATCCAGCATGGGCAATACTGTCACGACGACGTTGATGCGCTGACCCGCCTTGGTAATGCGGCTTGTCTCGTGCTGGTCGATGTGCTGTCCGGCGCGGATCCTGGCAAAGAGCTCGCCCACCTCGCTTTTGAGTTCGGGCGGTGCGAGAACGTCGGCATTTCGCCCGATCATCTCGGCCGCGGTATACCCATATATCGCCGTGGCGCCCTGGTTCCACGATGTAACGATGCCGTTGATATCTTTGCCGATGATTCCATCATGGGCGTTTTCCACGACTTGCGATAATCGATCGGTATCTGTCCGCGAACGCTTGAGCTCCGAAAGATCGGTAACGATGCCGAGCGAACCGCAATGGCGATGTTCAGTATCGAACAGCGGCTGCACCGAAATCGAGGCCACAACACTCGCGCCATGCGTCCGCAGCCAAGTGTGCTGGTACTTGTCCGTAAGGCCGCCGCGGTACGGATTGCGGCCCATGAACTCGGACGCATCGAGGCCGACCAGGTCCGCCGCAACGCGCCCCAGCATCCGTGCGAACGCGGGATTCACAAATGTGATCTTGTGCGACGTGTCGAACGCCACCACGCCTTCATCCAAGGAATCCACGATCGTACGGTATTGAGCATCGCTCAACGGAACCCATGTTTGAACCGAGTTCGGCACCCTCAACCTCGAATGATCGACGGAGCACGGATGTTAGTCCGCGAGGTGCCACAAAATCCGATATTCCCCGGCATTCTGCGGCATGGACCTCACTAACACCGTCGCGCATCAATTATTGATTTGGGTCAAATCTTGGGCCGGCCAGATGCCCTAAGGTCATCTCTGTGCTGATCGAGGAGTGCGCTCGTGAACAGGCATTGGCAACGTGGCAGCGTCGCACTCATGAGCGGGCTGGCATTACCGGTGTGGGGCATGACGACTAGCCGTACACGCCCAGGTCGTACTCATCGCAAAAGGCATTGGCATGATCGCCGCGCTAGGGCCTGTTAACACTAACGAACATATTTGATATGCTCGCTGGACGGAAATCACTGCTGAACTATTTGCTCGAATCGAGCAATACCTGCCTCGTCAGCGCGGCAATGTGTCGCACGAGAATCTCAACGTGATTAACGCAATCCTGTTCGTGCCCGAGATCGGCTGCAAGTGGCGAGCGCTGCCGAAGCGATTTGGCAACTGGCATACGATTTATACGCGCATAAACCCCGGGCGAAGGCCGGCGTGCTCGATCGGCTGTTCGCGCAGCTGCAGCGCGAACAGCTCATCCGCATCAAGATCGAGGCGGTGAGCCTGGACAGTACGATCATCAAAGTTCATCCCGACGGCACCGGCGCTCAAAAAACGGACCGCAAGCCATCGGCAAATCGCGCGGCGGCTGGAGTACCAAATCTCATATGGTTGCCGCGAGTGCTCGATGCACCATAGGTTTTTCACTCTCACCCGGGCAAGCAGGCGACGCTCCGGAGGGCCGGGAGTTATTGCGCTCGATCCCGCAAATGCCCGTCTTCTGCCATCCACTCATGGACTGCGCGTATGAAGGCAACGAAACTCGCCGACTCGCACTGGATTTGGGCTTCATCCCTGTCGTGCCGCCCAATCCCCAGCGAGCACAGCCCTGGAGACTCAAGAAGGAACTGTATAGAAGGCGCAATGAGATCGAGCGGCTGTTCAGAAGACTCAAAGGCTTTCGCCGCATCTTCAGCCGCTTCGACAAGCTCGATCTGGTGTTCATTGCCTTCATTTACTTCGTCTTGGTCATCGAAGTACCGCGTCAATAGTGTTAACAGGCCCTAGCGCAACGCCACCGAGCGCAGTTCGGCCTGCGGCAGCGATACATGCATGATAGTCGCCAGCGTCGGCGCGATCTGGCGCATGTCGATGTCCCCGAGCGCTCGACCCGCCGCAATGTCCGGGCCGATCAGGAAAAACGACGAGCGCATCTCGGGTTGATCGGGCAAGTAGCCGTGCATGCCCAGATTGGAAGGATCCGAGATCAACGGCGCGGCAAAGCTGCCACCGAACTCGTAACCGATCCTGAACGCGACGAAGTATGCCGCCTCGGGAAAGCCGCGCTGCTCAACTATGTCGGCATGCGTCAGCACGCGGTCGATGCCGTTGGCAGGATCAGCCGCAAGGCCGCCCAGCAGCCCGATGACCTGCGCGCGCACAGCGCCATCGTCAGGATTGGCCAACATGATCGCCGCCCCGCCGCCCGCCGGCCATGGCATTGCTTTCCAGGCAGAGATTTTGTGTTCCGCATCGATGCTGAATAGCCCGGCGTCGAGAAACGCGCCGTAAAGGTTCACGTCGTGCGCTACCGCTGCGAATCCATGGTCCGATACGACGCACACCGTGGCGCGCCCCGGCGCCAGCTTTTCGCTCGCGCTGCGCAGTGATCCCACGATCGCATCGATGCGTTCCAGTACCGCGTTGGATTGCGGCGTGAACGGCCCGGAGTGATGCTGTTCGGTATCCAGTCCGGTCAGATATACCGTGATGAAATCAGGCCGTTTGACCTGCAACAGTCGGATCGCGAAACGGGCACGGATCTCATCCTCGGCCACCGTCTCCTCCATCCCGCCCGGATACCGACCCAGCGTGGCCGATAACTGCTGCTCCAGCCCATGGGTTGCCAGTGCGCGTTGCAGCTTGCGATCGTCATCCGTGCCGCTGCGCCAGATCTGCGGCAGGTTGTAGGTGATATTGGCGCCGACGCTGGTGGGCCAGTAGACGTTCGCCGTCGTCAGCCCCGCGGCCGCCGCCGCGTCCCACAGGGTCGGAACCCTGACGTCCTCGGCATACCAGTACCAGCCATGTTCGTTGCGGCCGTATGGATCGAACGTGGTATTGGAAAATACGCCGTGCGTGGCGGGCGATGTACCGGTGAGAATCGTCATGTGGCTCGGATAGGTGAGCGTCGGCATGACACCACGCACACCGCTGGCGTAGGCCCCATCGGCCATGAACGCGCGAAGGTTTGGCACCTTGAGCCCGTGGCGATCGGCCTCGAGGATCGATTCCGGCTTCAGGCCGTCGACGGAAATCAGCATCAGCAGCGGCTTGACTGGCCGCGCCGCGGCGAGCGCACATTCCGCCACCAACGCAAAGCTGATCATGAGGATGAGCATGATCGGTTGCTGGCGCCTGCATTTCAGTACATCCACTTAAAGCCTTGACACGGTCGATTTCCCCAGGCCAGTCAATCAGTGCATCAGGCACGTGCGACATCCCGTGCCAGTATAACCGCCATCAGCGCCAGCAGCGGCGGCACTATGAAGCACCACATCCTCAGGTAGGCGAACAACAGCGCCGCGGCAGCGCAGCCGATCGCAAAGCCCAGAATATTGGCCGCCATCCCCGCCAGCCGCCGGCGGGCCGGGTCCCCCGGCGGCAGCCCGCGCAGCAGATCCACGACGTCGATCATTGCCTGCGTCGTGTTGCCGGTCATGATCGTGGTGGGCGGCATCGCGCCCAGGTGCAGCCGCTGCGCTGCATTTTGCACCGCCATCGCCGCTACCAGCGTCATGCCGGTGACCAGTGCCTGCCAGGCATCACCGTTCGGAAACGGCCCGAGCCGCACCGCCAGCGCCGCGGCCACCAGCAGCAAGGAGAAAATCAGCCACATCAGCATCCGCAATGGCGAGCGCGCCTGCGGCCCGAGCGCATAACTGAGCACGCGCACCAGCGCCACCACCACGCAGAACAGCGGCAGGGCAATCAGCTTGGCGCCCACACCGGTGGTGCCCAGCACCAGCGATGCACCAAGCGTCACGAAGTTGCCGGTGACATGAGAGCTGAACAGGCCCTGCAATGCGAGAAAGCTGGCGCTGTCGACATAACCGCCGTTGACACTGAGCAGTACCGGAAGCGACAGTTTCATCGTGCGGCAGACTCCGCCCGATATTCAATAGCCAAAACTGCCGCCTGTAAAGTATCTTGCACCGATGGACACTGATCGCGGCGTCATCCGGATTCCATCACAGCACTCGGTCGACGTTACGGTGCAGCGGCTCGAATCGCAGGTCAAAGAGCGCGGCATCACCGTGTTCGCCCGCATCGACTTCAGCGGCGATGCCGGGCGCGCCGGCCTGACGATGCGGCCGGAGCAGCTGCTGATGTTCGGCAATCCAAGGGGTGGCACGCCGTTGATGCAGGCGGCGCCGGTCGCCGGACTCGATCTGCCGTTCAAGGCGCTGGTGTGGGAAGACGCTGACGGCCACACCTGGATTGCATACAACGACCCGCAGTACATCGTGCAGCGCCACGCGCTCGCCGCGACGCTGGGCGCTAATCTTGCGGTCCTGGTACCGATCATCGAGCGCGCGGCGCAGCCCTGAGGCTGCACCGCCGCCCGTCCGCGGTTACTGCGCGGTCGCCGACACCTCGAGCTCCACGCGCCGATCGGGCTGCAGGCAGGCGATGGTCGCCGCTGAGCGCTTGTCGCCGCATTCGCCCGGCTTGGTGATCGGATTCGACTTGCCTTTGCCTTCTGCAATGATCTTCGCCGCGTCAATGCCGGGGGCTTGGGCCAGATAGGCCTTGACCGCATCTGCACGCTGCTCGGACAGGCGCTGGTTATAGGCGTCGGAGCCGATGCGATCGGTATAACCGACCACATGGATGTGGTTGTAGGTCGTGCTTTGCAGATCCTTGGCGAACTGGTCGAGCGCGTGCACGCCCTCGGGCCTGATCACGGCGCTGCCGAATCCAAATGACGTATCTGAGCTGAGCGTCAGATGGCGTGGCGCAATCACAACCGGTGGCGGCGGCGGTTGCGGAGCCACGACCGGCGGCGGCGCCGGGGGTGGCGGCGGCGGGGGCGGCGCCACATACACCACCGGCTTCGGTGGCGGCGTGCCGCCGAACGAGAACTGCAGTCCGAGCGTGGCGTAGTAGTCGATCAGGTGACCGTCCTTGCCCGGATCGTCGAAGCGCGCCTTGATATCGGGCCGCAGCGCAATGCTGCTGGTGTTGGTGGCATTGCGCCACAGCGTCCACATCAGGCCGACGCCTGCCTGGGCCATGAAATTCGTACTGCCCGGAGTCGGCCCGAAGTCATCGCGCAGCACACCGGCGCCGACGCTCACATACGGGGAGACCATGCCATCGCGATTGGCCACCGCCAGCAGGTCGAGCGAATAGCCGTAGCCGCTGTAGTAGTGTGAATCGGCGCGATTGATGATGCGCGTGCCGTTGGCATTGAACTCCAGATTCAATACCTGCCCGAGCTCGTGTCCTATCCCTAAGCCGAACAGCGAGGAGCTGTCGGCCAGGTGGCGCCGGTAATCCGGCGAGATGCCGCCAGCCTGCGGCGACACGTACCACTCATCGCCGCTGTCGGCCATCGCCAGCGTGGGTATCGCCAATGCCGGCCATGTCAGAGCGCACCATAGTAACTTTCGATTCATCAGTCAGATCTCCTTGAAGGACGCGCGCACATGTATCCACTACGCAACGCAGCGCGTGACACTAACGGCAATCCGCTATTGCAGCAGTAACCTGCGACCGAAATCTGTTGTAGTCGATTACCTACACCGGCGTCCAGGCGTCTTCGCGATCGCGATGGCGCCGATTGACGTTTTAATGAGAATGATTATCATTACTACAAAGGGCTGGCGGACTTCCGGCCCGCCGCCGAGGTCTCCAGATGCGCTCAGCCCCGCTCGATCCGCTCGCCTGCACCGCCGCCCCAACCGCAGCGTCGA
>Ga0182030_10004301_pt1 | contig 30375 bp, 26 predicted proteins | sample 812S3MmetaG_FD_121299 | JGI IMG/M metagenome (GOLD analysis project Ga0182030, IMG submission 121299) | Permafrost microbial communities from Stordalen Mire, Sweden - 812S3M metaG (Illumina Assembly) | ecosystem: Environmental > Terrestrial > Soil > Wetlands > Permafrost | place: Sweden...
GACCCCGCCAAGCTGGTGCAGGCTGGCGTCACCGTTCCGAACATCCTGGACGCCATCGGCCGCGGCAACATGATCGACTCGCCCGGACTGTTCGAGGCGAACCATCAGCTGGTGCTCAGCCTGGTCAGCGGCCAGACCAAGACACCGGATGAGATCGGCAACATCGTGGTCCGCACCACGCCCGCGGGCGCGCCCATCCGCATCGCCGACATCGCGCTGGTGCATCCGTCGGTCATGCCGGTCTATACCGCGGTCACTGCGAATACCAAGCCCGCCGTCCTGCTGAACATCATGCGCCAGCCCGACAGCAACACCGTCGTGGTGGCCGACGCAGTAAAGAAGGAGATCGCGGCGCTCAAGAAGGACTTGCCCAAAGGCGTCGAGCTTCGCCCCTTCTATGACCAGTCCGAGCTGGTCACCGAATCCATCAAGAGCGTGCGCGACGCCATCCTGCTCGGCCTCGTACTGGCGTCGCTAATCATGGTGCTGTTCCTGCGCGATTGGGGCACTTCACTGGTGGCCGGCCTGGTAATTCCCGCGACGATCGCGGTCACTTTCATCGCTCTGCGCGCCATGGGCCAGAGCTTCAATCTGATGACGCTCGGCGGACTGGCGGCGGCGGTCGGACTGGTGATCGACGACGCCATCGTGGTGGTCGAGAACATCGTCATGCACCGCGACGCCGGGCAATCGCGCGCTGAGGCCATTCGCAGTGCGATCAAAGAGATTCGGGTTCCACTGGTCGGGTCCACCATCACGCCGATCGTGGTCTTCCTCCCGCTGATCGCGGTCACCGGCGTCAACGGCGTTTTCTTCCGCGCGCTGGCCGTCACGGTGGGAATGTCGCTCCTCACCTCGCTGGCGTTGGCGCTCACCTGGACTCCTACCCTCAGCCACTATCTGTTACGCAGCCGCCCCGCCGGCAAGTCGGAGGACCACCACTCTGTCCCTCCCGCTCTGATGCGCACCTATGAGCGAGTGCTCAAACTCACCCTGAATCACAAGCTGGTGCTCGCCGCTTTCGCCATTGTGCTGATCGCCGGATCCTACTTCTGCTACAAACAGACAGGATCGGACCTGCTCCCTGCGATGGACGAAGGCGGATTCATCGTTGACTATGTCATGCCACCCGGCGCCTCGCTGGCGGAAACCAATCGCGTGATCACCCATGTGGAGAGGATCCTGCGCGCGACGCCGGAAGTAGAGAACACATCCCGCCGAACGGGCCTGCAACTCGGGCTGGCGCAGGTCACCGAGGCCAACACCGGCGACATCTCGGTAAAGCTGAAGGCCGATCGCAAGCGCAGTGTCGACGACGTGATCTCCGAAGTTCGCGCCAAAGTGAAGGCGCAGGAGCCGCTGCTCGACGTGGATTTCCCCCAGCTCTTGCAGGATATGGTGGACGACCTCACGTCGAACGGTGCACCTCAACCGATGGTCATCAAGCTCTTCTCGCAGGACAACGCGCTGCTGGAGAAATGGGCTGGCTCGGTCACCGATACCGTGAAGAAGATCAACGGTGTCGTCGATGTGGAGAACAGCGTGGAGACTACCAATAGCGGTCCCGCATCCGTGTTCAAAGTCGATCAGGTAACCACGGCGCGCGCCGGCTTCTCGCCTCAGGAACTAGAGCTCGACGCCAGCGCCATGCTGCAGGGGGAACCGGCGACCGCGCCTGTGGTGGTGAGCGATCACTCGTACACCATCCGCGTGCGCTTCCCTGAAGCGGCGCGGAAGACTGTCGACACCATCCGTCAAACCATGTTGGTCAGCGGCACCGGAAAGACGGCGACCATCGGCACGCTCGCCGACATCGAGGAGATTCCCGGAGAAGCCGAAGTCCGCCGCGACGATCTGCAGCGCAACGTGCAGGTGACGGGTCGATTCGATAAGATCGACCTCGGGCATGGAATGGAGCGAGTGCAGAAGGCGATCGACGACCTGAAGGTGCCGCCCAGCATTCGCGTGCAGTACGCCGGCAAATACGCCGAGCAGCAGGAATCGTTCAAGGGTTTCGCGTTCGTGTTGGCTCTCGCGGTGGTGCTGGTCTTTACCGTGCTGCTGTTCGAGTTCGGCAACTTCGCCGCGCCGACGGCGGTGCTCTCTTCGGCGCTGCTCTCGACATGCGGAGTCTTCCTCGCCCTGGTGATTACCAGGACGACGTTCAACCTCTCGTCCTTCATGGGGCTGATCATGGTGATCGGCATCGTGGCGAAGAACGGCATCCTGCTGCTGGATGCCGACCAGAAGTTTCGCGCTGCCGGGATGCCGGCGGAGGAGAGTATGATTCGCGCCGGCGAGCGCCGGTTGCGTCCGATTATGATGACCGCGCTGGCCACCGTGGCCGGCATGGTTCCGCTGGCCCTGGCCTGGGGCGCCGGCTCGCAGATGCTGCAACCCTTGGCCATCGCGGTGATCGGCGGTATCCTCGCTTCGATGGTCCTGTCCCTGGTGGTGACTCCGGCCGTTCACTACTACCTGGGAGGCCGGGAGTAAATGCGTCGGACATGCTTCAGCTTGTCCAGGCGAGCGGAGCTCGCCCGCGCCGCGCAAAATGAGGTGAGCCCGTCGTGTGGCAGGCAATCTTGCCTGCAGGCGGCCTTTCAGGCCGCCTGGCGGGCTGAAAGCCCGCCTGCAGGCAAGATTGCCTGCCACACGAAACACACATATCGGCACGCCATTTGAGAAACAAGGAGAAAAGGAGTAACTCGATGAAAAAGACAATTCTCGCAATAGCTCTGGTAATCGGCGCGGCATGGGCCGCCGAGGGCTACAAAGTAATCACCAAGATCAAGATTGGCGGCGAAGGGCGCTGGGACTATACCGCCTTCGACGCCGTCAACCGCCGACTGTATGTCTCCCATAGCAGCAGCGTCGAGGTGATCGATCCCGACGCCGGCAAAATCGTAGGCACCATTCCGCAGCTGCACGGTGTGCATGGAATCGCCATCGCCAACGACCTGAATCGCGGCTTCATCACCAACGGCAGCAACACGTCGAACAGCGTCACCATCTTCGACCTGAAGACCCTGGCGAAGATCGGCGAACCGGCCGCGGGCAAGGGGCCGGACGCGGTCTGCTATGAACCGAAGACCAAGCGCGTGTTCGCCATCAACCACGGCGGCACTGACGCCACGGCGATCGACGCCAAGACCGGCGAAGTGCTGAAGAGCTTCCCCACCGGCGCGGCGGGCGAGTTCTGTCAGACGGACGGCAACGGCACGGTGTTCGTGAACCTGGAAGATTCGTCGGAACTGCTGCAGATCGACGCGGCGAAGATGGAAGTCACCAAGCGGCTGTCGCTGGCACCGGGCGAAGGACCGTCTGGCTTGGCCATCGACGTGAAGAATAAGAAGCTCTTTTCCGTTTGCGGCAACAAGATGATGATCGTGGTGGATATTCCTTCGTGGAAGATCGTGGCCACGCCGGCGATCGGCGCCGGGCCGGACGCCGCGGGCTTCGATTCCACGCTCGGGCTGGCCTTCAGTTCCAACGGTAGCGACGGTACCCTGACCATCGTGAAAGCGGTCAACGGCAAGTACGACGCGGTCGACACGGTTACCACCGAGCGTAGCGCGCGCACCATGACGGTCGACGAAAAGATGCACAAGATCTACCTGCTGGCCGCCGAGTACGGCACACAACCCGCCGGTCAAAAGGGTCGTCCGCCGGTGGTGCCGGAGAGCTTCCACGTTCTGGTTGTGGGTAAGTAGAGGAGAAGACTATGAGAAACGTTTTGTTAGTGGTAAGTCTGGCGATTCTCGCCGTGGCGCAGGATTCCGGTCCGAATAAGGTTCTGCAACGGGCCAAGGTAGGCGGCGAGGGCCGCTTCGATTATGTCTACGCCGATGCCGATGGGCGCAAGTTGTACGTGCCGCGCACCGGCGCCGACATTGCGCGGGTCAGCGTTTACGACCTCGATTCGTTGAAGCTCTTGGGCGAGATTCCCAAAGTGAACGCGCGGGGCGTTGCGGTCGATCCGAAGACCGGTCACGGCTTCGCCAGCAGCAACCCGGTGGCGATGTTCGACACCAAGACGCTGGCGCCGATCAAGACGATTGAAGTACAGGGCGGACCGGACGGGATTCTCTTCGATCCGTTCAACCAGCGCGTGTGGATCTTCAGCCATCGCGCACCCAACGCGACGATCATCGACACAAAGGACGGCTCGGTGGTCGGCACGCTCGACTTAGGCGGCGCGCCGGAGCAGGCAGTTACTGACGGTAAGGGCCACATGTGGGTGGACCTGGAAGATAAGGACTCGATCGCCGCGGTGGACACGAAGGCGCTGAAGGTTACCGCCACTTACTTGCTGGATGGTAAGGGCGGCGGCCCCGGCGGGCTGGCGTTCGATGCCAAGAATCGCATCCTCTTCGCGACTTGCCACACCCCGGCGACGATGGTGATTCTGAATGCCGATACTGGCAAGGTGATCGACGCGTTGCCGATCGGGACGGGCACCGATGGCGCAACGTTCAATCCGGCGACCATGGAGGCATTCAGCTCCAACGGCGACGGTACGCTGACGGTGATCAAGGAAGAGAGCGCCACCAAGTTCTCGGTGGAGCAGAACGTGCAGACCATGCGCGGCGCGAAGACGTTGACGCTGGATAGCAAGACGAATCGCGTGCTGATGATCGCCGCGGAGACGCAGCCCGCTCCGGCACCTCCTCCCGATGCTCCCGCTCCCAAGGCGGACCAGAAGGGCGGCGGTCGTGGACGCGGCGGGGTGATGGTGCCCGACTCGTTTACGATTGTGGTGGTTGGGACGAAGTAGGGTCGATGCTTATGCTGAGTGGCGCTCCGCATTCGGAGCGCCACTCAAGAAAGCGAATGATGCCGTACCAGGTGAGCCAAAGGGACGGCAAGCCAACCAGCAACACTGCCCAATCGCCCAATATTCGAACGACCAGGAAAGCAATTGGCGCGGCAGGCAGGTTCAAGACTATGGCCGCTGCGGCTACGAAGTCGCTGGCACTTACGCCAGAGTGGCTATAAGTGGAGTTGAGGAGGATCGCCGGTGCAGCGATACCTACCATCGAAGTAGGCCACCAGTGGCGGAGCGCTTCCCACTTCGAGTTGTTTCGGCGGTGACGGATGAACCACTTCGCCAGCCGCCAATAGCCATAGAGCGCGAAGCCGATAACGGCTAAGAAAAGCTGGGGTGGGGGGGCCCACGGATACCAATCGTCAGGAATGTCCACATCGTCCTGCGCGCGTAGCAGCGCTGCGAACGGCACAAACCAGGCAATTCGCCTCACAAGCCAATTAGACACCAGAAAGCGGCCTTCCGCTCAAATGAGCGGTCAGGATGGGCTAAATTCTTTCCTTTCATACGGACCGCCGCTCATTTTGAGCGGGGCAAGGTCGTCCAAGCTCAACTTTCCCGTATAAATCGCCATCCCTAGCGCGGCGTGGACGTTCATTTCTTGCAGGGCTCGGACCTCCTCCAGCGTCGTGATGCCGCCGGCGGCGGTGATCTCCAGCGACGTGGCGCCGCGGAGGCGGCGGAACCAGTCGAGGTCGGTGCCTTGCATCATACCTTCTTTGTCGACGTAGGTGCAGAGGAAACCGGAGCAGTAGGGCTCGAGCTCGTGTAGAACAGCCTCCGCCGTCAAGTTCGTCGACTCGCGCCAACCTTTCACTACGATGCGGCCGTCTTTGGAATCGACCGCGATGATCGTGCGTCCGCGATCGAGTTGCGCGAGGAATTCCGTGTTGGCCCCTGTCGGACCGAAAGCCGCGGTGCCGACGATCACACGGTGCGCGCCTTGAGCGAGCAATTCCTGAAAGCGCTCGACGCTGCGGACGCCCCCGCCGACTCGCGCCTTCGACTTCGACGCTATGAGGCGCACGAGATCGCTGTTCTGACCGCGGCCGATGGCGGCGTCGAGATCGATCACCTGGATTTCGGGGAAGGCGGCGAACTTGCGGAGCATCTCTTCGGGCGAATCGCCTTCCAGCGCCTTCTCGCGGCCTTGCACGAGCTGGACGACTTTGCCGTCCATGAGATCGATACAGGGGACGATCATAGCGCCAATCTCACGGGGATGCCGCGCCGCTCGAGCTCTTCCTTGAGCCGGCCGACGGTATAAGTTCGGTAGTGGAAGATCGAAGCGGCGAGGGCGGCGTCGGCGAGGCCATCGGTGAGGACGCGGACGAAGTGCTCGGGCTTCCCTCCCCCGCCGCTGGCGATCACCGGCACGTGGGTGGCGCGGGAGACGGAGGCGGTAAGCGCGCAATCGAAGCCTTCCTGGACGCCATCGGTATCCATGGAAGTGAGCAGGATTTCGCCTGCGCCAAGCTCTTCGCCGCGCGCGGCCCACGCGACGGCGTCGATGCCTTCATCGTCGCGGCCGCCGCGCGTGTATACGTGCCATTGGCCGGGGGCGTAGCGGCGCGCGTCAATCGCGAGGACCACGGCCTGCGCGCCGAATTCGTTGGAGAGTTCGGTGATGAGCTCGGGGCGCCGGACGGCGGCGGTGTTGATGGAAACCTTGTCGGCGCCGGAGAGGAGGATGCGGCGCGCGTCGGCGATGGATCGGATGCCGCCACCGACGGCGAGCGGGATGAAAACTTTGCGCGCGGTGCGGGCCACCACGTCGGCCATGATTTCGCGGGCGTCGCTGGAGGCGGTGATGTCGAGGAAGACGAGCTCGTCGGCCCCTTCATAGTTGTAGCGCTCGGCAAGTTCGACGGGGTCTCCGGCATCGCGCAGATCCACGAAGTGGATTCCTTTGACGACGCGGCCGCCAGTCACGTCGAGACAGGGAATGATGCGCTTGGCTAGCATGTGACGAAGTCCTTGAGGACTTGTTGTCCAGCCGCGGCCGACTTCTCGGGATGGTATTGCGTGCCGAAGACGTTGCCGTGTTTTAGAGAGGCGAGGAAGCGCACGCCGTAGGTGCAGACCTCGCTGGCGATGTCCGGGATTTCGGGAACGTAGTAGCTGTGCGCGAAGTAGTAGTAGGGCGACTGGCCGGTCCGGGTCTCGCACTGATCCCAGCCCATATGGGGTACGCGGATGCCTTCTTTAAACCGCCGGACAACACCGGGGAAAAGGCCCAGGCCGCGGACTTCGGGAGCTTCTTCGCTGGCCTCGAAGAGAGCTTGCATGCCGAGACAGATTCCGAAGAAGGGGACGCCGGCGCGAATGCGGTCGAGGAGAGTCTCGCGGACTCCTAGATCGTCTAGGGCTCGTACCATTTGCCCGAAGTGGCCTACGCCGGGGAGGATAATCTTGTCGGCTAGGCGCAGGCCGTCAGAGTCGTGGACGAGAGAATAGGTGCAGCCGATGGCGTCGAGCCCGTTCTGGACCGAACGGAGATTGCCGGCGCCGTAGTCGAAGATAGCGATCATTGGGGGACTCCTGGAAGATTATTCACCACAGAGACACAGAGACACGGAGGAAGAAAGAAAACAAGATGAGAGCAGAGAGTTTGGGGAAGCCACAGAGAAGAACCCTTGGGGTTTCTCGGTGTCTCTGTGGCTCTGTGGTGGTCGCGGACGAGAGAGTATGAGTTGCCGACTGCGCCACAATCGAAGATGGCGATCATAAAAACTCCGGCAAAGAATATTGGCCACAGATGAACACAGATAAACACAGATAAGACGACAGGCGAGTCTCGGCGGCGGCAGGCAAGAGTGCCTGCGCCACGTCACAAGGGGTCGGAGGAATCATAGCAGGCCCTTTGTCGAAGGGAGTTGATCTTTGAGACGAGCGTCCTTCGAGCAGGCGTACTTCATGGCTCTTGCGAAACATTTGAAAATCGCTTCCAGCTTGTGGTGGTTGGAGCGGCCGTAGAGGACCTTGGCGTGGAGGTTGGCTCCCGCGTGGTTGACGAAGCCTCCAAAGAAGTCTTCGGCAAGTTCGGTTTGGAAGTCCCCTACTAGGCGGACCTTCACCTTATCCTTATATGCCAGGGCGGGGCGGCCTCCCAGATCGAGGGCTACTACGGCTAGCGTCTCGTCCATGGGGAGGACGAAGTAGCCGGCGCGATTGATGCCTTTGCGATTGCCGAGAGCCTTCGAGAATAGCTGCCCGAGCACGATGCCGACATCTTCGACGGTGTGGTGCTGGTCGACGTCGAGGTCGCCATTCGCTTTCAGTGTGAGGTCGAAGCCTCCGTGCTTGGTGAAGAGCTCCAGCATGTGGTCGAAAAAGCGGATGCCGGTGGAGATCTCATACTTTCCCTTGCCTTCAATGCGGAGAGTGGCGGAGATTTGAGTCTCTTTGGTGTCGCGCTGGATGGTGGCGGTTCTCATTGGGCAAATACCTCGTCCAGGTAATTGATGTCGTCGACGATGGCGTAGGAGTTCTCTCCCTGGAAGAGGAAGACCAGGTCGAGATACGTCGGATTCGATGGGGCGGCGATGCCGATGAAGGGGACCTTCGCGGCGCGGGCGGAGCGGGCGTCGTCGATGGAGTCGCCTACATAGATGAGCCTCGCGCTGGGGTTCGATTGCGCGATGCGGAGGAGTCCGTCGGGGGCGGGCTTCCTGTTGGCGACGTCTTCCATGGCGACGATGGGGTCGAAGGTCAGGTCGGGGGCGAAGCGTTTGAGAGTGATGTCGGCTTCTTCGCGCGGGCGGCCGGTGAAGACGGCGAGCCGGAATTGCTCGGCGAGCTTTTCCAGGACGCCGGGGCGGGCGATCCACTTTTCGCGACTGATGAGGCCCTCGGTGCCGTTCGTGCCGAGGAAGAGCTGCTGGAAGTGGGCTTTCATTTCGTCGAATGGGATGTCGATACCTACTCCAGTGACGATGTAGTGGGAGAGCTGCCAGTCGTCATTGAAGCCTCCCTGATTCTTGAACTGCTGGATCTGGTCGTTGGTGGGGCGGGCTCCCGTGAAGTGCTCGACGGTCGCGGCGATGGTCTCTCGATAGCTCTCGGTGACGTCTACCAGGACGCCGTCCATGTCGAAGATGAGGATGGGTTGGGTCATCGGATTTAGATTTCACCGCGGAGACGCTGAGACGCAGAGAAAAAAGCAAAGTTAAAACCGGAGAGCGCAGAGCAGGCAGAGAGCGCTGAGGGGACTGCTGGCGCGGCGGAGGAAACGGCTGCGGAGAGGCCGCGAACATTTGAGGTCGCGCCCGCAATTTGGCGGCCGCGGGAATTGAGGTGAGGCCGCTCCCGAAGACGGTCGAGACGAGTCTCGACCCGGCAGGCACGAGTGTCTGCGCCACGTCGGTATGGGCGTCGTAGCCGTCTGTCATGATTCTTTGGGCAAGCTAAAGCATGCCCTACCATATTTCCTCCAGGGCGGTAAGGAGGCGGCGCGTCTGTTCTCTGGTGCCTACGGTGAAGCGGACGCAGCCGGGAGCCTCGTAGCTGCGGTCGCGGACCAGGATGGCTTGCCCGCGCAGAGCGTCGCGGACTTCGATGGCGCGCTTGCCTAATTGCGCGAGCACGAAATTCGCGGAGCTGGGGACGTAGGTGATGGCGAGCTTCTCCAGGCCTACGCAAAGAAGCTCGCGGGCGGCCAACACTTCGGCGACGTATGTCTCCACATACCCGGTGTCTTCCACCGCTGCTTTCGCGGCGAGGACGGCCATGGCGTTCACGCTGTACGGCGATTGCGCTTTGTGGAGGTAGGCGATGTTGGCCTCATGCGAGAACAGACAGCCCAAGCGCATGGCGGCCATGCCGAACACCTTCGAAAAAGTTCGGCAGACGAAAAGATTGGGGACCCGCTCGATCTCGGTGAGGGCGGTGACACCGCAGAATTCGTAATACGCCTCGTCGACGAGGACCGCGGCTTTGCGGGCGCGATGCAAGATGCGCTCGATGCCGAGGAGCGAGAGGCCGGTGCCCGTCGGGTTGTTGGGGTTGGAGATCAGGACGGCGCGGGTTTCGGGCGTGATGGCGTCGAGCACTTCCTGCAGCGGGAATTCCATGGCGGGCTGCGGGTAGTCGACCTCCTTGATCCTGGCGCCGGCCACCTCGGCATAGAAGCGATACATGGCGTAGGCCGGCTTGAGGACCAGCACCTCCTGTCCGTCATCGACGTAGGTGTTGATGAAGACCTGGATGGCCTCGTCGGTGCCGTTGGTGAAGACGAACTGCTCGGGCTTCACATGGAAATACGCGGCGATGGCCTGCTTGGCTTCGGTGTATTCGGGGTAGACGGCCAGCCCGTCGGCGGTGACGCAGTTGCGAATGGCGTCGATGACGCGGGGGGAGCAGCCGACGGTGTTCTCGTTGAAATCGAGGCGGAGTTTGCCGGCGCGTGCTCCTGTGGGCGGCGAGTACGGCGCCATTTGTTGGACGGCTGGGCGCGGTTTGATGGCACCTTTGGGAAGTCTCATTCGGCCCTCACTTCCACCGAGCGGGCGTGGGCTTTGAGGCCTTCGGCGGCGGCGCGGAGTCTGCCGGCGCGTCCTCCTGTCGGCGGCGAGTAGGGCGCCATTTGTTGGACGGCTGGGCGCGGCTTGATGGCACCTTTGGGGAGTCTCATTCGGCCCTCACTTCCACCGAGCGGGCGTGGGCTTCGAGCCCTTCGGCGCGGGCGAGAATCGTGATCGCAGGTGCGAGCTTGTCGAGGGCTTCGGCATTCAGTTCCTGCACGGAGATCACTTTCACGAAATCGGTCACCGAGAGTCCACCGCGGATGCGCGCGGCGCCACCCGTGGGGAGAACGTGATTGGGTCCGGATACGTAATCGCCGGCGGCTTCGGGGCTGTACGGTCCGATGAAAACACTGCCGGCGTGGCGGACGCCGGGGAGCAGCGACGCGTCGGGAATGCTGAGATGCTCGGGGGCGAACCGATTGGAGATTTCGACGGCCTCCGCTAGCGAGCGCACCAGCACGACGGCGGAATTGCGGGCGATCGACTTGCGCGCGACGGCGGCGGTGGGGAGATCGGCGAGTTGCCGGTCGACCTCTTTGACGACAGCGTTGGCGAGGCGCTTCGACGTGGTGAGGAGGACGGCGGAGGCGTCGACATCGTGCTCGGCCTGCGCGAGCATGTCGGCGGCGAGGTGGCGTGGGTCGCCATCGGCCGAGATGATGAGGATTTCGGTGGGACCGGCGACGAAGTCGATGCCGACCTCGCCAGCGAGCAGCTTCTTGGCGGCGGCGACGTAGATGTTGCCGGGGCCGACGATGCGGTCGGCGCGGGGAACGGTGCGGGTGCCGTAAGCGAAGGCGGCGATAGCTTGCGCGCCGCCCATTTCGAAGACGTGTTCGACTCCGAGCAGGCTGGCGGTCCCGAAGACTTCGGTCACGGGACGCGGCGACGCCACGCAGATGGTGCGGACGCCAGCGACCTGCGCGGGGAGGACGGTCATCAGGATGGTCGACGGCAGCGGATAGCGGCCCGACGGGATGTACGCCGCGACGGTGTCGAGCGGTCGAACGATTTGTCCCAGGCGCAATCCGGCGCCCATCAGGCGCGTCCACTCCTTGGGCATTTGGGCGGCGGCATAAGCGCGGATATTGCCGGCGGCGACTTCCACGGCGCTGGCGAACTCCGGCGTAAGCTTCGTGCGGGCTGCGGCTAGCTCGCGCAACGGCACGCTCACGGTGCGGCGCGAAAGCTTGTCGAACTGGCGGGCATATTCGAGGAGCGCGCGATCGCCGCGTTTGCGGACGGCGTCGAGGATGGGCCGCACTACGGCCTCGGCTTCGGTGAGACGGGCCGCTTTGCGCGCGAGCATGCGGCCGACTTGTTGGGATTCGAGAATGCGCATCACAATACGATTTTGTTCAAGGGATATTCCACGATGCCTTCGCCGCCCGCCTCTTTGAGGCGCGGGATGATGTCGCGAACCGTGGTCTCATCGAGGATGGTGTTGACGGCGAGCCACTCGTCGTCGCTGAGGTGCGAAATGGTGGGCCGCTTCAATGCGGGGAGGACCGCGAGCACGCCGCGCAGGTTGTCCTTGTGCACGTTGAGCATGAGCCCGACCTTGCCGAGCGCGTTGATGGCGCCCTGCAGGAGCATGCGAATGTCCTCGAGCTTCTTACGCTTCTCGGGCTCTTCCCACGACGCTTTGTTGGCAATCAACTGGGTGTTCGATTCGAGCACGGTGTCGATGATCATGAGTTTGTTGGCGCGCAGCGACGAGCCGGTCTCGGTGACTTCGACGATGGCGTCGGCGAGGATGGGCGGCTTGACTTCGGTGGCGCCCCAGCTGAACTCGACCTTGGCCTTCACGCCGTGCTGCGCGAGGTAGCGCTTGGTGGTTTGGACGAGCTCGGTGGCGATGATCTTGCCCTCGAGATCTTCGATGCGGCGGAAGGGCGAGGACTCGGGGACGGCGAGCACCCAGCGGACTTTGCCGAAGCTCTGCTTGGCGTAGATGAGGTCGGCAACCGCAATGACGTCGGCCTCATTTTCGTGGATCCAGTCGAGGCCGGTGAGTCCCGCGTCGAGGATGCCGTCTTCCACATAGCGCGCCATTTCCTGCGCGCGGATGAGCATGCACTCGATGGCGGGGTCGTCAATGGCGGGGAAGTAGGAACGGCTGGAGGTGGTGATGGCGAAGCCGGCGCGCCGGAAGAGATCGATGGTGGCGTTCTCGAGGCTGCCTTTGGGAATGCCGAGTTTGAGTTTCATTGTTTGGCTCCGGACCGCTCCCTTTGGTCGCGGCTCTGTACAGAGTCGCGGCTCTGTACGGATTCGGTGGTCGATGTGGATGACGACTGGTACACGGTGGCGGGATCGTAGGTGCGCTCGTCGGTGACGGTCCACTGGCCGTTTTCGAGTCGGCGGAAGAAGCAGCTCTGGTAGCCCTCGTGGCAGACGCCGGGGCCGAGCGCTTCGACCTTGACGAGGACGGCGTCGAGGTCGCAATCGGTGGAGATTTCCTTGACGACGAGGCGGTGGCCGGAGCTTTCGCCTTTGAGCCAGAGCTTCCGCCGGGAGCGGCTATAGAAGGTGGCGAAACCGGTCTCAACGGTGAGGCGGAAGGCTTCCTCATTCATGTAACCGACCATGAGGACGCGTCCGGTGGCGTGGTCCTGGATGACTGCGGTGATGAGGCCGTCGGATTTTTGGAAATCGAGATTCATGAGTACCAATAAAAAAGCCCGCCGGGTGATGCTGGCGGGCGTCCTTTCGTTCGATTTGCGGAGAAATCAGCAGACCACCCGTCGCGTGTGGGCATGATGACGATGGTGATGCCGGGCGATGGGGTTCGCGGTCATGAAATTCGAGTGTAACAGAGATGCCGGGCGGAGTCGAATTCGGTGTCTTCGGTGGGTTCGTGATGGGTTCTGTTGGGACGTTTAAGGGGTTTTGGTTCGTGGGGTTTGGGAGAGGTCGGTGGGTTCGTTCGGTTTTTCTTGTTTGGGTTCGGATTCTGGGGGTTCTGCATGGGGTTTACGGCTGTCCTTTCGGGATCAGCGATACCACGGGGTCAAGGGGACGGTCGGGGTTGGTGGGCGGCGGGCGGTGAGGGGAAAGCGATTATTGGCGCACGATTCTGGTGATGACCAAAACAAAACTCTCACCGCAGAGACGCTGAGACGCTGAGAAGAAAACACCAAGCTAAAGCGGAGAGCGCGGAGGAGGCGGAGGGCGCTGAGGGGATGTCGGCGCCGTGCAGGCGGATCTGGCTAGAGCTAGATGGCGGCACCAGGGATCCGGCGGAGTTGCTTGGAGAGGCGGTGGATGGCGTGGTGCATTTCGGCGTCGAAGTCGGCGAGGCTGGCGCGGAGATGATGGTGAGCGGCGGAGGTGAGAATGGCCATGGCGAGGCCGAGGGCGGCGGGAATCAAGGACTGCGAGAGGGCATCCGCAATCCCGGCCATGACGGTGATTCGGTTACCTGTTTCGCCCCGAAACGCGCCGAAGATGCCGTTCAAAGTGCCCAAGAGGCCCATGAATGGCGCCGTCGCGGCAACGGTGGCGAGGCCGTCGAGTCCGCGCGCCATGTCGCGATGCACGAGGACGGCGGATCGTTCAGCGGCGTGCTCCGCGGCGATCGATCGCCAGTTCATGGTGGGTTAGACACCGGCGGTGTCGGATTGTTTCCCGTACTTTCCGTATGCCATGGCTGTCACGCCAGAAACTACTAATTCTCGACCGGCGCCTTCTGGATGTGATCAACCACGCAGACAGGGACGGAACCTTTCTTCGCCTCCAGTTTAAGCCCGAGCGAATCCTGAATCGCCTTTTGGATATCCGGACCCTCGAATGGAGGAGCCGCGGGGAGCACTTCTATCGGATGCTGCTGCCAATACATATCGATGTCGTATTTCCCCTTGAGGCCAGTGCGGTCCACTACATCCGAGCCTAGAGCTCGTCTGAGGACCTTCACAATGTCCGCCATCGTCACGTTTGAGGATCTCCATCGCAGGCGGTTATTCACACCCATCAGACCCTGTTTGCCTGCTGGAAACACGGGGTAGCGATCCGAACCTATGAACGAGCCCGGAACGCGGGTCCATTCCACTTCCGCCGAAGGCGCATCCGGAGCCGACTCGTGCATTTTGAGCCCGCTCTTGCCTGGCACCAGGTCATAAACCGTCATTTCGGTGGATTGCCAGTGGAAAGCCAGCTTGAATCGTTCGGCGAGCAGATATTGCTGCATCTCACGGAACTGTTCCAAGCTTGTCCCCGCCGGCACTTTCGCGACGACACTGACCATTGTTCCAACCATCGATTCCGACGGCTTCAGTTGGTACTGTCGCAAATCGTAAGCATCGAAAATCAGCTGTGCGACGGGGATTCTCGGGCAACTCCAGATTCCGGGGCTAGGGGTTCCGGGGCCTCCGCTGCATCCCGCGTGGCTGCCCCTACCCGTCGAGTCCGCCATCTTAACCGACGCTACCTCGAACTGCACATCGTTTGCCGCCTGTTGTGCATGAGGGGCGTAGAGTGGAATGAGGACCGTTACCAGCCAAGAGATAGCAGTTCTCGACACCTGCGAAGGGTGCGGAAGCTTCGTGGGTTGTGTCTTTCGATTGAGACGCACGCATCACCTAATGGAACACCCTGTTGATCGTTTTGGCAACCCGGAGACGACTACCTCCCGAAAACGGGCGATGGAGAGTCAATGACCCACCGCCTGAAGGCGGTGGCTCTCATAACGGGCTGAAAGCCCTGTTCCGGCCAAAGGCCGGCAGAATGGTTCCCGCACCAAGCGGGCTTCAAGAAGTAGACGGACTTAACCGTCTACTTTGAAATCATCGTCCCGATCGTCTTGCTGGTTTGCGATGTACTCCGCAATTATCTCGTCGGTCACATTTCCCGTGCTGCAGCAGAAGTACCCTCGCGCCCACATGTGCTGACCCCAGTAGTGCTTCTTTATGTGCGGAAATTCCAGCATGATCTTGTGCGCCGTCTTCCCTTTCAGCCATTGCAGTAGCCGACTGATCGTCACTTGCGGCGGGATCGATACCAGCAGATGCACGTGGTCTTTCGACACATGTCCCTTCATTATCTTCACATCGTGTATCCCGCAGATCTCTCGGATCAGATCCCGCACCCGGCCCGCGGCGTCCCCTACCAACACGGGCTTCCGGTATTTGGTCGTCCATACCAAGTGCAGGTGGATTTCGTATACGGTGTGCTCGCCGCGTCGGTATTCTGCCATCCCTCAGGCTTACTCGGCGGCGCTGCGAGCTAAAGCCGTCGCCTAAAGGCGAGGGCTTGACCCCTCCCAGATTGGGACAGTCACAATCGACCACGGTCACGACGTTCGGGTCCAATTCACGCCGCGCCCGGACGTATACCTGCGCAGGGGGAATTATCTTCGTTGCGATCGCAGTCCTACTTCTGCTTGGAGATGCGCGATGCTTGTGATGGGTGGCGGATGGAGCTACAAGAGGGTATGGCCCGTTCGAATGTCTTCTTCTATCTCCTTGCCCTTGTCACTGCCCCGACCAGTCGTGCGCAGTCGACTCCTCCGGCTTTTGATGTGGCATCGGTCAAACCCAATGTGAATTGTCAGGGAGGAGCCAGCGGGCGTGCTGGCATCTCGCCGCGCAATCTCGCCTTACCCTGCGTGTCGCTGCGGGCACTGATTCGGCTGGCATATGGGGACATGTTGGTGGATGCAGGGCTCGGTGCGCGCCGTATGGAAGCTGAGGGTGGTCCGGGCTGGCTCGACACCGATCGGTACGATATTTTGGCGAAGTCCGAGGGCAGTACCGCCGCGCAATCGGCCGCGCCTATGCTGCGGACGCTGTTGGAAGAACGATTCAAAGTAAAAGTCCACAAAGAGGCCAGAAATTCCTCCGTGTACATTCTGACCGTGGCCAAGGGAGGTCCGAAGTTGCAGCCCACGAAGGAGGGAAGGTGTACCGCGATGGACTTGAATAACCTACAGCCGCCGATACCTCCCAAACCTGGTGAGCCCAGGCCGAGATATTGTGGAATGGGCGAAGGAAGAGGCAGCGGACCGCTGATGGTTTTCGATTGGTACGGTGTGAGTATGGCCGAATTTGCGGGCAGAATGTTGAGTAATTATGTGGAACTTCCGGTTGTCGAACAGACGGGGCTGACTGAACGGTTCGATCTCCACATCGAATTTGCCCCCGAGTACCCTCGGTCAGGACCAGTTACTCTGAACGGCGTACGGACTCCAGACGTGCCGGCGTCTTCGCTGGATTCCACAGGCCCCTCGATCTTCTCGGCCATCGAGAAACAGCTCGGACTGAATCTGTCGCGGGGCAAGGCTCCTGTGGACGTCATCATGGTCGATCACGCAGAGAAACCCTCGGCGAATTGAGCTCCGCTCGCCGGCGTCGACAAGAGTGCCGGCACCGGCAGGCATGAGTGCCCGCGCTACGTCCGGAGGGGGCCCTTACTCGTTGCGCCGCGCTACCATGGGATCCACACGCATCGCCTGCAGCGCCGGCACGTAGCTTGCGAGCGTGGCCACCAACCCCAGGAACACCGCTGACGACGCGAAAGTGAACGGATCGTAAACGTTGACGTTCACCAGCAGTCCGCCGGCCATGCGAGCCGACACCAGGGCGAGGACACTTCCGGCCAGCAGTCCCGGAACCATTGATCGCAGCGCATCGCGTAGCACCAGTCCAAGCACGTCACCTCGACGCGCGCCCAGCGCCATGCGGATTCCCATTTCCTGCGTGCGCTGGCTGACAGCATAGCTCATCACGCTATACAAGCCGATTGCCGCCAGGAGTAACGAAATCCCGCCAACCACGCCCAGCAGCTTGGCCGCAACACTCTGCGCATAGAGCGATCCGGCGGTTGCTTCGGATAGCAACCGCGTGGTGAAGACGGCGTCCTGGTTCAGCGCCAGGGCCTCCTGGCGCAGCATCGGGGTCATCCGGTTGGGGTCGCCGATGGTCTTGATGAAGACCGAAAAGTTGAGGCCGGGTTCGAACCATTCGCGGAAGGGGATGTAGAAGGACGGCGTTGGGCCCTCGATCGGGGTGTGATACTTGCTGTTTCTCACCAGTCCGACAACGGTCGCCTGACGGCCTTCGCACATTACGTTGCGGCCGATGGGGTCTCTGTCCGCTTGTGGGAAGGAGCGGTCCTGAATGGAGACACCACAACGGGCCATCCCGCCCCGCACAGGTACAATGGCAGACATGACTAGACGACCTGGCAGACACTTCCTGCAGATACCTGGCCCAACCAACGTCCCCGACCGCGTGCTACGCGCCATCGACCTTCCCAGCATCGACCACCGCGGGCCCGATTTCGCGGTACTCGCCAAAGACTGCCTGGAGAACATCAAGTCCGTGTTTCAGACTCGCCATCCCGTGATCATCTTTCCCTCATCCGGCACCGGCGGGTGGGAGGCGGCGCTGGTAAACACACTGAATCCCGGCGACCGCGTGCTGGCGTTCGAGACCGGCCAATTCGCTGTGCTCTGGACCAAACTGGCGGAGAATCTCGGCCTGACGGTCGACTTCGTGCCCGGCGACTGGAAGCACGGCGTGGATGCCGCGGCAGCCGCTGCCAAACTGACCGCCGACCCGCAACACGAAATCAAAGCCGTGATGGCCGTGCACAACGAGACGTCGACCGGCACCACCAGCAACATCTCCGCCCTGCGCGAGGCGATGAATGAGGCGAAGCATCCGGCGCTGCTGATGGTCGACGCGGTCTCTTCGCTCGCGGCGATCGACTACCGGCACGATGAATGGGGAGTCGACGTGACGGTCGCGGGATCGCAAAAAGGGCTGATGCTGCCTCCAGGGCTCGGGTTCAACGCGGTGAGCGAGAAAGCGCTGGAGGCCTCGAAGACTGCGAAATTCCCGCGGGGCTACTGGCGATGGGAAGACATGCTGGCGCAGAACGCCACCGGATACTTCCCGTACACTCCCGCCACCAGCCTGCTCTGCGGTCTGAAGGAAGCGTTGACCATGCTGCGCGACGAAGGGCTGGCGAACGTCTTCGCGCGGCACAAGCGCCTGGCCGAGGCAACGCGGCGCGCGGTAGTCGCTTGGGGCCTGGAAATCTGGGCGGCCGATCCCGCGGAGTACAGCCCTTCGACCACCGCGGTGCTGCTGCCGGAAGGCTTCAAAGAAGCGGCGTTCCGCGCCCTGGTGCTCGACAAGTTCAACATGTCGCTGGGAGCGGGACTCGGCAAAGTCGCAGGCAAAGTATTTCGCATCGGCCACCTGGGCGACTTCAACGATCTCATGCTGGCGGGCACGCTGGCCGGCGTCGAGATGGGGTTGGAACTCGCGGGCATTCCCCATCGCAAGGGCGGGATCTGCGCCGCGATGGATTATCTGATCGAGACGCGCCGGCAGTGACAGCCCTCCGCGGCCGCTGGGTTCAACTGGCGGCGATGGTGCTCGCCACGGTGGCGCTGTCCAACATGCAGTATGGCTGGACGCTATTCGTCAACCCGATGCGCGAGGCGAATCGCTGGCAGACGGCGGGCATCCAGTTCGCCTTCAGCATTCTGATCTTTCTGAATACCTGGCTCGCGCCCGCGGAAGGTTGGGTGGCCGACCGCTTTGGGCCGCGGTTCGTGGTGATGCTGGGTGGGGTGGCGGCCGGCGCGTCGTGGGTGTTGAACGCGCGCGCCCAAACGCTAGAGGCGCTCTACGTGGCGGCAGCGGTGGGCGGGCTGGGAATGGGCTGCGTGTTCGGCACGTGCATGGGAACGGCGCTCAAACTGTTTCCGGAGCGGCGCGGATTCGCGTCGGGGATGATCGCGGCGGGGTACGGGCTGGGCTCGGCGATCACGGTGATTCCGATTTCGAAGATGATCGCGGAGAGCGGCTACCGGCACACGTTTTTCACGTTTGGACTGCTACAGGGCGGGGCGATCGTGGTGCTGGGAGCGCTCCTGACGCGGCCCGCCGCCGCGACGGCCGCGCGGGCCATGGCAGCGATCGCCAACTGCCGCGAGTTTACGCCGGCGGAGACGGTGCGGTCGAAGGTCTTCTGGCTGATCTATGCGATCTATCTGATGATCGGGTGCGGGGGCATGATCGTGACGGCGCAGTTGGGGCCGATTGCGCGCGACTTCGGCGTGGGCAAACTGCTCACCGTGGCGGTGTCGATCGACAACCTGGCGAACGGGCTGACGCGGCCGTTTTCGGGATACCTCTCGGATCGCATCGGGCGGGAGAACGCCATGCTGCTGATGTTCTCGGCGGAAGGCGTCGCGTTCGCCGGGCTGGCGGCGTGGGGGCGGCATCCGGTGGCATTCGTGGTGTTCGCGGCGCTGATCTTCTTGTTCTGGGGCGAGATCTTTTCGCTCTTCCCGGCGATTTGCGGCGATACGTTCGGGGTCCGCCATGCGACGGCGAATAACGGCCTGCTCTATACGGCGAAGGGGACGTCGGCGCTGGTGGTCCCGTTGGCGAATTACATGGTGGCGGCGACGGGCGGGTGGTCGGCGGTGTTGCTGCTGATGGCGGTGTCGAGCGTGGGCGCGGGGGTGTTGGCGCGGGTGGTGCTGGCGCCTCTGCGGAGGGCTCACATGCTTTAGCTGGCCCAGAAAGTAGCTAGCCCAAGGTTCGCAAATCTGGCAGAAAAGGGTGTTGACGGTGAAGTTCCGCTGGCTTCTCCAGCAAGCGCTTCCGGTTGTGATGCTCGTGATGCATGTCATAGAGGAAACAAATCACGCAGGCGCCTCGCTCCGTCGGACGAGCCGAGCTATGTCAACTCCGCGGACAGGCAAAATGGGCCGCCGATGAACGCGGATAAACGCCGATGGAACAAAAGCTGTGCTGATCGGCGTTTATCCGCGTTCATCGGCGGCCAAATACCAAGCTTCCGAATTCAGCTCCAGGCCTATGTTTCGCTCCGTCCCGGCCGTGAGGAGTGGCGGAATCAGTCGGTCATGACACCAGGCTGTCTTATTTACTGAACCCGCTCACCGCAAAATCACTGGTATAGTTAACCACTGCCCAGGCTGTCTTCGTCGCCGGGTCGACACCGTAGGCGCCCAACTCATAGCCCTGTTTCCAGGGGCCCGCAACGAACCTCTTGTTCTTAGTGCCGCCTTTATTCATGTCGACGGCGTTGACCCAGTTTCCCTCGGCGTCTTTGGCCGCCAATCCGAAAGCACCGCTCCCCGCGCGAGAATCGGAGCCGGTATAAGTTAGCGATAGAGTGTAGACATCGGTCCGGGAACGGCCCATATCGGCCATGCCCCACAATGTCAGGATGTTGCTGGCCGTGTCTTTCTTGCTGTCAGCCCAGCCGGTATCCACCGTCTTGATAAAGGGCCGGCGGTCGAAGTCATACGCGTGGCTGCTGTTGGTTCCGCTCAGGATCTTGGCGGTTGTCCCCCTGTAGCTGTCGACAACCTGCGAATAAGAGCTCCCGCACTTCGCTTGACCCTCTTGGCAAACCTGGAACTCTTTTCCGTTCAGACTGTATCCGAAGGTCTCCGCTCTGGCAAAGGTGAGCACTGGAGTGGTCGGTGCCGTGAATTCACACATCGACGGGTACGGCTCTTTACAATTCGGGGTCGGCGCGGCATTGGACACTTCGGCCGAATAGTATTCGACGGTAACCCGCGGCCCGTCGACGGTGTAGACATAGAAGCCGACCTTGTGCAGGTCCTGAGAAATCTGCGCCTGGCGCGGGTGGCCGAATGCCGGCGTGTCGTACTTTTCGTCGTTCGACGGAACATTGGGAGTGTAGAACTTATGGCTGTCCGAAGCGCTAATAATGTTCTGTACCTTCGGGGAGACCCCGTCGGTGGGAGTTCCGCTCGTGACCGATACCAGGGACCGGTTGTGCATATGGTCGTGGCCTTGTATGTAGTAGCGCACGCCGTTCTTATACATGCTCGCGATAAAGGCGTCCTGGGCGGCAGGAAGCTGGGCGGGATCCTTGCCGAACAGGGTGTCCACATGTTGCTCACTGATCAGACCCTTGTGGCCAAAGACGAATGCGTGACCGTCTGCCGGTTTGGCCGAGAGCACGGTCTCGATCCAGGGCTGCTGCAGATCGATCGTCAAGTCCTGCTTCTGGTCCGCGGGCCGGTTCGGGGGAGCAAACTGGTCGAGCAGCACGAAGCGGGCGTTGTTGTAATCGAAAGAATAACTCAACCCTCTCCAATCCAAGCCGCCGGTCGTGCCGGGGTCGGGGGAGCAAAAGTTCGTTCCCATGACAAACGGCGAGCCGCGGCGATCCGGGAAGGGCTGCACTGCGGAATCGGCGTTGGGTACCGAAAACACGCTGGCCGGGGTGGCATTCATGGTGCCGTTGAGCGTTTGTGGATAGATATTCTTGAATTCGGTGGCGGCCAGCGGGTGCGAATCGTGGTTGCCCCGGAGAGGAAAGAAGCCGATTCCGGCGTTATACAGTTCCTGGGCGAAGGCGGCTCGGATGTCCTCGGAGTTGGCGATGGATTCGGCGGTGGTACCGGTCTTATCGACAAGGTCGCCAACTTCCACCACGAATTTAACGCCGTGCTGGATAAACTGTTGATTGAGCGCCTTCACGATATCGACGGCGCAGGAACCCGGGTTCCTGCCGTCGTCGCGGCTCCACTGGGTGTCGGACATGACTCCGAACTTCCATGGCTGCGCCGCTGACGCTGGGGCCGGCTGCTGCTGAGCCATGCACGGCAACCCTGCCAGAAACAGTGAAAAAGTCACTAAGCTGCGTTTTGTTTTCATCGTCTTGTCTGCCTCTTCTGTAATCTCTAGACCGCTATCGCAGTTGTTTAAGGTCCTATTACCTTCAGCTATGGATTAGAGCATCCGAACCTAAAAGCAATCTAAAGAATGGGACGTGTCACGTGAAATTAACGGCAATGATTCGGCGGGCTGAATCTCCCTTCGCGTGCCCCGCTGTGCCGGCGGCAAACCTCTACACGAGGGAAACGGCCAATCCCAACACCTTCCGCCCCGGCGCTGTCCATCGTCTTTGGCTAATATTCGGCTAATAGCAGATGAATATTCCGTAATACCGGCTGTTCTTCAGGTTATCTTTAGATTCCAATGGTTCAATAGCGCAGAAGCTGCCAAAGGGAATGTGACTCTGGCCGGCGCCTTACGCGCGAAGCGCATGGGGCGCGGGGAGAGCTGTCCCGCTCTTGGAGGAGCAAATTTTGAAGAGATTCTTTGTCACCTGGATGCTCGGGTTAAGCTGCTGCTTTGCCCAAGCAGATCGTGCCGCGTTGACAGGCACCCTCACGGACGCGACGCAGGGCGCCATTCCGGACGCGCACGTGAAGGTGGTCTACCCCAATACCGGACTCTCCCGCGATACCACCACCTCCAACTCCGGTGTATTCCGGCTAGGTGGACTTCCCATTGGGTTTTGCTATGTGGAAGTCGAAGCTACCGGCTTCCAGCCGCTGAAGACCACGGCCATCGAACTGAACGTCGGCGAGACGCGCACGCTGGACCTGACGCTCGCAATTGCCGGCTCAAAATCCACCGTCGACGTCACAGCCGTAATCGAAAGCCTGCAGCAAAGCAACGCAACCGTCGGCGATGTTCTGGTCTCCTCGCAGTTGAATAACCTGCCGGTCAATGGGCGGGACTGGAAGTCGCTGATGTCGCTGGTCCCCGGCGCCGTCAACGGCAATATGTTCTTCTCTACCGGCGGTGACGATATCAACTATCGCGTGGACGGAACCGACGCGAGCGGCATTCGCGATCAGAACATGAAGGTCTACACTCGTCTGACGATGTCGCAGGACGCCGTCTCCGAGTTCCGGGTGAGCTCCGCGGTGTTCAGTGCGGAAACGGGCGGCACGCCCGGGGCGCAGGTTGAGGTCGTAACCAAATCGGGGTCCAACGAATTTCACGGCGCCGCGTTCGAGTACCTTCGCAACGCCATCTTCGATTCGCGCACTCCGTTCGACCCCGCTACTCATCCGCCGTTCAAATTGAATCAGTTCGGCTCCGCCCTGGGCGGGCCGGTGCTCAAGAATAAAACGTTCTTTTTCCTTTCGTACGAGGGCTATCGGCAGCGGCTTGCCAGTTCATTGATTGGATATGTCCCGACGCCGTTGTTGCGCAGCCAGGTGATAGCCGCATCGCCAATTCTGACGCCCTTCATCGACGCTTACCCGTTGCCTAACGATGGCTTGTTGAGCTCTCAGATCGGCCAGTGGACGGGCCAGGCTTCGCAATTGGAGGATGAAGATGTGGGAACAGTGCGGGTAGACCACCGGTTCTCCGACACCTTGAGTTCGTACTTCCGGTTCACCCGGAACTACAACCGCCTCAACGTACCGCAGACCTTAGGGGAGGCAAACCCGCAATTGATCGCCCCGACGAGCGGCGTTGTGGAACTCCTCGATATCCTGTCACCCCGCTCGACCAATGAGTTCCGTTTCGGCATGGACTTTCTTCCGTGGAATTCCGAGACTCCATCAGATATAAGCAGTACAATCAGCGTACCGGGGCTTTCGGCGCCCGCCGCCTTCCAGCACCAGATCTGGCACGCAACGTCGCAGGATTTTGTGGATAGCTTCACCACGGTGCGCGGAAAACACACCTGGAAGGCGGGCGTGGAAGCCAGGCGTATACTGCTCAACCTTTGGGCTGCGCCAACCTATAGCATCTCCTATGCCACGGTTGCCGACTTTGTCGCCAATAACCTGAACACCGCCTCTGGTTCGCAAGGCAAGCCTGCGGCCACGCAGGTGAAGACCGAGTATTTCGGCTATATCCAGGACGAGTGGAAGATCAAACCCAACCTGACCGCCAATCTCGGCTTGCGCTACGACTTCTTCAATGAGTTCCAGGAGGGTCACGGCCGGACCCTCGGGTTCAGTCTTCTGTATTGCGGCGGGTACTGCCAACAGGGCCTGTCGTTCGGCAACCCCGACACCACTAATTTCGCGCCGCGGGTGAGCCTGGCGTGGTCGCCGGAACGCTTGCGGGACAAGACCGTAATCCGGGCAGGCGCGGGTATCTACTACGGCGACGGACAACTGGGCGATCAGCAGTCTCCGGTCACGAATGAGGGCTGGAGCTACAGCCTTTCCTCCGCCACGACACCGAATTTGGGGTATCCCATCTACGTGGATCCCAACAACCTGCCCCGGACCGCGCCCTCCGATTACGACCGCCACAGACGCAGCGAAATGTTCCAGGAGTGGACGGCCCAGGTGCAACAACTTCTCCCTTGGGGATTCACCGCCCAGGCCGGCTACCTGGGCATTGAAGCCACTCACCTCAGTTCCAAGAGCGCCGAAAACGTCATCAATCCCCTGACCGGTACACGGCCCCTGCCTAACTTTAACCAGATCGGTACCGTCGGTTCCTGGAGCAACAGCAGCTACCACGGGCTACAGTCCTCGCTCCAGCGAACCGCCCGGAGCGGGTTATTTCTCAAGCTCAACTATTCCTGGTCGCACGCGATCAACGAAGATACCCAGGGAGGCGGCGGGCCGGCCACACCACAGAATGTCGCCTGCGTTTCGTGCGACAAGGCAAGCAGCGCCGCCGATGAGCGCCAGACCCTGTATGTAAGCGCCAGCTATCCGCTGCCTTTCGGCCACTCCAGCCGGTGGGGCGGATGGTCGCTCAGCGGGGTCAATTCGTTTCACACCGGGTTGCCGCTGAACGTAACCATCTCCCGCAAGGCCACGGCCGTGCCGGACGGCAACACCTCCAACCAGCGTCCCAATTACGTGGGGGGCGTCTCGCTGATTCCCATCACTGGTCAGACGATCGGCGATTGGATCAACCTTGCCGCATTCGCCACCCCGGCCAACGGCACGTGGGGAAATGCCGGGCGCGACATCGTCATCGGTCCCCGCCTGTTTCAACAGGACGCGGCATTGCAGAAAGACACGAGGATCAACGAACGTATGGGCCTGATTTTCCGTGTCGATGTGTTCAACATCTTCAATCACCCGCAGCTTGGCAGCCCGAATCTGAATGTCTCTTCCCCGGCGACTTTCGGCCGTATTACGAGCCTGGAGAATACGTCGCCGATCGGCACTGGCGGCTCCCGCAGTATTCAACTGGCGTTGCGGCTGCAGTTCTAATCTCCTCCGGCTACGGCCTGGCAGCCTCATATCGGCGAGCGAGAACTTGGGCCCTTGGCGTCTCGCGCCGGCGGTGGGCCGCAAGTCGCGTTCGAGGGAGGAGCTAAAAACGACCCAGGCATCCTGGCGCTCGACTTCCCCGAGGAAGATGCTGCCCGTGTTGAAGAGATTGTAGAGCCAGGTATCACCCCGGGAACCGGCCTTGCACGCGACGCGAATATTGTTCTCCGTTTCCTGTTCGGCCAAGTCCTCACGCTGTTGCCTCCCTTTTCCAAGTACCGGAGTACACCGGAACGCGCAGCGCTCGTCATCACACAGTTATTGGTGAATGAACCAGGTAAGTCCGGGGTCTACTATGACGAGAAGGGGCAACCCATGCTTGGCTCCGCATGTGTTCGCGATCTGAAGTTCCAAGACCGCGTCGTCGCCGAGACCCGAGCCTTGCTGGCGTCGATTCCTGCATAGGATGGGAGCTATGATCGCGTTCCTCAGCGATGGAGTGCACTGGACTAACACTTCTCATGTCACTGAAACGTCGTGAACGTGTCACTTAGCTCCAGGCTGACGGAGATCCGTTACGAGGATTAGGACCGCAAGCCGGCTTCTGGCCGCTAATGTCGTCGGGGCGGCCGGGCGCCATGCGGCGAGGCCTCTGGTCGGTTGCCGGCCGCAGTCTGCAGCGTAACCCTATTCCTGGCGACGAACCCCTTCGAAATAGCAAACTCCCCGAGAAGTCGCGATCTGGGAAGTAGCTCAACCAACTCCGTTCGGTGCAGCGCAGTCCAGACAGTTCACGCACAACGCCGGCGATCGCACCGCCATTCCGGAACCCGTCCCGCTATTCGACGCGATGAACAGCGTCCTCAACGCCCACGTCACTCCTTCGCCGTGCCGAAATCGATCGTCGAGTCCACCTCAAACTTGCGGTAGTCGACGAACGACACCACATTGGCGATTTGCCGATACGGCCGCTCCATGTGAGACTCGGAATGCGAAGGCAGCAGGTAACTGTGCCCCGCCACGTCGACGAAGTTGTAGTCCACTTCGACGGAAGATTGCAGAATTCCGGAGTCCTTCGGGATGTCGTCCGCGGACGCCGTGAGCCGCAGCACCCTGGACGTTTCGCTATCCAGGACTACTTCGCCGTGATAGCCGGCCGCCGCCTCCACCATCTTTCCGTTGGCCGCGCGGTGGCCCAACATATAATGCGAGTGGGCGCGCGCGATCCGGTACGTATACACGCCCGCGGGACGCTTGCGAATCTCGGTCACTTCCTTCCATTGGAAATCGGCGGACGACGACGCATCGAAAACACCCAACAGCAGGCTGCCGAATTCGCCGCCGGTGATGAGTCCGTCCAGCGATTCCAACGGCTGCTGCGTCTTATTCCCATTCATGGCGACCAGCTTTTGCTTCTCCTGCTGCCCGAAATAGCTGAGCTGGATGGTAAGCTTGTCGGCCTTTATATTGGTGGCGCTGGTGCGGTCGGTGCGCTCCACCTGCTCGGTGCAAAGGAAGTCCGGCAGTTTGCTGGTGTAATGGATCGCGAGGTCCCGGGCGGCAGCCAGCGTGCGCAGTTGCTCGTCCGTTGTGGGCCGTTGCGCCGCCGCCGGCATGCATAGAAGCGAACCGATGGCAATAATCGCCATGTGGCGTCGCATGCTTCACTCTCCACGGGCGCCCGGTCGACGTGGGGATCGCCAGTAACTCGACCGCCGGCTTCGCCCGATTCTATCTTCAGTTCTGGAACCCAATAAGTGGGCTCGAAACAGCGTATCATAGTCAGTCGCCGGGCAGCGCCGGACAAGGTGAAGCATGTCCTACCACAGGACGGAACGGTCGATGCTCGAGAGCGTGGGACGCCCCAGCAGCGCCATCGCCATTTCGAATTCCTTGCGGAGAATCTGCACCACGCGGGTGACTCCTGCCGCGCCGCCGACACCCAGGCCCCACAAGTAAGGCCGGCCGATCTGCACGGCTTGTGCGCCCAGCGCCAATGCCTTCACGACGTCGGTGCCGCGGCGAATTCCGCCGTCCACTATCACGGGCACGCGGCCGGCGACCTTTTCGACAATCGGCGGAAGCGCGTCGATGGTGGCCGGGACGGTGTCGAGATTGCGCGCGCCGTGGTTCGACACGATGATGCCGGAAGCTCCGGCCTTCACGCCGGTGGCGGCGTCATCGGGATTGAGCACGCCTTTGAGCAGCACGGGCCGGCGCGCGAAGGAGCGCAGCCAGTCGATGTCCTTCCAAGTGAGGGCCGGGTCGAGGTAGTCCTTGCCTTGCAGGTTGGGGAGCTCGCGCTCGGGGAGTTCGGACTTGGCGCGGTCTTCGCGATTGCGCGCGCCGAAGGTGGGCGAGTCGACAGTCACGCAGAGGGCGCGGCATCCGGAATCTTCGGCGGCCTGCACCAGGTCGCGCGTGAAGCCGCGATCCTTCTGCACGTAAAGTTGGAACCAGACCGGGCCGGTGGCGGCCTTGGCGATATCCTCGACGCGCATCGACGCGCTGCTGCTGATGACATACGCCGCGTTGGCGGCGGCGGCTCCGCGGACGGCGGCCAATTCGCCCTCGGGATGGATGAGGCGCTGGCCACCGGTAGGCGCGAGGAGGATGGGAAACGGGAACTCCTGCCCGAAGAGGGTGACGCGCGTGTCGAGCTTGGAGACGTCGACGAGGGCACGCGGCTTGAGGCGGATGTGCTCGTAGGCCTCGTGGTTCCAGCGGAGGGTGAGCTCGTCGGCGGCGGCGCCGGAGATGCGCGCCCACGCGCCATGGGAGACGCGGGTCTGGGCCGCGGCTTCGAAATCGAAGAGCGAGAGCAGGCGGTCGAGATCGGCGGCGCTGGAGGTTTGCGCCGGCAGCCTCACTCCAGCGGCGGCAAGCAGGGCGAGCAGTTCGCGGCGGGAGGCTTTCATCGCGGCCTGTCCATTGGCGTTTTCATTCTGACTCCTGCATTAGCTTGGTAGGACATGCTTCAGCTTGTCCCGGCGAGCGCGGCTCGCCAGTTGTTCAGTCATTGATTGTACAATCCCGGGCGGCCGGCAGAGCCGGCGCGTGCCGGCCGGCGCCGAGACTATTGTCAGCGCGGGCGAGCTCCGCTCGCCGCTGGGCTTTGGCTTTTCGTGGGGCAGGCAATCTTGCCTTCAGGCGGCCTTTCAGGCCGCCGTCTTCGATACGCGACGAATTTCTTAGGCGTCCGCACCGCCGCATAGATGTAGATGAAGCCGAAGAAAGTCGGGCTAAAGCCCTCCGCAGGCTGAAGCCTGCCCCACTTGGCCAGTTGGCTCGATGCGGTGAATGGCCAAAGCCGGAGGGGCGAGCTCCGCTCGCCGGGACAAGCTAAAGTACAATTCGGTGCGGCCGGCAGAGCCGATTACAGACTGCCTTTCAGGCCCAGTTCTTCGGCGCGGGCCTGCATAGCTTTGATGCAGAAATCGATGTGATCGTCGAGAGGAACGTCGAGCTCCTGCGCGCCGTCGAGGATGTCCTGGCGATTGACCGAGCGGGCGAACGCCTTGTCCTTCATCTTCTTTTTTACTGAGGAGACGTCGACCTCGAAGACGCTCCGGTGCGGCTTGACATAGGAGATGGCCGTGATGAAGCCGGCGAGTTCATCGCAGGCGAAGAGGGTTTTCTCCAGCAGCGAGTCGCGCGGTACGCCGGTGTGTTGGGCGTGCGAGAGGATGGCGCGGCGCATCTCCTCGTCGACGCCACGCTCGGCGAGAATCGGCTCGCCCTTTTGGGGATGTTCTTCGAGGGTGGGGTGGATCTCCCAGTCGAAATCGTGCAGCAGAGCGGTGAGCGCCCATCGCTGCTCATCGGCGCCGGCCTTCTTGGCGTAGGCGGCAACGCATGTTTCCACCGCCAGCGCATGCTTGCGGAGTCCTTCGCTCTTGGTGAATTCGCAGAGTATGTTCCAGGCCTGTTCGCGGTCGAGCATCGAGTTTATGATATACCGGCGTCACCCCACGCCGCTTTGCGGGCGGCGCGGAAGCGGTCGCGGTCCCGTTTGGTAATGCGCTCGGAGCGCAGGCCGGTTGTCGCGCAGGTTTCGATTTCGATGAGGCCGGGAGTGTGCCGGGGATGGCGAACGATGCGGGCGCTGGGCAAGTCGATGGGCTCGCGGGCGAGGGCGACGTAGCTGAACTTCTCGTCCTCGTGGCCCAGTTCCCCGCCCTTCACGCGGCGATGCAGCGAGGAGCGTTCCACGCGCGCGGCGAAGTGGCACCAGTCGGGATCGGCGACCGGGCACGCGGTCTCGACGGGACAGGGGGCGATCATGCGGGCTCCGTTGGCGAGGAGGTCGGCGCGAACTTTGCGGAGGAGTGCGAAGCCGCGGGGAGTGCCGGGTTCGATCAATACCAGAGCGATGCGGGCGGCCTGCCAGAGGCGTGCGGCGAACTGGGCTCCGAATTCGCCGAGAGAGTAAGCGGCGATCACCAGATCGTGAGGCGGCAGGGTGGTCAGGCTTTTGATGTCGGTAGGGAGGACAGTGGCGTCGGGCAGCCACTGACGGGCGGCGGCGGCGAAGGATGGGTCCTTCTCGAGCAGGGTGATGGAGGCGTCGGGAAAATGGGCGCGCGCCGCGAGCGAGGCTGCTCCTGTGCCGGCGCCGGCGTCGAGGATGCTGCCGATGGCGCCTATGCGTCCTGCGACCTCGTTCAGTACGGCATGGGCCGCGGCATAAGTGGCGGGCATGCGCGCGACAAGGTAAGCAGCGGTACGTTCGGGTCCGGTGAGGCGCGCGATGCGGCCTTCGCGATAGGCGTCGGAGAGGGCGGTGGCGGCACGCTGGAGCGCGGGGAAGCCGAGCGCGTCGGCCTGCTCCTCGATTTGACGCCGGATGGCGGCGGGAAGTTGCACACCTCATGGTAAAACGCGGGCGAGCTGCGCTCGCCGGGACAAGCTGAAGCATGTCCTACCCAAGGACGCCGACAAGAGTGTCGCGGCCCAAGGGACTCATCTCAGACACGAGTGTTCGGGCCACGTCAGCAGGGGAATGAAGA
>Ga0182030_10004303_pt1 | contig 30372 bp, 34 predicted proteins | sample 812S3MmetaG_FD_121299 | JGI IMG/M metagenome (GOLD analysis project Ga0182030, IMG submission 121299) | Permafrost microbial communities from Stordalen Mire, Sweden - 812S3M metaG (Illumina Assembly) | ecosystem: Environmental > Terrestrial > Soil > Wetlands > Permafrost | place: Sweden...
CGCCAGCCACCCTTGTCGTGCTCGGCGCGCCCGAGCCAGTCGCGCGCGCGATCGAGCGACACGAGTGCCGCGGCCATGTTCGGCTGGTTGTTGCAAGCGGCGGGGCCGGGCGGCACGGCAGGTGCGCACGCGACGGCCAGAGCGACGGCGAAGGCGGCGGCCGAGAGGGCGGCGAGGGGCTTCCACACGTTCATGGCTGCCTCACTGTCCGTTGGCGAACGCGCAGCCGCGCTCGGTCTCGTGGATGGCCTTGTCGGCCCACTGGATCGCCTGAACGCGGTAGCCGCCCTTGTCGGCCGAGGCTCGCTCGAGCGCGAGCCGGGCGTTTCGCAGCTCGACGAGCGCGTTCCACATGTTCGGCTGATTGCCGCACTGGGCGGCGCCCTGCGCCGAGGCCACGTGCATCCCGGTGACGAGCAGGGTGGCCGCCATGAACGACACGGCAGCGATCTTGTACGGGTTCATCGTTTCCTCCCCTCGCCCTTCGACCGCGGCGAGCGGAGACGAGACTACCGGACTCCGGTGCGGAGCCGCCACTAGTGCACTGCCGTGGCATCAAGCCCCAACGGTCATGCCCTCGAGTGACGAGAGGACGCTGTCTTCCTCGCGGGCTTTGCCTTCCTGGCGGACGCGAGCGCTGTCTTTTTCGCGGGCTTTGCCTTCCTGGGGGACGCGAGCGCTGTCTTTTTCGCGGCCTTCGCCTTCGCCTTCCTCGGCCGTGGCGCCAGCGAGGAGGCGTGCGCCAGCGCGTCACTCAGCAGCGCGCGAAGTTTTTCGCGATCCGCGGCGATGGCGGCCGGCACGACGACGTACTCCTTCGTGGCCTGTCCGGGCGTGGGCTCGAAGACGCTGGCTCCCTTCGCGACGAGCGCGTTCCGGCGAGTCTCCGAGAGACGGACGATCACGCCGTCCTGGTGGAGGCCGCAGAACAGGTGACCATTCACGAAGGCGCACGGGTAGCCGAACATGGACCTGCGCTGAACCCCAGCCACGATCGGTAGGCAGTGATCGAAGGCCTGCACCAGCTCGTCAGGGGACTTGTGCCATTTCATGGCACGGGCTTCAGCAAGATGCTGGCCAGCGCCATCGCGTGTCCGCCAAGCCCAGCCGTTCCGTGTGCCCCATGAGGCCCACGTTCTCGGCGCGGATCAATCCAGCGCCGAAGCGTAGGGCTCGACGCGCAGGCGACGGCGCACCTCCGCGAGCGGTTCGTCCCAGTGTCGCTCCCAGTAGACGGCCCACAGCGGTGCGGCCCGATGCCCGGCGTCGTACGCAGCGCGCAGTCCGAGGCGGAGGGTACGCCATCGCGCTTCCAGCACCATGTGTTTCACCGCTCCGAACAGCACGATGAACGCCGACTGTGGCACACCGAGGTGCCCCCAGCAGAACGCGTGTACCAGCACCTCCTCGTGCGGAAGCACCCCCAGCCCGAGGAGGGTGTGCCACAGATCGTGCGTCTGCCGATTGCGCTGAACGACCCACCCGATGTCAGGGTGGTCGGCGAGCACGGGGGTGGGCTCGTCGAAGAGCCCCAGGTTCAGCTCGTAGCGCTCGAGATGCCGGGCGAACGCTCCACCGAGCGTCTCCTCGGGCTTCGCGCGCAGCGCCGCGAGATCCACCGTGCGGGGGGTCAGCAGCGGGCGGTCGCGCAGGAGGTCTCGCGGCTCGTCCCCGTCGAAGTACCCGTTGCGGAGCAGCCGGGCGATGCGCGAGCGATTGAGCACCTCTTCGATCACCATCAGCTCGCGCGTCTGATTGGAGTCGGCCAGGATCTTCTTCGACGCTCGGAGGAGCTCACCCCACTCGGCGAGAGAGACGTGACGGAGCGCCCGGATCTCGGCATCGGTGCGGGGTCGAGCGCTCACGCGTTCACGGTAGGGGAGTCATACTCTCTCGTCCAGCGTGCGGGGCCTGCCTCGCTGCCCGACGAACGACGCTTCGTGGTACGGGAGCAGGCATGAACCGACCGGCGCACGAAGCACGCCGTCGACCCGTACAATGCAATCACCGAGGGTTCGCAGCTCAGGGAAGGACGATCGACTTGCACGCGTCGATAGCCTCCTTCGGAGGCGGGCTCTTGGGCTTGTAGGTGAACGAGCACTTGAACGTGAGTGGCGCCGGCCCTTTCAGTAGCGTGACGATGCGCTCGTAGTCCTGGTGCGATCCCTGGAACCACTTGTTGCCGCCGGGCATGTCGCCGTTCTTCTCGAGCTTGTCCCCACCGAACTTCATCTCACCCGTGACGTCCGTGGTCTGCTGGGCGATCGAGGTCGAGTCGTACGAGATCATCAGATTGTCGGTGAGCGTGCCGGTGTCGTACGCGATCGATCCCTTCTCCGGCGTGAGGCGGGCGTCCTTGACGTGATAGCTCGACGGCAGCTTGATGCAGAAGGCGGGAACCGGGTTGCCCGTGAGCCCCGGCGGGCATTTCGGCGGGGGCGGTCCCCCAGCCGCGCTGGCGCTCGCCGCTGCCGCGGAGGCAGTCGCCAGTGGAACGGCGACGGTCGTGCTCGCGTTCGGCGCCGGGGCCATCGCGGAAGTGGCGCTCGCCGCGCCGCCGCTCGAAGTGTCCTTGTCGCACGCGGGAAGGGCGAGAAGCGAGAAGACCAGCAGGGCCATCGTGGCCAACGGGGATCGCATGGGCGTCGGAGCATACAAGTGCGCTCGCGTGGACGCTTCATGTTCTACGCGCGTCCCCGACCGCGCGGCCGGGCCCCACCTCCTCTACCCTGGCCCGGTGCGACCCTCCCTTGCTGCCCTCGCCCTCGCCGCCGCCGCCTGCACGCCTCCCCCTGCAGTCGACCCTTCGACGTCGGCCAACCGGCCGACCGGCCCCGAGACGGCGAGCAGCGGAAGCGCCGGGGCGTTCGACGGTTGCTCCGGGGTCTTCACGGCCGTCTTCGGCTGGAGATTCGAGTGCGACGGCACCACCGTGGTCACGCGCGAGGGAGACGACGTCGAGGCGCTGCTGCGCGGCGCGCGCGAGTCGATGCGGGGCGCCTTCGCCGGTCCGGTCGAGGAGCGCCGGGACCCATTGCAGGTGGGCGGCGCGGCGCGCAAGGGCATGGAGCTGTCGCTGCACACGGGCCGCAAGCAGGTCGTGGCGGTGGGGACGGCCGCCGTCGTCGATGCCGACGGAAGATCCTCCCGCGTGGTCGGGTGCCTCGCGAGGGCCGACGAGGCGTCGCAGGCGCGCTGCCGGCAGCAGCTCGACGAGCTGTCGACGCTGCCGTACGCGGAGCTGCCCCCGGCCGGCGTGCGTCTTCGTGCGAGGCCCGCGCCGGCCATCGCGGAGCGCCCCGTCGTGGCGCCGTCGGACTGTCACGTGTCCGCCAACGATCGCACCGGGCTGCTCGACTGCGGCGACGCTGCGCTCGGCTGGAACGAGCCGAGCGATCCGCGCGCGATCCCCTCGGAGCGCGACGCGACGATCGAGGACACGATCCGCAAGATGCAGTCGTCGGGAGCCAAGCCCCCGAAGCGGACGACGAGCGCATGTCACGTGGAGGGCGTCGCGGCGACCTGCTCGGTGGTCCGGTGGCCCGAGGCCACGCTGACCATCGGGTCCGCCGTGGTTCGGGGGCACTCGATCCTCGCGTGGTGCATCGCACGCGACGCGTCGACGTCGCGGATCTGCAGCGACTCGGTGACGACGGGGGCATCGACCTCGGCGGTGCAGGGGGACCCACTCATCCACGACCACACGCGATGACGGCGGCTCCTAAGCCGCGATCCGCGTGGCGATGGCCGCCACCAGCGCGCGCGACTGGGCGCTGCGCGGCAGGCCGGCCGTGCGGACGAGCGACCCTTGGGGATCGACGGCGACCTCGCCGAGCAGCTCGGCGACGGCGCTTCGCTGCGCCGCGCGGACGCGCGTCCGGGCGGGGGCGCGGAGCCGACTCATCACCCAGGCGTGCACGTCCCACGAGAGCGCGAGGTGCCGCATCTCGTCGCGGGCGATGCGCTTCATCTCGGCCCGGACGACGGGGTCGTCCGCGGCCTCTGCCTGCCACAGGCACTCGAGCGCGGAGTACGTCTCGCGCACGCACCCCTCGACGGCGTTCTCGAGCGCCATGTCCATGAGAGGGCGCACGACGCGCGCCGGCGCGGGGCGCGACGCGATGGGGGCTTCCCCGAAGCGCCGCGCCAGCGCCGAGGTCACGCGGACGTGCCGGAGCTCGTCGCGGATGGCGCGCGCCGCGGCGCGGACGAGTCGCTTCGGCGCCCGGTGGGCGAAGAGCTCGTCGCGAAGCCAGCGGAACGCCTCGACGCTCCCGGCCTCCATGCAGGCGACCCGCGCGAAGTGCGAGCCGACCTCGCGCCCCGCCGGCGGCGGGCCGAAGCCCAGCGACGCGAAGTACGCGGGACGGCGCCCTCCGTTGAGCGTGCAGGCGTAGCAGTCGACGGTGCTCGCGCCGCCATCCGTGAGGGAGAATTCAGTGCAACTGATCGGGGCCGTGTCCTGGTCCGAGCGCCCGCAGAGGGCCACGCACTGCGCGAGGGTTCCCCCGCCAGAGAAGCCGGCGCACGTCACGGGATCGCCCGTGAACTCCAGCGACCACATGCACGAGCTCCGCGACCCGGCCGTCCAGCTGCACGGCGTCGACGGGAGCTCCGTCGCGTCCGGCCCACCTGTATCGCTCGGTCCCGAGTCCGCTGCGACGCCGCCCGCCGAGGTCGAGCCGCCGCAGCCTCCAGAAGGGATGGCGAGCGTCATCAGGACCGCATGTCGAAAGAAGGAAACGAGGGAAGCGCTTCGCATGGTCAAACTCCCGTTACTGGCCGGTTGGCGGCGGCGCCTGCGCGCAGAGAGACGGCTGCCCATTCTCCGACAGACTGCACTGGCCCTGGCCGGGTACACAAAGATCGCCCTGGCAGCACGTCTGGCCCAGCAGACCGCACGTCGTGCACTGACCGTCCGCGTAGCCGCACGTCGACGGGGCGACGCAGAGGGTCCCCGTCGGCGTGGTGGCTGAGTCGGGCGACTGGAACATGCATACCGCATCACCCTGGCACGCAAGCGAGGCGTCGTCCTCGTAGTTGTCCTGGCAACAGGGCTGTCCGAGCTGACCGCATTGGGAAGTGCAGGTCCCTCCCGGGCCTTCCGAGTCGATGCACAGCATGAACGCCCCCGCGCACGCGATACCGTTGCAGCACGGCTCCTGGTCACCGCCGCAGGCGACGCAGGTCGCGCCGAGCTGCGATCCCGGGCAAGTGGCGTTGACGGCCGTGCACCCGCCACAGCCGGCCCCCAGCGACGAGCACGATGCGGTCTGCGATTCGGCGCAGCACGCTTCGCCCACCGCCCCGCACGCCCCGCAGCTCCCGCTCGCGCAGATACCGAGCGAGTCCCCGCACGCCGTGCCCGTGGCGACGCAAGAATCGTCGACGCAACAACCTCCGCCGTTGCACCCGAAGCCGAGGCAGCACCGCTGCGCGGGACCCCCACAATCGCCCGCGTCGAACCCGATCTGCCCGGTATCGCTGGACGCTGCGTCGTGCGCAGTCGTCGAGCCCGCGTCGGGCGAGGCAACGCCTCCGTCGGGCCCGGCAGCGCCGTCGAAGGGAACTCCGGCGACGCTGCCACCGCAGCCAGCGGTGAGGAGTGTGGCGAGGAAGGCCGGGAAGCGCATCGTGGGGGCGCCTTGCCGCTCCCGTGCCAGCCGCGAGGCGCGATCGAGAGGCGCTTTTCGGGCGCAGTCAGCCATTCGGGGCGTGCCGGGGCGTGCCTATCGGGACAGAGCTGTCGCGGTGGCGTACTTCGGTCACCACCAGCCGCGTTACGAGCGACGCAAGCCGCATTACCCATCGACGGCGTACCGCACGCCTCTCATCCCTCATGGCTCCACGCGATCGCTCCATCGATCCGAGCCGACGACGGCACCTTCCGTGATCGGAGCGCTGCAAAGACGCGCAGGCCGCGCGATAGGGCCCAGCGTTCGAGAGAGCACTGTGGCGACCGGCTTCGCCGTGGCAGCGAGGACGTGCGGATACCCCGCCTCGCGGGCGACCCCGAGCACGCCCAGCGGCAGGTTCGCCGGCAGGGCCGCGGGGGCGACCAGAACGACGGTGCCGGGGAAGGCGCGGCCCGGGTGGATCTGAAGCCAGAGCAAGCGCTTCGTGTCGAGCTGCGCGCGAAGGTCCGTCGCCCATGCACCGTCGACCGAGACGACGCCGGACTTCGACACGTACACGACGACGCCGTCGATCAGCTCGCACGCGCTGTGGGCCGTCGGCAGGGCGTCCAGGTCCCCCCCCATCCAGCTCGACGTCTCTTCGAACGGCAGCGGGTGGGCGGCGTCTCCGGCGAGGGCCCGCGTGCACCCGTACGCGATCAAGCCTGCGGCCCCGAGAACCAGGCAGCCGACGCGCATCCTCGCGGTGCCCGGACGCCTGCGGATCGCCACCAGGGCGACCGCCGCGGCGGCGGTCACAGTTCCCGCGACGAGGAGCCACGGGCGCACCGCGTCGAGTGCTTCGCTCGACGCCATGGCCGCGTCGTAGCGGCATCGCGCGTCGCAGTCCTGCCACGACACGGAGAGCGCCGCGGCGCTTGCGACAAACGACGCGTGGGCCGCCATCCATGCCGGCAACGCGACGGCGCCCGCGAGGCCGCACGCGAACGCGCGAGAGCCCAGCCCGTGCGCGCCGCGTGTCCAGGTCACGGCGACGGCCGCGGCGATGAGCGGCACGAGGAGGAGCGCCGTGCCCGCCCCGGCGTGCTCAGCCACGATGGCGCGCGCCAGGGTCAGCGACGGCCAGGTCGGCGACGCGAGATCGGGGTGGAGCATGCTCTCCACGAACCGCTCGCGCGAGCCGTGCACGGCAGCCCAAGCCCCGACGAGCGAGACTCCGAAGGCGGATGCGGCCGCCACGCATCCAGCGCGGCCGAGGGCGCCCCGTGAGCAGAGCGCAACGACGCTCGCCGCGAGCGCGACGACCGGCGCGCCCAGAAGGACGGCGCCGATGGGACCCATGCCGAGCACGTCGCGCACGAGGGGCGGTACCATCAGCGGACCAGCAGCGAGATGAGGAACCGACCGTAGGCGCTCGCATCGAGGAGAGCGAGGGCGACGAGCACACTGCCGGCGCAAGCCACGGCCGTGCACACGACGTCGGCAGCGAGACTGCTGCGCGTTCGTGCGGGGGGGAGCGACACGCGTTCTTGGACACGCGGACCGGTGAGCCGCATGGGACGCGACGGCGCCTCACTCCACGTAGGGTGGGTAGTCGCCAGCGCTTCGCCATCTGACCGGAAGGAGCCGGCGAGCGTGGAGCGAGCCGAGCGCGTTCTCCCTCTAGGTTCTCTTTTTGCGCCTTGCTGAGGTCGTCGCAGATCGACAGGAGATGCGGCGGCTCTCGTACGCCCCCTCCCGAGCCGCGGGGGCACGCGATCTGCACTCCGCCCCGACATGAACACCGACAAGCCGAGCTGGTGGAACGAAGAGCACGCAAGCACATGGGATCGGGCCAGGGGCGCCCTCAGCCGCGACTGGCAGCAGACCAAGCACGACCTTCACCTCGGCGGTCACGAGCTCAACCAGAGCCTGGAGCACACCGTGTCCCAGGCCACCGGCAGCGAAGTCGCCCCCCCGATCGACGCGGCGAACCCTCCGAAGGTGATCGGTCGCTGGGAGGACGTCGAGCCGGCCATCGGTTTCGGATACGCCGCCCGGGCTCACTACGGGGACCGCTTCCCGAAGTGGAGCAGCGAGCTTGAACGCGCGCTGCACGACGACTGGCACCATGCCACGACGTCCTGGAACGAGGCCAAGGCGTACGTGCGGCACGGATACGAGCTTCGTCACTGAGAAGAGGCGCGTCCCGGCAGGCCGAGGAGTAGCGCGGGAGGGGGCTCCACGTTGCCGCCCGAAGGTCCCGGCTCCACGCCGTCGTCCGAGAGATCCAGAGACACCGACGTGCTGAGCGCGCGGTTCTCCGGTGGCGCGTCGAACGACACACTCAGCATCGACTCGCGCAGGCAGACCTGGAGCTTTGCATCGCCGAGGGGCGCTCCCTCGATCGAGGTGTCGCCGACCACGCCGCCCCCGTTGTCGCCGATGACGTCGACGCGCAGCCACACCCGCCCGGCGAGCCCTGGGGTCCGCCCCAGCGCGCGCTTGTAGCAGTCCAAGGCGAGGGGGACGAAGTCCCGCTGGAGGACGAACATCACGTAGTCGGCGTCGGCCTCGAACGCGCCGCTCTCCGATGCCTCAGAAGGTGCCGGAGCCGGCGCGGTCTCCGCGGCTCCCATCCGCCCCACCGGCCCCACCTCGGAGAACAGCGCGCGGAGCTGCTCGCGCATGGCGTCGGCGCGCGCGAGGTCGAGCTGCTCCGCGGGGGCGGGCTCCTCCTGTTCGGGCCCTCCGTGCACGCGCGGATGTGCGTGCGCCGACGCCGACCGCCACGTGTAGAACAGCAACGCCGTCGCGCTGACCGCAGCCGCCATCACCCCGTATCGCCAGGTGCGCATGTGCAGCGAGTCGGACCCCACGGCTGCGCGCTGCCTTGGGACCGCCGTCTCGACGGCTCGCCCCCTCCTCCGTGTGTGTGGCGTGCTCGGAGTTGTCGAACGCGGGATGCCTTCGGCTGCGTCGAAGGGGAGCTGAGGAGCTGCCCTCCGAGATCACGAAGGCGGGCCTCGACCCCCGGACGGTGGGCGCCAGGGTGCAGGCGACGCTCGCGGAGTGGCGCGCGAAGCGCTAGGCCCTGGCCTCCCATGACCCCGCCCCCCACGACCCGCCCCCTCCAAGGCACAGTGGCCCTCGTCACCGGCGCCAGCAGCGGCATCGGCGAAGCCTGCGCCCACGCTCTCGTCGCCGAGGGCGCATCGGTCGCCATCCTCGCCCGCCGCCGCGACCGCCTCGAGGCCCTCGCCGCCACCCTCCGCGCCGCTGGCGGCACGGTGCTCGTCCTCGAGGCCGACGTCACCGACCTCCAGCAGGCCACCGCCGCCGTCACCCGCACCGTCTCCGAGCTCGGCCGCCTGGACACGGTGGTCAACAACGCCGGCCTCATGCTCCTCGGGCCCGTGGCCGACGCGCCCGATGACGACTGGGACCGCATGCTCGCGATCAACGTGCAGGCCCTTCTGCACGTCACGCGCGCCGCGCTCCCGCACCTGATCCGCGCCGCCAGCGACTCCCCCCGCCGCGTGGCGGACATCGTCAACATCAGCTCGACCGCCGGCCGCGTCGCCCGCCCCGGAGCAGCCGTGTACAGCCTCACGAAGTTTGGAGTCGCGGCGTTCTCCGAGTCGCTGCGTCAGGAGCTCCTGCCGCAGCGTGTCCGCGTGAGCGTCATCGAGCCCGGCATCGTCGACACCGAGCTGGCCTCGCACGTCCGGGAGGGCCTGCGAGAAACGATGGACCGCCAGACGCAGGGCGTCGAGAAGCTGCGCCCCGGAGACATCGCGGACGCCGTCACCTACGTCGTCACCCGGGACCGGCGCGTCTCGGTCAACGAGATCCTCGTGCGAGCCAGCGCGCAGACCTGGTAGGCGACATCCTCATGTGCGGGACCGGCTCGTCCTCCACGGACAGCGTCTGCGCTTTGGCCCTCCTCACGAAAAACGCAGGCGTTGTCTGCGTTTTCCATGTGCCTAACAGACGACCACGTTGACGAGAGGGTCCGGGCGTCGCAGATCGTCGGGGTCGCTCGTAACGACAACCGCGCGCAGTCGCCGCGCCAGGAGCGCAACGCTGGCGTCGACCACGTCGGCAGTTCCGCTCCGACCGCACAGAACACCGACCGCCTGGGCTTCGTCGCGATCGAGCACCTGCACGTCGAGCAGACCAGACCCGAGCAAGCGCGCGAGACGTGCCTGCCGCGCCCCGTCACGCCACACCTGCGCAACGACACCGGCCGGGACGTGAAGCGTACGACCATGCGCCATCGCCAGCTCGATCAACGTGCGAACCTGCGGTCGTTGCGCTCGAAGGCGATGAGGGCACCCGCGTCCAGGACTACAGGCCGAGCACGGCGCGCGCCCACGCTTCCTCTTTCGCAGAGGCAGAGGCCCGGGCCGCCGAGGCGAAGGGGAGGGGGCGATGAGGAGCCTCACGCTCGTCCGCCGGATTGCTGCGCGTCCCTCGATCGTCTTCGAGGCGATGACGACGCCCGAGGGCGTCGCCGCGTGGTGGGGGCCGGACGACGGGCCGGTCGTCCGCGCGGAGATGGACGCACGCGTCGGCGGCGCCTACCGCATTCACTTCCGAACGCTCGACGGCCTCGACCACGAAGCGAGCGGCGAGTTCCTGGAGGTGGTGGCGCCGAGCCGCATCGTCATGAGCTGGAAGTGGTCCATCGGCGGCGAGCCCGAGGAGCAGGGGCGGATCTCGCGTGTCGAGATCGATCTCACGCCGATCGCGGACGGCACCGAGCTGACCTTCACGCATGCGGGCCTCTCGAGCGAGGCCTCGGAGAAGAGCCACGCGTGGGGCTGGGCCGGCGCCCTGGACAAACTGGTGCGACTCCTCGAAAAGCACCGCAGCGACGGCGGACCACAACCCGGAGAAATTGGAAAATGATGCACTCGATGCATGGCAAGAAGGCGTGTGCACCGCGCGCGGGCCATGGGCCGGCGCAGGTGATCACTGCGGGCACGATCCTGTTGGCCTCGTCACTCGGAGGGATCAGCGCCGCGTGCGCGCAGCCCGCAAAGTCGCCTTATCCCAGCATGGCGCCGATCGAGCAGTACCTCTCGAAGGCACCGGCCGACGAGATCGCGCTGGCGCGCAGCGCCGCCCCGCCGGCGATCTCGGCGGATGCCGACGTGCTCGTTCTCGGCAGCCATGGCTACGAAGCGGCCGTCAAGGGCAAGAACGGCTTCGTGTGCTTCGTGGAGCGGTCGTGGGCCAATCACATCGATAACGACGAATTCTGGAATCCGAAGATGCGCGCACCGAACTGCTACAACGCGGCAGCCGTCCGCTCGGTGCTTCCGCCGTATCTCAAACGCACCGAGTGGGTCCTGGCGGGCGTCCCGAAGCAAGAGCTCGTCGAGCGGACCAAGGCGGCGCTCGCCAGCAAGGCGTTCGCGAATCCCGAGCCCGGCTCGCTCAGCTACATGATGTCGGCGCAGGGCCATCTCAACGACGCCGCCGGGCACTGGCATCCGCACGTGATGCTCTTCGTCCCCGGTTCGGCGGCCGCGAGCTGGGGCGCGAATCTGCCGGGGTCGCCGATCCTCGCGCAGGAAGGGGACGACACCGACCCCGTGACGGTCTTCTTCATTCCGGTCCGCGCCTGGTCGGATGGTACGCCGGGGCCTGAGCTCAAGTAGCCGCGGTGGATCGTGGACGGCACGCGCCGCGGCGTCGTGCGGTTGAACGATTCCGCTGGCGGCAGATCGCGCCGGTGCGCGAGCAATCTCCCCGCGGATCCCCGCTCCCTGCCGCCGACGGCGCGTCTTCTTCGCGGCCTCGAAGCGCGGGCACGAGCCGTGCTGCTGCCCGGGGCGGAGGCGGCTCATGTCCTCATCGACCAACCACGCCACGGCGCTCGCTCGCTCTCTCGTCGTCGTCACCGTCGTCGCGGCGGCCGCTGCGTGCGCGGCAGGTCCCGCGCCCGACGGGTTCGCTCGCGGCTCGTCCTCTTCCTCGGGCTCCTCCGGCGGCGGAACGGGGGACACCTCGGGCAGCGCGTCCTCGGATGGGGGCTTCGGCACGTTCGGCGACGGCGGGGGAGGCGGAGGCGCCGCGCAGGACGGGGTCGTCGGGGACGGCCCCGTCGACATCACGCCCGCGTGCGACACCGGCCTCGCGATCGACGATCCGTCCGCCGCCGACTTCGCGCAGGCCATCGGCATCTGCACCACCGCCGCCTCCCAGGGCTACGGCCTCGTGAGCGCGACCTACTCGAAGGCCTTCGGCTCGACGGCGCCGCCGCACGACGGCCAGTGGGGCCTCTTGCCGAGCTTCGGACCGGCCGTCAAACCGCGCGAGGGCGCGCGCCTCGGAGCGCTGAGCAGCGGCTACGCGCGCGAGTACGACAACGCGCAGGGACAGCCGAGCGGCTCCGGCCCGCAGACCTGCGGGAGCGCCTCGCTCGAGGCGTGCTGCTGGTCGGGAATCTCCGGCGCGTGCCCGGTGGGAGCAGCCTCGGACTTCGTCAACAGCAGCCCCGACGGACCGCTCGAGGGCACCAACTACCCCACGGGCGTCGCTCCCCCCGGCTTCCCGCAGTCGGGCGCGAGCTGCCCGCAGGGCAACAGCGTCAACGACATGATCGACCTGAAGCTCACCCTCAAGGCGCCCCCCGACGCGACCGGCTTCCGCTTCGACTTCGACTTCTACTCGAGCGAGTGGCCCAACTTCGTCTGCTCGAACTACAACGACGCCTTCGTCGCGTACCTGACCTCGAAGGGCCTCACGGACAACGTCTCGTTCGATGTGCAGCACAACCCCGTGTCGGTCAACAACGACTACTTCGACCACTGCACCCCGGGCGTCCCGCTCGGGTGCAATCGCACCGACGGCAACTCCCCCGACGCACCGGTCGCGACCTCCCAGTGCGCCGCGGGCGCGGGCGAGCTCGCCGGAACTGGCTTCGCCGGGACGAAGCAGAGCCTGTGCGGTCAGGGCCCGAGCGCGACGCTCGGGGGGGCGACCGGGTGGCTGACGACGCAGGCGTCCATCGAGCCGGGGGAGGAGTTCACGCTGGAGTTCATGATCTGGGACGCGGGGGATGGGATTCTCGATTCGAGCGTGCTGATCGACCACTTCGTGTGGATCGGGGGGAGCGCGCCGTCGCCGCCGTCGACGCAGCCGGTGCAGTGAGGGTGGCGCGGAGCGTCGCGACCTCTGAGCCTTGACGAGGCTCGTCCGTTTTCGTCTGCTGTGTCCATGAACGGACCCGACGTCACGACCTCGCGGCATCCCCTGCGCACCGGCGCGCAGATTCCCACGGTCGGGCTCGGCGTGTGGCAGGCGCCTCGCGGAGCGGCGCGTGAAGCCGTGAAGACCGCCCTGCAGCTCGGCTACCGCCGCATCGACACGGCGCGGATCTACGGAAACGAGAGCGACGTCGGGGACGGGCTCCGGGACAGCGGCCTTGCCCGGGACGAGGTCTTCGTCACGACGAAGCTCTGGAACGACGACCAGGGCTACGACTCGGCGCTCCGGGCCTTCGACGCGAGCCTGAAGCGCCTCGGGCTGGAGACGGTCGACCTCTACCTTCTTCACTGGCCGGTACCGGGCAAGCGCCTCGAGTCGTGGCGCGCTCTCGAGAAGCTCTTCGACGACGGTCGTGCGCGCGCCATCGGGGTGAGCAACTTTCTCGTCCCGCACCTCGAAGAGCTCCTCGCAAAGGCCCGGCACCCGCCGGCGGTTGACCAGATCGAGGTGCATCCGTTCCTGCAGCACCGGGAGACGCGCGCCTACTGCAAGAAGCACGGCATCGTCGTCGAGGCCTACAGTCCGCTCACGCACGGCAAGCGGATCACGCATCCCGTGATCACCGAGGTCGCGCATCGCGCGAAGCGAACGAACGCGCAGGTGCTGCTCCGCTGGTCGATCCAGGGAGACATGGTCACGCTGCCCAAGTCGGTGCACGCCGGCCGCATCGCCGAGAACGCGGCGATCTTCGACTTCACCCTCGATGCGGACGCGATGTCCATGCTCGACGGCCTCGAGGCGGGCAGCCCGCTCGAGCCCGGATGGGACCCGAGAAACCAGGCGTAAGGGCCGCCGACGATGTGCCTCCTGGTGAGCCTACCCGCGTTTCTTGTTAGAGCAGGGTCGCCAGAAGCTTCCCCCAGCCTGTGGCAGCCGGGAAGGCCAGTGCCTGATAGACGGGGAGCTCTTTCACCAGCGTAGGGTCCGTCGGATAGTACATGGCCACGCCGCAATGCCCCCCTATTCCTGGACCAGCGAGCGCAGGGTTGGGAAGGATGGAGTTCTGGAGCGCGGCGAGGGCGTTCGTAACGCTGTCCGACGCGAGCGGCTGTTGGAGCGCGGTCAGGAGGATCTGGATGTCGACGAAATAGCCGTAGTAAATGCCGGGAGCTGCCGCGCGTGCCGCAGCCACCGCTGCGGATTGCTTCGTCATGACCGCCACCAGCGCCGTGAACGCGGTCGCGCAGGCTGGGAGCTTCTGCAGGTTGATGGCGACGAGCGTCGAGTTCGTCTCGGCATTCGTGGTGGCCGCATAGTCCGCGACGACCAGCGAGGCGAAACCAGGCGCATCGAGACCAGAAGTCATACCGCTCAGGATCGTCGTGTAGGGCAGCCCGGGGTTCATCAGCTCGATCTCACACCCCACCATGTACGACGCACTGGCCACGATCTGGTAGCCGATCTCGACCATCGACATGAGGCACGAGTCGAAGACCACGACGCCGAGTTTCCCACCGCCCTGGCAGTAGGCCGTGGCCGCAAGGGCGGCCGCGAGATCCGCGGTCGTCAGATAGTCCTTGAACGTGTCCGAGAATCCCGTCGCGCAAGGGGCGCCGCGGACGAGGATCGGGTTAGGCTGGCCGCTCGGCGCGGCGTTTTCGGGACCCCAGTCGATCACTCCGTCTCCGTGTGCCCACATCACGAAGGCGACGTTCATACTGGGATAAGCCTGGATGCCCCAGTTGAGGAAGTCGGTCAGCGGCCCGGGTTTCCCCGTGTCGACGATGACGGATGCCGGCTTGACATCCAGCTGCGTCTTGGTGCCTTGGGTGATCTGCCACCTCGTCATCACGCCGCCGGTCGTGACGACCTCGACGATCACGTTTGCGCCGGGGTCGATGGTCGCCGCCATCATCGCCTGCAGATCGGCGTCCAGCGGGCTGAGTTCACCGGGCTTGGGCGGCTTGCTGAGGTTGTTGTCGGCCGCCATGTATACGAGCACTGTCCAGGATGCGCTCATGATGCTCACCAGGGCGGAGGGCCGGGGGGCTGTCCACCACCCTCGAACGCGGCGATGGCGTCGCGAACCTTCGCTCGATCGGTGAGGTAACCCTCCGGTAGGTCGACCAGCCAGCAGCTGTCGAGGTCCCTCGGAGTGTAGGAGGCGGTCTCGTTCAGTCCGACGTAGATCGCCCCGCGAAGCCGGGGGTTGCCTGCGCCGTCGAAGTAGACGTCGACGACGACGCAACCGGACCCGGGGTTGAAGTGCAACGGGGGGGCGATGGTGACGGCTTGCCCCGGAACCTGGAATATGTTGTTCCCGGCCTTGTCCGTTCGCACAGTCGGGTCTTGGGAGCCTTTCAGCCGTTTGTACTTGGTGACGTAATCCGCATTGTCTTGACTGGGCATGATCAATTCCATTTGTTAGGTTCGTCGAGACTCGTTGCACATCGGAAACCCCCGTTCGGGGCCAAGTTGTTCGAGGGCTGCCGCATCCGCGCGCTGGTGCGCGCCATGAGGGACCTGTAGTAGGAACCCCCGCGCACGACCCTCGAGACCTCGGCCGCCGCGGAGCCAGGGACCGCGGCGTTGTCCCCGAAGAGTGCGTCGACCCACTCGGTCACGTTGCCGCCCAGATCGTGAATCCCTTCCGGCGTCACGTCTTGCGGCGCCTCGCCCACGTTCTGCGGCGTCTCAGGATGCGAGTTGCAAGATGGTTCCATGGGCACCTTGCCGTCGCTGGGGACAGCCACCCCGCGGCAACGGACTGGCTCCTCCCCCCAGGGGAAGGAACGATTGGAAGCCCCTCGCGCTGCGCCTTCCCACTCCACGTCAGTCGGCAGCCTCTTGCCCATCGTCCGGCAGTACAGGTTGGCGGCGAACCAGCTCACCTGGGAGACCGGCCACCGCTCGCGCCCGGCGCGAACCTTGTACGTCTCCTCCGGATACACTTTCTCGGGTGTGTAGGTGATGCCGCTGACGGCTGGGTAGAGGTCGATCAGCATCTCGCCGTCGTGGCCAATCCCGGCGTTGAATCGCACGAAGCGGAGGGAGTGGTCGTCTTCGTCCGGAGCCACGAAGAGCTTCGCCCGCGCGGCGTTGAGGACGGCGACCATGTCCTGGTTGGTGACCTCGTGGATGTCCAGATAGAAGGGAGGAACCTCGACGCGACGGGCCGGCGTCTGCGACGCGAGCTGCGCACGATCGCACGAGGGTCCGAGCGTCGCGCACTGCGCGTCTACCTCGGCTGGTGTACGCCCGACGGTGATGGTCCCGACGTCGATCAAGGCCATGCCGGCAGGCGGAGGGGCAGCCAGCGCTCGCCGGCGGATTCGCTGCCGGACCACGCCCGGAACGATCACTCCGGCGGCCCCCGCGACGAGCAGCAGCCCTGCAGCGAGCCCCCACCAACGCTTCTGCCGCCAGCCGGCGCGTGACGGCTCCGCGCCCCCCGAAGGGGCCCGCTCGACGACTCGCAGGGCGTCGTACGCTTCGCCGCCGTCCGCATACCGTGCCTCTCGCGGGCCGGCGAGCATCCGCGCCGCGACCTCCGCAAGACCCGGAAACCGGTCCCAACCCGGCCCGTCGAGGCGCGACGGTTGCTCGCGAATGGCGCGCAACAGGGCGGGCATGGTGGAGCCCTTGAACGGACGGTCTCCTGTGGCAAGCTCGCAAACGATGACGCCCAGCGCGAAAACGTCGGCTCGAGCGTCGGCTCGCTCGCCGGCGTACTGCTCGGGCGCCATGTAGCCCGGAGTGCCGCGAAATGCCGACGCGCTCCGCCCATCCGAGTGCGCGACGCGCGTCCCCGCGACCTCGGTATCCGCGGCGCGGGTGACATGTCCGGCAAGCCCGAAGTCAAGCAGCTTCACCCCGCCTTGTGTCGGGAGCATGACGTTCTCGGGCTTCAGATCGCGGTGCACGACGCCGCTCGCGTGCAGCACGCGCAGGCCCTCGGCGATTTGGGTGAGGACCGTCAGGATCTCGCCCGCGGAGTGGGCCTCCGCCATCCAGGCACGGAGTGTCACGCCGCGCACGTACTCCATGGCGACGAACGCGCTGCCGTCGTGCTCACCGACGTCGTACACCCGGGCCACGCGCTCGTGCTCGAGCCCGGCGGCGAGGCGCGCCTCGCGCATCAGGCGTATTCGGTGCGCGTCGTCCTCGGGATTGTCCCCCGCGTCGAGCACCTTGAGCGCCACCTGGCGACCGAGGAGCGTGTCGGACGCCAGGTACACGGTCCCCATGCCTCCGCGGCCGAGACGGCGGTCGATGACGTACCGATCGCCCCAGCGCGTCCCGTTCTCGGGATCGGGAGGCGGGGCTCGAGGCGGAGCGTGGGCGATGGCGCGGACGACCTCGTCCACTGCGGCGTCGAGCGTGGAGCCGACCGACCCCTCATGCGTCTCAGATTCGGAGGAGGAGCGCAGTCCCATGGGTCACCGAGGTCGGACGATGCGATGCTGCACGGCCACGCGCTCGACGCGTTCGAGGATGGCGTTCATGCGCTCGCGAAGAAACTTTGCTTCGCTCGAGACGTCCGCTCGCGAGGCATCCTCGCCCAGGCTGGTGACGGCCAGATCGTCCCAATCGAGGCGACGATCGACGTGAAGAATGAGGATCTCGCGCTCCTCCTCGGTGAGGGCGTGGCGGATCGCGGCGATGGCGCCGGTCAGCTCGGTGCGACGGCGCGACAAGGTGACGGCCGGATCCGACCCCGGTCGGGGGCGGGCCGCAGGCACGCCGCGTCGCCGGAGCCGGCGGTCCCTGAGCTCGCGGCGCCCGAGACCGTAGAGCCATAAGCGCAAGGTGCACCTCCACCGGAACGCCTCGATCTCGCTCGCGGCGCGCTGCCCGACGTCGCCATACAGGGTCCTCGCCAGGTTGACGTCGTCGAGGACGCCGATGAGGAAGCCGAAGAGCTCGGGACCGTGCGTCTGGAGCGCTTGCCGCGCGGCGGCCGCAAAGTCTCCCTTGCGGATGAGCATCCGCACCGAGGCTTCCTCGATCGGAGAGCAAACGCGTCTAGGAGTCTGATCTCCCATCGTGACCCATGATGGGATCGACCCACGGGCTCGACCCGTGTGAAGGGCAATCGGTTCCACGCTCGGCCGCCCGCTCTCCTTAGGAGAGCAGCCCTTCCTGCCTCGCACGATCGGCGAGTCGCCGTTTCACGAGCTGGAAGCGTTTGCGCAGGCGCGCCGATTCACGCTTGATCTCTTCCTCGGTGCAGCTCTCGGGCAGGAAGGTCCGGGCGACCTCCTCCCACTCGAGCTCGCGATCGATACGGAGGACGAGGAGCGCACGGTCGTCGACGGGGAGCTCGTCGCGGAGCTCCTTCAGCTTGTTTCGCTTCTCCGTACGAAGCGCGGAGCGCGTCTCGGTACGGACCATGGCGACGACCTCGTCGAGCTGGGACGGCGTAACCCGACCTGCGTGGTGACGGCGCGTCCCGTCGGCGAAACGCGCGATCTCGTTGCGCGCGACCACGTAGGTCCAGGTCCGCAGGGTGCATTGCCAGCGGAACGACGCGAGGGAGCGCCAGACTCGCTCGCTCGTGGAGGCGAATACCTCGTCGGCATCGGACTCGTTTCCGAGCGATGCTCGAAGGAAGCCGAAGACCTCGGGGCCGAGTGATCGCAACAGCGCGGTGGCTGCGGCGCCGACGTCTCCCGCGAGGACCATCGCTCGGATGCGCTCGTCCGCCGCAGGCGCGCGGCTCTCTTCGTCCATGGTCCCCTCGGCCACGGCGATCATGCACGAACGACCGAGGATTGCATCAACAATGATGTTCATGGGGCACCGAGTCTGCGCGGGCTTCACACCGAGCGACCCGCCGGGTCCACCCTGCCGTGAAGACAACACGCGCCCTCGTGCTCGTGGCCTTTCTCGCGCCGCTGCCGGGCGCGTTGGCCGGGGCCAGCCCTTCGCCCGCGGACGCGTCGCGGGCGCAGGCCTTCGCTCGCCAGGCAGTTGCCCTAGAGCAGAAAGGTGACGCCACGGGGGCTCGTGATGCACTGGTTCGTGCCTTCGCGTTAGCGCCGACGCCGACCCTCGCTCTCGCCCTCGCCAACGCCCGCACCCGCCTCGGCGAGCTGGTGGAGGCGCGCGACGAGCTCTCCGCCGTCGTCTACGACGCGCCCGTACCCAATGAACCGGCAGGCGTCGTCGGAGCACGGGCCGAGGCCAAGGTGCTCTTCGCCAGCCTCGGTCCCCGCATCCCGCGAGTTCGCGTCGCCCTGGTGACTGCTCCTGGCGCGCCGGTCCGTCTGTCCCTGGACGGCGCGGCCTTGCCGCCCGGTGCCGAGCGCTTCCCCCTGCCGGTCGATCCGGGGCACCACACGCTCGTGGCGGAGTCCCACGGAAACGCTCCGTGGACCGTCGAGTTCGACATCGCAGAGGGTGCCGAGCGGACGATCGCGGTCCGCTTCGGAGGTCTCGGATCGACTGTGGTCTCTGCGCCCGTCGCCGCCAGCGTCATCTACGTCTCCCCGGGGCTTCAACCTTCGTCGCCCGAGACTCCGCCCCCCCCTCCGCCGGTCGTCGCCCGCGAGAGCCCCGCCGAGGTGTGGGCGCCGGTTCGGGTGGGCTTCCAGCTCGACACGCGCGTGAGCGTGCAGGCGCCTGCCGGTTCGTTCGCCAACGGAACATCGCTCTCCTCGATCCTCGGAGCGCGCGCTTACTGGGCGTTCGACCTGGGCTGGAAGGTCAACGAGTGGCTCTTTCTCGGTGGCTATCTCGGTGGATCGATGGGCGGCGAAGGTGGGTCCGTCAGCCAGGCGTGCCAGGCCGCGACCCAGGCGCTGCAGGATCAGACCGACGAGAACTCGAGCTCCGCTTGCCTCACCCTCGGCATCGACGTCGGTGCGATTGCCATCGCCAGCCTGAACCCCGCCGGTGCGGTCGACCCCTGGGTGGGCCTCGGCCTCGGCTACGAGCACCAGACGTACGCCTACGTCGGCGTGAGAGGGGAATTCGACGGTCTCGAGGTTCCATTGCTGCTCGGCGGGGTCGAGTTTCGCGCGCGGAATGCGAACAGGGAGTCCCGCTTCGGGATCGGGCCTTATCTGGGGGCGACCGTACAGAAGTATTCGAATGGCAGCGTCGCCTCCTTCGAAGGGTCGTCGTCGGTCTCTCCGGGGACGCACACATGGATCCACATCGGTGTCCGGATGACGGTGTTCCCGTGAGCGAGCCGGACCGTCCCGAGCTCGGTGCCGTCCGCCCGGGGGACGTGCTGGCCGGCAAGTATCGCGTGCAGCGCGTCATCGGCACCGGCGGAATGGGCGTGGTGGTGGCCGCGCACCATCTGCAGCTCGACCAGACGGTCGCGCTCAAGTTCCTCCTCCCCCAGGCACTGGCGAATCCGGAGGTCGTGGCGCGCTTCGATCGTGAGGCGCGGGCGGCGGTCAGGGTCAAGAGCGAGCACGTGGCGCGCGTCATCGACGTTGGTCGTCTCGACGGCGGCGCTCCCTACATGGTCATGGAATACCTCGAGGGGATCGACCTGGCGAACTGGCTCGATACGAGCGGCGCCTTGGCGGTCGAGCAGGCCGTCGAGTTCGTGATGCAGGCGTGCGAGGCCATCGCCGAGGCGCACGTCCTCGGCATCGTGCATCGCGACCTCAAGCCGGCCAATCTATTCTGCATACGACGACCCGACGGCGCGCTCTCCATCAAGGTCCTCGATTTCGGGATCTCGAAGATGACGGGCATGGGCGCGTCGGGCGACATGGGGATGACGCGAACGGCCGCCATCGTCGGCTCGCCTTTCTACATGTCGCCCGAGCAGATGCACTCGGCCAAGGGCGTCGACGCGCGCACTGACATATGGGCGCTGGGCGTCATCGTCTTCGAGCTCCTGACCAACACACTACCGTTCGAGGCCGAGGGGATTCCGGAGCTGGTGCTGAAAGTCCTTCGCGACGACCCGCCGCGACTTACTGCCCTGCGGCCCGACGTGCCTCCGGGCCTGGAGCCGATCGTGTCGCGGTGCCTGGAAAAGAATCGCGATCGACGGTACGCGCACATCGGCGAGCTGGTGCACGCACTGGCCGAGTTCGGACCGCTCCGGTCGAGGCAGTCGCTGGAGGTCGTGAGCGGCATCCTGCAGGGGACCCGAGGTGCGCACGGCGCCCTCTCACCGCAACCGGTTACGCCCGCGCTCGTGCCGCGTGCATCCACCGCGGCGTCGTGGAGCGACACCCGAGCGCGCGGCTCGCACGCAACCAAAGGGTCGCGTAGGTGGCCGTGGATCCTCGGCGTTCCCGTCACCGGGGGCCTCATCCTCGCGGGTGGCTTCATCGCACACGGCATGGCTCGTCCGGTCGTGACGACCGATGCCCAGCCGCCCCCACCCCTGCAGGCGTCCCTGGACGCGGCCCCGCCGCCGCCGCTCGTGGATGCTTCAGTGCAAGACGCCGAGACGCCGTCGTCGGACGCGAGCGAGGCGGCCGTGAAGCAGAGGCGTGATGCCGCGCCGTGGACGGGAACGCCGCCGCCGCCGCCACCTCCGCCGCCACCGCCACCGCCCCGGCCCAACTGCGACCCGCCTTACTTCTACGACGTGAAGGGAAACAAGGTTTTCAAGATGGAGTGTCTGTGATGAATCGACGACACATAGTGGCCATTACCGTCTTCACGATTCTGTCGGCGACCGCCCCGGCGGTGCGCGCGGACGTGACCAAGTCGCAGTGCATCGACGCCAACACCAGCGCGCAGTCGATGCGACGGGACGGGAAGATCGCGAATTCGCGCGTCGCTCTCGCCATTTGCAGCGACCCTCAGTGCCCGGCGCTCGTTCGCGACGACTGCACGCGGCAGCTCGACGCCGTCGAGCTGGTGCAACCGAGCATCATCTTCGACGCGAAAGATCCGGCGGGCGCGGACGTGGGCGCGGTGCACGTGACGGTGGACGGTCGACCCCTGGCCCAGACTCTCGACGGAACGCCGCTCCGTGTGGATCCCGGGCCGCACGAGTTCACGTTCGAGGCGGACGACATGGTGTCCAGCACGCAGGTGCTCGTCCTCAAGGAGTCGGAGAAGGGACGCCGCGAGCGCGTCACGCTCGTCAGAAGGGCGGCCGGCGGCGGAAGCAAGCGCGAGGTCCAGACGGAGGCGGGCGGTCAGCGCAACCTGGGTCTTCTGCTCGGCGGCGTGGGAACCGCCGCCCTCGTGGTCGGGGGCCTGTTCGGCGTGCTGGCGAGCTCCAAGTGGAGCACCACCAAGGGCGAGTGCAGCGGACCGGACGACTGCCCCAGCTACAGCCAGGCCGTCTCCGATCACCGCGCCACCGTCACCAACGCCACTGTCTCCACGATTGGCTTCATCGCCGGCGGTGCCCTTCTGACGGCAGGCGCGGTGCTCTTCTTCACCGGCTCTCCGCCAACGACGGGCATCGCACCCGCGGTGAGCCCTGGCTCGGCTGCCTTGACCTTCACCGGGCGGTTCCAATGATGGTGTGGCTCACGGTCCTCGGCCGGGTGATGCTCGCGGCACTGCTCCTGGCAACGGGGTGCACGTCGGTGCTCGGCGTCACAGACCCTCCCACCAACACCTGCGGAGGGGCGACGGCCACCGGCGAATGCTCTCTCTGTCTGTACGCGTCGTGCTGCGCTCAGGTCGAGGCCTGCGCGCAGAACACCGACTGCGTGGACGGTCTCTTCTCTTGCACCGATGGTTGCGACAGCGGCGACTCGAGCTGCCTCAACCAATGCGCCTCCTCGTATTCGTCGACGACCATCGACGAATACAACGATCTCGTCACTTGCACGAACACCAGCTGCCCGTCGTCGTGTTGAGCGGGCTCTTGATACCAACGAGGGAGAAGGAACATGACTATTCGATCACTCGACCGAAATTTGATCGTGAGCACTGCGCTCACGGGACTGGCCACGCTCATCGCCTGCAGCGGCACCCAGGGGTCCGGGGGCGGGACGGGTGGTGGTAGCGCCAGCAGTAGCAGCGGCGGAGGGAGCGGTGGGATCGTCGGCGGCAGCAGCGGCGGCCGGGAAGCCGGAACGAGCAGCGGGAGCAGCGGAGGAAGCAGCGGCGGTGGCACCTGCCCGGTGCAATTCGAGGACTCCGCCTGCCAGAGCTGCTTCGCGGGTAGCTGCGCCGGATCGTGCGATGCGTGCGGAGACGATACCGGCTGCAGCAACGCCCTCGCCTGCCTGGCCAATTGCTCCACGTCGTCGTGCGAGTCCGCCTGCCTCGCGGGACTCTCCGCTTCGTCGGCGGAGCTCCTCGACGACGTCCTCGGAGATCCCGCCGGCTGCATCTACTCCTCTTGCCGGTCGGATTGCTTCGTACCCTCGAACAACGGCGATCCGTGCATTGCCGCGGCCGATTGTGCGTCCGGCTACTGCGACAGCGACGGCGTTCACGAAGGCTGGTGCTCGATCTCGGACTGCGTGAGCAACGCGCAGTGTGGCAGCGACTCGGCCGGCAAGTCGGTGTGGTGCACGGCCGTGACCGGCGGTGGCTACGACTGCTTCCCCGGTTGCAACAGCGACGCCGACTGCGAGGGCTACACCTGCGAGTCGACCAACGCATCTCCGACCTGCGGCGCAGGCGGCACCATCGCCGGCACCACCGAGTACGTGTGCGGGTGCTGAGATAGAGAGGTCGCCCATGGTCGTGGACCGTCTCGACTTTCGAGTGCGCACTCAGTTCGGTGATGTCGATATCGAGCTGTATCCGCGGTCCTCGATCGACGCCGCCACGCAGGCGGCTTCCATGCGGGAGCTCGCCCGCCTCGTGCACGACTTCAAGTACCGCCAACCGAGGGTCCGGCGCGTCGTTCTGGAAGTCCTCGCGCGCTTGCGTGGGCTTCCGGCGAACGGTGCGCACGACGGGACGATCGACTTCGACCTCGGCTCACCGCAGGCGGATGCCGTAGGGAGAGATCTCGAGAGCGCGGCGCGCGCGGGGCACCTGCTCCTGCGGCGCCGGGCGGTGCGGTCGGTCGTCGTGCCGCTGGAGGCAACGGACGAGCCGGTGCTCGGGCCGGAGAGCCACCCGGAGAGCCCTCCCCAGCAGCTCTTCAACCCCCGATGGAGCGTTCCCCGCGTCGAGGTCGGCGCGGAGCTCTCGGCCATCGTGAGTCATGCCGACACCCGAGCCCCCGTGGCCGCCACCATCGTCGTCTCCGAGATGGAGGCGGGGGGGAAAAAGGAGGTCGCGCGCATCCGCACCAATGTCCCCGCGGGCACGGGCGACCACGCCGTCAGCTGGAGCCGCAGTCCGGACGACGCACACGCAGATCTCGGGGAGGAGGCAGCCTCGCGCCGAGGCGGCCCGCTGGAGTACCGCTTCCACGTCGAGAGCCTCTCCCCGACGTGCGCTGGAGAGTCGGGCCCGCTCTGGCTCACCAACACGGTCACGGTCAACCTCGTCAAGGAACTGAACCGCGAGAAACACCAGCGAGCACGCGTCGTCGTCCTGCGGGACGCGGTCAGCCAGGAGTCGCGCGTGCGCTCGAAAGACGGCTCGGCGCGGTTCGAGAAAGTCCTCGTGGGACCCGTACAGATCCGCGTGGCGACACCGAGCTTCGCCAGCCTGTCGTGGAGCGCACCGCAGGTGCCGGTGGGGAAGCCGGTCGAGACCGTGTTCCGCTACCAAGACGCCGTGGCGGGGATGAAGGCGCTCGTCGTGATTTACGAGGTCAATCATGACGGCTCGGAGACCGAGATCGATTCCCGCAAGGTGGAGCTCTCGGCCGTCGCCGGCGAGGCTCGGGCCTCGTTCACGCGGACCGAGGACCAAGCCGAGCAAGACGTCGTCGCCCACGAGCCCGAGGGGGATACCCGACCGCTCGCATACCGGTTCCGCGTGGTGGCCGACGGCGAATGGAGCCAGTCGTCAGAGGCTCTCTGGCTGACGCATGCAGTGTCCATCAAGCTGGCTGACGCGGCCGGACGCGCGCTCGCCGCCGGTCTCCCCCTGGTCCTGGCGGCGGCCGACGGCACCGAGCATCGCGCAGTGATCTCCGGCGGAAAGGCCCGCTTCGACGACGTGGTCTTCGGGCCGATGACGGTGAAGCTCGAGCGAGCCGCGACGGAGGCCGCGCCATGACGATGAAGGTCCCGATGGGAGATCTCGAGAGCGGCGTGTCGCTGCGATCGACGACGGTGTGCAAGGAGCTCGATCTCAAGCTGGCCGTTTGCAACGCGTGCCGTCCCGGATGCGTCCGGTACCATCTCGGCAAGCCGAAGCGGGTCGGGATCGCCCGGGACGCGTCGATGACGCCGATCATCTCGCAGCCCGTCGACGACGACTTCATGCAGGGCGCGAGCCTCGAGCTGGGGCAAGACATCACCTACGAGTACGGACGCGTCGCGCCCGGCGGTTGGTCCGTCGGCGAGGACGAGGCAACGCTGAAAACGAAGATGCGCGCGCTCCTGCGCTCCTTCGGGGCCGGCGACGCCGACGGCAACGCGAGCCGCCTACTCGAGGCGTTCCTGACCGGGAACAGCGGGGTCGAGGTGTTCTCGGATCCGGCGCTCGACCGGGCCGTCGAGGCGCACGAGAACTTCGTCGACTTCTCCGACCGGACGATGAACGCGCCCGGACACGGTAGCGATGCCGCGAGCGGGAAGGTCCGGATCCACCAGGCGTTGAAGAACGCCGGGTGGAACATCGACAAGGTGCGGCCGATCACCGACCTCGGCATCCTGGCGTTCAACAAGGGGAGCAAGGTCCTGGGCACCGGCGATTTCGGCAACGGGCTGGGGCCTGATGATCAATGGTGAGCAGTACGTCTTCGTGGTGGCGGAGAGCTACGAGTACGCTTCTTGTGACGCCCGCTACGAGATCCAGCTGAAGTTCGTCCTCTACGACGTCTTTGGCCTGGACGACAAGGATCTCGACACGTTCGGGGCAGCCAACACGTCCGCGTGGTGGCCGGCGGCCTACCAAGGGATCACGGCGTGGTGGCAACTGCAGCACCAGTTCGGTTACGCGCCGCTGCTCACGAAAGCGGTCGTGCACAAGAAGTACGTCGTCTCCACGAAGGACGACTGAGCTCATGGGCTCGACGACCCTCACGAACCCGGCTGCGACCGTCGCCAGCGTCGACCTCGTGGTGCCCACGACCACGCGAAAAGTGACCTACGTCTTCGACACGGGCGCCACGTCGTCGGACCTCAGGATTCCGTACGCCGTCGCAGTCGACGGCGAAGTGTCGAGCGAGTACCACGAGAAGCCTAAGCGGGTCCGAGGCAAGCACGGCACGATCGAGGTCGACGTCGCTCCCGGCAAGAAGGTGCAGCTCTATCTCAACAGCGACGCCCACCCGAGCTACCGCAAGAAGCCCGTCTACGCCGTCACCGTCGCGGACCACGACGTCAAGGTGAAGATCAAGGAAAAGACGGGCAAACACTCCACTCCCGATACACCCCAGCACTCCGCCACCGACGAGGAGCAGGGCGTCGCCACGTACGATGCTCCGCTGACGGGCGACATCTGGATGAAAGTGACGCACCGATACGACACGAGCGAGGTCGACGCGCTCCTCCCAGCGGGCACGCGCGCGGAGGTGAAGGCGGCCGTTCGTACTATCTACGAGGGGCTGAGCAAGAAGACATTGACGATCCACGTCGCAGCGACGGATGACGAGCCCGCCGCGAAGCTAGCGGTCACATTCAACGACTCGAGCAATCCCAAGAACAACATCACCTCATACGACCTGCTGAAGGACGGGTTGCCGCGCGTCCACCCCGCCGGCTATGCGGCTGTATTCGGGGCGGCTCTCGCGGCCAGGGCGCCGAAGATGACGATGAGCTCGGCGTGGCGACCCTGCATGGGATCGATCGCACATCGCGCTGGACTCGGCCTCGACGTGAGCTCCCTCGGCGAGGTACGGATGAACCGTGAGGAGCTGCTGAGCAACGACCCGAACGGGGACACCAGCAACGTCAGCGACGAGGAGAAGAAGCTCTACGAGCAGTTCGAGAAGGCGAGGGCGAAGGAGACGGCGGCCGCCAAGGACGCGAGAGCAAAGCAGAAGACGTTCGCCCATGCGAAGAAGGACGCCAACGAGAAGCGCAAGGAGGCGGACCACGCGAAGAGAAAGTACGACGGGGTCCGCAAGGAGCACGTGAAAGGGCCGCCGGCGAAGGGCGCGTGGGACCAGGCTGAGGCCAAGAGCGAGGCAGCCGCCGAGAGGCAGTGCGCGACCGAGAAGTCGGGAAAGGACGCGCAGACGGTCCTCGAGGAAGCCACCGACGAGCGGAAGAAGGCCGAGAAGACTTGGAGCGACGAGCGCGACAAGAACCAGCCGGAGATCGTGAAGGCGTTCCGGGACGCCCTTGCGGTGAGCCCCGCCGCGGCTCAACTATTCGACCCGTGGCTCATGGATTCGAACACCCACGACCACGTCGCGGCCACGAGCAACCTGCAGGAGGACGCGAACGAGAAGCTGCATGCGACGCACTTGCACCTGACGGTGTACGAGCCGAAGATCCTGGCTCCGTAGCGAGAGGGCTCGTGACATTCGTCTCACCCGGAAGAGCGTTCGTGCCTATCCTGCCCCGGTAGTGCCGAGACCCGGGGCGCCCTGAACGCCGTGGCATCACCCGAACGGGGTATCCGTGCCGCCAAGGCGAGATTGCGGTCTGCGTTCTCGCCCCACCTTGCTGCCGATCGGGCGCACGGTGGACGCAGCGTAGGGACGACGGTCTCCGGCCTCAGTTCAGAACTCGCCGGCCCAGTACCGAGGCTTCGCCTCGCCGGTCGCGCCGTCGGATCGAAGACGGATCGTGGTGCCACTTTCGGCGATTGCCACAATGGCGCCGATCGTCGCGGCCACGCCCGTTCCCAGCATCACGAAGCCCCCGGTCTCGAGTCCCTTGTTTCGGATGAAGCCCGGACCGTGAGGGTTGGGGCTCGTGCCAATCGCGCCCGCGACGGCGAGAATGGTCCCGGCGCCGACCCCGATTCCCCCCAAGGCCAAGAGCAAATACCCCCCGGCGCGGAGACCCGGGCTGCCGGGTGACACATCGAGCTGCTGATCTCCCGTCAGTGCCGCGAGGCTGAACCTAGGGCTCTCGACGGCGTCTGCGCCCGCTGCGCTGAACTCACGACCTCTGCCGTCGACCAGGACATCGCACGGAGACGCGCACACCGGCCTGGGCGTGTCGAGCACGATGGTGTCACCCCGGGAGGTCTGGCCGTACGAGTCCCGGTGCTTGTAGATCTCGACGGGCACCGGGCTTTGCACGTGCAGCCGCACGACGCCCTGCGTCCCGGGCACCAGCGCCTGCGCCCGCGGATCTCCCGACGGGGCAGCCGCGGCCGGCAGGGGGGCGAACCTGCCGCGCTCGACGCCGCTCACCTGGTCCCACGGAATGACGCGGGGTCCTTTCTCGCCGAGCTCGAGGATCGTCACGCTCTGCCCCGGCTCGGACGAGACGACCGTCCCCCGGACGCTCCCGCCGTTCTTCAGCGTGACGTCGTCGTTCCCGACCGAATCGTCCGCGCGCGCCGCGCCGACGCAAAGAAGACGGAGGCGAGCGCCGCCGACGGCAAGAACGAACGGAGGAAGGGGCTTCGCATGATGATGGTCAACCTCCTTAGCAACGGTCGGGCCGGCGTGCGTGGGCCGCGGGACACGAGAAAGACGAGGGCCACGGGAGGATGGCGGCGCAGGGGGTGGGCAGGTGTCGCGCGTTCGTACGGGTCCGTCTCGGATCGCGACAGCGCTGTTAGGCGCAGGCAAGACGGTCCCGCATCAGTCCGCCCGGAGCGCCTCGATCGGATCCAACCTCGCCGCCTTTCGGGCCGGGAAGAATCCGAAGACGAGTCCCGTCGCCACGGAGAACGCCAGCGCGACGGCCACCGCTAGCGGCGGAATCGGCACCTGCCATCCGAGCGCACGCCCGATGAACGGCGCCGCGGCAATACTCGCCCCTACCCCAGCCGCGCCCCCCAGCGCCGTCAGCAACACCGCCTCGACGAGGAACTGCACCTGCACGGCCCAGTCGGGCGCACCGACGGCAAGGCGCAGACCGATCTCGCGCGTGCGCTCAACCACGGACGCCAACATCACGTTCATGACGCCGATGCCCCCTACGAGGAGCGACACCGACGCGATGCTCACGAGCAGCGCCTCCAGCGTCCTGCTCGCGTCGATCTCCGCCCTGATGAGCTCCTCCGGGTGGCGGATGTTGAAGTCGTCGTCCTGCTCGACGCCGAGGTGATGGCGCTCCCGGACCAGGGCCTGAATCTCCACCGCGGCCGGCGCGATGTCCTCGGGGCGCCGCGCCGAGAGGAGCACGTCGTCGAGCCAGACCTGACCGTTGCCACGGATCTTCTTGAAGCCGGTCGTGTACGGGACGACCAACGTATCGTCCTGGTCGGAGCCGGTGGCCGACTGGCCCTTGGGCGCCAGTAGACCCACGACGCGAAACGGCTGCGAGCCGATGCGCACGACCTCCCCCACCGGATCCCGGTCTCCGAAGAGCTGGCGGCGCACCGTCTCCCCGATGGCGCAGACGCTGTTGGCGCGGTCCACGTCGTCGGCGTCGAAGGGACCGCCCGTCGCGAAGCTCCAGCGCTTGATGTCGAAGTACTCGGGCGAGACGCCACGCCAGTGCGTCGTCCAGTTGCTCGACTCGCCCACCGCGACGAGCGTCCCATCGACGTTCGGGCTCATGCTGCGGATCTCCGGCACGTCGCGCACGATCGCCTCGCCGTCCTCGACCGTCAGATTGCGCATCCCGAACGTGCCGGTACGCACGCCGCTGATCGCCCGAGCCCCCGCCTCGACCCAAACGAGGTTGTCGCCCAGCGCGTGGAGCTGGTCCGTAGCGCGCGCGCCGCCCGCCTCGCCGATCGCGATGACCCAGACGACGGACGCCACCCCGACGGCTATCCCGAGCGCGTTGAGCGCCGTGCGCGTCCTATGACGTGCGAGGGAGCGGAGCGCCTGGAGAAGCAGGGCACCAGGGGAGACCACGATGGGCGAGGTCTAGCAGAGCGAGGCGTGTCGGGATCGCTTCGTTCACCTCGTGGTATTCGGCGCGCACGGCTCGGTGTACCCGTCCGGTCTCTTTCCGTCGAGTCGCGTGACGTCGAACTCCGTGCGGCGGTTCTTCGCCTTGTTCTCGGGCGACGTATTCGGGACGAGCGGGTCGGTCGCCCCGCAGCCGACGGCATGAACGCGGGCGGGCTCGACGCCCTTGGCGACGAGCCAGGCGACCACGGCCGCCGCTCGCTGCTGGCTCAGGACCTTGTTGCCCTCCGGGTTGCCGTCGCTGTCGGTGTGCCCTTCCACGCGCACTTCGGTGATGTTCGGGTACTTCTTGAGCAGCCTGACGACCCGATGCAGCATGTGATGCGTTCTCTCGGTCTCTTGGATGTTCGCGGCGCCGACGTCGAACTCGACTTCCCCCGGGAGATCGAGCTGCGCGCCCCCTCTCTGCCAACGTGCGTGAGACAGCTCCCCGTCCGAAGTTTAGTGTAGAGGGCGAGCAAGCAACGGCTGCTCGTGACGACATCAACCAACCATCTCCCCGTTCCCCCGCGCTCCCCGACG
>Ga0182030_10004305_pt1 | contig 30368 bp, 20 predicted proteins | sample 812S3MmetaG_FD_121299 | JGI IMG/M metagenome (GOLD analysis project Ga0182030, IMG submission 121299) | Permafrost microbial communities from Stordalen Mire, Sweden - 812S3M metaG (Illumina Assembly) | ecosystem: Environmental > Terrestrial > Soil > Wetlands > Permafrost | place: Sweden...
AGGATGCCACCACCTATGGGGCGGTAATCGAGCAACTAAAGTCGCCAAACTCGGACATCCGTTGGCAAGCAGCGAATGTCATCGCACGGCTCAAGGACGGAGTTGCAGAGGCTGCGCCGAAACTTCGCCCCTTGCTGCAAGAAAATAGCGCGATTGTCAGAATGTATGCAGCGCGTGCACTGGGTGTCATAAAAGACAGAACGTCAGAAACGAAGCTTATCGAATTGCTTAAGTATAACGACGAGCACGTAGTAAGCGCAGCGATTACTGCGCTTGGGGCAATTGGAGATGAGACTGCGGTGCCAGAGCTGCTTAAGATGGGAGATGGTTTATTAGGGCGGTACCGGGAATTTGATCGAAAGAGAAATGGCGTGCCGACGGAGCAGAATCAACTTTTATTGTTAGTCACGGCGATTGGCGAAATTGAGAAAGCGGGCGGGACGCCCGCGCTCCCGGGGCGTGAACAAAGAGAGCAAGGCTCTCGAGATGTGCGAAACGCGGGAGATGACTACGCGAAAAGAAACGAGGGAAATGACCGCTCGAAGCGAGAGGCCGGAGATGCGAGGGCTTTAGCATTTCTACGAGAGTTCCGAACAGCAAGCGCTGTATACGGGGCTAATCCGGAAACGGAGATAGCCATCGCGCGCTTTGGCGAAACAGCATTTTTTGATAATCCATCCGCAGCAGTCAGCGCAGAGACGAGGTCGTGGAAGTCGCTGGCTGCTTATGCGCAGGGGCTAGGCGAATTGAAAGGCAAGCGGGCGCAGGAAGCGCTGCAGACTCTACTGGCGAAGCATCAAGAGCCGCGCGCGATTTCAGATCTTCTAAAGGCGGCTGCCGCAACTAAGGTTGAGAATTTAACGCCACTGCTACTGAAGTATCTGCAAGATGACGACGTTATAGTTCGCTCAACAGCGGCGACACTTCTGGCAGAGGCTGGAAACAGTTCGAGCGAAGTTGTTGATGCACTAAAATCTTCGTTGATAAAAGCAAGAGCTGACAAAATGAACGATGCCCGCATTGCCATCATAGAAGCGGCATCAAAACTCGATCATCCATTCAACAAAATGGTATTGAACGAAACATCGCGTGACCCAGATTACATTGTGCGCCGCCGCGCGATAGAACTGGCAAATGAAAAGGACGAGCAGCTGAGCCCGGCGGAAGCTAACGCAGGTCCGGTAGGCACAGGACATGACGAAGCCTACTGGAATCGCATGGCTGATTTTGAGCTAGCAAAAACGAACCCCCACGCCATCATTCACACAAAAAAAGGCGACATATCGCTGGAGCTTTACGCCGATGAGTCACCAATGATGGTGGCAAACTTTATAGACCTGGCGAAAACTGGATTCTACAACGGTCTCACCTTCATGCGAGTGGTGCCGAATTTCGTGATTCAGGGCGGCGATCCACGCAATGACATGAACGGCGGTCCCGGCTATCAAGTTCGGGACGAAATCAATGAGCATAACTACGGTAGAGGAACTGTAGGAATCGCGCTTTCAGGCAAGGACACAGGCGGAAGTCAGTTTTTCATCACACACCTGGCACAACCGCATTTGGACGGCGGCTATACCATCATAGGGCAGACTAATCAGACAACAGTCTCCACAGTAGATAAGATTGCACGCGACGATGTCATCGACAAAATTGAAATTCTTTACTGATTATCTAGCGGAGCTGAGAAAGTCGTTCACAGCATGTCATCTAAGATTTGCTATTTGCCAAATCAAAAAATAGCAGAGGCTTGAAGCTCATCCCCGGCGGAAACAGCGGAAAGCCCTTAACATATAGCGGCGGGCTAAACCTAATTGGTGCAGCATCCGAGCCAAGAGCCTTGCTTGCCCAGCTTGCGCAAAGCGCATCATCAATAGAGGTTGTCTTTGTGCAATCGGCAACATAGTCTCTCAGACAGCGCTTGTAATATACGACAGCGGCGCCCCGATTTCCGCATTTCTCTAGTGCCCGACCAAAGCTAAGAAGTGCCCACGGGCTGCCATCAATGTCGCTGCAGGCAAGCGCAGCCAGAGCATCCTGCGGTCGGCCTAGCGCCAGAAGAAGCTGCGCCCTCCGGCAATGAAAATTGATGTCAGCTTCAGGCCAAATTTGCTTATCAGGTTCGAGCGAAACCAACGGTGCTTCAATTTCTGGTACTAAAACCAGCTTATCTGTTTTGAGCAAATCAATAGCTGCTTCTTTTGCCTGATCATTTTTGCCGAGCTCTGCAAGTAGGCGAACCCGTGTTAGGCTGTCGTCACCTGTTTTACGGTCTATTCTAAGAGTTCCGGTTGAATTGGAGAGACACCCATCGATATCACTCAATGCTTCAGCGAAGCGACCGTGCCTTTCATAGAATCGCGCCCGCTGTCGCAAGAATGGATCTGGATGCATACCAAAGGCTCCGACATTACTGAACATTCCCTCGGTTTGAGCAAGCTTTCCTTGTCTTTCATAGAACCAGGCAAGAGAATTCTTGTACTTCTCGTAGGTATAAGAGCCCGGTACCTTGAGAGCTTCCTCGGCCTTATCTAGCTTGCCCTGCCTTTCGTAATACAAACCTGTTTCGTCCATGTCCGAGTAGCATATGGTAGCTGCTGAAGCGATGCCATAATGAGCTACTTTTTCGGGCTCAAAGTAGCTGAGAGCCTTAGCTTGATTAGAGCGCCGCTCATAATATCGCCCCATCCAAATGCGACCGCACGAGTTTCCGGAATCACTGCATTTTTGCTCAATCTGATCAAATTTTTCGCTGCGTTCAAGAAATTCAGCTTGACCGCGAACCAACTCACCAGACTGCCCCCAATGGCCGCTTTTAAGCAAGTAGTCTAAAGATTTTTGCCAATATTCTTGCGCTTGCATAAATTGCCCACGTCTTTCTCTGTACGCGGCAAAATAGCAATAAATTACAGGATACAAAGCAACGGCATCCTTGAAGTCTGCCTCAGCTAGCTCATATTTGCCAGCCTTTTCATATAGCAAGGCGCGTTTCTTGTATGCGTTAGCAAGCACCGCCGACGCAGCGCCTTGCTCAACGAGAGCTATTGTGACCGGTTTCTGAAGCTGATTCAACTTAAGGGAAATCTTGTTGCCAGAATTTTCAGCTAACTCGCTCAAGTGCTTTTTGCCGCTGGCAATTTCCTCATTTACTTCTTTAAGCACACCGCTTTCTTTGAATACTTCAAGCAAAATAGGTGCTTTCACCTTCTCCGCAACTTTCGGCGTTTCAGCAGCGTAGGCGCAGACGCTGGCAGTTGGCGGCCACTTCAAGAATTCCACAGTCCCGAAAATGAAACACAGCAATGCTGGAGCTAATAACACTGCGAAAATAATTTTCCTTTTCTTGATCAAGCAAAAATACTCTGACAGAAGAACTGCGCCCCGATTATAATTCTAGCGTAACTAAAATCGACTCACAATTGGGAAAACCCTGAAGTCAGTCCCGGCGAACTGTCGCCGATTAGCTAAGCCCGAGTACGATTTTGCTTGAAGTACTCCCCAGACTTTTCGCATACGTAGAACTATGACTAGCTTCTCAGGACGACTTCACATGCGTTAGAGTATGCTCACATCAACCAGAATTCTTGAAAAAAAATGGAATGAAGACGTTGTTCATTAACGAAAAATCCCTCTATGAGTTTTGTTGGTCAAATGACCGCTGCCATAACCGAGCCTCTCGTTCCGTGAGATTACGATTGATAGGACTGGCGCTGCTTGCTATTCTTATAAGTCAGCCCTCCATTACTTCAGCGCAGACTTCAACGGAGGCAGTAAAGCTTATCAATACCGCCAATCGGCAAGTGGAAGCAGGAAAAACTGAAGAGGCGATTAGCCTCTACAAAAAAGCCATTGCGCTCGAACCGCGCAACGCACTAGTTTATTTCAATTTAGGCACAGCTTACTCAATGGGTAAGCAAGATTACAAGCAGGGGCGCGTCTGTTTTCAAAAAGCAGTTGAGATAAACCCGCAATTTGCAAAAGCCTGGCATAATCTAGGTTTGGCTCTGAGAAATTTGAACGATTTAAATGGTTCGGAGCAAGCACTGAAGAAAGCGGTCTTGCTCGAACCTCATGAATGCAGCAACCTTTGTGATTTGGCTTATCTTTATATAAAGCTTGGGCACTATCAAACCGCGCGTGAATTACTAATCAAGGCAAGCAAATTACCCGAGTCAAAGTCTGCGGAATTTGAAGACCTTCAGCAAAGCCTGAACTATTTAAACAAGAAGCTTTCAAATAAGAATAAATCTGGTGGCAAGGTATAGAAGTGGTCGACGACGACATAAGCGGAACTGTCGATAGCAACGCGAATCAGCCAGCACAGCGATTGCGTCAAGTGCTAGAGCGTGTATTGCATGAGGGCAATGTGCTAGCACTTCGCGAGCACGCAATCAACACGATCGAAATTGGTCTTGCATATGGTGTCTCAGCGCTGTTCATTTGCGAGGGACACCTTATGAACGAACTCAACAACGCGCGACATGTTGTGGTCGATCCCCATCAGACCACAGGGTTCAAGAACTGTGGATTGCAATTGCTGGAAGAGGCAGGAGCTTCGCATCTCATCGAGTTTCACGCAGAAGAGTCCCAAATCCTATCATTCCGCGACTTTGTCGACTTCTAAGCCATTGCAATTGCAGCAAAACTTGTGCGACACAGCTCTTTTGGAGCAACGCTCGTCTCCGCTTGGAGGTGGCGCACAAACGCACAGTACCGCTCTCCACTAGTTTCGTCCTCTGCATTCTGCGAAGTAAGGCGGCTTCGCTGCAGACTCTTTCAGCTTCCAAGCAGAGAAGCGGCTTTTCGCGCGAATTTGGTAAAATGTATGTGGCAGGCAAAGAGGAAGTATTCATTGTGAAAGTCATAGTAAGGCGAGCTGTGGCAGTTCTATGTGTTTGCCTTGGAGCAGGCTTAACAGCCTGCACAGTTTGGAAAGACTCAGGAAAAGCTGCCACCAAACCTACTACCGCTGACCTATCGATTTTGCGCTGTGATGAGAATACCGGTCTAAGAAAACTTAGCATCTTCGAAATCGAAAGCCTTTTGTTCCACCTTGTGACTTTGGGTGATGCTAGTGCAAGCAAGCATCTGATTGATGATAACAATCACGATGGAACACTGTGTTTTGAGATTCAAAAGGCAAGCGAACAAAATTTCCATGCACAAGCATGTCTTGAAGGGCTGGACATAAAGGACAACCAAGATTATAGAATTACATTTCGGGCCAAAAGCGACAGAACTCGCAGTGTACTTGTGGCTCTGCAAATCGATCATCCAGACTGGCATAGCGTTGGCTTAGAGAAATCGGTTAGCCTTGCCCCCAATGAGTGGAAAGAACTGAGTTTCGACTTCGTCGCAAGAAACACCGCTAAGAATCACAACAAGCTAGCATTTTATTTCGGAGACGAGATCGGCACACTGTGGTTAAGCCGGGTAAGCATCACCAAAGCTCCTGCCGACAGACAGTCCAATGCAAGCTCAATTTTAGAGGATAATCACCAGAATCGACTTGTTTCTCGCAGGTAGTATTGATGATCGAAAACATAAAAATAGGAACTGTGTTTGATGAGCGCTACGAGATTTTGCAAGTCCTCGGCACGGGTGGTTTTGGCACCGTATACAAGGCAAAGCAGCTTGAGATAAAACGCATGGTGGCATTGAAAATAATTCACTCCGATATATTCGAGGATGACAACCTTGCAGCCGGATTTCTCAGAGAAGCACAAGCACTCAGCAAGCTGTCGCACCTGAATATTGTGAGCATTTTTCATGTAGGGCTTTTTGGAAAAACTCCTTATTTGGTTATGGAATTTATTGAGGGCACAAACCTCCGGACATTGATGAATTCAGACACAAGCATCCCCGTGCTTCGTGCGCTCAAGCTCATTCATGATGTGGCGCGAGCGCTTTTCTATGTTCATCAGCATGGAATAATACATAGAGACTTGAAGCCCGAAAATATTATGCTTGTGGACCAACCAGAGATTGACACAGTTAAGCTGGTTGATTTTGGATTGGCTAAGGTTACGATTGAGAACGGGCAGAAGCTGACGCGCACGGGAACAGTTGTCGGCACAGCTGCGTATATGAGTCCGGAGCAGTGCAAGGGCAAGAAAGCTGATCTGCGCTCAGATATCTACACACTTGCTGTTTGCCTGTTTGAGTTGCTCAAAGGCAGCAAGCCGTTTGACGCAGACACTCCTGTTGGAGTTATGTACAAACAAATAAACGAAGCTGTTCCGACTATAAATCTTGTTGACACCAACAAATTTTCCAAATCACTTAATTCTCTTCTTGCGCAAGCCCTGGCAAAGGAGCCAGAGAACCGTTTTCAAACAATGGATGATTTTGCAAACGCTATCGAAACGTTAATCGCAGAGATTGAAAAAGTTCGCCCACCACACAAACTTAATTCTACTCTCGGGCATCGCTCTTTTCTTATCTCAGCGCTGCTCATGGCAGCGAGCTTGGTTGCATTCTTCGGTTGGTATCAAGTTGGCAATAAAAGTCCGAAGGCAGATCTTGCCGAGCTGGCGCTTATGGGTTGTGCTGGAAATCCGCACCTCACGCAGCTAAGCCCGTACGAAATTCCGAGCCTCTTGCTTCATACCATTGCTATTGATCAAACTCTTGTTGAGAAGAGCCTTATTAACGATGGCAGTCATGACGGAACTGTGTGCTTAGAAATCCAACACGCCGACGGAACAAACTGGCATGTGCAAGCTTGCCTGGAAGGAGTTGACCTGGAGGATGGTCAGCATTACCAGATAACGTTTCGAGCCAAGAGCGACAGGATGCGGGATGTTTGGTTGCGCGGCGGACTTGATCAGCCTGACTGGCACGACATCGGACTGGACCAGAAATTAAGCCTCAAAGCTGAGAACTGGAAGGACTTTAGCTTCAACTTTGTCGGTCGGGATACCGAAAAGCAGCATAACAAAATCTATTTCTGTATTGGTTCTGACCAAGGCAAAATTTGGTTGAGCAAGTTAAGCCTGAAAAATATCACTAGCCCAGACCAACTAAGAGCCAATCGCGAGCGTGAAGAAAAAGAAATGCGCCTACTGGATAGAACAGAAGGACTCTGCGCCGAGGCCGAGGCAACATTTCAGCATTCAGGACCTTCAATGACAAGTAAAGCACTAGATCGTGCTTGTATGTCCATGTTGAATTGTCTATCCACTCTCAGCCAATACAGTAAAAGCATCCATTTAAGGGAATGCGGAATTTTGAGACGGCTCTCGAAACTAGCAGTTACGACTCCGCTCGACGCCCCGGAAGCGCTGCGTGAAGACTTGTCTAATATGACCAGAAATAGATTGACGATTGGGAGATGGCCAGCTGAGTTGGCCGCTGAAACTAGAATTCTGATTGCCTCAATTTGCCTGCGGAAAAGAGACTTTTTGGAAGCGACAAATTCTTATTGTGAGGCCAGCTTTCAATACTCTTCCGTGGGAAAGTTCAAAGAAGGCGAACAAGTGCTCGATCAAGCCCAATCCTACCTTTCTGAGGATAATAAGCAAACGAAAGGTCTAAGAGAGTTCATGATTTTATATCAGCGTGCCTATGGACTGTATTTGCAGGGTCACAAAGAAGAAGCATTGCGACTGGCTCGAGATTTAGCTCAACGATGGCAAGTATTGATGCCAAATAAATCAAAGACGAGATCCAGCTATCTGAGTAAGACGGGTTTCCTTTTGAAAGAATTGAAAGACGAAGAAAACTCCCGGACGGTGCTGCAATCGACTTCACCAGTTTCGCAAGAGGAAGAGCTTAATATTGACACCTTTGTTCCGTTCGTGAAAAAAGATTGATACTGGTCAAGCTAGCCTTTTATTTCGGAGGCGAGATCGGAATTTAGCTTTCTCAAGAATCTGTCTTCCAAGCTCATTACAAACTAGTAATGAGCTTGAAACTAAAGGCAAGAATAAATAATGCCGACGTCACGTTGATCAGTTTAGTCACTCGCGAATCTAAGTGCCCACGCGCCACTGTCAGGAATATTGATAGAATCAACCACCAACAACAGGAGCCTATAAAAATGCAGAATGATGTTGCAATGCTAGCTTCAACAGCCGATTTTAGCGCGGTGTTGCCGCAGAAAAGGGCTGCAAATGTGATTAATGTAATTGGATTCAGCGCAGTGAATAGGAATGTGGAGAGAAACGTTTTTCCTGCACTTTCCTGCGGATTAGCTGTCTCGTGGTGTTCACGATGCGCAGTGAAGAGAATATCGAGAGCAATGTAGAACAGAAATGCTGCGGCGAAAAAATTAACAGCTGTTATTGAGAACTTGCTTGCCGTTAAAATGTGACCAAGCCCGTTGAGTGCGGCGCAGCAGATTGTGCCGTCGGCCGTGGCAGCACCTAGTCCGGCGCAAAGCCCGGCTATGAGTCCTGATCGCAGCGTCGTGCGCATGCACAGCAGGCTTATGGGACCTACTGGCGCTGAAATTGCCATTCCCGTGAGGACCAGGCGAGTGATATCAAAGAGAGTCATGCTATGGGCTCCTTGCTAATGTTATTAATCACCATTGCAGCGCAAAGTAGCGTTTCTGCTCGCATGAAGATCACCGGAGCTGCTGCAAAATGAGCCACCGCGGTCATCAACATTGCCTGGCAACAGTTGATTTCTAACTATTTAGTTTCGATTGAAATCTTGAAAGACTTTTTCCGCTTGATTGCCGGCGCGCTAAGTCATAACGCAGAGAAGCCCACTGGGCCCGATTGGAGGAATGGTCTGGCCTTCATATATCTTTTTTGAATCATTCTTGTTGGATACATGACTTCGCCCCTGGACGAGTAGATTTTATCTACCTCTATATTCTAACCTACTAAAAAATCCTGTCAACCCCGATAGGGTGGACCTTTGTGGGTGCAGGCTTCGGGGAAGTCCTAAGACATTGCTGCCGCATGCGGTGCCCGGGTTTAAGCAGTGCCTTGCCGTATGTTAAGCACGGCCAGTCTGTTAAGCGCCGAAACCATGAAGATAACTCAGAACAATCTCAATGGCGGGACTAACCCGTGATACTGCATGCGGTGCTGGCAGTCGCTCGTCGACCTCGTCTGATTGGCAGAGCCAGTTTCGAGTAAAGATCTACAGTGACGCAGAGGGGTGCTGAATATTCTTCACGGAAAACTCTCGCTATATGGTGAATATTTTGGTATGCAACGCCTTTGTTCCGTTCAGCGCCACCCGGACGACAGTTGCCCAAAGACAGAGATTGAGACTTAACTAATCACATTAGCGCAAGAATGAATAGCGGCAGGTTGTGCCGATTTGCTGCCAAGTAAAGTCGCAATTACTTGTGCTGCAGTATAAGAACTGGCTTTATCTTCGAAGAATTGAGTAATTGATGCCAATTCTTTTCCCGCAGTCACAATCGGCAATTCTTCATATCCGTCTGAGTGAACTTTTGAGAAGCCAGCTGTAGCTAACAAACCGTTGCACAAGCATTTTCTGCCAACAGTGTCTTCGGCATTTCCGCCTTTCTTAACGTACTCTTCGACTGGTTCTGCGGCACAACGAAAGCCAACAGAACCACTTTCAGTTTTGTAAGCCGACCTCAAATAACCGCCGTCACAAATGCGTTTGCGCCGCTCATACTCCTCTGGCTCTGACATAGTTCCTTCAAGCTTAACGACTTTGAAAGGATATCCGGACGCCGAAGCGCGTGGATCGGTGAATACTTCAACCGTTCCATCAAGAACTTTTTCGATTACTTGATTTTTTATCTCTGCACAAATACCGGATTCTTCGCAGTATGCAAAAGCAGTACCAACCTGAATGCCCTGAGCTCCGGCCTCCCTGGCAGCTGCGAGCTTTTCGGCCGTGGCGTAAGAACCCGCGAGCCAAAATGGCAAACCGATCTTGAGAAGCTCAGCAATGATTGGTTCATCTTTCAAACCATATTTGGGCTCGCCACTTTCATCAACAGTGATACCACCCCGAGGTGGTGCATTGTGTCCGCCTGCAGTATGGTGCTCAACAACGAATCCATCAACTCGTCCACTTGCTTTTTTTGTAAGCGATAGAGCTAAAGTAGAAGACGATACAATCGGCAGAAAAAACGGGCGTTTAAGTTTTTCTTCACGGTTAGGATGGTAGGGCGATGGATCGAACGTCATCTCAAAGGAGTCTTCTGGAAGCGCTCCAGCTACTTCAATTTTGAGTGAAACGACCTCCCCAACACTCAGCTTATCCAATATGCCAGGAATAGCTTTAGGAATGCCGGCTCCCATCAACACATAGTCAACGCCTGCAAGCATCGCACCATAGAGTGACGGCAAAGTAGGCAGATCTATTTTTGTCAGATAATTGACTCCGACGACACCATCGTGTCCTTCTTTTGCCAAAAACACTTCGACGAAATTTGCCAATACAGTCAAATCAATCACGACTTTGGATGATTTCAGCGAATGCATCGGCACGGTGCGATACAAAGCATTTTCTGCTTTACCACCTTCAATAAAATAAGCACGCAGAATTGATTCGGCCACTTCTTGCGCAGGAAAAGCCTTTAACGCCCGACGCAAAGAGCCGTCCAAATCACCATCCTGAAGCCGCTTGGTCAAAACGTTATCCAGAAACGTGCCGGATACGACTCCTAGCTGCCCGCAGAGCGAAACTGCCCTTGCCAGATGCCAGTTAGACACAGCCACCCCCATGCCGCCTTGAATAATTGGTGGATGCGAAATGATTGCGGTCGAATTTTTGTCCATTACGATTAACCTTTGCGAGATTCTAATGGTAGCCCACATGCCCCGCCGATAAATCTGGTGACACAAAAGAGGCCACTAGAGATTTAACTCGAAACAGCGAGTGCAGCCTCAGAACAGCCATTTGAACAAATCATCACAGAAAGTAAAGCTGAACATTTGAAAGATGAGCCAGGTGACTGAGAGAATTTCCAAACAGCTCAACGCATATCTAAATGGCTCAACAAATACGCAATAGCTCAGCGGGGCGAAAAGTCACTCTTCAGATAGGCAAATCAGCCTGCAATAGAGCTAAATGGATCGGAAGAGTAAAGCTAAACGATTTAGAAACTCAGAGGCAATTTCTCTGCCAGGCAAAAAGGTGGGACAATAGAAAAACCTTTTTCTGAATTAACTTGGAGTTATCATGACACTAACCTCGCATAGCCCAACGGACTCGACCACGATGGTCATAAAGCCGCGCGTGCGAGGCTTTATATGCGTGACTTCGCATCCGATTGGTTGCCAGCGTAACGTTCAAGATCAAATCGAATTTGTTAAAAAACAAGGTCCAATCAGCAACGCGCCGAAAAAGGTTTTGGTAATTGGTTCCTCCACCGGTTATGGATTAGCCTCCAGAATCGTCGCAGCATTTGCCGGTGGTGCCGGCACAATAGGCGTGTTTTACGAGCGTCCAAGCGAAGGTGGCAAGCCAGCCACCCCCGGATGGTACAACTCTGCCGCGTTTGAAATCGCCGCCAAGAAAGCTGGGCTTTGTGCAATCAACCTAAATGGTGATGCTTTTTCAGACGAATTGAAAGCCAACACCATTGAAGCAATCAAGAAAGAACTTGGTCAAGTAGATCTCGTCATTTATAGCCTGGCATCGCCTCGCCGCAAGCATCCAATAACAGGCGTCGTACATAATTCGGTTCTCAAGCCAATCGGACAAGTATATGTCTCAAAAACGCTCGATACCGATAAAGAAGTCGTCAAAGAAATAACAGTTGAGCCTGCCAGTCCCGAAGACATCGTCGAAACCCAAGCCGTCATGGGGGGTGAAGATTGGGAAATGTGGATCGATCAACTCAGCGCCGCTGGAGTTCTAGCGGATGGTGCCAAGACAGTGGCCTATTCTTACATTGGTCCCGAAGTAACATGGCCGGTTTATCGAGATGGTACCATCGGCGTTGCCAAAACCCAAGTCGAGAAAGCGGCGCAACGCATCAATGAAAAATTAGCAGTAAGTGGTGGCAAAGCCTACGTTTCTGTCAATCAAGCTGTAATCACACAGGCAAGTTCTGCTATCCCAGTGGTACCACTCTACATTTCGCTCTTGTTCAAAATCTTGCGCGAGAAGAACATGCTTGAGGGATGCATCGAACAAATCTACCGCCTCTTTGCCGTCCAACTTTATTCCGGAAATGCGCCCGAATTAGATGAGGCCGGACGAATTCGTGTGGACAATCTTGAAATGCGAGCTGACGTACAATCCAAAATAAAGGAATTGTGGCCGCAAGTTACCACCGAAAACCTCAAAACCGTTTCCGATTTTGAAGAATACAAATCGGAGTTCGTCAAGCTCTTTGGCTTTGGCGTACCCGGTGTAGACTATGAGAAGGAAGTCGATCCCGCTTGCCTCTAGGGCTCATTGAGACACACGCTTTTAATAAACCGTAGCAATAATTGCAAACACCATTCCATCGTTTTGCATTCACGGCTACGGAACACTACCCGTTTTGCCATCTCAGTTCCAAACTGTTCAGACCCTTCATGCCAAAACGAGAAACGTTGATCAATTGGCCATAATCGGTCAGTGTTGGTTGCTTAATTGGCTTCAGAGTTTGACCAATGAAGATACTAGCGGTAACGAACCAAGCTGGTGTCAGGCTTCGTGCGACACCAGCCTGACTGCGTAGATACGAAAGATCAAAGGTCGACGGTGTCGACCGGAGAATCGCCATCGGTAAGGTCACCGAGATCTCTCCGGATTCCGCAAAACAAAATTAGCCTTTTTACCCAAGTTGCGCGAAAAGCCCTGTTCTTTAGAGCGGGGATGCAAATTAGTCCATAGAGCGGCAAAAGCCGACTTCGCTGCAACGTTTTTTCATTCTCTAAATATTTTAGACTTCCCCAGCCAATTTTGAGGTACATACTGAACAGAACATAGCGAACAGATTCGGCGAGGTGAAGATATGACCGACTCCACAGATTTGATGGACGAATTACGCACAACTGTCGCCCTGCGGATGAAAATTGGTTTCGAATCACCTGGCGAAATTGCTAAGGCTGCTTTCGACGAGCTAGTCAGCGAGTATCCGGATCAAAACGAATCGACTTTGCAAGAGATAGCTGTGGCTCTGGCCGGGGAAAGTTTAAACCAGCACGAAGAAAGCGAAGCCGCCTGGACTGAACCTACTGACTGCGATCGCCTTGACTGGTTGTTTGCCTACCTCGAGTCAACGGGTGTAGCAGCACGTCAGAATTTTTGGTGCTGCCAAACTTGCGCTACTTCAGCAATGCACAGCGAGATATCCGCCTCGGATAAAGAATACGTTGGCTTTGTTTATTTCCACGCACAAGATAGCGAGCGCGCCGCTAATGGCGGTCCACTGACAATGACTTACGGCGCCGACGATGATGAGGATGAAAACATCCGTCGCGTGGGCATAAGACTCATGAAAGCCGCATCCATAGCCGGTCTTAAGATAATCTGGTCCGGAGACACAAACGAACGCATTAAAATAAAAATGGATTGGAAGCGCAGGCGTATTTCACAAAATAAATTTGCGCCGGTTCATGAGCCTGACAGCTCTTATCGCCCGTTAGGCGCGAATGATGATGACAGCTCAGATCTTGAGTTTACGGCGCTGACACCAAAACAAGAAGGGGGACTGAAAGCCGCAATTCGCTTTCACGAACAGAGAGCAAGCAGTGCACGCAAGCTTGTTGAATCAGAGGCAGGACTTCAGGAAAACAAAAATAGGCTCGATTGCCCCAGGCAGGGCTGTGGAGGAGTAATCATCGAAAAGCAATCAAGTGGAGAAAACGTTTTTACGTCTGTACTAAGAAAGAAGAGAACAATTGTCCAAATGCATACTGGTATCCACCCTTGCTGCCACAGGGCTCCACTGAAGGAAATCTTTGCCCGCAATGTAAGGAAATACTTTTGTTCAAACAGCTCAAATCAGGCACTACAATCGCATGCTCGGCAAAGGAGTGCGACTTCCGTCAGTATGCTACGGGGCAGGAAAGTCACGTCTAAGTGCGGAAGACAAGGTCCTTCGAACTTTTCAACTCTCGCTAATCGAATTTTATGCGGAGAAAGATCGACTCTCAAACTGAAACGATGAACTTTTCCAAACGCATTTCAGCCAGCGCGTAAAAGGACCAGCTGCTGGCAAGCTGCAACACGACTTGTTATCCGCATTTCAGTCAAATATTCTTTAACTGGTGTCAGCAAAGATTCCACCTTCCGTATGATTTATAACGCTTTACGTTTAGTTGAAAATTGGTTTGCCTGCTCTCTATGAGCAATCAGCTGAGCAAAAGCTCAGCTTGCATGCACCACGAGGAAACCATGGAAGACTGTATCTATTCTTTTGCTGAGCCCTACAAAATCAAAATGGTCGAACCTTTAAAACGAACTACTCGCCAATACCGAGAACAGGCTATTAAAGAGGCTCACTACAACACGTTTCTGCTCAAGTCGGAAGATGTGTATATCGATCTTTTGACAGACAGTGGCACATCAGCTATGAGCGACTACCAGTGGGCTGGAATGATGCTGGGAGATGAGGCTTATGCCGGCTCCAAGAACTTCTACAAGCTCGAAAAGAACGTGCAAGAGTATTATGGCTATCCATTTGTTGTTCCAACGCATCAAGGTCGCGGGGCGGAACATATCATCTCTCAAATTCTAATTTCCAAAGGGGACATCGTCCCGGGCAACATGTATTTCACTACCACTCGCGCTCATCAAGAACTGGCTGGTGGCACGTTTGTCGACGTCATTGTTGATGAAGCGCACGACCCGTGCAGTACCTTTCCCTTCAAAGGCAATATTGATTTGAAAAAGCTTGAGGCGCTTATTCAACGGGTGGGGGCGCAGCGCATTCCGTACATCAACGTTCAAGCTTGTGTCAATATGGCTGGCGGTCAGCCCTTTTCTCTGGCCAACCTAAAAAGCGTGAGCAAGCTTTGTCGTGAGCAGGGCATAAAGGTTGTGCTTGATGCTACTCGAGCTATGGAAAACGCGTGGTTCATCAAGCATCTGGAAGAAGGTCAAAACAAAAAGACTTGCGCGCAAATACTAAAAGAAATTTGTGAGCTGACCGACGCGTGTACAATGTCCGGCAAGAAAGATCTTCTTGTAAATATCGGAGGCTTCCTGGCCTTGCGCGACAGCAAGCTCTACGCTAAAGCTTGCGAAAAAGTCGTTTTATTCGAAGGTCTCCACACATACGGCGGCATGGCTGGGCGCGACATGGAAGCCATGGCTCGCGGCATAGAAGAAGCCGTAGAAGACGAGCACCTCGACGCCCGCATTGGTCAGGTTCACTATCTAGGTCAGAAGCTGCTTGAATATAAGATTCCGATTGTGCTGCCGCTAGGTGGACATGGAATCTATCTCGATGCAACAAAATTTTTGCCGCATATTCCGCAAATTGAGTTTCCAGCTCAAGCGCTTACAGTGGCATTGTTTTTGGAGTCAGGTATTCGAGCAATGGAACGAGGAATCGTATCGGCAGGACGCGATGCCGCAACAGGAAAACATCATTTCCCAAAACTGGAACTTGTTAGATTGACCATACCTCGACGTGTCTACACGCGCAGCCATATGGATCTGGTGGCACTGTCTATCGCCAAGTGCTATGAAAATCGCGAGAAGATCGTTGGGCTGAATATGACTTTCGAGCCCGAGTCGCTGCGTTTTTTTCAGGCGCAGTTTGAGCCGATTACGGCGAAGAATGAAAGAAGTCCGGAGTCACTTTGTCTACCGTCCGAGTCAATGTCAGCACGGAAGCTAAACTACCAAATCTGAGTTGAACTTATCAGCCTTAACTGCCTGCCTCAGGAAGACTGGACCTGACTCCCATCTTCCTCAACCTGCGATTACTGACAATTTCTATCTTGTCAGTAATCTCGCAGGAAGGCAGTTGAACCCAGAGGTCCACTGCATTGAACTCGAAATAGGACCTCATAGCCCCGGAGCGCGGGCGTCCCGCCCGCTTCTACGCCGTGGGACATCTGCAGCCACAAGACAGATTTTGCACGGATGAGGTTTTATGTTTATTCTGAAACTAGACATAGCCAACACAGGCGCCGCCATTGCGCATTGGCGGCGCTTAGTGTCAGCCCAAAATGATGGGCGAAGTATCCAAAAGAACTATTTGCTCTTCTTCTTTTCGAGCTTTGCCGCTTTCTTTTCCTTGTCGGTCTTAGCGGGTTTCTTTTTTACTTCTTTTTTCTGGTTTTGCTCTTTACTCAGGGCCGTGTCCTCGGGGTGGTTTAACTTACATCTAGTCTAGCGCCAGTGCTCCATTTTAGTCTATGCCTAGATTTCGATTTGCAATGATCAATTCGCACTTTTCATCTCGTTTCTCAGAAAGCTCCACAACGTTTGATGTACTCCAATTTTCTATCTTCGTCTCTCTATCCCTATCTCATTCATTGGGAGCGTGGCTCAAATCCCATCACAAAGCTGCCTCCTGGGTCGTGAAGCGCCGACGGACCCGGCGCGCGTGCGGCTTTGCCGCGCTACAAGGCTTCAGACTAAGTTACTGAAGATGTTTGGTATACTCAGAATTGACGAGGTACTGAACTTGGCTAAACATTCACAACTAACTGGTCTTATACTTTTCTTCCTCAGCTCAACAACGGCGCTCGCTTCAGCACCGGCGAAGATGCCACCAAAAGACGCAGCAGAAGCCTTCAAGAACTCAGAAATAGTATTTGCCGCCCGCGTTCAAAGAACCGAAGCGGATAAATTCGGCTTTGAATCTAAAGCGTCAGTCGAACCAACCAAAATATGGAAAGGCGCGCAATTTATTCGTGGCAAAACAATTCAAATTTCAGGAGAGGGTGGAAGCACCTATCCTGCGAGAATCTTCAAAGAGAAACAGCAGCTTATTTTTTATATCGATCGCGATCTTCATGCCGACAGCTTCACTAACAGGGTTGTGCCAGAAGATTCAGCCGAATTCAAAACTGAACGACAAATCCTGGACAAAATGGCGTCTGCCCAAAGTCAGTAAGCTCAAATTAGCACTTGCGCAAGGGGTACGACGTGCTGGTTTCAGCCATACAGAGATTTCTTCGACTTCCTAATCTCACGCCACAAGTTCTGAGACTCCGGAAGAGATCCTCATTCCGCCGCTCAAGGGAACTGCACCTGCTGAAGCAATCGAGAACCTGGCAAAATATGGCGGACAAGGCTTAGCTACCGTCGAGCCCGGAGAAATTGTTGGCGGATTCGGTTACAACGGACCCGGAACAGTGCTGCGCCGCTTGCCAAATAACTGATCAAGCACTGCCGCATTTTTGAAATTCTTCGGCACGCCCTACTGTTGGAATTAGCACTTGTCGCGCGCTACTCCTGCGAGTGGATCTCTGCTGCGCTGCACGCACGCCAGAGGTCGAAGGCGCCAGAGTTTTGCTCGCCCCACTTAGCGGCCAGAGTTTCCACTGCGCGAAAACAATAGCCTGTCTTCGCTTAAAGACCTGGCGGCTTTATTCACAAACCGTTTTTTATGACAGCAAGCTCCGCGCTCGAAACTAGAATTAAAAGTTTGGAGTATAATACCTTGTCATTAGAGACAATACTGAACTCAGGCAAATGTTGCGGCAACGTTTTCTAGCTCTGCTCACCCTGCTACTCGCCCTCTGCGCGACTCCGCGCCTGGCGTGTGCGTGCAGCGTCATGCCTGTATGCAGTGGCACAGAAACGGGCGCCCACATCCTGGCAATTGCAGCAAGCGCAGTCAATTGTTGTGGAGAGGAACTTTGCGACGCTGACGAGCACGAGGCAGCACAAGCGGATTTGTCTTTGGCGCTAGAAGATTTGTCTTTGGCGCTAGAAGATTTGTCTTTGGCGCAAGAAGATTTGTCTTTGGCGCAAGAAGAATCGTCTTTGGCGCTAGAACCCTTGTTTTCGACACACACAACTTCTCTGTCTCATGAAAACTCTCAAGGCAGCCACAGTTCCATGCAAAACGAGCATAGAACTTGCCATATGACGAGCCCTGTCACGCCAGGTGCAGTGCACGGACGGGGGCTCTCGATTGAAGAGTCTTCCAGCATGAAGCCTGCCACACAGGCTGCTGCTCCGTTCTATTTGCAAAAAAAATGTACAGCGCTAGTTGGCATATTCAACAAAGCGCCACCATATCTCAACGCCTTCGGCGGTTCTCAAACCTATCTCTTTAAGCGAGTCTTGCTCATTTGAAACCCAAAAGGGAAATGAGCGAGGCTCGTATTGCTTTGGCAAACAGCTCTCGCCCAGTTTCCAGCACAGGCGTTGCCGGTTTCGAAAGAGGTAATTGAGATGTACTTACTCAGAATCATCGTATGCACTATTTTATTTGCAGCCATAGCCCCAGCCTCCATGGCAGCAAACCTAACCCACTGGAAAGGCTACCTGGTAGATCAATCTTGCCGCGCCTCAGTAGCTGGAGACCAGGATCCCCTCGGCTTCGTGCGCGCACAAACCCGCGAATGCGCGCTGCAGCCTTCCTGTCGCAAAGCCGGATATTCTCTTTTCACCGCCGGGAAGTGGTACTCTCTCGACAAAAACGGCAACAAGTTAGCCGAGAAATACCTGCTTGATTGCAAAAGATCTAAATCATTCTACATGCTTGTTGAAGGCACACTTATTGGTAATACCATTAACGTGGCGAAGCTGAGTGAGCAGGCAGAGCCAAGCTCACAAGAGAAATAGTGAAAGGCACGCAGCTATGATCGCAAATAAAACAAACGAAAGCGCGCCTGAAACTCAGCGCAACAGCGTATTCGCGCTACTGAGCAAAAATATCGTGCCGCTGCTCACTCTGGCAATTGTAGCCGGCGCCTGCTTCGCCGTGGTGCAGTATTACAAGAAGCCAGGGCAGATGAGCGTAATGGAATCACAGGCGATGGACATGTCGGCGATGGTTCCACCCAAAGGTTCGATGCCTGTGGCGATCGCGCGGGTGAGCCGCGAAAACATCGATGGCTCGGTAACATACACAGGCACCGCACTTGCTTACGAAGACGAAGACATCTTCCCGCGCATCGAAGCGCGCATAGTGCAAATGCCGGTTTATCCCGGTCAGAAAGTGAGCAAGGGGCAGCTGCTCGTTCAATTGGATGCGCCGCAGAATTCTGAATACTTGGCGCGCATGGACGAAGCGCAATTTGAAGCGCAGGCAAGCGAGCATGACGCCGGCATCGCTAAAGAAGAGTTCAAGAAAAACGAATATCAGCTGAAGGCGGCGGAGGCTGCCGAGAGCGGCGCGCAGAGCGCCGTAGCCGAGGCGCAGGCCAGCGTCGATTACTGGCAGCCTGAGCTAAGACGCGAAGCCGAGCTCTTGAAGAAGCAGGTTATATCGCAGCAGGAGTATGACAACGAAGATTCGCAACTTAAGGGCGCGCAAGCAAAATTAGCGCTGGCGAAATCGCAATTGACTGAAGCGGGCAGCCGAAAAATGGCAGCACAGGCTGATGTGGAAATGACGATGCACCACGTGGCACATCGCTACGCCATGTCGAAACAAGCGAATGCAAAAGCACAGTCGGCGCAAATTATTGAGAGTTATCGGCAGATTGTTGCCAGCTCAGAAGGCGTAATCACCAAGCGTCTGGTCAGCCCAGGCGTTGTGGTATCACCCGGCATGCTTATCATGAAGCTGGCGCATATTCGTAAAATTCGTCTGCAGGCAGAACTGGCGAATAGCGATATCGATAAAATCCAGGTCGGCGCGCCGGTGTATTACCAATCATCGAAAAGCAGCGAAGTGCGCGAGGCGAAGGTCACTTCGATTTTTCCTGCCGCCGATCCATCGACGCGCACATTTATTGTCGAGGCGATGATCACAAATTTGCAACCGCAGCAAACGCTTGCTAAGCCGGGGGTTTTGTCCAATTTAGACCACTATCAATTCTTGCCGGGACAGTATGTGATCATGCGCATCGTTACCGGCTCGGCAAATGGCCTGGTCATTCCGAACAAAGCTATTGTCTGGAAAGAAGGCGGGGCGAAAGTTTGGAAAGCAGTCGGCGGACAGAATGACAAAGGAGCGGCAAGCAAATACACCTGTTTGATGCATCCCGAAATACACGAAGATAAGCCAGGCAAATGCCCTAAATGCGGCATGGAGCTCGTCGCGCAAGAGAAAAGCGGGCCGCTCAGCGCTGAGCTGGTAGATGTGAAACTGGGGCTGAGCAATGCGGAGAAAACTCAGGTACTTTCAGGGCTAAATGAAAACGACCAGGTGATTTATGAAGGACAGGAAGATTTGCAGCCAGGGATGCCGGTTGTGGCAACCGACTGGGGCAAGAGCGCGCCGGAGAAATTACCCGATGCAGCCGATCTGAACAGCAACAGACTTGCCGCAGGCAACAGTTTCAGCTCAACGCAAACCGTTGCAGATCTGGTGCTCCAGCTCAAGATGACACCGACGCCCTTAAAGGCAGATAACAACGAACTGCAAATCAGCGTCGAACAGAACGGCAAGGCCTTCAGCGGCATTAACATTAGCGGCACAAGCAGCATGCCCGACATGATGGCTATGGCGGGTCCGGCGCTACAAGCGCGCGAAATTGCACCGGGACAATATGTCATCAAGTGTAATTTCTCAAGCGGACTTTGGAAAGCCGATCTGCATTTAACTCAGTCGGGGCCAGAAGAGCAGCACCTTGCTGTTGAAATCGAGGTGCCTTGATGCCGTCGAATAATGCAGGAACTGGGGCGGAAGCGCGCAGCTTCAACATTGCCGCCTGGTCGATAGGACATCCGTATATCATCATCGCCTTCTATCTTTCAATGGTATTGCTAGCAGTGGCAGCGATTTCGTTCTATATACCCAAGCGACTGATGCCCTATGTACAAAGCCCCATGATCGGCATCATAACCATGCAAGCCGGACTCTCGTCTGAAGACATGGAAAAGTACATCAGCAAGCCGATTGAAGAACGCATGGTCGATATTCGCGGTGTTCGCTTTATTCGATCTTCGTCGCAGGAAGGCTTTTCCATGGTGTCGCTGGAATTCCCTTACGGCACCGACATGAAGCGCGCGGTCGTCGATGTTCAATCATTGATGAACGTAGTGCAGGCGGATTTGCCTGTGACAGGAGCGAACCTGAAACCGTCATGGGTACTGCCGATCGACCCGCTCAATCTGCCGGTTTTGTCGTTCAACCTGACAGCAAAAGGCTGGGACCCAGTCAGATTGCGCGAGCTGGCAGACAACGATATTACCGACCGGCTCAAACGCATTCCTGACGTCTGGTCGATTTACACTTTTGGCGGCTACAAAAGACAGTTGCAAGTGCTGATCGACCGCAACAAGTTGGCGGCTTACGGGCTGTCGATTCTCGATGTGCGCGACACCATCGACAAGCACAATGTTGCGCGCCCGGCCGGTCGCATTACAACAGATTTGACTGAATCTATTGTTCGCGTAGATTCACTGGCGGAGAACTCGAAAAATATCGAAGACTATCCATTAAAATCAATCGGCGATCGCGTCATCTACGTCAGAGACATTGCGCGCGTATCCGATACTTACTGGGAGAAGCGCGCGGCATATCACCATTTGCACAATGGCAAAATAGATAACGGAATTGAGTTGAGCATTATCCAGGAGCCCGATGCCAGCTCGCCCCTGGTCATCGCTGGGGTGCTCAAAGAAGTTGCGGCTATGGAGAAAGATTATCCGGGCATCAAATTCACAGTCAGCTACGACAACTCGCATTTCGTCGATATCTTGATGCGCAACATGGTGGAAGAACTTGCCACGGCGATTCTTCTTACAGGCGTGGCAGTAATGCTTTTCCTTGGCAACTGGCGTGGAACTTTGATTTCGCTGGTTACTTTGCCGATTGCGCTTTCGATGGCTATACTCGGGCTGATTCCCATGGGAATGACTTTGAATAGCTCGACGCTAATCGGTCTTTTGCTTTCGATTGGCAGATTGGTGGATGATTCAATTATTGACATTCACGCCATTGAAAGACATTTGAGGATGGGCAAGTCGCCCAAGGATGCCACTATCGACGGTATTACAGAAGTGCGCCTGGCTGTAGCCGCCTCGACACTTGTTTTAATTCTGGCGCTGGTACCACTGCTTGTTTGCGGCGGTATCGTGCAGCAAATGTTCATCGGCTTGGTCTGGCCGATTATATTTGGCTTGCTGGCGTCGTTTCTTGTTTCGCTCACCTTAACGCCGGTGCTTTCTGCAAAAATGCTGCGCCTGCCAAAACCGGAAGACCGGTTGAAAGAGAACGTCCTAGTGCGTGGTTTCCGAACGATCGTGCTCGATCCGTTTGATAAATTCCTCTGTATGCTTGAAGAAAAATATGCTCGAACCATTGAGTGGATGTTGCAGCATCGCTTTTTGAACATGGCGCGAATTCTGGCAACAATCATAATCGGCTTTACCTTCTACAATTTCATCGGAAGCGAAATGATGCCGCTGGCCGATGTTGGACAGGCATATGGCGTGCTCGAACTTCAGCCCAATCTTTCATTTGCTGAAAACGAAAGGGTAACGACTCAGGTTGAGAAGTTGATGCTGAAGCATCCGGAAATCGAACACGTTTCCACCGAAATTGGTGTCGATCCTGGTGGCACTTATTTCAATGGATACACAATGCAATCAGCGACGTCTACCTCTTTTATGATTACATTGTCTGACAAGGACGCTCGCAAACAAAGCATCTGGCAGGTGCTTGACGCCGTGCAGAAAGAAGCGATGGCGACGATTCCTGGTATTCGCCGCCTGCAAATCAAAGAGATGGGCTCGGACGTAATGGCCAGCTCGCAGGCGCCGATCTCAATACTGGTCACTGGCAAGAATCCTAATATCCTGTCGCAAATGGCCGAGCAAGTCGCGCAAATTGCTCGCAACACTTATGGCATGCATCAGGTAGCAACAGACTGGTCAATGTCAAAGCCAGACTGGGAAATTGAAATCGACCCGCGCCGCGCTGAAGAGCTGGGGCTAACACCAGATATGGTTTCGCAGCAAGCTTATTACGCCATCAATGGTGCCTTGACGAATGAATTTTTCCGCATGGATAATAAGCGTCAGCGCACTATTCAGCTACGTTATGACGAAGGGCAGCGACATAGCCCGCAAGAACTTTTGCAGATGACGATCACGGCACCGGACGGTCGGCAAGTGCCGCTCAAAACAATTGCGCATCTTAAATTTCGCAACGCGCCTTCGGCGATCAATCACGACCAGATGCGACGCGCAGTGACGGTGATGGGCTATTACCGCATCGGCGAGCCACCGTCGATGGATCTGGCGATGGACGTCATGATGAAAGCGATGAGCAAGCTCAACTGGCCACCCGGCTATGGCTTGGAAATGCGCGGCGATATGACGCAAATGATGGATGCATTTTCTCGACTGCTAGTGGGCTTACAGCTCGCCGTACTTTTCATATTCCTCTTGCTTGTAGCACAGTTCCGCGGTTTTCTACAGCCACTGCAGATGGTGTTCTCCTTGCCGTTGGAACTAGCCGGCGTCTTTTTCGCCCTCTGGATTGCACACCAGGCATTTTCAAGCGTGTCGATTATGGCGGTGATCATTCTAACCGGCATGGATATTACGACAGCGATCTTGTTAATCGATCAAATACTGCGCTTGCGCGAACAAGGAATGCCTCGCGACCAGGCCATTATTAAAGCCTGTCCACAACGCTTGAGACCCATTTTGATGACCTCGATAATCACGATTATAGTGATGCTTCCGGTTTCGTTAGCTCCTAAGACCGGCATGGATGCGTATTCTCCGCTGGGCACCGTCGTGGTTGGCGGATTACTGATCGGTACAATCCTCAGCCTCTTCGACATTCCGATCATGCACAGCTACATTGACGATTTATCTAAGTTCCTGCAGCGAGTATTTCTAAAGAAAGAAAGCTTAAGCACTGACAACACTGCTGACGAAAACGATACGAATACCGCTCCTTCACAAGAATCAGCAATTTTATCGGGACAATCTTCCGCGCAGCATACAGATGCCGCGCCACTGCAGGAAGGAACCAAGCATGATTAGCGCTAACGGAAGGAAACGATGCGCTTGGGCGACGCACGGCGTCGCCCCTACATTTGGTCAGTGCATCGCGCAAGGCATCACGAGGCTATATAACGTCGCTATCCTAAGAACAGAGACGAGGCGTAGGGGCGACGCCGTGCGTCGCCCAGGGGACGAGAGCACTCGGGCTAATGTCGCATTTATCTTTACTGCCATCCTCTTTGTTAACACCGCCACCGCCGTCATCGCCCAGCCAGACTCGCCAGCCACAGCAAGCGAGGACGCGCTTCCGGCAAGCACCACTGTTCAAGATCTCGTCAATGCAAACCCGATCAAACTTTCGATAAGCAAAGACGAGCCGTCGTTCGACCTGCCCACAGTAAGCGGAGCTTTTGGCGTAGATGAATCGGTCAAGCTCGCGCTCAAAAATAATCTCTCACTCAAACAAGCAGAGCAAGACACGTTGCTAACGCGCTTCATGCGCCGCGCCGCGCTCGGGCGTTTCGGACCGCAAGTTTCTTTTAACAGCTTCTATTCCACATCATCGCTCAACCAGATGTTGTTCTTGCCAAATGATTCCCCTGTCGCATCCGCGCCAATGCAACCGATTGTCCGAGGCAGCTCTTTCAGCGCTATGTTTGCAGCGACCCAGCCGCTGCTCACAGGAGGACGTTTATTAGGCGGCTACAAAGCCTCGCAAGCAATCGAGCGGCAATCGCTCTGCGTTCTGCAAAGCGGCAATAACTCCACCGCACGGCAAACACGCGAGGCTTACTGGCAAGCCGCCTGGACCGAATCAAAACTGCGCGTTGACAGCGACTATGTCAGGCTAAAAGAATGGAGCGCAAAAAACATCAAAGCACGAGTTGATGAAGGCAAAACTCCGCGCGCAGACTATTTGCGTGAAGAGGCAGAGCTGGCACGCGCTAAACGACAAGTAAACGACGATTTCAAAGATTACAACATTGCGCTGGTTCGACTCAAAACTATAATTGGTATTAATTACAGTTCCCTGTTCTTCCTGAAAGACAGTCTTGAATTTAAAGAGTTGCCTGGCGGCATCTCAGACTATTTGCTCGCGGCAGGAAAAAATCGCCCGGAAATAAATCAGACTGCTCAAAAACTGGCGGAAGCAAAAGCACGTCGAATGATCGCGCGCAGCAAATACGCACCCCAATTGAATGCTTATGGATTGGGCAGTAATATCAGCGGCAGCTCGCCCGATGGTAATTCGCACGGCAGCTGGGGCGGAGTTATTGGTGTCGTTGGCGGTGTCACACTTTTTGACTCAGGCATACGCACTAACGAACTGCGCGCCGCCGACAACGCAGTAAAGCAAAACGAAATCGCTCTATCAGAAGTGAAACAAAAAGTCGCCGAAGATGTTTCAATCGCCTGGATCGAATTAGAATTTGCCAGAAAGAACGTCGACGACGCCAAAGCAGAAGTTGCCTCAGCCGAAGAGGACCAGCGACTGCTCCACGCTCGCTACCTGGCCGGCAAGGCGATCGCTCTGGAAGACTTCGACGGCAGCGTAAAGCTTCTGCAAGCTCGCCTCAGCCTGATCGAAGCAATTTATAAGCACCGACTCGCGCAGGTCAAGCTACTCTGGGCAAGCGCCAGTGGCATTTAGCCAAGGGACTCTGAGCAAGCGCCAGCGGCATCATGATTTTTCGGACTTTATTTCTTGCAAAAGTTTTTGCAACGGGATGACCTTAGCTCTTTTGCCCGAATGTTGATAGCACTGAATCAGACTAGTAACAGAAAATTCGAACGGAAAGGTCTGCTTCCGGTTGGGAGATTCTCTCCACCAGGCTACACTTTGTTCGAGAACCGGCTCAGCGCTGGCGAATTTGTCCTGCTTCAAATATGCATTTGCCAGGTATTCACGAAGGGTTTCCACATCTACACTTTCCGGCCCGTATGCTTTTTCTTTGATTGCAAGTGCCTTCATATATAAAGCCGCAGCCTGGGCCCATTGCTTATTTTGCTGCCGACCGACACCCAGATTAATAAGATCGGCAGCCGCGATCGCTGGGTTGACTTGGTTATTTTTCTCGTCGTACGCCACAAGCCGCTCAAATACCGGCAGACTGGCACGATAGTTTCCCATACGCACATAGCAGTCGGATAAGCCACGTAGCGCTGCAATACGCTCGAGCTCGTCAGTCTTAAAGTCTTTTACCGCAGCAAGCCCCAGCTCGTATGTGGAGCTTGCAGCTTTCAAGTTATTCATTTTCATGTAGCAGTAAGCGAGCTTGCACGATGTCAACAGCACGTCCTCGGCGTTTTGCGTATTTTTGTCAATCTTGATTTTGACAGCTTCCTCAAAGTACTTAATTGCTTGAGCATAGTTTTCCAATTTTGAATTGCAATCACCTAGAGCCACCAGCGCGGGATAGATTACTTTAGGCGTTCCCAATGTCTTGCTTATAACCAGGGTTCTTTCGTATAACGGCAAAGCCAGTCCTGGTTTTCCAGCCAGAAAATAGTAATCTGCAAAACTTTTGTTTATAAAAAGGGTTTCGGGACTTATCGCGCCGAAGGCAATAGAAGTTTCATCAAGACCTCGAGTGAAATCGGCGATTGCATTATTTGGCTCAGATAAATGACTTTCCGCCACCGCCGCAATTTGCAGGCTCTTAGACAAGAGTTCATGACGATTTTTAGTCCTAATTCTTTCACATTTGTTCAAAGCAATTTTCGCGTATTGAAATGCTTCTTTATACTTTTGCTCAAGAAACAAACACTTAATCAAGAGATGCAATTCTGTAATTTCAAAAATTGGGTCATAATTCGGCCGTGCCTCAATTTTCCTCACGCACTGTAAAAGTAGAGACTCGGCTTCATCAAATTTATTGTTGGCTATCGCAGCCTCGCCTCTTTGAGCAAGATAGCTTATCGATGCAAGCCTCGAGGGGACTAAATCAGCGTTCTTGCCCTGACGGCTCGAATCAAAACGCAGGTTCCCGGCTTGTTTCAAAAACACCAGTAGCGCCACTGTGGACAGTACCATAAAAGCAAGCACTCCAATTAGAATAGCTTTCCGTTGCGGCTGGCTTTTTCGACGAAATCTTTCGGGATCAATAGTCTTCAAAGCATTTTCAAGTCGAGAAGAAAATTCAGCAGCGGAGGAAGGTCGAGCATTCGGTTCTTTTTCCAGCCCAGAAAGAACCACAGCTAACAACGAAGACGGCAAACCGCTTTCCGCCGCCAATGTTTTGCGGGAAGGCAGTGCCTGCCCGCAATGGTTTTGCATTAACTGCAAGGTAGAATCGCCCGCAAACGGCGGTTTACCGATTAGAGTTTCATACATAACGCAAGCAAGCGAATAGAGATCTGACCTGGCGTCAAGCTTCTTGCCCAAACACTGCTCGGGGCTCATGTAAACTGGAGTTCCGAGTACAACGCCAGATTGAGTCAAGTTTTGAATAGCCTGCTGTCCGTCAAAAACATTTTTTGCGATACCAAAATCGAGCAACTTAACTTCGGCATCATTTTTAGAAGCATCACACAGCATTATGTTGGCAGGCTTGATATCGCGGTGCAGAAGTCCTGTCTTATGCGCAGTCTCAAGAGCAGATAGCAGACTGAGAAAAATCTCCTTGAACTTCTGCAGCCCCAACGGCTCGCCCTTTAGCCGTTCCGCCAGGCTTAAACCTTCCAGATATTCCATTACGATAAAAGGCTGATTTTCCTCTGCCAATCCAAAAGCGAATGTTTTGCAAATATTTGGATGCTGCAGCGCGCTCGAGAGGCGCGCCTCGTTTTGAAATCGCTTTATTTCCTCGCCACCTAGAAGAGCTCGTTCTGACAAGACCTTCACAGCAACAATGCGTTCAAGCTTAAGCTGCTTCGCCTTATAAACAAGCGACATGCCGCCAGAGCCGAGCAACTCAAGAATCTCGATACCTTCAATTTTAGGGGCAGCAGCGCCGGCATTTATTTTAGCTTCTTCCATTGAGACAGCTCCTTTCATTAATTTATACCCGGCAGAAAAAAAACTTTGAACTATCGTTGAACCCTTGGCATGCTTTTCTCGTTATTCAGATCAGGAACGTTAATCGGTTTGCGAGAGGTAGCATTTATGTTCAGCCGTGTCTATTCTGGTGCTATAAATGGGATAGACGCCTATCGCATCGAAGTTGAAGTCGATTGCAGCGGTGGCATGGGGCAAATTAACATCGTTGGTTTGCCAGACGCAGCGGTGAAAGAATCACAAGAGCGCGTGCGCTCTGCAATTAGGGCTTGTGAGTTTCTGATGCCGTCAGCAAAGAAATGGATTGTCAATCTAGCGCCGGCAGATGTGCGCAAAGAAGGACCATTTCTTGATCTGCCCATTGCCATCGGTATTCTTTCCGCCAGCGGGCACATTGCTTCGCAGCAGCTCGCAAATTATTGGATGCTCGGCGAACTTGGGCTCGATGGCTCAGTGCGCTCGGTTTCTGGAGTGCTGCCCACGGCAATGGCGTGTAAAGCCAGCGGCGTCACAAACATCATTGTGCCTGAAGCAAACGCACCTGAAGCGGCGCTGCTCGACGGTATCAATGTTTATGCAGTAAGCCATCTCAAACAAGTATTCAATATACTAACGCGCGAGAATTCCGTAAATCCGTTTTACTCAAATTCGCGCGAATTATTCAGGCGCAGTTCAGAAGCATTGACACAGACGCTCGATTTCGCCGATGTAAAAGGACAACCCAAGGCAAAGAAAGCATTGATGATATCAGCCGCCGGCAAACACAACGTGATCATGGTGGGGCCGCCAGGCGCTGGAAAATCCATGTTGGCACAACGATTACCCACAATTATGCCACCACTTGAATTTGATGAAGCACTCGAGTTGACTAAACTTTATAGCGTAGCCGGTCAACTCAAAGACAAGGGCGGCATAGTAGCACAACGACCATTCCGGGCGCCGCACCATTCAGCCTCACTGGCAGGACTTTTAGGCGGGGGCGCCTGGCCTCGTCCCGGTGAAATATCATTGAGCCACATGGGCATTTTATTTCTTGATGAACTAACCGAATTCTCGCGAGCACATCTCGAGTCACTGCGACAACCACTCGAAACCGGGGAAGTCACCATAAGTCGCGCGCAACAAACACTAACGTACCCGGCGGGCTTCCTTTTAATAGGAGCATGCAATCCATGTCCCTGCGGCTTCAAATATGACGGCAACCATCGTTGCACTTGCACCGAATATCAGGCCAACAAATATTGGTCACGCCTTTCTGGTCCAATTCTCGATCGCATCGATTTGCACGTTCCGGTTAGACGCCCCAGTCATGAAGAATTGATATCACTAAGCAGCTCCACATCCACCGAACTTATGAAATTAAAAGTGATGCGTGCAGTTGAAATGCAAAAGCAACGTTTCCCTTCGGGGTCGTTCATCTTCAATTCTCAGCTCAACCAGAAACAGCTACGAAAATATTGCGTGCTTGACGCTGAATCTAAAGAGGGTTTATCCTCTGCCGCGCAACGCTTATCTTTGTCTGCAAGAGGATACGACAGAATTCTCAGAATCGCACGAACCATCGCGGACCTCGATGGCTCTGATCTCATTATGAAGTCGCACTTAATGGAAGCAATAAGTTTTCGCACGGGAGAAATGATCAAATGCGCTTAATGATACCACTTCACCTTTCCCAATATTTTGCAAAGGCGGTGAACATCCCCGCCAATTCTAGCGAAGAGACGAGACTATAGTGGTTGCAGTAATGAGTGATTTGCATTGTGGTACTAGCTATGACTTTGCCATCCGTTCCTCAGCGGGCCGGACCGGGAATTATCCTGAGCCTTTCTTCAACCATGAACCTGGTTTGAGGCTTCAGATTCCTGCATTGCAAAAACTCATCGAGCACCTGCGCAAGAGTCAAATTTGCAATGCGCTCATTCTCTTTCTGAGCTATTGGATCCACACCCGAGCTAATATCACACAAGATTGCCCTTGCTTGTCGTCTGGCTTCGTCAGCGGACATGAGCGGGTAGGTTCCTATCGTGATCCGCCTGTTCACTCCTACGATGCGTTTTTCAATAATCCATGATTTCGTCTTGCTATTTATCCGAACACCGAAGCCTGCAAGCTCCGAGTCGCGTATGATGAGCCTTTTATTGTCAGCCGGAATGTATTTCTCCATAAAGGATTTGGTCAGTCGTGGCATGATCTGGTTTCCTCCTGGTGGTGATAAAATAAGTTGGACTGGGAATTTGAATAATGGGGCAAGGCTGCATATCAGCACTTCGACTCGGTAGGCACTTTTGGAGAGCCCGCATTCTTTCTTACGACAGGCACTTGGGTAGGCTGTGGGGCGTAATCCTGCAATGTCGTATTAATGAGCCTTTTCCTCCAATGGCATAGCCAGCAAGCAACAGCGAGTGTCCTTAGTTTGCGCGAGCCGATTAGCTCGGGTCCAGACAGA
>Ga0182030_10004306_pt1 | contig 30366 bp, 19 predicted proteins | sample 812S3MmetaG_FD_121299 | JGI IMG/M metagenome (GOLD analysis project Ga0182030, IMG submission 121299) | Permafrost microbial communities from Stordalen Mire, Sweden - 812S3M metaG (Illumina Assembly) | ecosystem: Environmental > Terrestrial > Soil > Wetlands > Permafrost | place: Sweden...
CAGTCTGAATGTACAGAACAAAGATTTAAAAGGTCAAAATGCAATCGAAAAAGAACACGTTTATAATAGCTCCGCAGTAAGAAGAATGCTTCTTGAAAGAGGTATAAAACCGGAGGAATTACCAGCAGCGGAAGATGTAAAAAAAGTTCAACGTAAATTAGAAGGTGAAGACAAAAAAGTATTGAAGGAAGCAAAACACAAAAAGAAAAAATAACAATAGAATAATGGAAACACCAAGTTTTAAAGAAGATCACATAAGTCAGATTCCGGCATTACAAATGTTGGTTAAAATGGGTTATACTTATTTATCACAAGAAGCTGCCCTAAAATACCGGAGCGATAGAACAAGCAATGTATTATTAGAAGATATTCTACGCAAACAGTTAAAGGAAATTAACTCAATAAAATTAAGTTCCTCTAAAACTTCCGTTTTTTCTGATTCAAATATTGAAGCTGGAATTCAGGCTTTAAAAGACTTATCCATGAATGAAGGTTATATATCAGCTTGTGAACAGGCATATAGCCTGCTAACACTTGGAAAGGCTTTAGAGCAAAGTATTGATGGGGATAAAAAAAGTTTTACACTTCAATATGTAGATTGGCAAAACATCCATAATAATGTTTTTCATGTCGCCGAGGAATTCAATGTAATGCGTGCCACAAGCAGGGAGCATTACCGTCCTGATATAGTTTTATTCGTGAATGGAATACCCCTGTGTATTATAGAATGTAAACGTCCTGACATGAAAGAGCCACTTGACCAGGCGATTTCTCAGCATTTGCGTAATCAACAGGAAGATGGAATCCGGGCTTTATATGTTTATTCTCAGGCCATATTAAGTATAACATCCAATCAGGCTGCTTATGCAACCAATGGCACAACAGAAGCTTTCTGGGCTAAATGGGAAGAAAAATTCAATACTTCACAGGAAGAACTGCAATACAAGGAGGAATTAAAAAGATTAAAGAATAAACCTCTCAGCCAGACTCAAAAAGACTCCCTGTTTATTGAGCGATACCGTTATGTCAGAAACTATTTCGATTTGCAGGAAAAGGAAAATATTCAAACTACTTTGCAAGATGAATATCTTTATGGTATATGCCGTCCTGAACGTTTATTGGATTTAACATATAATTTCATAGTTTTTGAAGCCGGTGAAAAAAAGATTGCCCGTTACCAGCAGTTTTTTGCTATTAAAAAAACCATTCAACGCATAGAGAAAATTGATGGAGGAAAGCGCAATGGAGGTGTGATATGGCACACGCAAGGAAGCGGTAAATCCCTTACTATGGTAATGCTGGCGCAGGCTATTGCTTTGAACAAAAAAATTCAGAATCCTAAAGTAATTTTAGTTACTGACAGGGTTGATCTGGATAATCAGATAACCGAAACATTTCGCAAATGTGCAAAATTCGTGGATAATGCTTCTACTGGTCAAAGACTTGTTGAATTATTAGAAGGCAAAAGTGATGCAATTGTTACAACCGTTATTAATAAGTTTGAAGCAGCCATAAATAAGATTAAAAAACCTTTTACATCTCCAGATATTTTTGTTTTGATTGATGAAGGTCATAGAACTCAATATGGAACATTTAACATTCAAATGCAGAAAACACTTCCCAATGCCTGCTTTATTGCTATGACTGGAACGCCATTGATGAAGACAGAAAAAAGCACAGCTTTAAAATTCGGAGGAATAATAGACACCTATACCGTTGATAAAGCAGTTAAAGATAAAGCAGTTGTTCCTATCCTGTATGAAGGCCGACATGCTGTCCAAAAGGTAAATGAAAGCCCTGTTGATACCTTTTTCAGTATGATTTCCGAACCTTTAACTGAATACCAGAGAGCAGATTTAAAAAAGAAATTCAGTCGTGCTGATCAATTGAATAAAGCAGATCAGAAAGTTTATGCTATTGCCTGGAATATTAGTCTGCATTACAGGGACAACTGGCAAGGAACAGGATTTAAAGGTCAATTGGTATGTCAAAGTAAGGAAGCTTCTATTAAATATAAAAATTATCTTGATGAAATTGGAATTGTAAATACAGAGGTATTAATCTCCCCACCTGATGAAAGAGAGGGTGAAAGCAGCGCTTATGGTAAATCTTCAGATATTGTAAAAGTATTTTGGGAGAAAATGATGAATGAACACGGCAATCCGAAAAAATATGAGACTAATATTATAAGCCGTTTTAAAAAACAACCCATACCGGAAATCATCATAGTTGTTGATAAACTACTTACAGGTTTTGATTCACCAGTCAATACCGTTTTATATATAACCCGGAGTTTAAGAGATCACAGCCTGTTACAGGCAATAGCCCGTGTAAACCGTGTGTATCCTGGTAAAGATTTTGGTTATGTAATTGATTATTACGGGATACTTGGTGAACTGGATCAGGCTTTAAGCATTTATGCCAATTTTGAAGATTTTGATGATACTGAACTGGAAGGTACATTAATTAATATATCGGATGAAATTAAAAAACTTCCCCAGAAACATTCTGAATTATGGGATATTTTTAAGACTATAGTAAATAAAAAAGATGCTGAAGCTTATGAAAACCTTCTCAGGGATGAAGCCATTCGTTCTTTATTTTATGACAAATTATCATCCTTTACAAGAGCATTAAAAGTCGCATTATCCACTATTCAATTTTATAAAGATACGGATGAAAAAACAATAAAACGTTACAATGAAGATGCTGCATTTTTTCTAAAACTCAGGGTATCAGTTACCCGGCGTTATTCAGATACAATAGAATATAAACAATATGAAGAACAGATACAAAAACTGATTGATAAGCACATTCAAACCGATGAAGTAAAAATCATTACAGAACTGGTTAATATTTTTGATAAAGAAAAATTCCGGACTGAAATTGAAAAAACTCTTGGTGAAGCAGCGAAAGCGGATAAAATAGCTTCCAGAACAGCAAAACATATCACCGAAAAGATGGATGAAGATCCTGCATTTTACAAGAAATTTTCTGAAATGTTAAAGGATGCTATCAAACAGTACGAAGAACACAGAATATCTGAATCGGAATATCTGCATAAGGTAAGTGATATAATGAATTCTGTGTTATCTCGCACCGATGCTGAAATTCCGGCTATTTTAAATGAAAAGGAGGTAGCAAAAGCATTTTATGGGTTATGCAACGAATCGTTCAATGAAAAGATTCAGGATGATATTGTCAGGAAAGAAATTTCAACTAAATCTGCATTAAAAATAGACCAGATTATTCAAAAATCTGTAATTGACAACGGAAAACCCATTGTTGACTGGCAAATCAAATCAAATATAACCGGCAAACTTCAGATTGATATAGGCGATTACCTGATTGATGATGTCAGGGATAAATACAAGATTGACTTATCCTTTGATGATATGGATGATATTGCCGAAAAATGTATTAATGTCGCTAAAATCAGGTATAAATAATGACATTGTCAGTTCAGTTTGGATCCGAACGAATAAATTTTAATCTGGAATTTTCTGAAAGAAAATCTTTGGGTATTTCTGTTTTACCGGATATGAAAGTATTGGTAAAAGCGCCCCTTAATACTCCAATATATAAAATTAAAGAACGTGTTCAAAAACGAGCTTCCTGGATCATCAAACAGCAGCAATATTTTCAATCATTTTATCCCAAAACCCCGGGAAAAAGATATGTTGGGGGTGAAACCCTTTTATACATGGGACGGCAATACCGATTAAGGATTATTATTGGCAAGCAAAATGAAGTCAGATATAAAGGAAGATTCTTCGAGATAACAACAAAAAGTAAATCAAAGGTTAAAAACCTTATGAAGCAATGGTATCGTGATCATGCCAAAATAAAATTTGCTGAAATCGCAGAGCCCAATATCCAAAAATTTAAAAAGTATAAAGTTGAACCCTCCGGACTTTATATTCAGGAAATGTCGAAAAGATGGGGAAGCTGCACACCTAAAGGTAAAATTATCCTGAATCCTGAATTAATCAAAGCCCCGAGAAAATGCATTGAATACGTTATCATTCATGAACTCTGTCATCTTAAACACGCTAATCATGGCAGTTCTTTCTATAAACTTCAGTCTGTATTTATGACTGATTGGACAAAATGGAAAGAGAAATTGGAGAGAATATTGGCCTGAAATACTTATAATTTTCCATTTATGTTGCCCGGCATAGCTGGGGAACCATCGGTAAAAGAATGGGAATTGATTTGCATTTAATCTCCCAGGGATATGGACATAAGACTTCTGATATCACAGCTGTCTATCTTGATGACATTGAAAATGAAGAAATAGATAATGCAAGTGCAAAAATCATAGCTTAAATAAGGCTTATTCATTTACTGATTGCAGTACTAATTTTTACATGATGATTATATGATCTTTTTTTCGTTGTCTTAAAACTTTTCCTTTTAAGTTTATCTGCTTTTATAAAATCGCTGATCATTTTTTTATCTTTTTCAGTCAATGGTTTCGGATCAACGTAAAAGTCAACATCCAATGGCTCTCTGATAAGTCCCATATATTTAACTATTAAAATATTTATCAATTAATTTCAAAGCTGCGGGAGTATTTATAATCATTAGTTGTCCTCCAACTCTTATAGCTCCTAATGTTTTTTCATAATGTTCAATCAAACGTGATTTGGCAGTAAATGAAACATAACCTTCAAAGCCTCTATGAAACGAAATTTTACAGGCAAATGCTACCAAATTCCCTGGTACTCCTAAATAAACTTTGTGCTTTCCCAAATTAAATGGTGCGCTTTCAGTTAAGTGCATATAAACATGATCTTCTTTCTCTGTAAGGCTTATCAATCCTTGAATAACATATGGATTTCCCAAAATTGTCAGTTTATATACGTTCCAGTCAGGCAGTTTAAATTCATCTTTCCAATCAAATAGCCACCCGTTATTTTTAGTTATATTTTTTAAATCAGTATTTTCAACCAATAAAACATCAGTCGCAAAGCTATCACCGGTTATTGTATTCTCTATAGAATTTGTTAATTTATCTATCTCAATATCAATATGTTTAATTTTTGGTTTCATGTACCAAATTTACGTAAAATTACTAGAAAATCAAAGCTTACTTCAATATAATATTAATTCTGGAAATATCCGGAATTATTCAAATAAATGCGGTTTTTCGATCTAACTTAACTACACTGGAAACACAATAGCATATAAAAAAAGTGAGACCATATTTCAATTTTCTTGAAATGGTCTCACTTTGGTCTCGCTAATTCTGATATATTCTGATATATTTTGAAATTAGGAAAACAAAAAAGACCGCTAAAACATTAGATTTTAACGGTCTTTGATATATTTTGATACTCAGATTTGCTCCCCCTCAAGGACTTGAACCTTGGACCCCCTGATTAACAGTCAGGTGCTCTAACCAACTGAGCTAAGGAGGAAAAATTTAGAGATGCGAAAGTAATAGGAATTAGATAAATAAACAACATATTTATAAAATATTTCTTTTTCAAGTTTTTATTTAACTACATTTTATTATATTTAAAACATTTTAAAACAACATAAAGCAGCATATATGAAGAAGGTACTTGGGATTGGAAATGCACTGGTAGACATTATTATAAGGTTGGATAATGACGATATCCTGAAAGAATATAATTTACCTAAAGGAGCAATGCAATTAGTTAACCGAGATTTTATTTCAAAAATACTTGAACGTACTGCCGGAATGATCAAACAAGTTAGTTCCGGAGGTTCAGCAGCAAATACTATTCATGGCTTAGCCCATTTGGGCGTTCCTGTTGCTTATATCGGGAAAGTAGGAAATGATGATTTTGGCAGAATATTCGAAGACGATTTAAAAATAAATAATATTTACCCTTTTCTTTACAAAAGCAACACCGATACAGGCAGAGCAATAGCCCTCGTGAGCCCTGATTCTGAAAGAACATTTTCAACTTATCTGGGTTCCGCAATCGAATTAACACCTGATGATCTGAAAGAAGAATTATTTCATGGATATGACTATTTTCATATAGAAGGTTATCTTGTTCAAAACCATGAACTGATTAAAACAGCCGTTCAAATGGCTTATAAAAATAAACTTAAAATATCTCTCGATCTTGCGAGCTATAATGTTGTTGAAGAAAATAAAGAATTTCTGAATGACATTATTTCCAGGTATGTGGATATTGTATTTGCCAATGAAGATGAAGCCCGCGCATTAACAGGAATAGAACAACCTAATGAGGCCTTGTTTCAGATAGCAAATAAATGCGAAATTGCAATTGTCAAACTGGGCGCTCAGGGTTCAATCATTAAAAAAGCTGAATTTTATTCCAAAGTAAATGCCGTAACAGTTCAAAGTATTGATACAACAGGCGCTGGAGATCTTTATGCAGCAGGATTTCTATATGGATTGGTTCAGAAACTTCCTTTAACTAAATGCGCTGAAATTGGATCAATAGTCGCTTCTAAAGTTGTTGAGGTAATCGGAGCAAAAATAAGCAATGAAAAATGGTCGGATATTAATAATACGATTGCAAAATTATAATGGGCACTTAAAATTAATATCTGTCAAGCCATCTGTAGCGTCTTGAACTGTCACCAAATTTCAAGGCAAGAATAAGTTCATGTGTACCAAAAGTATAATTTTGCAGGTTTGAAAGACTATAATCATAAGCATATCCAAAATATAACTTCTGAACCTTAGCTCCTATTTGAAAAGATAATGCTGATCCGGTGCGGTATGCCAAACCTGCCCACCATAATCCCATTGAATATATTTTAAGTGTAATGTCAAGCTGAGACATGTTTAATTCCGATGTTTTTAGAAGAAATGAAGGTTCCAGTTCATAACCGTTACTTAAGTAAAAACGATACCCGGCCATCAAATAATAATTTCTTACTAAACTAAAATTCGGAAGATCTTCTGTTCCAATTTTGAAAGCAGATTGTACGAGCTGTGCAGCAGATATCCCGACAAAATAACTTTTATTAAGTATATGAACACCAAAAGAAGCATCAGGAATAAACAGTGCTCTTCTGTAATCGCTATTTAATAAAGGTTCAGGACTTCTGAATGTCAGATCAGTTAAATCAATCTTCATCTGAATAATACCACCGGATAACCCAAATGATAACTGCGTACTTTTAATAAAGATATGATAAGCATAGGTAAATTGCGCACTTGTGGTTTCAATACTGCCATATCTGTCACTATATATATAACCTCCAATTCCAACCCTTCCGTAACGGGGAGCAACAGCAGTGTTATCACCATCTGTTTTCTTAACAACAGAACGTGCTCTTTTTAACAATCTTGTCTGAATACTTAAATTATAAGTCTGAGGCGCTTTGTCTATTCCAACCCATTGATAACGGGAGGAAAGAAATATGGAAGTATATCCATCAGAACCCGCTACTGCCGGATTATAAAGATATTTATTCATCGTATATTGGCTAAATACAGGCAGTTGCTGCGCATAAAGTGTCAAACTTTGAATAATTAATAATAATATGTAAATAAACCGTTTCATCTCAAAATCGTTAAAGAACCAGTAAGTGCGCCCGAGCCATCATTGAGATTAATAATGTAATAATAGGACCCAACCGGCATTTCTTTGCCGTTGGATGTCCCATCCCAGTCATTGGGATAACCTGACTCGGAACGATAAATAAGCATTCCCCATCTGTTATATACTTCAACAATGGCGTTGGGATATAGCATATTTAATTTTTGAAGATTACCGGTTTCACCTCCCATGATCTCCCATGTGTCATTTATCCCATCATTATTTGGTGAAAATGCTGACGGTATATCAATACAAGCGCTCTGAACAGCTGTCAGAAATGCTTCACTTTCAACTGTACATCCATTTATATCACTTAGAATTAACGTGTAATTACCCACAGTGATTTGACTAATATTAGCATCTGTGCTGTTGTTTGACCACTTATACTGATATGGCGGTGTTCCTCCGTTTGGATTAGTCAAGATTCCCCCGTTCGCTACATCGGGACAAGTAGGTTGAAAAGTAGTTAAAACTACCATCAGCTTTGGAGGCTCAGCCAGATAAAAAACAGAATCCCCAAAGCAGTTATTAATATCTGATACAGAAATCTTATAATAGCCACTCGGTAAATTATTAATATCATCAGCAACCGAACCTGTTGACCAGTTATAATTATATGGCTGTGTCCCTCCATTCGCAACAGCTAATGCATTACCATTACTATTCCCATAGCACTTTGGCATTGTAGCGCTTAAGTCTATTCCTACTGGAGCAGGTGCAATCAGAGTAATGGATGTATCTGTAATGCAATTTGATGAATCTTTTACGTTTAAAGAATATTTTCCAGCTCCAAGATCTCTTAAAGTAAACTGATTATTTCCGGTATTCCACAAGTAGAAATAAGGAGGTCTTCCTCCTGAAGCCTGTGCATTAATGATTCCGTCGAAAGCTCCGTAACACGAAATGTTTCTGCCATTATAATCAGATATGATCTGAATATTCGTTATAAGCAGGGGAGGACGTATAATAAAAAATTGATAATTCTGCTGACAATTATTTTTATCTGCAATAGTGATTGAAAATTGTCCATCGGAAAGTTTGGAAATTTGACTTGAAGTGTCTCCTCTTGACCAAAAATATGAATATGGAGTAACGCCTCCTGATACAGTGATTGATGCTTTCCCATCATTGTCATTATAGCAGGTGATATTCTGCAAACTAAGCGTTCCATTTAAAAGATTTGGTTCAATAAGATTAAAATCTGCTGTCTTAACACAACTGTTGGTGTCTGTAATAGTAAGTTCTATTTCTCCGGATTTTAAAGCTACCTGGTCAGCTGCACCAGTTACAAGAATGGAATTGCCGGATAAAACAGTCCATAAATATTGATATCCGCCTACGCCACCGGAAATATTCGTTGTGATACTTCCATTTGAATCTCTAAAACATGATATGTTATAACCATTGTAATCGGATACTACCGGGTTCAATGTAACTGAATCCGGTTGGTTTAACTGAACTGTCGAAGCAGAACTGCAATTTTGACCATATGAAATTAACACTTTATAATTTCCCGCAGTCAGGTCTGTCTGATCTCTTACAAGAGGAGACAAATCACTTCCATTGGTTGTTGTCCATAAATAATTATAGGGTTGAACACCACCTGTTAGCTGAAGAGTAATAGATCCGTTATTGAATCCACAACATGAAATATTATATCCGTTGAAATCTGATTTTATAGATTTAATAGTTAAGGGTTGCGGTTGTATGATTTGAACAGAATCATTTGAATAACAATAGAAAGTCTGTAATCCTGCATCAGTATAAGCCATTATGCTATCTGTTATATAAATATGATATACTCCTGCTGTTAGTCCCGCCAGGTTTTCAACAGTTGGATTCCGAATAATACCAGTATCTTTTGTCCAAAAATATTTATTATTACCTTGTCCTCCGGATACAGTCAAATTAATAGATCCATTGTTCATTCCAAAACAACTGATTTGATATTGATTATAAAAAGATGATGTGACAAATATTTCCTGCAAACTATCAGGTTCAGATAAAGTATCCGTTTTCACATTGAAGCAACCCAGCTGATCTGTTACTTTTAAAGAATAAATTCCGGAGTAAAGATTATTTATATTTTTCTGACTTCCAATTATAGTGCCAATTGAATCTGTCCATTCATAAATCAAATTGCCTGTTCCGCCATAAGGATCTGAAGGATCAAATGAACCATCATTTTCTCCATAACAACTGATATTATAATTTCCATATACACTTGGATCCATGTCGAAAGAAATTGTTACCGGAGCATTCAAAACAATATTATTATTAGCAGTACAATTATTTGTATCACTTATAACAACCCTGTACCAACCTTCCATAAGATTACTCAGATCGGCGTTATCAACAGGCTTGAATGTATCCGGACCCGTCCATGCGTAATGATAACCTTTAGTTCCACCATTTACAATTATGGATATTGCTCCATTTGAAGCGCCATCACAACTGATGTTTTCAATAACAACAATATTCGAAGTAATGAGTTGAGGTTGTGTCAGTGTTATGGAAGTGTTAAAGATACAACCTATCTTATCTGTGATTTTGACATGATAAATTCCTGCAATCAGATTGTTTTGATTTCTTGTCGTAACCCCATTACTCCAATTAAAAGTACATTGATCCTGTGTATAACCTGGCATTACAGTATAGCCTCCGGAAACTTGTAAGTTAATATCCCCATTTTTATAGCCGTTACACGAAATATTTATACTTCCAATAAATGTATCACTTGTTGCAATGGCATTCAAATCTGGCAATACATGAAATGTCCTGTTTATAGCTTTTCCATCAGAGCAATATTCATTGTTATTGGTACCTTTCGGATTTCTGAAGACAGGTGTAATCTGATAAATTATGTTTTCAAGGATATTACTCCTGTTAATAAATGAATCCGTAAAATTTGCAATTGGAAAATATCCATTCCGGTGAATTCCGCTTACATTAACTGTATCATAAGTTGTTTGGAGTAAATAATAGGGTTGACCCAAAAAGTGTCCATTTAATGAATTTAGCGTGAAAGTCACTAAACTACTATCACAAAAAATAGAATCTGCGTATGAAATACTAATTTTCGGAACAGGATTAATTTTATAAGGAATAACTAATGTATCATCTATACACCCGTATGTACTGGATGTGATCGTGTAAGTAATCGAATTTACCGAGTCACTGCTGTTGTTGGGTATTTGAGTTATTAATGCTCCTGTTCCATTTGATATTCCAGTTGTTCCCGGATCATTTGAAGTTGCGATCCATGAAAAAGAAGTAGAAGGAATAGTGCTTGTTAAATTAATAGTGATGGGTTGTTCATTGCATAAAGTATCTCCACTTGTTGACGCTGTAATAAAAGGATTAATGCTATATCGTACATCAACAACTGATATGCAATTCGCGGTGTTATTTGCCATATCAGTTACTGTTAAAGTGTCATTATTATTCCCTAAATTATGACAATCAAAATTATAGTTACTTAGGCTGTAGTTGCTTATTCCACAGTTGTCAGAACTCCCATTATTAATTGAATCTGTTGTTATAGAAGAATGTCCGGTACCCTGATCAAGATAGAGTATGATATTCCTGCAGACAGGAGTAGGTTTGGTTGAATCAGATAGTGTAATAGTAAAATTACAGGAAGAGGAATTCCCATATCCGTCCGTAATTGTCCATTCAACATTGGTTGAACCTAATGTAAATGCATGTCCTGCCAAAGTGTTGGTCAGGGTTAAATTATTGATAACGCTGTCTACCGAACATTTGTCACCTGTAGTTGACGGATCAAATTCTGTACCCACGGTAGTATATGTACATAAGCCTGTATCAGTATACCTACCCTGATTTCCTTTGCAGGAAATTGAAGGATAAAATACAGTCATATTGATTGAATCAAAACCTGAATTACAACTGTTTTCATTTACAACCAAAGAAATTGAATAAGGAGCTGTTCCATTCCATTTAACCAGAATCTGATTGGTGTTCAATCCACTCATGATGATTCCACCTTTTACGTTCCATGAATAAGAAGAGAAAATATTGGGGATAGAATAACTGATGTCGTCATTAAAACATACGATTGTATCTGCAGCAGAATATATATTTTCTGTTCCAACACTTAAGAAAGAAGAAGGAGAAACTTGGTTATCGTACTCTGTTTTTATCCAATGATCTGTTAATGGTGCAGCAAGTAGTCTGACTTCATCAATATAACCTATAAAATGACGACCAAAAGGAGCTAACTGATCCTCATCTGATCCAACATGTAAATCATGATTTAATCCATACAGAATAGGAAAACTATCAGTAGTTCTGTATGCGTTTAATATTCCATTTAAATAGTATTTTTCAGCAAAAGTAGAATCGTTGTATGTTCCAACGCTGTAATACCAGTTATTTGGAATAGATTCTGCAACCGAGCCCGCCGGACTCGCGATAGGATCATAGAGACTATCTGTTTTCCCGATTTGAAATCCGTAGCTGCTGCTGTCAGGTCTTCGTTCTAATGAATAGGAACACCACGGAGCCGCACCCTGATCTCCTTTATGAACAATTTTAGAATATGAATTCATGCCCGGCATTGGCTGAAACCATGCAGAGACAGTTAGACTGGATGGTTCAAGAACAATATTATCCGGAATAACGATTTCCTGATCTCCATGAAAAGTTCTTGCCCGTGAGATTATTCCAACCGTATCGGCAGTCCCAAAGTTGGTTCCATTGTCCTGATTCACGGTTGCATCTGACAAATCATTGGATAAATGCCATACACCCAGATAATTTTCATTCCATGTTCTTGGAGAAGATGGATTGAAGTTTACCTGAGAATTACCATATAACATTTTAATAATCGTATTTTGAGAAACAGATAAAACAGGTACCTTAACCCAGCATATAATTTCACCAGAGTCGCCATCATATTTTTCTAATTCATGAGATAATAAATTGCCGTTAACATCAGTAAATGCGATATCCCATCCATTTGAATTTAAAACATGTCCTGTTGGTGCGTTTTTTAAATCAGAATCGGAAAAGTAAATTAACACCGGAAAGTCAATAAGGTCAGAAGGACCATCAACGTTATTATATTTAATTGTAATATTTTTTTCGTAATGATAACCTAATCCTGAAAAGGGTTTGAGATTAACCGGGACAGATGCTGAGCCAGTACCCGGAACCGTGTCATTTGCATCAATAACCTCAACTAAAGTATAGGTTGTAGAGGTAGAAGGAGCAACTTTAAAAGCATAGTTATTTGTTGTGATGCCTGATTTGGTCAGTACAGATGTTCCATTAAAATATTTAATGGTAAAAGGCGCTTCTCCTGTTAAAGAGATATTTAACAGGGTACTATCACCATCACAGATTGTTGAGCCGCCGGTTAGATTCCCTGAAGTCTGAGAACTTGTTCTAAAAAAAGGACAAATCGTTAAAAATGAGAAAATAAAATATTTAGCACAAAAGGACGTTGTTCTTTCGTGTAAGAATTTAAACGTAGGGTTTTTCCTGAACCTCATAAAATCTCTTATATTTTATTTAACGCCAAAGATATAGCTTAGTTCATTGGCTCTCTTTATAAATTTATAAAAAAACTTAGAATTATTAATTAGCCGGTATAAAAACTATAGTTTCTGATTATTGAAATTAGTATTTCTTTAATGGAAAATGGCTTCTAAAACATCCAGAGAGTTGATTTTCCCGAATCCTTCAAGATGAATAGCAAAATAATCAGTTATTTTTTTTGAAAGATATAATCTTGTTGAGGAATGAAGAGATAAATGCAAGACTTCTTCCTGATTCATGTTTAATATTTTATGCAAAGTTTCCGACTGTTTTGCATACATATACCGATGATTGTCTGGTGGGGATTTAGTAAAATTTCCTGTACATAAATCGAAGAAGCAGGTTTCAGTTGAATAATTATCAGTTGGGTAGAAGCCAAGATATTTACTATATTTTATAAGAAAATAAATATGAAAATTTTTTACATTTTGAATATAATCTAATGATTGCAGTGAATTAAATAGGAAATCGAATAAATTCTTATTTTTTTCCTCTTCTTTAAGTGATCTATAAAGAACTTCAGCAAGGAAAAGTGAAATTGTACTTTTACTGATATCAAAAGGAATAGTTGAAAATGCTGGAAAATTTCTTAATTCTTTTATACTTTGCAATCCGGTAGTTTCTTTATTAAATACTTCCATTTCTAAGAGAAACAGAGGTTGCAATAACTGATTTTTGATTTTTGATTTTTTATTATGAATTCCCTGAATTAAATAAGCTTGCCTGCCAAAGGCTTCAGTATAAATATAGGCAATGATACTATTTTCCTGATATTTTATCTGATGAAGAACAATGCCCTTGGTCTTATAAATCATGGAGCAATGTAGAGATTAATGGATAAATAAAATTTTTGTAACGATACTTTGTGAACCGTCGCTATTATTTATAAATACCAGATAAACGCCGGTTTGGACTTTTCTACCTGAGAAATTTCTTCCATTCCATACAGCCTGACCTCCCAGAGATGTTGTTTCATAAATAAGATTGCCTGAAATATCAGTAATTTTTACATTTGATTCAGATATTAAACCGGTAATAATAATATCTCCTTCGTAACCATCTCTCACGGGATTAGGGTAAGCATAAACCTTCGTATATGAATTATTCCCTTCTGTTGCTACTCCTCTGTAGGATATGATTCCTTTATCAGTTACAAAATAGATCTCTCCTGTTTTTTGATCAATACTAAGATCCAGGACTATGTCTGATAATAAGGGACTGTTTTCCGCTGTAAAATTAAGTAGTTGCTGAGTACCATCTCCTGACAGGAGAAACGCACCATAACCATGAGTCCCCATCCATTTTCGATTGGCCCCATCTATTTTGATTACATTTATTTGCACATTATTCAATAAAATATCAGCCAGATTTGTACCATTGTTTCTTGGGATTAAAACTTGTTCAGCATTGAAATTAGTAGTTGTGAAAACAGATTGGGGATTATAATAAACTACAGGTCCGTTATTGGTTCCAACCCATATATAACCATTGGTATCTTCAGCGATCGTATTTACATTATTAAATGTTTGCGTACCGTTCGAGCTTACTGCAGTAACAGATAATAATTCATATTGATCATCAGAAGTAGTGTTAATAGTATTATTATCATTAAAAACAAATAAACCATGTCCGTAAATACACATCCATATTTGTCCATATCTGTTCATCAGAACGGATCCTATATTGTAGCCGCTAAGCATATTATTAAACATAAAACTTGTCCATGACCCATTTGATTCTTTAACTGTCAAAGGAACAGATAATGAGCTGCTTATCCAAAGGTTATTAGCTTTATCAACAGATAATCCATATAAGCGGTAATTAAAATTAGTAATCGGTTTAAGAGTGCAATTTGGAGTACTTTGATTAAATACAGTAAAAGTTGAATCGTTTGTAATTTCTATTAATCCATTACCACTCCAGGGAGCTGCATAAACAATTGAAGGGTTTAAGGGATTTATCAGAATATTACAAAAATCAAAACAATTATCTAATGGCGCATAACGATTGGTTGGCGAATATTTAGAGTCATAATATTCTTCCCATACGCCGTTAACACAGGAATATATGCCTTTCCAGTTAAATGCGCCAACCCCGGCGGCATCTTTACTTCCTGCTGTTACCCACACAACTCCATTATAAGCATCTACACTGTATGCATCTATAAAAGGAGGGCCTGCTGGTGCTATATATATATTGTTATTATTTTTATCAATTTTTACAAGCCCTTTTTGATTATCAGCAACCCAGATCAGATTGGAATTGTCACAATACACATCCATAGGACTTGGAGTGGAAGTTTTAAATACTAAATTATTTTTTGAATCAAATATATATACTGTTTGATTACTGATAACAGTCAAATTATTATTGCTGACATTCATTTCAGTTATACCATTAGTGAATGGATAAGAATAAGTAGTCCAACTATTATTTGAATAAACAAATAGGTTATCATTAGCGGGAGTGGCACTTTGAAAAAGAGCGTAAACATTATTATTTAATATCTTAATATTGATAAAACTACCGGTATTTTGAGTTAATATGGCATCTGTAAATAATGTCCAATCTGCATAATTAAATAAATCAGGATCATTGGTCAATCCTTTGAATATACCAACACTTGTTGCTGCATAAAAATAAGTGCTATCTGTACACAAATCATTAACATTGATTCCGCCATTTCTTATATAATATGTTTCTTTGATTTCAAATTTTACGATATCCAACATAATGATACCAAAACCACAGCATAAATAGGCATAGTTGTCTATGATTAAAATTTTATTAATTATTTTATTTGATATAGTGGAATTATTTTTAAGAACAGCAATATTGACAATTTTATTATTACTGACAATATCAATATTCGCATCAGAATAAGCGACTACCATCGTGTTGTATTTTTCAGAATAGGCTATATTTGTAGCATATATATCCGTTAGCCCGTTTATTTTAGAGAATTTATTCACGGAATTGTCTTTTTTATTGTAATAAAACAATCCGTATTGAGATACACAATATATATTATCCTGTGCACTTACAACTTTTAAACCTTGCGTATAAGGAAGATGATCACTCCATTGCCCCGGTGCAATTTGGGAATATATTGAAGAAGAAATGACGAACGTTAGAAAAAAGAATAAAATGTTTCTTAATCTCATATAGAAATTGATTTTGACACTATTAACGAATAATTTCAAGCTAAAGTATTTTTATTTGATAAAAGATACGCGATGAATTTATTAATAGCAAGGGTACGATGACTGATTTTTCTTTTTTCTTCTATTGACATTTCAGCAAAAGTCAAAATATAATTAGCGGGTAAAAAAATTGAATCATACCCGAACCCTTTATTTCCATGCCTCTCCCGTAAAATTTCACCTTTTATAACACCTTCAAAGAAATGATCTTTCCCGTTTGTTATAAAGCAAATGATCGTTCTGAACTGAGCGTTTCTGTTCTGAACATTCTTCATTTCATTCAAAACTTTATCAATATTAGCTTCGGACTTTTCCTCAGCAGATCCTGATAAACCGCTGTATCTTGCTGAAAATACTCCCGGGGCGCCTTTTAACGCTTCTATTTCCATGCCTGTATCATCAGCAAAACAACCAACATTATATTTTTTATTTATATACATAGCTTTCTGGAATGCATTCCCTTCAAGGGTATTTTGATCTTCCGGTATTTCATCAAAACAGCCAATATCCGACAGCCCTGCAATAGTAAAAAAAGGTTCTACTATCGGTTTTATTTCTTCAAGTTTATGCCTGTTATTCGTTGCAAAAACAATTTTCATTTAAATTTTATTTTATTGACAGACTCTATTTAATCTTTACTCTTGTCAATGAGCATTTTTTAGGGAGCCCTATAAAAAAAAAACAAGAATTACTAAATCCCTGTTTTAAAAATATCATTTTCAATTTTAATAGTTATCATCCGGAGCTACTGAAGCTTCCGGTAAGTCTGCCCGGCTTGGGATTTATACACATAACCGGTATTCTGGAAGAATTATTCAGAAAGAACTGTTCCTGAGGCCCCATAATATAACCAGCCCAACTAAGATGTTTTTTTGTAATAATTAAAATTATATCAGCGTCAATAGCATCTGCCAATTTCATAGTTTCTTCCGTATAATTTTTTGTGCGTTCCACCGTATGGATTTCATAATCTACTTTAACTCCATTGAAGAAATTTCTCAGGAATTTTAAATTTCCGATAATACCTTTTTTTAACCAATAATCTTTTGCAAGAGGATGTATAACGTAAACTTTCGCTTTAAAATATTTTACAAATTGATAAGCCCATTTGATTTTTTCTTTTTCTTCTCTCTTATAATCAATGGGCATAAGAATTTTAGTAATTTTATCATTCTTTGGAGGTCCCTGAACAACAATATATGGAACCAATGAACCAATAATGACTTTTAAAGCCCAACTTCCCGTTACTTTCTGCATGCCTTTTGAACCATGTGTTCCCATAATTACAAAATCAGCATTTACTTCATAAGCTACATTATTGATCGTATTAAAAATATCACCCTCTCTAACTAATGTTTTTGGTTCAATTCCATATTTGTCAAGTAACCTCTTTCTGTCTTCCGTGAAAGAATTTTCTATTTGAGTTTTTTCCCCGTTTTCTTTGATAATATTGACCAATGCTATTGAATGCTCGGTAAATTTGGCAATTCTTACAGCATGGGCATATGCATTTTCTGCTTTTTCTGTAAAATCCCACGGAATTAAAATAGTTCTTTTCTTGTCCATAATTATATTTTACATTTTATTTTGTATATTGGGATGCGACAATTTTGTTATTTTACATTTACGATAAACTATGAAATTATATTTAATATTATGTATTTTTGTTGCGTATATTATAAAGAATATAGTTTCAAATATATAAATTATTATTACATAATGATTAATAAATCGGCAATTATTTAATAAAAATAGCTTACTTCAAATAATTATAAATCATAAAACATTGATTATCAATACAATAATATTAAGCCAACAACCATCAATCATTTATTGGGTTACCCTTTTAATCATTCTGATATTGATTATAATTTTAGCTTATTTCTATCTTGAGTGGAAAACCTGGAGTTTATTTAAGGAAGAAAAGTATCTTGAAAAGATCATTCAGAAGAGAACAGATTTTTTAAAAACAGAGATTGATAAAGTTGAACATCTGTTATCAAATGTATTACCAAAGGAGACTGCTGATGAATTGAAGAATACGGGAAAGGTAAGATCTCAAAAATATGAGTTGATTTCTGTTTTATTTTCCGACATTCAGGGCTTTACTAAGATAGCTAAAGAAATGGAGGCAGAAGAATTAATCAATCAATTGGACACTATATTCTATAATTTCGATTTAATAGTTGAAAAGTTTCATATTGAAAAAATTAAAACTATTGGAGATGCCTATATGTGTGCCGGAGGAATTCCTTATAAAAACAGGACAAATCCGGTTGAAGTTGTATTGGCTGCTCTTGAAATGCAGCAGTCTATGAAAGATTTTTCTTTAAAAAGTCCGGTTAATTGGCAAATTCGTATAGGTATTCATACCGGGCCGGCAATAGCTGGAGTTGTAGGTAGAAAAAGATTATCATTTGATATATGGGGTGATACGGTTAATACTGCCAAAAGGCTTGAAGCAACAGGTGCTCCGGGAAAAATTAATATATCAGGGCATACGTATGAATATATTAAAGATTTTTTCGATTGCGAATACAGAGGAAAATTACCGGTTAAAAATATAGGTGCGGTTGAAATGTTTTTTGTTAAGGAAATTAAACCCGAATTATATGATTCTGTGATGAATGTTCCAAATAAGGTCTTTATAAATAAACTTCAACTCCTTCGTTTAAAAGATCTTGAATTTGAAATAACTACAAAAATTAAAGAAGAACTTCCGATTAATCTTTATTTTAATAATATAGAACATACTCTTGAAGCATATAAACTGGTTGAAATTCTGGGGATGGAAGAAAATGTATCTAATGAAGATTTGTTATTATTAAGGACCGCTGTTCTGTTACATGACATTGGATTTATCTGGATATACGAAGATCATGAGATTGTCAGTTCTGAATATGCAAAAAAAATTCTTATTACATATCATTACACCCCTGAACAAATTGACAGAATCAGCAAATTAATCATTTCTACGCAAACACAAAAAACAAAAGATTTGCTTGAGAAAATCATGAATGATGCGCTCAATGCTTATATGCGTAAGAAAAATTATATAGAAAAATTGGAGAAATTGTTTTTACAGATGAAGGAGAAGAATAAAATAAGTAACGAGAAAAGCTGGTACATGGATCAGATTAAATACTTTTCAACTTTTGAATTTTATACCAACGCGGCTAATAAATTCAAAGAGATACAACCCGAAGATGAAAATGAAATTATTCTTAGTATTAAATCTAAATTGAATGTAATATAGTGTATTTTAAGTTCCGGCTACCGGGATTTGAAAAAAATGCATAACGATTTGAATAATAAGTTATAGTTGATTAAATTTGAAAAAATTACGAAAGATGGAGAATTTCGATTGGAAAAGTTTACCTTTTGGTTATTACAAAACTGATTTTAATGTTCGGTGTAATTATATAAACGGACACTGGGGAAATATTGAAATTACAGAATCCGAATATATAAATCTGCACATGGCTGCAACAAGTTTGCATTATGGACAAGAAGTTTTTGAAGGATTGAAAGCATATAAAGGTAAAGATGATAAGATACGTATTTTCAGATGGAAAGAAAATTCAAAAAGAATGAATAATTCAGCTGCATACATTAAAATGCCGGCTATACCTGAAAAATTATTTAAAGAAGCTGTTTTTAAAGCAGTAAGATTAAATGAAAAATATGTCCCTTCCTATGGGACCGGAGCTACCTTATATATACGACCATTATTAATAGGCACTGGAGCTGAAGTTGGAGTAAAACCTTCCAAAGAATATTTATTTATGGTTTTCGTTACTCCAGTAGGTCCGTATTTTGTAGAGGGTTTTAAGCCTGTTGATATAGTAATTAGCAGAGAATACGACCGATCTGCGCCATTAGGAACCGGACATGTTAAAGTTGGTGGAAACTATGCCGCAAGTTTATTGTCATTGGAGAAAGCGCATCATGCTAAATTTTCTACCACACTTTATCTGGATGCCAAAGAAAAAAAATATATTGATGAATGTGGTCCGGCTAATTTCTTTGGAATAAAAAATAATACTTATATAACCCCTGATTCAAGATCCGTTTTACCTTCAATTACCAATATGAGTTTAATGGAATTGGCTAAATCAATGGGTTTAAAAGTCGAAAAAAGACCTGTGCCCGTTGAAGAACTCGCCACCTTTGATGAAGTTGGAGCATGCGGAACAGCAGCTGTAATAAGTTCTATTAAGAAAATAGTTGATGTCGAAAATAATAAAATATACGAATATTGTAAAGATGGTAATCCCGGACCGATTTGTACTAAGTTGTATAATAAACTTACGGCTATTCAATTTGGAGATGAACCCGATATTTTCAATTGGATTGATCTGCTATATTAGTAAATATTACTTTATATCGCAGAATATCTTCCCATATCCATGTTCCATTCTGCAGATTTATAAATAGCATCTATCACTTCTTCGGGTTGTTTAATAACAGACCAGGCATTTCTGTAACAAGCGTGCATAAAATTTTCTGAAATCATCTTTTCAAGAAAAGTAATCAGCAGATCATAAAAGCCATTTATATTCAGGATAATAATTGGTTTTAAAAACATTCCCAGTTTTTTCATTGATATCACTTCTGCAAGCTCTTCAAGGGTACCGGTTCCATCAGGCATGGCAATAACGGCATCAACATCATCAATTAGACGTTTTTTTCTTTCTGTCATATTTTGTACAACAATGAGTTCAGTAACTTGCCGGTTGCCCCACTCAAACTCCATCATAAACTCAGGAATAATTCCGATAATTTTTCCATTATTCTCCAATACAGCTTCGGCGAGGTTTCCCATCAATCCAACAGAACCTCCGCCATATATTGAAATGATGTTATGCTGGGCTAATATTTTCCCCAATCGCCTTGCAGCATCAAAGAATACAGGATTCACTTTTGTGCTCGAAGCTGCATAAACACAAACTTTTTTAATGATAGGCTGGTTCATAACAGATGATATAAAACAGGTGCTGTATGCCAGATCTTATAATATAGCCTGTAATTTTGTTACCAATACATTTTTAGGAACTGCACCAACCTGTTTGTCAACAACCTGTCCGTTCTTAAAAAATAAAATAGTTGGAATATTCCGGATACCATATTTGATCGCGATATTATTGCTATCGTCTACATTTAATTTGGTCACTACGGCTTTGTCTTTGTATTCTTCACCTATTTCATTAACTATAGGTCCAACCATTCTGCATGGTCCACACCATTCTGCCCAAAAGTCTACAATTACTGGTTTGTCAGATTTTAAAACAATCTGTTCGAAATTACTTTCATTTACTTCTAATGCCATAATATTTATAATTTAAAAGTTTAATTACTGTTTGTCCATAAAGTCCGTTTTTCGCGTTACGCTTGCCAGATAAATGCTCTCTAATTAATTTTATATTCTATTTCACTACTTGTTTTCAGATAATCAATGAAATTGTTTGTCAGGCCTATACGTTGTGATCTCGAAAACATGTCTACTTTTATATTGTCAATAGGATCATAAATAATAAATTTTAATATGACATTCCCGGTTTTTTGAGAAACAAATTTATTAATATTATCAATAAAATCATCTGAGATGGAGCTGACAGGAACTTTAAGAGAAATGCTTTTACAAAGTTCTTTTCTGGCTTCCTCAAGTAAAATAATTTTACTTATTTTAAATTCCAGTTCATGGGTGTCTCCATATGTTCTTGGTTGGACTTTTCCCTTAATCATTAGCGAATATCCATCAGTGAGGTAATTTTTATATTCAATAAAATCTTTTCCAAAGAAATTCATTTTATAATTTCCATTAAAATCTTCCAGCATGATACTGCCGTAATTTTTGTTGTTTTTTGTCAATCCAAACCTGGCGCTGGTTATCATTCCGGCTATTGTAATTTCTTTACCTTTTAAAACATTCAGATCCGCCATATCAGCCAAAGTGTGTGTGCAGAGATTGTCAAACTCAAGTCTGTATGCATCTAAAGGATGGGCTGAAAGATATATACCTATAACATCCCGTTCTTTATTAAGTTGCTCAAGTTTGGTCCATGAACTTGCATGAGGTATTTCAGGTTTTACCATTTCAACTTTTACAGTACCTTCAAAAAGATTTTGTTGTGTGGTATTTTTATCGGTTTGCATCTTATTTCCATAACGGATCAGGCTTTCAATAAATGATCCCGCTTTTTCATCCTCAACAAAATACTGACCCCTGTTGATTTCTGTAAAAGCATCAAAAGCTCCTGCCGTTACTAATGCCTCCATATTTTTCTTATTAACGATAGTCAGGTTCAATCTTTCAACAAAATCATATATGTTTTTAAAGGTTCCATTTTTTTGTCTTTCTTCCACAATATGATTTACTGCATTCCCTCCAACACCTTTAATTGCCCCAAGTCCAAAGCGAATATTTCCTTTTGTATTCACGGTAAACTTTAAATGACTTTCATTTACATCCGGTCCTAAGACATTCATTCCCATACGACGGCATTCGTCCATAAAAGAGGTGATCTTTTTGATATCCGAGATATTCCGGCTGAGTACAGCAGCCATATACTCGCCAGGATAATTGGCTTTCAGATATGCAGTTTGATAAGCAACAAAAGAATAACAGGTAGAATGACATTTATTAAAACCGTATTCTGCAAATTTTTCCCAGTCGCCCCAGACTTTATTTATTTTTTCTTCTTCCAGTCCATTTTTTTTGCATCCTTCAACAAACTTCACTTTCATGGTATCCATCACATCTTTTTGCTTTTTCCCCATCGCTTTTCGAAGTTTGTCGGAATCGCCACGGCTAAAGCCAGCCATGTCACGTGAAAGTAACATCACCTGTTCCTGATAGACGGTGATGCCATAGGTATCTTTCAATCTTTTTTCCATTAAAGGGAAATCGTAAACAATAGGTTCTTTGCCAATTTTACGGGCTATAAAACTGGGTATATATTCCATCGGACCGGGACGATATAATGCATTCATTGCAATCAAATCTTCAAATTTATTAGGTTTGAGTTCCCGCAAATATTTTTTCATTCCCTCAGATTCAAACTGGAATGTACCGGTGGTTTCACCTTTACTATATAATTCATAAGTTTTACTATCGTCGAGTTTTACATTTTCAATATCCACATCAATTTTTTTAGAAAGCTTGATATTCTCAAGAGCATCTTTGATGATAGATAATGTTTTCAATCCAAGAAAATCCATCTTGAGCATTCCGATGTCTTCAACAAATTTTCCTTCATATTGGGTTACTAATACTTCTTTATCATCTTTCTCTTTGGCAATGCTGATTGGAATATAATTAGTCAAGTCATCTTTTCCGATAATTATACCGCAGGCGTGTATCCCGGTATTGCGGACTGATCCTTCCAGAACACCTGCATATTTAAGTGTTTCAACGATAAGCGGGTTCACAGATTTTTTTGCATCTGATAATTCCTTTATCGTTTCATAAGCTGATTTAAGTGTTACATTGGGTCCATCGGGAACAAGTTTGGCGAGACGATCAGCTTCCGAAAGAGATAATTTAAGAACCCTGGCTACATCGCGAATTGCAGATTTTGCAGCCATGGAACCAAAAGTGATGATATGAGCCACTTTTTCTTTTCCATATTTATTCGTAACATATTCTATCACCATATCGCGTCCGTCATCGTCAAAGTCAATGTCAATATCAGGCATTGAAATACGATCGGGATTTAAAAAACGCTCAAACAGCAGATCATATTTAATTGGATCAATGTCGGTAATTCGCAGACAATAAGCAACGGCTGATCCCGCAGCCGATCCACGACCCGGACCTACTGCAACACCGCGTTCACGGGCTGCTGCAATAAAATCCTGGACAATGAGAAAATAACCCGGGAAACCCATATGACTGATAACAGAAAGTTCAAAGTCAATTCTTTCTTTGACCTCATTGGTTATTTCAACATATCTTTTCTTTGCACCCTCATAAGTAAGAAATTCAAGATATCTGTCTGCATTTTCAAATCCATCAGGGATCGGGAAATTGGGCATAACAGGTTTATTTGTTATGTCATAAGTCTCTATTTTATCGGTAATTTCAATAGTGTTTGCCAGGGCTTCAGGAACGTCTTCGAACAGACGGCTCATTTCTTCCTGTGTTTTAAACCATTCCTGTCTTGTATATTTCATGCGACCTTCGTTAGTAAGGTCGGTTCCGGTGTTGAGGCAAATTAAAATATCATGGGCCTGCGCATCTTCCTGGTTTATAAAATGTACATCATTAGTAGCAATTGTTTTAATGCCAAATTTGGCTGAAAATTCAAGCAGATGTTTATTCACTTTTTGTTGCAGGGGGAAGATATCTTTATCACCTTTTTGGTCAATGGTAGGATGACGTTGCAGTTCGAGGTAAAAGTCATCACCAAACAGTTCTTTAAATTCAAGAATCGTTTGTTCAGCCTTTTCCAAATCGTTATTTAGTATGTATTGAGGAATTTCGCCACCCAGACAAGAGGTGGAGACAATAAGTCCTTCATGGTATTTTCTGAGCAGTTCCTTATCAATCCGTGCTTTTGAGTAGAAGCCTTCAGTAAATCCATAAGACACAAGCTTTATCAGGTTATGATAACCTTGTTTGTTTTTCGCTAACAGAATCAGATGATTTCCACTCAGATTTTCTTTCCCTTTTTTAAGGTGTCTGCTATTTTGCGCGACATATACCTCGCATCCTATAATGGGTTTTATTTCTTCCTTTTTGGCATAATTATGAAATTCCTTTACACCGAACATATTGCCATGATCAGTGATAGCTATAGCTTTCATTCCATCAGCTTTTGCTTTTTTCATAAGAGAAGAAATTGCTGATGCACCGTCTAATATCGAATATTGCGTGTGTACATGTAAATGAGTAAATCCGGACATTTTAATATTTTTATATAATAAAAACAACTTGATAAAGCGATTGTTCTGTAAAGATAAGGAAATGGTTTGAAAAAAAATGATGTGTTAATATTTATTGAAAATTATTTATAAGTTATGCTATACACCAATTAATTAATTATTTTTACCACTCTAAAATATTAAACGAATGAATTTTAAAATAACTGTTGCTCCTAAATTGATTCCGAACCAAAGTATTGCATTGCTTGTTAACAAAGAAACAAAATTAAACTATCTTTTTTTAACTAAGCAGGAACTTGATTTTGCAAAAAAGAAAATTAATAACAGTGAAACGTCCATTAGCATCAATCAATATAACAGGTATATTTATATCCAGGTCATTGACTTGAAAAAGGAAGCATACAGGATTACGGAAGCATGCAGAAAAGCCGGAAGTAATATACAGGGATTTGCCACTAAATCTAAACTGCAGGACATTCAGCTGATCAGTGAATTGAAGGACAATAACCTGTTAATTGCATTTGTTGAAGGATTAGCACTTAGTTTGTATAGATTTACAAAATATCTGAAAGAGGATAAAGAGAAGCAGAACGTTCTTAAAAATATAACGATTGCTGAACATGCAATATCTGAAAAATTAATTTTCGAACTTGAAAGTACAATTGAATCAGTTTTTATAGCCCGCGATTTAATAAACGAGCCTGTAAACCATCTGAACGCGGTACAAATGGGGCAGGAAATTGAAAATCTTGGAAAGAAGGCTGGTTTTGCTGTTCAGGTTTTCAATAAGAAAAAAATAGAATCATTAAAAATGGGTGGTTTGTTGGCTGTGAACAAAGGATCTGTTGATCCGCCAACTTTTTCAATTTTAGAATGGAAGCCAAAAAACAAATCAAATAAAAAACCATTTGTCATCGTGGGGAAAGGAGTTGTATATGATACGGGTGGATTAAGTCTTAAACCTACCAATGACAGTATGGATTACATGAAATCCGACATGTCAGGAGCAGCAGCAGTGGCAGGTTTGTTTAATCTTCTGGCAAGAACCAAATTACCTATTCATGTCATTGGCTTGATTCCGTCCACTGACAATCGCCCCGGGGGCAATGCTTACGCGCCCGGAGATATAGTCACCATGTTCGACGGCACAACGGTGGAAATGATGAACAGTGATGCAGAAGGTCGCATGATACTTGCTGATGCTTTAGCGTACGCGAAAAGATACAAACCGGAATTGGTGATTGACCTCTCCACGCTCACCGGTGCAGCAGCTATTGCTTTAGGTCCTCATGCTATGGCAGGTATGGGAAATGCTTCACGGGATGTGATGTCACAACTTATTAAAAGTGGAGAAAATGTATTTGAACGTATCGTTGAATTTCCATTCTGGGAAGAATATGATGAGTTGATTAAATCGGACATTGCCGATCTGAAAAATATCGGAGGTCGTTATGGAGGATCTATTGTTGGCGGAAAATTCATGGAACATTTCACGGATTATCCATACATCCATTTAGACATTGCCGGAGTCGCTTTTAATAAAAAACCGGATACTTACCGAACCCTTGGTGGTGTTGGTGTTGGAATCAGGCTAATCTTTGATTTTCTGAAAAATAATAAATAAAAATATGAGTACCAATAGAATTAAAGTAGGAATTACACACGGTGACATAAACAGCATCAGTTACGAAGTTATATTAAATACTTTACTAGACAACAGGATACTTGAAGACTGCATTCCTATTGTGTATGGGTCCGCTAAAGTGGCCGCTTATCATCGGAAAGCTTTAAAAATCAATAACCTGATGTTGAACATTGTCAATTCAGCCACTGAAGCGAATGGAAGAAAAAATTATATAATCAATTGTGTTGATGAAAATATAAGAGTAGAGTTGGGAAAATCTACTCCAATGGCTGGTGAAGCCTCCTTTCTTGCATTGGAAGCTGCCGTTGCCGATTTAAAAGCAAAAAAAATTGATGTATTGGTTACAGGACCTATCAATAAAAATAATATTCAAAGCGACAAATTTAGTTTTAAAGGACATACCGAATATTTGCAGGCTCAGTTTGGAGCCAATGATGTACTTATGTTTATGGTTAGTGATAAACTCAGAGTTGGCGTATTGACCGGTCATGTCCCCATAAAAGAGGTACCTGAACTGATTACCGAAAATGCAATATTGTCAAAATTAAAACTAATGAATCAGTCTCTGATTCAGGATTTTGGAATAAGGAAACCCAAAATTGCTATATTGGGACTTAATCCTCATTCAGGTGATGAAGGGTTATTGGGAACGGAAGAAAACGAAGTGATTATTCCCACTTTACAAAAAGCCCGGGAAATGAATATGATGGCTTTAGGTCCATATTCTGCTGACGGATTTTTTGGATCAAATTCGTATTTGGGTTTTGATGCAATATTAGCCATGTATCACGATCAGGGACTCATTCCTTTCAAATCTCTTGTATATGGGGAAGGTGTTAATTTTACTGCCGGTTTGCCTTGTGTCCGGACATCTCCTGCTCATGGTACAGCATATGAGCTGGCAGGCAAAGCTGAGGCTTCATCCGAATCATTCAGGAATGCTTTATATCTTGCCTGCGATATCTTTAAAACCAGACAACAATATAAAGAACTTTCATCAAACCCTCTGAAACGCCATGAAATGTCTGATCTACAAAGTTCTTCAAGTGAAAAGGAATAAAAGACAGCTATAATTCCCGGAACCCGGGATTCGGGAGCCGGATTAAACTAATGTAAACATGTACGATTTCATAAAAGGAAGAATTTCTGAGTTAACCCCGACTTATGTGGTTTTGGAAAATAATGGGTTCGGGTATATGGTTCATATCTCATTACATACCTATTCAGCAATCACCTCAAAAACAGATGTCTACATGTATCTTTTTCAGGTTATTCGTGAAGATGCACACATTTTTTATGGTTTTTCAGATAAAAACGAAAGAGAAATTTTTAAGTTGCTGATTTCCATATCAGGTATTGGGGCAAATACAGCCCGGATGATACTGTCATCCTTAAATCCCGGTGAGGTCGTTACAGCTATTACAAGTGGCAATGTGTCGCAGTTGAAGAATATAAAGGGTATCGGTGAAAAAACCGCGCAACGCATTATCGTGGAACTCAAAGATAAGGTAGGAAAAGTTCAAAAAACTGACGAAATTTTTAATACTAAAGACAATACAATTAAAGAAGAAGCGTTATCAGCTTTGGTAATGTTAGGTTTTAATAAAAATATTGTTGAAAAAATCCTTGATAAAGTAATGGCTGCTGAAAAGAGTCTTTCTGTTGAGGATTTGATAAAAAAAGCATTAAAAATTCTTTAGTAGATTTAATTCCACTGGTATTTTGAAGAGGTTTTTAGCATATATATATTCATTATTCGTTATAATTTTTTTGTGGGCTTCATTGTTTACGTCAAGAGCTAATGTAAATTACTTTGAGAAATTTCCCGCGTTTTTGTCTCCTCCCGATACTTCCAACAATTCCGCGAATATAAGATTTCCGTTAACACCTACACCGGATTTTCCATCAACAACTCTGGGTGCCTATTCCGGACTTCAACTAAAAAATCCATCTAACGTGAAGTCCAATGTTGAGTACGATCCGGAAACAGGTGAATATACTTTTGTTGATAAAATCTCTACTATGGATTACCGTCCTTCCCGTACCATGACTCTCGAAGAATATCAACAATATGATTCCAAAAAAGCGACTGGCGATTATTGGAAAGAATTAGCCAACACAGGTGGTAAAGCGGGAAACAAAAAGTTTGCACCTTCATTCAACATTGGAGGTGAAGCTTTTGATAAAATTTTTGGGAATAACACAATAAACATTGTTCCACAGGGAAATGCAGAACTAATCTTTGGATATAATATTTCCACTGTAGACAATCCTGCTCTTTCTGAAAAATTAAGAACAACGCCCTCTTTTAATTTTGAAGAAAAAATTCAAATGAATGTTAACGGTACAATTGGTGATCGGGTGAAGATGGGCATTAGTTATAATACCAATGCCACTTTTCAGTTTGAAAACAAAACGAAATTGGGTTATACCGGCGGAGAAGATGACATACTCCGTAAAATTGAACTGGGGAATATTACCATGCCTCTAACCGGATCGTTGATTTCCGGAAGCCAGAGCTTATTTGGTATAAAGACTGAATTGCAATTTGGAAAACTAAATGTTGTAGGTGTGCTTTCGCAACAGCAAGGTCAGACAACTACAGTTAATATGCAGGGGGGAGCCACGGTTAACAATTTTTCACTGACAGCTGATCAATACGAAGTCAATAAACACTTTTTTCTTTCACACCATTTTGAACAAAACTTCAATAACGCCTTATCGTCAATGCCAACACCCGTATCGGATATCAAAATTACGAAACTTGAAGTCTGGATTACCAATAAAACAAGTAATTTTGAACAATCCAGAGATATCATAGCTTTTATGGATCTGGCCGAAGAGGAATCTGCAAATATCCAGGAAAATTGGATCACTGTAAAAAGAGGATCAAGATATCCCGATAATAATTCGAATAATCTTTACAGTACAGTTGAAAATATGGTTCGAAATTTCTATAAAATCACTGAAACCTTAGGAAAATTAACATCCGAACCTCTTGTCCTCAGCAGAGATTATGAAGAGATTGAAAATGCAAGACTATTATCATCGCGTGAATATTCTTTTGATCCTCTTCTGGGATATATCTCTCTGAATTCAGCTTTAAATGCTGATGAAGTTTTAGGAGTGGCTTATGAATACACAACCACGAATGGGCAGACCTATACAGTGGGTGAACTTTCTTCCAGTATGAACGATCCATCCAAAACCCTCATCTTAAAACTCATCAAAGGAACGACACTTTCACCCCTTTATAAAAACTGGTCACTGATGATGAAAAATATATATTCGCTTGGTGCTTATCAGATCAGTAAAGAAAATTTCGTTATGAATGTCTTATATCAGGATGACCGCAAGGGAACGAATGTGAATTATCTACCTGAAACAGCTTTCACTAAAGATATCTTGTTGCGGGTTATGAACCTTGATAATTTAAACTCACAGCTTGATCATTATCCCGACGGGATATTTGACTATATTGAAGGATTGACCGTTAATTCAGCAAACGGAAAAA
>Ga0182030_10004309_pt1 | contig 30362 bp, 28 predicted proteins | sample 812S3MmetaG_FD_121299 | JGI IMG/M metagenome (GOLD analysis project Ga0182030, IMG submission 121299) | Permafrost microbial communities from Stordalen Mire, Sweden - 812S3M metaG (Illumina Assembly) | ecosystem: Environmental > Terrestrial > Soil > Wetlands > Permafrost | place: Sweden...
ACCTGTCTCCCAACGCCAAAATTTGATGGAACACTTTTTCCGGTATCATAAAGCCCAAAACTTACGATTTACTTCGTGTCCTTTTCAACCCCTTTTACCCATTACGAATGTCGAAGAAGCAGTATATTAGATATTTGAAGGGTTTTTATTTTCACAAAATGTCATTAATAAAATTCTTGGAAGATATCATTGCCAGCCTGGTAGGGCTGCGGTGCCCTACAGCCTCATCATCCCGGCGGCATAATAGCACCGCCCTACCATGTTTGAATTCGTGTTCATTCGTGTAATTTGTGTCTAACCATTTCAGTCTTTCCGCAGATACTTTTTGATGAACAGCAGGTAGCCCAGGAACGGCAGCGAGCACAGCGCCGTGAACCAGCCCATGCGGTTGCCCGTGAACAGGCCCATCTTTTGCATCTGATCAATCTGCGCCTGCGGCAATCCCTGCAGTTGATACATCTCGCTGATGTCATGTTGCGCGTAGGTCAGCAGCGCGGACACCGTGAACAGCACCATCGCGATCAGGATGAGCCACCAGCCCCGCATCTCCAGCCGGTATAACCACCAGCCGGCCACGCCCCAGACGGCGGCAATGACCAGGCAAAACAGACCGCCCGGCAGGCCGGAAACGAACATGCCAAAGCATGGCATCACTGCCATGCCGGTCAGCGCCATGACCAGCATCAGCGGCACAGCGAACCACGTCCACAGGCAGAACCCCAGCACCGGCAGCGGACAGGCATCCGTCCAGCGCGTCTCCGGATCGCGCGCCTCGCAGGTGGCCTTCACATGACGGCTCTGGTAGAAGAACGTCCACACACCCGGCAGGAGGACAAAAAACCCGCCGAAGAAAAGAGTCATGCCGATGACCATGCCGGTGATGAAGCCCGGCGGCGTGGCCGGCTGGCCGGTCTGGGCATTGGGCGGCAGGTTCGCAAACACCTTGCCCATGACGAACGGCATGACCGCCGTTATGCTAATGCCGATGATAAGCCAGCTCCAGGAAAAGATGAGCAGCAGCGCCCGCGCCCAGCGCCGCGCCTTGATGGAACCGATGCCCAGCCAGATCAACGCCACGGCCAGCCCGCCATAGATGGCGAGGGCCATCAGGATGCCCGAAGGATTCACCGGCGGAGCATGCGGGGCCTTGGCCGCCATCGCCTGGCCGAACAGCATCAGCGGCACCATCAGGCCGACGAGACAGCCGAGCAGCAGGGTCAGGATGCCGAAGATCATCAGGCCGGTGGAGCGGTCCTTGTAGTCGGGCGTCGAAGTGGTTTCCATGGGCGGGGCGGCGGGATATTGGTCGTTCATAAGCAGGGGGTTCTTTCGGGTGAATTGTTGGCGCCTGTCCAAAGCGCATTGTTTATATTCCCATTTGGGCTAATTCTGAAAACGGCTGGCTGGAAAGAATTCTTATAAGACATCCCCCGCCCTGTCAAGGTCTTTGCCGCATTGATCATTGGACTTTCGCCGTTCCTTTTGCTTAATCTGGTTTCCATGAAACCGAACAAGGCATTTTACTTCCTCTTGGGTTCAATTCTATTCATCACGCTCGCCGTTCGTGCCGGTGAATTTCCCGACGAATGGACGTGGGACGACAAGCCCGAAGTTCGCGCCGCCCATGCCGCGCTTGAAGGCAAACCCATGCCGCCGTTGAGCGTCACCGGCTGGATCAATGGCGGCATCACGTCCGCCGGCGTGAAGGGCAAAGTCGTGGTTGTGGATTTTTACGCAACCTGGTGCGGGCCCTGCATGGCGGCCATTCCACACAACAACGAGATGCTCAAAAAATATGCCGGCCAGGGCCTCGTCATCATCGGCGTTTGCACCAACAAACGCGGACAGGACGTCTTTGCCGCCAACGCCAAGGAACACAACCTAGAATATCCGGCCGCACGCGATGCCGAACTGAAATCGCAGACCGCCTGGGCGGTGTATTATTATCCCACCTATGCCATCATTGACCGCAAAGGCATCGTCCGCGCGATTGGACTGCAACCTCAACACGTCGAAACTGTCGTCCAGAAATTGCTGGCGGAACCCGCGCCGTAATGCCGGCCGCGCGGCATGAATTGCCCCGGCGGAATTTGGAAGGCGCGACCATCCGCCCGTGTTCGTCCCAACGGGATAATCCGATAATAGCCCGGCGTTTTAACGCCTTGTCATTACCCACATTTTTTCATTTTAACTGGAGGGTTTTTAATCCTTCACACATCCACATTAGGCGTTGCCAGCCTCGCCAGATGGTTTGCCAGCCGGGCAGGCCGTCCTGTTTGCGGGCCAGGAATCCACCCAGTCGCGCGGTGGCGATGATGACGTTTTGATTGTTCCACCCACCCTTGGGCGGCCCGATCTTCTTCGCCAGGATGGTCAGCATTTCCGGCCCGAAGCCCGCCGCTGCTTCAAACGCAGCCGGCCGGCTGCGCGCCAGCATCTTCGCGCTGAGCAAGCGCACCGCCACCACGGCCAGCACCCCAATCAACGGCTCCAAACGACCGGCGCGTTCCAACTGGCTCTCCTCCACGCCCGCACCGCTCTTGAGCGCCTTATGATATTCTTCAATCCACCAGCGCGCCGCATAGCGTCCCACCACTCGTTGCGCTTGAGCCGGGGTGGCGCACGGCAAAGAGGTGAGCAGCTTCCAATGCAACGGTTCTTTCACGCCTTCGGGCACCTGCACTTCCCTGACCTCCATCACCCCGACATCCCGGAGCGGTGGCTGCCTTCCGCCGGGCCGCCAAGATCCGTCTAAATCCACGCGCCGGCTGCGCAGTTCGACAATGGCCGTGCGCGCGGGTTGACCGCCGCATGCCCGCACTGCCACTGTGCTTTGCCCCAGCAGGGGTGCGCGGGCCAGTGCCTCCCCTACCTGCTCCGTCGCGTTGATTACCTTCAACGCCTCATTGACGACCTGTAACGGGCCATTGACGGCAGGGAAAATGTCCTGAAATAAAACAGTCCGTTCCCGGCATCTGAACGGGATCAGACTGCTGCTTTGTTCCGCCCGCACATGACCAGGATGTTTGGAATTGATGCAAGTGACTGGTCTGGCGCACGGTTGAAAAGCGGGATTAAACCATCGAATTAATTTTGCATTCATGGGCCGGCACCCGGCCCGGCCCTTCCGGCCAGCCGCCCGGCTGGCACTCGTGATGCTGCCAAAACAGCCAACTAAATCAGCTTATGTCGTCCGTCAACACAGTGAGGAATTTCCGGACGGTCACAGGACTCATCCGGCATACCGATGACGCCCTGGACAGCCTGGCCCTGGACGTTCTGGACGCCTTGCAGAACCATCCGGTCTTCACCAACCTGCCGGTGACGCAGGCCGATCTGGCCGGTTACGAAGCCGCCTACAGCGCGGCGCGCACGGAGGCGCGCAAGCGCGGCCGGGACCGGACGCTGGCAAAGAAGGCGGCGCGGCTGACGCTTCAGGACGCCCTAGTTAAAATCGGCCTCTACTGCCATCTCACGGCCCGCCATGATCTGGATGCTCCGCTGTCGTCCGGTTTTGCGGTGGTCAGCATCAACCGCCGGTCCCGCCCGCTGGCCACGCCGGCCATCATTGCCCTGATCAACACCGTCAGCGGCCGGTTGACCGTGCGCGGCCAGGGCGTGCTGAATGGCCGGATGTATCTGGTGCGCACAAGCACGGACGGCGGCCAGACGTGGACGGAATGGCACCAGTTCAACAGCGCGCGGCGCATGGTGCTCGCGCCAACGGTGCCCGGCACGGTTTATACGGTGCAGTTTTGCGCGCTGGGCGGCAGCACGGGCTGCAGCGAATGGAGTCAGTCCGTCAGCCGCATGGCGACCTAGCCCGACGGGCGGAAAATCAATTGGCACCAGCCACATATTTGACGATGTATGCCTCCGTTGCATGGCCGTTTTTTGACGACGGGCTGCCCTCTGAATTTTCCGCCCCGCCGGCCCCGCTTTCTGAACCGGCAAAACCATCATGTGACTGTTGGTTTTGAATGATGATGACGGCATCCCCGCCGTGCGCTTTGGCCGCCGACACCAAATGTGATTCTGGCGAGCTTTGGGCGAGCTGCCCCAGCTGGCTCAACATGCCGGGCAAAGGCAATTTCTGGCCCGTGCTGTTTTTCATGGCAACAACGCCGATGATTCTGAACTCCCGATCCGGGCTGCCGTCCGTCCAAATTTCAATTCCGCGCTCCGACCGGACCATGCCGCCGTGTCCGAGAAATATGGTGTTCTCCTTGTAGGCGGTGAAGTCTTTGTCCGTGCTGGCGCAAGACGCGAGGAAAAAAGCGGCCAGCACCGGAACGAGGATTCTAAAAATACCGGCCATCATGCTTTTGCTCATTGGTGCGAGGTTAAGGCGTCGCGCCAAACTTGGTAAGCGCGAAATCACGGGCCGGTTAGCCGGCTGAGCCGGATCAACTCGGCCACGACCTGCTCGGCCGCCCGTTGAACCGCCTCGTTGGTGGTGCCGGCCAGGTTGGAGCCGCCCGAGGACAGACCTTCCGCTTGAAACGTTTCAACCGGTTTTCCCGAACTCAGATCCGTAACCGTTGTCTGAACCAGAATGCGTGCCCGGCCGGCCAGCGCCCCGGCCCATTCCCGCTCATCGTTTGAGATTTTTTTGATCTCCAGAATTTTGATTGCAATTTTTATTCCGCCACTGGAACCGGCCGCCGCCGGGTCTCCGTCCACATCCCCGAACACTTGTCGTCCCCGCAGGCCGGAAATGACCAGGTCGTTGAGCAGATTGGTTTCGGCTTCCAACCCGGTGAGCGCGGTGGAAGTTTGCACCAGGGCAAAATCAACCGAGATGGGCACATTGGTCGAAATTGGAGCGGCCTGTTTGATCGCGCCGGAAGACGCGCACCCGGCCAGGGCCAGCAACAGAAACAGCATCGCGCCCTGTCTAAAAACAAATTTCACAATTCTTTGGTTTGGCCCTGTCAATGCCGCGCCCTGAAAAAATGCGGCGGCCGGCAGGCCAACGGCTGATTTCAGAACCAGCCCTTTTTGGCGTTCACATAAGTGGCGACAAAATCCGCGTCGCTCTTGGTGAGATACAGGATTCCCTCGATTAGGCCAATGATGCCCATGATGAATCCGCCAAACCCCAGGGTCAGGATGGTCACGAGCAGCATGATGATGCCTTCCTTCGTGTAACCGAGGATGAATTTATGGATGCCCAGCGCGCCGAGCAGGATGCCACAGATTCCGGCGGCGATTTTTTTGTCAGCTCCAGCAGGTTTGTCGCTCATAGTTGTCGTTCTTTCAGGTTGGACTGTCAGCGCCGGTTGTAATGTTTTCCGTCAAATGAGTCAACGGGTTAGTTAAACGAAAGTTCACGCACGGTCAAACTGCGGGTGTGCCCGCAACCGTTCCCAGCTATCCGCGCTCAACGCCGCGATGCGATAGACCGGTTCCGTCATCGGCTCGGCGCTGTGCGAACGGCGGGCGCGGTCGAGCCAGCGGTGGTTCAGCGGCTCGGCAATCAGACTCAAATCGTTCGCGGCAATGGTCGTCTCCTCCTTCTCGCCGGTGGCGTGGCCGACGCCGACAAAAAATCCGGCCAGCAGCAGCGTCACGCGCAAAATCGTGCTACGCGAATACGTCGGTAGCGCGCACGGACGCTGCGGGTCGAGCTGTTGAAACAGATTTGTGAACAACGGCAGCGTCCACATCGCCGGATTCTTGGCCGGCGAAAAGGCGTCGAACAAAATCGCGTGCGGCGCGCAACCAAGTTTTGAATTTTTAATTTTTAATTTTGAATTGGAAAGCCACGCCGGGAAATCGCCAAGGTGAAATTCCCAGTTCACCGTTTGCGGACCGTCTTGAATAACGACGCGATGTTCGCGTAAAAGTTGTGCCAGATGATTTTCGTAGCCGCCGAAATAGCCGAGTTCCGTGGCATGCTTCAGCGCGAACTGCAGCGGCTCCAGCGTGTGGTCAAAGCTGACGAGCCGGATACGGCAGGCAATATCCCGCGTGGCGCGCAGAACGGTGAGCGCGTTGGCCGCCGCGCCGAGGCCGACATCCCAGATGACGAATTCGCCGGCATGATTTTGCAGCCGTTCGCGCAGCCGGAGCTGGTTGACGTAAAGCGCCTCCGCCTCCGCGACCGGGCCGACGACCGGATGAAAGGTCTCGGCATCCGCGAGCGAACGCACGGAGCAGATGCCGTTGTTCAGGCGGACGAGCTGGTAACCGGAGTCGGTTTGCACGATTTATAGCAGTTCTTGTTAATATTGGCATATACGCCAATTTGGTAGGGCTGACCTGCGGGTCAGCCTCATCTGGCGGCGCCGCAGCGCCGCCCTACCCGCCAATACGCCAATGTTGTTTTGATTTGCTATAGTTTTGCGCGAATTGTTTTCAGAGAAAAGAAAAACCGGCAACCCGTCCAACACGGATTGCCGGAAACATGAACCTAACAAAAATCAAAGCTGCGTCATCGCTTTGTCCAGCGCGGCGTAAAGCTGGTTCATCGTGGCTTCGGTCTCGTCGCCCATGTTCGAGAGGCGGAACGTGGTGCCCTTGATTTTTCCGTAACCGCCGTCAATCAGGAAGCCCTGATCCTTCACGAGCTTTTGCAGCTTGGCCACGTCCACCGTCCGACCGCCGGGCCGCGCGCCGTTGCTGACGCAGGTGAGCGTGACGGATTCAAAACCCTTTTCCGGGAATAAATTGAAACCATGCTTCGCCGCCCAGTCGCGCGTGAGCTGGTTCGTTTTCTTGTGGCGCGCGTAACGGTTTTCCAGACCTTCGGCGAAGAAATCATCCAGCTTGGACGACAGCGCGAAGACGTGGCCGATGCTCGGCGTGCTGGGCGTCATGCTTTGCTCGGCGTTTTTCTGAAACTCGACAAAGTCGAAATAGTAGCCGCGATCCTTGGCGGTCGCGGCTTTCGCGAGCGCGGCGGGCGACGCGGCGAACACCGCGAGTCCCGGAGGCAGCGCAAAGGCTTTTTGCGTGCCGGCGAGCAGCACGTCAATGCCCAGCTCGTCAAACTTGATCGGCAGCGCGGTCAGCGAGCTGACGGCGTCCACGATGAACATCACTTCGGGATATTTTTTCTTGAGCGCGGCGATTTCCACCACCGGGCTCATCACGCCGGTGGAGGTTTCGTTGTGGATCAGCGTGAGCGCGTCGAATTCGCCGGTGGCGAGCTTCTTGTCAATCGCCTCGGCACTGATCGGGGAACCCCATTCAACTTGCAGCGCCTCGGCCTGCTTGCCGCATTTCTTGGAAACGTCGAACCACTTGTCCGAGAACGCGCCGCACATGCAGTTCAGGACTTTTTTCTGAACCAGGTTGCGCACTGCGCCTTCCATCACGCCCCACGCGGACGAGGTGGACAGGTAAACCAACTGCTTCGTGTAAAACAGTTGTTGCAGTTGCGGCTGGATTTTCGCGTAGAGGTCTTTGAAGCCCTGACCGCGATGGCCGATCATCGGCGAGCAAAACGCCTTGAAGGTTTTTTCGCTGACTTCGACCGGTCCCGGGATGTGGAGTTTGACATGTGCCATAAATTCTTTGTGAAATTTTTCACAACCCGATGGAAATGGCAAGCTGCGTTTTCCAAATCTTGGAACCGGGAATTTTTTATGCCGGCATCACCAGCGTTTTTTCCGATTGCGCCGCCGCCAGCCGGCTCCACCATTCCTCAGCGCGGTCACGCGTCCAATCCGTTGCGCCCGGACATTTCGCCAGCGTGTCGGCGAGTTCGCGGGCGCTGGCCGGACGCACGCCGGATTTTTTTGCAAGGCAGCGCATCAGCAAATTTTCCAGTTCCGGCGAAATGGCCTTGCCCAATCGTTCGGAAGGTTTTGCCGGCAGATGTTTCACCTGGTGCATCAGCACTTCGCCCAAGGTGGCGCAGTCGAACAGCGGCTGGCCGGTGACCAGAAAATAACCGACGGCTCCGACCGAATAAATGTCGGCGCGCGCGTCCACCTTGTCGGGATGCTCCACGGCCTCGGGCGACATGTAAAGCGGCGTGCCGAGCGTGGTGTTGGCGCCGGTCAGTTCCAATTGCCCTTCCGCCGCGCGGGCTTTCACCAGGCCGAAATCGAGCACCTTCACGAAATCCGGCAGGCCGCCGCGCCGCGTCAGGAAGACGTTCGCCGGTTTGATGTCGCGGTGAACCAGCCCGATGCCGTGCGCCTCGGCAAGCGAGCCGCACATCTGGCAGAGAATGGCAATGACGCGGCATTCCGGCTGCGGACCGTAGCTTTTCACCAGTTTGTCGAGCGTCAGTCCTTCGAGATATTCCATCGCGTAATAAAAAATCCCCTCCGGCGTGCGGCCGTAGTCGTAGAGCGCGATGGTGTTGGGATGCGTCAACTGGCTGGTCATCTGCACCTCCTGCTCGAAGCGCGCCAGGGTGTTTTGATCCGCCGTCTCCGACTCCAGTAGTTTCACCGCGACCGGCCGCCGCATCAGCGCGTGGTGTGCGCGATACACCGAGCCGAACGCGCCCGCACCGATCTTGTCGTCGAGCGCATATTGGCCGAGCTGTTTCGCCTTCAACGCCGCCTTACGCGCCGAGGCCTGCAGCCGGTTGGCCAGCCGCATCAGGAAATAAATTGCCGCCGAACCGAGGACAAGCAAGGCGAAGATGATCCAGAAGCCCACGCGTATGATATGCAGCGGATGAAACGCCTCCGCCACGTCCATTTCCGTGACCAGCCCAAAATCAAATTCCGGCAGCCATTCCCACGCACCCACCACCGGCACGCCGCGATAATCCCGGTAGCCATCCACATTAAAACCGGCGTGACCGGCACCGGCTTCCGTCACCGGCAGCGTCAAAGGCTGTTCCGAGCGGCGCTTTGGCGACGCGTTGCCTTTGCTCAAATCCACCAGCGGATTGCGTAGTACCAGCGTGAGAATTGACATGGCGTCGTCCGAATCGGGAATCAAACCCAGCCGGCGCAACTCATCGTCGAAGCGGCTTTGCGAGAGCAACTGGCCGCTGCGCGCGAACGCATACGTCTCGCCGCTGGTGCCGGCGCGCGCCGTCGCGAGGATGCGCGTGAAATCTTTTTCCGGCGCAATGCGCAGGCCGAGCACGGCGATGATTGTGCCGTCGGCGGATTTGACCGGTGCGGCGGCGAACATCGTCGGAACGCCGGCGCGCAATTTACCTTTCGCATCCAGCAGCATCGCCACGCTGGGAAACGGCTTGGTGACGATGGTCTGGCCGGCGAAGCAGTTGGATAATTGCTCCGCGTAGCCAGGCGGTGAAACCATGCCGACCAGTTGATCGCGATTGGCCGCCAGGATCAGACAGTTCGTGTCCAGCACGACGAACCCGTTGTAGCCGCGGCGATCCAGCCACGGATTCAATTCCGCGCGCAACGCCGCGAGTTCCGCGCAGCCAACAGTTGCGACGCGACGGGCGTGCCAGGTGTGGTCTTTTGCAGCAGCGCCGTGACCAGTGCGATCAGCGGTGGATCATCTGCAAGATTTTCCGCATCGGATTTCACGGTGACCGACCACGCGCGCAACGCTTCGGCGTTGGCGTTGAGGATGACTTGGAGGTTGGAGGCGATCTGCTGCTTCATCGCACCCTCCATTTTCAGGCGCAGCGTCACCGCCACGAACGCCAGCAGCACCGCCGCCACCAGCGGCCAGACCCAAAGTTGCGTGCGGAGAAAACCCTGCGTGCGGGCCAGATAACTGGACGAGCGGGACTTGGATTGCTGGTTCAGGCTCATGTTGGCAATTCAGATTTCAAGAAAACAGATATTGTGGCCGTCACTCTAAACAGAAAAAAACGGAGGGAATAGAAAATTCCCTCCGCTGAAATTTTACCGCACAGGCTTCGGCGGCCCCGCAATTTATTTTGCCGCACCGGGCAGCACCGGGGAGAGCGCGGCGCTCAGATTGCTGAAGCTGGCCTGGAGCGATTTGATCGAGTCGCGCAACGGCACGGCGTCCACCTTGGTCTTGGAGACGATGTCCTTGATGGTGTTCAGCCCGCCCGCCGTCAGATCCGTGCCGAGGTAGGTCTGGATGTCCTTCACATCGCTGGTGAACGGCTTGATGGAATTTTTTACGCCCTCATAGCTCGCATCCACTTCCTTGAGCTTGGCGGTGACCTCGTTCATGCGCTCCGTGCTGCGCTGGCGGAGATCCGCGCTGGTGATGGTGGCAATCTGGTTGGTCCAGCTTTCGGCGTAGGCGGCGGCGGCATCCCGCATCTGGACGACTTTGGTGTCCAGCGTCTGGGTGGTGTTGTCGAGATTCTTGGCGGCGGAAACAAACGCATCATACTGGTTGCGCAGGTCGCCCTGCGACTTGAAGGTAAGGTTGTTCAGCGCGGCCAGCACGTCGTTCACCTTGGTGGAAGTCTGGGCCACCGCATCGGCGGAGGCTTGCAAGGCTGTGGACGTGGCTGAACCTTTGTCGTAGCTCTTGGAAACGCAGCCGGCCACGACGGCCAGCACTGCGGCCAGCGCGAGATTGAGGGTTATGATTTTGGTTTGTGATGTTTTCATAGTGGTTTGATTTTAGTTTCGCTTTGCAAACTTAGTCAAGGCAAAGACGGCTGGATCATCGGACAAATTGTTTAAAATTCAAAACCGGAAGGCGGCGTCCACGCCAATGGACCAGCCATGGAAATCATTGCCCCACATATAGGATCCGCCAAGCCCGAGCCACTTCACTTTCCAAAGTTCGCCCAGAAAATCCATCACGATTCGGGGATGCACTTCATATATATATTCACTGTTCAGGCCGTCCCGGATGCCGTCATAAAGTTCCGTCCGGCTGAAGCAACCGCCGGAACGCAGTTCCTTGCCCCACAGCTCCACGCCCAGCGGAACATCCACGTCAATTTTATTTTGCCAGGTCACCGAATTACCGTTGACGTCCGGATGGCCCGAGGAGCCGCTGAAGGCTTCGGTGTAAAAATAAGTCGGATCCGAGGAGAAGGTGAAGATGGTGCGATCCCAGGTGTATTGATATTGAAAATCCAAGGCCGGCCGAACTGTCCAGGTGTTCACGTTATAGTCAATCAGCCCCAGTTGCCTTGCCTGGGCCTGGTTGGCCTGTCCGAACGCGCTGTTGGCGGTGTAGGTGTTCTCCGTATGGCCATACATGCCCATGAACGTCGGCGCGATGCTGAAGTGATCATCGAACCAGAACCGTGCGCCGCCGCCGAATTGAATGGCAAAGGTCTTGTTTTCGTTTTGGTCGCCGTACTGAATGGGTGTTGAATTGAAGTTCTTCTTGGCCGTGAGGTAACCCATGTTGCCCTGCAACTGTGGCTGCCAGCCAATGCCGGTATCACCCAGCGGCCGGATGGGGTAGATGTCACCCATGCCACCGAACTTGGAGACGTTGAGATCAACATTGTTTCCGCCGCTGCCAGAATGGTAGGCACCGCCGCCCACTCCATAGTCCCCGCCCAGAATGGTCGCGGCTTCAACATTGTTTCCAATTTTGTTTTCAAAACCATTGATCTGGGCCTGCGTCAGTTGTGCGCCGGCGGGAACGCCCGTCAATAGCCAGAGCGCGCCGGCCGTTATTCCGGCGCAAGGAAACAGGGAAACGGCGCTACGGTGATTTTTGGTCGTCATAATTCAGTTGGATTGGGTTCGCAGGTCCGGTTTATTTTTTCTCAATGTGGATTTTCGTCGCCTCCGCGCTTTGCAGCACCACGGCGTCGCCCGGCTGCATTTCCATCAGGTTCGCGTCCAGGCTGGCTTTCAGTTCCGCCGTCTGGCCGTTGGTAAATTGCACCTTCAACAAACGGTAGCTGGGATCCACCGTCTGCACCTTGGCGATAAATGGAATGACTTCATCCTTGCCGCCGGTTCCCGGCAGCCGGCCGGCCTTCAAAACATAAACCGCCAGTTTCAAATTCAGAGTGGCTTTGATCCGGTCGCCGGCCTGAACCTGGTCGAAATTCGCCACCGACGGGTTGACCGTGCAGGTGATCGCAGTGCCGTCGGCCAGTGTAAGGTTAAGAACCCGTTGGGCCGCCACAATGGTTTGCACCGTGGCCCGAACATGGTTGTTGCCCGCCGAAACCCCGCTCTGGATCAGGCGTGGTTCGCCCGGCGGCTGCACATTGGCATTGGGTGGCGTCCAGCAGCCGGTCAGGATCAGGGCGATGGTGGTAATCACCAGAGGCAGGGCCAGTTTTTTCATGAGGCGATTGTCATGATTTAGCATCATAATTTGCAAGAAATAAATTTTGTCTGAAACAATTTCCACTAATTTTTAAATGCCTGCAAAAAGCAACAACCCAGCAAACGGGTCAAGTCCGGGATGACTTGCGTTCCCCGGAAGCCAGTCGCCGGTAGATCAAGCCGGCCACTACAGAACCGGCCAGCAAAATCAACACAATTGCCACGCCATACAGGAAGGCATGACGCACGACCGCATCGGCATCGTCCTTCGTCTGCCGGCCAAGCTGCTCGATTTGCGGCGCGCTCTGGTTCACCGAGGCGAGCAGCGCGTTGAGATTGTTCGCCGCCGCGCCGATCTGCGCCGCCGCCGTGCCGTAATCGAGCACGTTGAATGGATGACTGTTGGTGACGGACGACGGTCTCGCATTCGTCGGTGAAACATATTGGACGAAGGCCGTGAGCGACTGGATGGCGGTGTTGATGTTCGTCGCCGCCGCGCCGGCCGAGTCCAGCGTCGAGCGCGTGTCGGCCAGCAGTTCGCGCGACTTGTTCCCCTGCTCCGTCAGGCCGTCGAGAATCTGCTGGATGGCGGCCTGGCGCTGGTCGTTGATGACCTGGGGCAGTTGCTGCGCCGTCTTCGCGAAAGTTTCCGAGGAGGTGGCAAGCCGGTTGACGTCGTCCAGCACCTGCCGCGATTCCGGCTGGCCGGCGAGCTGATTCGCGAGCACCTCCACCTGCCAGCTCAACAGCATCGGCATCCGCTGACTGTAATACATGGCGCGCTCGCCCAGCTCGCGCGTTTCCTGGATGGCGGCGGCGGTGGGGTCCAGCCCGGCCAGCGGGTCGAGATAGAGCAGGCTGAAAATGCTGGAGGGCGAGGAAGTTGACGGCGGCGGGGCCTTGCCCAGGGCTGAAATAAATTCACGGAAACGGATCGGCCCGATGTAGCGCTGGTTGGGATTCTTCACGCGCCATTCCGCAATCATGCTCCGCAGTTCCTGCTGCTGTGACGGCTTGAGCACGCCGCCGGCCAGCATCCATGCGTTGGTCTCCAGACGGCACTGCGCGTCCAGCAGCGGTTGGATGGTATCACCATAAGTTTGCACGCCATAATCCTCCACCACCATGCGGGCCATGGTCGTCAGCACCAATATGTCCAATGCGTTCACCGCCGGATTCTCGCCCGTGGCGTCGGTGTAAACCGAGGTGGCCTGGCCCAGCTTCCAGCGCAGCACCGAGAGACGGAGCGGCGCGTTGGTCGCCGCCTTCATGGAAACATCATCACACGCCTGGGCGACCGTCGCGACATAGGTGTCGGCAAACCGCATCACCTGCGCCTGCAACACCGTGAGCGCGACCAGACCGGTCGGCTGGTTGGTGAGTTGCAGCGTGCCTACCTGCGCCTTGGGTGGCGACTTGGAAAAGCGCAGCAATCCGCAGCCCGTCAACATCAGCGCGAGGAACAAAACGCCGAAGCCGGCGACGCAATAACGGAACCGGCCAAAAAATTTATTTTTGTCCCGGGCTGGGCCGGGTGTCGGGTTCGTTTGGTTCACGGCGGAAAAATCCTATCAGCAATGACCGGTGGCGCAACTTCCGATTATCCGTGGGCAATTCCTCCGCTTTTTCCCGCGTTTTGTTTTGGCAAGCGCGCCGTTCACGGGTTAACTATGCGCCATGCAAGTTGTCCTTGATTACCTGAAACAAAACCAGTCCCGCTTCATCGCCGAACTGTGCGAACTGCTCCGCTTTCCCAGCGTCTCCGCGCAGCCGCAGCACAAAAAAGATCTCCGCGCCTGCGCCGAATGGCTCGTGCAGCATTGCCGCGCCATCGGGCTGGAGGCAAAACTTTGCCCGACCACCGGTCATCCCATCGTGCTGGCCAAAACTCCGCGCGGCTCACGAGGACGTTCGCCCCACCAGCGTCCGCATTACATGGTCTATGGCCATTACGATGTGCAGCCGCCGGAGCCGCTGGATTTGTGGCACACGCCGCCGTTCGCGCCGCGCATTGTCGGCAAGACCCTTTACGCGCGCGGCAGCACGGACAACAAAGGCCAGTTCTTCGCGCACTTGAAAGCGGTCGAAGCGTATTTGAAAACCGGCACGCCCCTGCCCTGCGACCTCACTTTCGTGCTCGAAGGCGAAGAGGAAGTCGGCAGCGAGAACCTCGCCAAATTTCTCAAAACTCATCGGGCGGAATTGAAATGCGACGCCGTGGTCGTCTCGGACACCGGCATGCCCAGCCCGAAACATCCCGCACTGACGTATGCGCTGCGCGGCATCATTGCGTTCGAGATCAAGCTGCACGGGCCGGCGCGCGACCTACACTCCGGCGTCTTTGGCGGCGCGGTGGAAAATCCGGCAATGGCCTTGAGCCGGCTGCTGGGCCAACTGCATGACAAATACGGGCGCATCACCATACCGGGATTTTACGACGGCATCGCGCCGCTGTCGGCCTACGAGCGAAAACAGTTTGCCCGCCTGCCGCTGAAGGACGCGCAATTGCAAAAACTGCTCGGCGTGAAAAAACTTTTCGGCGAACGTGGTTTCACGCCGACCGAACAGCGCAGCGCGCGGCCGACATTTGAGATCAACGGACTGACGAGCGGTTATCAGGGCAAGGGCAACAAGACCATCGTGCCGGCGTGGGCGAGCGCGAAAATCACCTGCCGGCTGGTGCCGAACCAGCGGCCGGCGCGCATCCGCGAGCTCGTCTGCGATTATCTCAAAAAAAGCTGCCCGCCGACCGTGCAACTAGAGATCGAAGCCGGCCACGGCGCGGAGGCATATCTGGTTTCGCCGACGAGCAAAGAGGCGCAGGCGGCGCTGCGTGCCTTGGAAAAGGCTTTCGGCTGCAAACCGGTCTTGATGCGCGAAGGCGGCTCAATTCCCATCGTGAACGATTTCAAAAAAATCCTCGGCGCGGACACACTGCTGCTTGGCCTCGGCCTGCCGGACGACAACGCCCATTCGCCCAACGAAAAATACAACCTCGACTGTTTCGCGAAAGGCCAGCGCATGAGCGCGCTGTTATGGCCGGAATTGACCCGTGATTGAAATGCGACGGCGGAAAGCGGTGGTGAAGGCTCCGCAAATTGAATTTGACCTGCCATCGCGTTACCTGAGCGTTGCAAAATCTTTGCCATTTTGGGATTGATTTTTGGCGCAGCCTGTGAATAAATCAATTCCGAGTCGGAAAATCCAATAACCAGCGGGAAATCTCCCTGCTTTTAATCACAGGAGCAAATCATGAAATTCTTCACGCCATCCTGCGCCGGGATGTTTTCCCGCGCCCTAGTTCTTCTCACCGCCGTTGTCGCATTGGCTGCCAACACCGCCCGCGCCGGGCTGACCTTCACCGTGGACTTGTATGTCAACGGCGGCACTTATGTGTTTTACACGCCGATGAACACCAATGGCATCGCGCCCGCCGCGCCGCTGGGCGTGTATTCTATCAGTTCGCCGCAATGGCCAACCAACGGCTCCTGGCGCAAGATCGAGGTCACTTCCAGTGGCGTGAACACCCTTGATGGCCACGAAAATCCCTATACCGACCTCGCCTCCGCTCTCCAGCAAATCACCAACGGAAACTGGACGATCCAGTTCACCAATGCCACGGTGACGAACTACTACACGTTCAAAGTAAGTCTGCCAGGCGGACTCACCACCAACCAACTGCCGGCCACGTTGATCACTTCCCCGGTCAACGGCGCCAATAATCTGACCAACCGGCCGACGTTTGTCTGGCAAGGCCAGCCGACGAACTGGCCTGTCAGCGGATCGCTTTACGTCTATCAATACAACAATGACAACAGTTCTTACTTTTATTATCCTCCCGGCGGTGTGGCCAACTCGCAGACCAACTGGACCATTCCCGTGGCCATTCCCGCCAGCAACCCGGATAGTTACACCTATTTCAACCTCAATTACGTCACCAACTACACCGGCAACTTGTTTGTAGCCACGACGCCGCTGAACACCAACAATGCCCAGCCGATTGCCGGCTGGAGCTATACCTCCACGCTTGAGTCGGGAGCCAGTGCCGGCTTTACCGTCGCGCCCCCGGCATCCGCCGATGTCCCACACACACTGATCGCCCATTATGCATTCGACAACAGTGGCGATCTTGGCCATGACTCATCCACCAATGGGAATGACGTCGAATGCATCGGTTGCACGGGCGATTGCACCATATTCCAGTTTACCAACAATTCGGAAGCCGGGGGCGGGGCGGTGCAATTCTTCGGCGATAGCTGGATGAACTTTTGCGGCGCGCCAACCAGTTGGACAAGCGCACTTTCTGGCAGCTTTACGGTGTCCGCGTGGATCAACACAACCAACGTGGTTGGCAATGACAACGACCCATTGAACGATAGTGATGGACAAGAAGTCGTTTACCTTAACAACAACGGCAATGGCGTGATCCCCCTGGGCATCACGGGCACACAGGCCGCCATTGCCACCGGCGTTCCCCCCGGAGCCTACGGACAAGACACGCTGAATTCTGTCGCTCCGATCCCTTCCGGGAGCTATGTGCATGTGGTCGTCACCCGGGATCAAGGTTCCGGCCTGAAGCAGGTTTATATCAACGGCGTATTGGATTCCTCGGATTACGGCGAGCCGGGAATTTTGGCCGGCGGTACAGATTGGGCCTCCATTGGCGGCCAGGGCGGCGCTCCCTTCACCGGCCTGCTGGACGATGTCCAGATCTATGCAGGCGCATTAAGTGCCAGCGAAATCGCCTTTCTTTATAATAACCCCGGCCAGATCGCGAGCAGTTCGGATTTCAACACGGTGCTAAACACCACCGGACTGACTTGGACCACCAGCGGTGACGCCAATTGGTTTGTGGAAACCACCAACACCTACAACGGCGACCCGGCCGCCGCCCAGAGCGGCAGTGTAACGAACAGCCAGACTTCAACGATCTCCGTCACCGTGACCGGCCCGGGCACGCTCACTTTTTACTGGGCCTCCCAAGATGACTGCAACAACTTCTATTACGAGTTCGACATTGACGGCAGCTACCAGAATGAAATTTCATGCAGCCAGTCCTGGATTGAAGACGGACCATACACAATCCCTGCCGGCCAGCATACGTTGACTTGGACCACCTACGCCAATGGCGACACGGATCCCACTGAAGCCGGGTATTTGGATCAGGTCAGTTTTGTGCAAGACACGGCGCCAACCATTACCTTGAATCCGTTCAACCAAACCAACTATCCCGGCTACAACGTTGCGCTGCTGGCTGCGGCAACAAACAGCTCCGCCATCACCTGGCAATGGTTTGAAGTGGGCAACGCCTCACCCATTTCCAACGCGACCAACGCGCTCTTCATCCCGACGAACTCCGGCACGGCTGGCGTCGTGGGTAGTTACTATGCCGTGGCGAGCTCGCTGGGCGGCTCGACGCCCACGACCTCTGCGGCGGTGAACTTTGTCAGCGCGCCGCTGCCGCCCGACTGGGCTCACGCCTTGAAGTCTCCCTTCTTTCCGGTGGACGGTTCCGTGTTCAACAAGGATTACTATCTCGGTTGCGCGGTGGATTCGGCAGGAGACGTTTACGCCACCGCCCAGTATTACGGAAGCATGAATGTCGTCACCAATGGAAACAATGCGAATGCGCTCACAGCGCCGGGAAGTTATGGTGCCGCGCTGGTCAAACACGCTGCCAATGGCAATGCGCTCTGGGCCGTCGGGCTGACCAACAACCAGACAGGCCGCAGCTATGGCGGGGCAGTGGCTGTGGCTCCGGGAAACGGTGCCTACCAAGCAACCGAAATCATCGGCACCAACTGGCTCGGGACAAACAGATTCGTGGAGACCGCCGGCGGTTCGCTTTTGCTTTCCCGTTTTGATGCCAGCGGAAGCAATGTCTGGTCGAAATTAATCACCGGGACCAATTTCGTCTATACGAGTTACAACATGCTGGTTTCCGATGCTTCGGGCAATGTGACCCTGGCTGGCTTCATGTCCGGAACCGTCAGCTTCGGTGGCACCAATCTCTCGTCCCCGGCCGGAGGCGGATTCCTCGTGCAATACGACGCCAACGGCGCGGTTCGCTGGGCGCAAACCGTTCCGGTTTATACCTACGGTCTGGCTTACGGCAGCGGACTGCTATATGTCAGCCTGCAGTCAGCGGTCATTTCCGGCGTCACCAACGCCAGCATTGGCAGCCTCTCCAACGTCACCGACCGCGCCTGGGCGGTCGCCTGTCTCAACGCCGCGAATGGCCAGCCACTTTGGCTGCACGCCGTGGGCCATCAATACGGCGCAAATTTCTCTGGAGAGCTTAACGATATGCCTCTGATTGCCGTGTCGGGAACGAATGTGTTCCTCACCGCCAACGCTTATGGGTCTTCCGTTGTTTTTGGCGGTTTATCCGTTCCTCTGCCGGGAGGGCGCGGACAATATTTCGCCCGTTACGACACCAACGGCACGCCTCGAGCGGCCTCCGTGTTTGGCAGCCCCACCACCATGATCTGGGCTTCGGCTGCCAATGCCTCCGGTGTCTATGTCAGCGGCGACTTTGACAGTTACTCCCAGTTCGGCAATCTGGTCATCGCGGCTCCGTTGTTTACCACCAACGACCTTGATTATTCGTATAACGGATTTGAATACATTTACTTCACCCAGCCGCTGGTCGCCAAGTTCGACCTCAACGGCAACCCGCTTTGGGCGCGCAACGGAGTATCTTCCGCGTTCGCCAACTTCCGAGGCATCGCCACCACATCCGACGGCGTCTGGGCCAGCGGTTTCCTGAAAGTCAAAGACATCTCCAGCCCGGCGCAGTTCGGCACCAACTACGTTTCCAGCGACCTCTACGTCCCGAGCGTCGGCCTTTCAACGATCATCTTCACCCAGGCGGGTATGATTGCCAAAATCACCGACGGCACCGCAGCAGCCACGCCCGTGACCCTGCTCAACCCATCAAACAACGGTGCGAACTTCCAGTTCCAATTCCTCTCTGAATCCGGCTTCAATCACAACATCCTGTATCGGACCAATCTGGCCGCCGGCTCATGGCTGACCAATTCCACCATTGTTGGTGACGGCACGGTAAAAACCAATTCCCTGCCGTACTCCCTGTTCAGCCCGGCCAAGCAGGGATTCATCCGCGTCTCGACACAGTGAACCAGGCGAAACCCTAAATTAAGCCAAACGAAAATGAACTCAAATTATTTGATCCGGAACATCTGCGGCTTGGCCGTCATGATGGTGTGGCTGCTGCCTGCGGCACCTGCCCGGGCGCAAACATTCACCCTCGATACTCCGCTGCTGACCGCGCGCTGGGGGCACGCAGCGACCTTGCTGACCAACGGGCTGCTGCTCATCGCCGGCGGCAGAATCGCCAATGATTATGTTAACAATGTGTGGGCCAACACCAACGACTGCGAACTTTACAATCCCGCCACGGGCAGTTCCACGCTGACCAGTCCGATGAACGATTCCCACGCCTTCGGCGCGGCGATGTTACTGACCAACGGCCAGGTGCTCATTATCGGTGGCGAAAACAACGGCCAATACACGATTCCCGGCGCAGAGTTGTATAATCCGAGCGCTGGCGCCTGGACGGTCACCGGCTCGTTGCAACAGGAACGCGAGGCGTTCGCGTCGGCCATGTTGCCCGATGGGCGGGTAATGGTGGCCGGGGGGTTTGACAACGCTTCTCTCGAAGACTTGGCCAGCGTGGAAATATATGCGCCGAACACGGGGATTTGGACCAATGCCGCCGCGATGACCTACTCCAACGACACGGCGACGGCCACCCTTTTGCCCAATGGGAAGGTGCTCGTGGCCGGCGGCAGTTACAACGGCAGTGCTGTGACCAACGCGATATTGTATAACCCGGCGAACAATACCTGGACGAATACGGGGCCGCTGAATGTGGCCCGGGCGAGCCACGCAGCCACGGTGCTGCCCAATGGCCAGGTGCTCGTGGTCGGCGGTGGCGACAACAGCGCGGAGATTTACAATCCAACCACCGGCACTTGGGCGCTGGTTGCCCCGATGAACGACGGGCGTTGGAAACCCTCGGCGACACTATTGCCGAATGGGCAGGTGCTGGTTCTGGGGGGATATCCCGGCCAAACGAGCGCTGAACTGTATAACCCAACCAACAATACCTGGACTTACACCAACCCGCTGAATGTCGGACGCATTGACCATACGGCCACTCTGGTGTCCTTTGGGCAGGTGGTGGTGGCCGGCGGCGATGCTAGTTATTACAACGGGCCGCCCATGGCCGACGTGGAAACCTATAATCAGGCCACCCAATTCAATCTTTTTCCCTTCGCGCTCAACGGGACCAACCTGGTCTGGACGACTGGTGGCGACGCGAACTGGTTTGTGGAAACCACCAACACTTATGACAGCGTGATGGCAGCGCAAAGCGGAGCCATTACTGATTACCAGCAGAGCTGGATTCAAACCACGGTCACCGGCCCGGGAACGCTGACGTTCCACTGGGCCAGCCAGGATGATTGCGCGAACTTTTATTATGAATTTGACATTGACGGCAGCTCCCCGGATGACATCCCGTGCAATTCTTCCTGGTATCAAGCCGGTCCATTCAACATTCCAGCCGGCCAGCACACCTTGACTTGGACCACCTATGCCAACGGCGATACCGATCCGACCGAAGCGGGATACCTTGATCAAGTCAGTTTTGTAACCGCGTCAGCTCCCACCTTGACCGTCACCGCCTCGCCGGCCGATGGTCTGGTGCCACTGGCTGTTCAGTTCACCAGTCCCGGCGTGGACAGTTTTGGCAATACCGTAACCAACTGGAACTGGGATTTCGGCGATGGCGGCACCAGCACGGCGCAAAGTCCCTTGCATAGTTACACCAACTTCGGTTCGTTTTTCCCCAGCCTCACAGCCTACAGCACCTTTGGAAATTCTCCCCTGTCCGTCACCGGCCCCGGCACCATCACCGTGACCAATCTCCTCCTTGATGTCACCTTCACCCCCCAGTCCGGTGCGGCGCCGCTGGCCGTTCAATTCGCCAGCCCCGGCGTGGACAGCGGTGGCAGCACCGTGACCAACTGGAATTGGAGTTTTGGTGATGGCGGAACCAGCACGGCCCAAAATCCCTTGCACATTTACACCGGCTTGGGAAATTTTTCGCCCAGTCTGGTAGCCCGGAGCACTCATGATTCAACTCCTCTGGATGTCGCAGGCCTCGGAGTTGTTACCGTTACCAACCCGCCTAATCCCAACTTCCACACCCTTTATACTTTCAGCCCGGCCTTTGGTTCCGGGCCGAATGGTGGTTTGGTATTGTCGGGCAACACCCTGTATGGCACCACAAAGCACGGCGGCATCAGTGGCTATGGCACCGTGTTTGCCATCAATACCGATGCCAGCGGTTTTACGAATCTGTTCAATAATTTTAATGCGACGTTCACAAACGGAGACATTCCGGCGGGGGGGGTAATCCTTTCTGGCAGCACCTTGTATGGTTCGACGTATGGCGGTGGCCTGCTAGGCGGCGGCACGGTGTTCGCCCTCGGCACTAATGGCCTGGGTTTTACCAATCTAGCGAGTTTCGATCTCAACGTGAATCCGAACAGCCCGGAAGAACCTCAGGCCTCGGTGGTCTTGTTAGGGAACACGCTTTACGGGACGACGTGGTTTGGCGGCTCTTACGATCATGGCACGATTTACTATGTCGCCACCAATGGATCTACCAGTGGGATTCTGCACGCTTTCTACACACCCTCCTACACCCCTTATATCAACAACTACGACGGTGTTTACCCGTCCGCCCGGTTGACTTACTCGGGCGGCACCCTCTACGGCACGGCGGAGAACGGCGGAATTTATGGCGGTGGCACGGTATTTTCAGTCATCACCAACCAGCCCGGAAGCTTCGGCGTCCTGCATTATTTCTCGACCCCGGTTAATGGAACCAACAGCGACGGGGCTTATTCGTGGTCGGGGTTGGTTTTGTCCGGCACCAACCTTTATGGCACAACCTCTGGCGGCGGCAAGTATGGCAACGGCACCATCTTTGCCGTCAGCACCAATGGGTTGTTTTTCACCAACCTGTATAGTTTCACCGGCGGCAACGATGGTTCCGGTCCGCAAGGCGGATTGACCCTGTCCGGTGGCACCCTTTATGGCGCCACTCCGACGGGAGGTGCTTATACCAACGGCACAATTTTCGCCATTGGCACGGACGGTTCAAATTTCAGGACTTTGTATAGTTTCACCGGCGGTGGCGACGGTGGAAATTCAGGGGCAGATTTGCTTTTGTCCGGCAATACTCTTTATGGCACCGCTGCTGGCGGCGGCGAAGGCAATGGCACCATCTTTAGCTTCACTCTGGGACGACCACAACTGGCCATAGCCCGCTCAGGCACGAATGTAATCCTAACCTGGTCAGCCAGCATTGCCGGCTATAATCTTCAATCCAGCCCTCAAATCAACACGGCGGCGGTCTGGAGCGCGGTCTCGCCGTTGCCGGTCGTGGTCAACAGCCTGAACACCGTGACCAATGCCATCGGCACTTCGCCAAAGTTTTATCGGTTGAGCCAGTAGCAAAATTGAAAATGGCTTCATCCCCGTCAGCACGCCGCATACAATTGCGGCGGGGATTACTCCGCTGATGAAGTTTCCAGGGCGACAGCCGGTCCCGCCGCCGTCGGCTTGGGACGATGCAGCACCATCACATTGCCAACGCGCATGACTAGGTGGCTGGCGGTTTTCTCCGCCAGTTGCGGGGCAAGCTCCTTCTTCTCCGCCTTGAATTCCGTGAACTTGATCTTCACCAGTTCATGCTGCGCCAGCGCCAAGTCCACCGACCGGATGAAGCCTTCGCTCAAACCGGCCTTGCCGACCTTGAGCATGGGTTCCAACTGTTGCGCGGCGGCCTTGAATTTTCGGATCTGCGGATTGGTCAGTGGTTCGAGCATTGCGACCAAGTCTAATTTAATCTGATTAAAACACCAGATTCAATCTGGACAGCTTTGTGAACCGCCGGTCGAGCGGCGGGGTTCCGAATCATATGAGCACATTTCTTTGAGCCGACAAGCGGATCAAAGGCCGCATCTCAACCCGGTTTTGACAAGTTGATTCGCGCTTCAAATTGACAACTTCCCCGCCCTGCGACACCCTGCGCGCATGTCGAAACCAGCCTTGGGACGCGGTCTGGGCGCATTGCTGGGCGGCAACCCGCCGCTCCCGTCACCGCCACCCGCGCCGTCCCTCCAACCGGCCGCCGCCGCCTTCGCGCCGCCCGCGCCGGACAACCGCGAGCGCGTGCTGCGCGTGCCGGTGAACCGCGTCCGCCCGTCCCCACTGCAGCCGCGCAAGGAATTTTCCGACGAGGCGCTGCGCGAACTCGCCGATTCCATCCGCGAACAGGGCGTCGTCCAGCCGCTCATTGTCCGCGAGCGCAACGGTTTTTTCGAACTGATCGCCGGCGAACGCCGCTGGCGCGCGGCGCAGCTCATCCAATTGCCGGAAATCCCGGTCATCGTCCGCGAGGCCGACGACCGCGCGGTGCTGGAACTCGCGCTCATCGAAAATTTGCAGCGCGAGAACCTGAACGCCATCGAGGAGGCGCACGGTTACGCGCAGCTCGCGGAACATTTCCAGCTCACGCAGGAAGAGATCGCGCTCAAGGTCGGCAAAAGCCGCGCGGTGGTGGCCAACGCCACGCGCCTGCTGAAACTGCCGCCGGTGGTGCAGAAATTTGTGCGTGAAGGCCGGATTTCCGTCGGCCACGCGAAGGTGATTCTTGGCTTGGCCGATGAAAATATTCAAACCCAGGCCGCCGAGCGCGTCATCAAGGAAGGCTTGAATGTCCGCCAGACGGAAGGCTTGATCGCCAAGTTGCAAGCGCGCGGTTCGCGCGTGGCCGTCGCCAAGCCGGAAACCGTCGCCGCACCGGGCAGCGACCCGCACATCGCGGCGGTGGAGAGCAAGCTGCGCGAAGTGTTCGCGACCAAGGTGCAGTTGAAATATACTCAAGGCAAAGGCTCGCTGGAGATTTCCTTTTTCAGCGACGCGGAACTGGAACGGATTTTGCAAATCCTCGGAGTGAGACAGGATTGATTCACCACCAAGGCACAAAGACACAAAGTTTTTCTTGGAGTCCTTCGTGCCTTTGTGGTTATTTTAATTTTAATTCATGATTTTACCGATTGTAAAATACGGCCATCCGGTGCTGCGGCAAAAAGGCGCGGCAATTGAAAAAATTACGCCGGAAATCAAACAGCTCATCGCGGACATGTTCGAGACGATGAATGCCAATCACGGCGTCGGGCTGGCGGCGCAGCAGGTCGGGCGCGCCTTGCAGCTCACGGTGATTGACGTGCGCGAGGTCGCCAAGGACCGGCCGTCCACGCTCGAACTCAAGGGCCAGCCCGCCGACGTGGCCGAAATCATGCCGCTGGTGCTCATCAATCCCGAAGTCACGCCCGTGAGCGAACCGGCGACGGGCGGCGAAGGCTGCCTGAGCTTTCCGGAAGTTTTCGCGGAAATCACGCGGCCCGAATCCGTGGACGTGAAAGCGCTCAATGAAAAAGGTAAAGTGATTGAATTTCGCGCCGGCGGTTTGCTGGCGCGCGCGGTGCAGCACGAGGTGGATCACTTGAACGGCATCCTCTTCATTGACCGGATGGAACGGAAACAGAAGGAAGAGTTCCGCGACGAACTGGACGCGCTGCAAGCGGCGACGAAGGCGGAGTTGAAAAAGAAATAAATTCAGCCGCGATAATTTTCCATCAGCCGCAGCATTTCTTTGACGGCGGTTTCCATCCCAACAATCACCGCGCGGCTCACGATGCTGTGGCCGATGTTCAATTCCACCAGATGCGGCACGCGAGACAGCGTTGGCAGGTTCTCATAATTCAATCCGTGCCCGGCGTTCACCTTCAGGCCGAGCGCGTGCGCCTGCTGCGCGCCGGAAATCAAGCGCTGCAATTCAACTTCTGGCTTCTGACTTCTGGCTTCTGACTTCGAAAATTCTTCCGCGAACTGGCCGGTGTGCAGTTCCACAAACTGGCTGCCGGTGCGGGCAGCGGCGGCAATCTGTTTTTCATCCGGCGCGATGAACAGGCTCACCTCGATGCCCGCGTCGTTCATTTTCATGCACGTCTCGGTCAGCGATTTTTCGGCGCCGACCACGTCGAGTCCGCCTTCGGTCGTCACTTCGAGCCGGCGTTCCGGCACGATGCAGACGATTTCCGGCCGCAATTTCAGCGCAATGGCGACGATTTCCGGTGCGTTGGCCATTTCCAGATTCAGGCGCGTCTGGACCTTCTCGCGCAATTCCCAGACATCGCGGTCCTGGATGTGCCGCCGGTCTTCGCGCAGGTGCGCAGTGATACCATGCGCGCCCGCCGCCACGCAAATGCGCGCGGCCTCGACCGGACACGGTTCGCCAAAACCGCGTCCGCGATAGCGCGCCTCGCGCACGGTTGCGACGTGGTCAATGTTGACACCAAGCTTGAGCATAAAATGAAAATAAATTTTCCGTCGAGGGCTTTTCTGTGCCAAATGCGGCGCGGTTTGGCAAATCCATTCACATTCTGATTGCGCCGGTGCTGTCATTTGGGGTTTCATCCGTCATGCCAAAACCGCATGCGTTCCTGAAATTCTGGCTGCCGGTGCTTCTGTGGATGGCGGTGATTTTCACCGCGTCCAGCGATTCGCATTCCTACGAACATTCATCGCGTTTCTTTGAACCGCTGCTGCACTGGCTCTTTCCGAATATGGCGCAGGCGAAGGTGGATGTCCTACACCATATCTTCCGCAAATGTGGACACCTGACGGAATACGCCATCCTCGCGCTGCTGCTCTGGCGTGCACTGCATGTTTCCAAAAAAAAACTGCCGGCGTGGTCGTGGCCGAAAGTCGGCGGCACGCTGCTGCTGGTTTTTCTTTACGCCGCTAGCGATGAATTCCACCAGAGTTTCGTGCCGACGCGCACGCCGCTCGTCTCCGATGTTTTCATTGACACAACTGGCGGAGCCATCGGACTGCTCGTACTTTGGTTCTTTCATCTGTTTCGGAAGCGACCACAGGCAAAGGAACCATGAAACGCCCGCTCGTCGCCGTCGCCGCCTGCTACGTCGCCGGCCTGTTTTTCGGGGAAATTTCCCAGCCGCCGCCGACCTCAATTTTCGCCGTCTCCTTCTTCGTTTTCGTCCTCGCCCTCGCCCTGAAAAAATTCCGCCGATTTTCGATCTGGCCGCTGCTCATGCTCGCCGGCTAGACCAATTTGGTTCTTCACACCGCCGTCATTTCGCCAAACGACTTGCGCATGATGATCGGTGAAGCCGACATGGCTTCCATGGACGACGGAACTATTCAATCACAGCGCTTGGTTTTTCATGTCGGCGATGACCGCCGCCAGCGAATGGTTCACCAAAATCCCCGGCGCATATTTCTATGTGCCCGCGCCATCGTGGTGGACAATTGCCTTTTATTATGCCGTGTTGGTCGGCGCATTGAGCGGCTGGCTGTTCGCGCCGCGCCGGCGGATCGGGAGCGCGATGATTTTGATTTTGATCGGCGGCATTTATTCTTGGAACTGGGGAAAATCGCGCGGCGAAACCGAAATCACCGTCCTGCCGCTCAATGGCGACCACGCCATTTTCGCGGATGCTGCCGGATGGCAAAACGACTGGCTGGTAAACTGCGGCGACGTGAACGCCGTTGAGTTCACACTCAAGCCGTTTCTCCACGCACAGGGCGTGAACAAAATTCCGCGCCTCATTTTGACCGAAGGCGACGCGCGGAACACCGGCGGCGCGCTGGCGCTCGGCGAACTTTTTGGCGTCGGCGAACTCCTCACCAGCCCGGTTCATTTTCGTTCCGCCGCCTATCGCGATGCCGTCGCCGAATTCGAGAAACCGCCGGCACGGCACGAAATCATTCAACGCGGCGATATCGCCGGCAACTGGCGCGCTTTGTATCCTGGCACGACAAATCTATTTTTACGAGCAGATGACAATGCGTTGGTGCTGCTCGGCACTTTTCACGACGCAAGAATTTTGCTGCTTTCGGATTTGGGCCGCGACGGCCAGAGCTCCTTGCTCGGAGGAACGAATGATTTTCGCGCGGACATCGTTATTGCCGGCCTGCCGACCGAAGGCGAGCCGCTCTGTGCAACTCTGCTGGATGCGATTTAACCGAAAATTATTGTCATCGGCGACCCGGAATTTCCGGCAAGTCACCGCGCCAGCCGCAACTTGAAAGAAAGGCTGGAGCAAACAAAGCTTCCCGTGATCTATACCCGCGAATCCGGAGCGGTGAAAATTGTCGCGGACAAATCCGGCTGGAAATTGCAGACCATGGATGGACAAATTTTTAAGTCATCTGGTTCAAGCGCTTCGTCAAAGTGACCGAAACGTGCCGCGCCTCCGGGTTGACAAACTTCTTCACCTCCACCGTGACGGCCGCTGGCTTGAACTCCGACAGGATCATGTCAGCGATGTCGACGGCGAGTTTTTCGATCAGCTTCCAGCTTTTGCCGTCGCCGAACTTCAAGAGCCGCTGCGAAACGGCAAAGTAATCAATAGTGTCGGCGATGCTGTCACTTTTGGCGGCGGCGGAAAAATCGGATTCCATTTCAACGGTCAGCAGCAACCGCTGCGGCTGGGCGCGTTCCGCGTCCGGCACGCCAACGCGGTAAAACACTTCGAGGTCAACGATGGAGATTCGGGACATTTATGATTTACGATTTACGATTTTGGATTTCAAGACGGCATCAATCAAAATCTTTGTCGGCTTGTTCAGCTTCCATTTTTTGGCTTCTGCCAGCGGCTGCCAGCGGTATTCCTGACCTTCGGCGTTCAATATGACACGCGGATTTTTCCCAACGCAGCGGCAGGTGTAATTCAACAGCACAAAATGCGCGTCGTGATAAAACTCCTTTGAGTGGATGCAATCCTGCACCAGCACAAATTCAATGTCCGTCACCTTGAGATTCGTCTCTTCCTTGATTTCGCGGCGCAGCGCGGCTTCCGACGTTTCGCCCCACTTGATTTTGCCGCCGGGAATACCCCATTTGTTCGACCATTTGTGCGTGCGGATCATCAAGGCTTCGCCGGCGCCGTTGAAAATCAGCGCGCCAACGGTTGAGATTGGAATATGTGGCTGCACCGGCTTGCCCAAATTCAAATCATTTTGCTCCAGCACGCGACGCAGTTCACCAAGATGCTCGACAATCAAATCCGGCTTGGCGGCGCGCAATTGTTCCAACGTGTTATAGCCGGTCAAAACCGCGCAGGAACGAATGCCGCCGTGCTTGGCCGTCTCGATATCGTGTTCCATGTCGCCAACGAACAGCGTTTCATCCGGCTTGAGATTGTTCCCGGCAAGTATGTCGTGGATTTTTTTGCGCTTGTCCCAGACATCCGTGTAAATCTTTTCCAAAAACGCGTCGAAACCGGTGACGCGGCATTGCGCCACGAAATGATCCGCGTGGATGGTGCTCAACAGAAACAGGCGCAGATTTTTTGCGCGGCAGAATTCCAGAAATTCGCGCGCATGCGGAAGTTCCACCACCGAGTCTTGCACCCGCTTGAAGCTGGTGTGAAACCAGGTTTCAAGCTGCGGCATCGGCACCTCCGGCGTGTGCCGGTCATAAAACTTGGTGAAGGGCAGGCTGAACTCCGCGCGAAAGGTTTCCAGCGACATCTCCGGCTTGCCCGCCTGCGCAAGGACGAAATTGGACGCCTTCAACACGGCGGGCAAATCGTCCACCAAAGTCCCGGACCAGTCAAAGATGATGTTGCGGATCACAAGTGGGAAATTAACCACAAAGCCACCAAGGCACCAAGACAAAGAAATTCGGTTTTCAAAACTTGAAACTTGAAACCTGACACTTGAAACTTCTTTCGTGCTCATCGCCTTCAACAAACCGTTTGGCGTACTGTCGCAATTCACCGGCGACGGCTCACCCAACCGTGCGCTGGCGGAATTCAATTTTCCAAAAAATGTTTATCCCATCGGCCGGCTCGACGCGGATTCCGAAGGGTTGCTGCTTTTTAGCGACGAACCCGCCTGGAACAAGCGCCTGCTGCATCCGCGCCACGCGCATGAACGCGAGTATTGGGCGCAGGTGGAGCGAATCCCGACGCCGGAAAGCCTGAAGCAGCTTGGCCTAGGCATTTCGATTCAAGGCCGGAAAACGCTGCCCTGCCGCGCCTGGCTGCTGGAACCGCAGCCTGAGATTCCGCCGCGCGTGCCACCGATCCGTTTTCGAAAAAGCGTGCCGGATTGCTGGATCGGCTTGGAATTGATCGAAGGCAAGAACCGTCAGGTGCGGCGCATGACGGCGGCCATCGGACATCCCACGTTGCGCCTGCTGCGCGTGCGGATTGGCGGCTTTAAACTGGGAGACTTGGCAGCGGGCGCATGGAAAATCCTTTCGGCGGAAGAACGCAGGCTGGTCGCCGGCGAATAAATTTTTTAGTCGCGCTTGCATTGCGCGGCTCGGAATTTACACTCCGCGCGCCCATGGCAAACTTGAGTTCACTCAACCCGCAGCAACGCCAGGCCGCTGAAACCATCAACGGCCCGGTGCTCATCCTTGCCGGCGCGGGCACGGGCAAAACGCGCGTCATCACCTACCGCATCGCTCACCTGATTGACAAGGGCGTCGCGCCGGAAAACATCCTCGCCGTCACGTTCACGAACAAGGCCGCGCGCGAAATGCAGGAGCGCATCAACAAGCTGCTGCCCAAGCGAAGTCAGAAGTTTGAAGGCAGACGGCAGAAAGATGACAAAGAGCCGCGCCCGACCATCTGCACGTTCCATTCGCTGTGCGTCCGCATTTTGCGCTCGCACATCGAGCGGCTCGGCTACAAGCGCAACTTCGTCATCTACGACGAATCGGAACAGCTTGGCGCGGTGAAGAAAATTTTGAGCGGCATTTCCGCCAAGGGCGAGAAGACCGATCCGGGCGCGATCCTTGCGCTGTTGAGCAAGTTCAAGAACGGCGGCGAAACTTCGGCGGCGTTCGCGGATCCAAGCGTCCGCGCGCTGGCCCAGCACATCCGCACGCGCTACGAATCCGCCCTGCGCGCCTGCAACGCGGTGGATTTTGATGATTTGATTTTGCTGACGTTGCGGCTCTTCAATGAGTTTCCCGACGTGCTGGAAGCCTGCCGCGCAAAATATCGCTACGTCATGGCGGACGAGTATCAGGACACGAACGGCTCGCAGTTCCAGCTCATCCACGCGCTGACGCTCAAGCATCGCAACCTC
>Ga0182030_10004313_pt1 | contig 30361 bp, 28 predicted proteins | sample 812S3MmetaG_FD_121299 | JGI IMG/M metagenome (GOLD analysis project Ga0182030, IMG submission 121299) | Permafrost microbial communities from Stordalen Mire, Sweden - 812S3M metaG (Illumina Assembly) | ecosystem: Environmental > Terrestrial > Soil > Wetlands > Permafrost | place: Sweden...
TCGCCGCGCTTGAGGTCGATTCCGCGCGGGAGGGCGCAGAGCTCGGCAAGCCGGAGGCCGGTGGAAAAGAACATTTCGAGGATCGCCTTGTCGCGCAGGTCGCGGAGCGAATCGCCTTTCGGTGCGGCAAGCAGCCGCTCAAGGTCGCCGTACTCGAGCGTATCGATCTGGCGACCGGGTATTTTCGGCAACTCTATTTTTTCCGCCGATAATGTTTTGATGTCGCGCTTGGCGAGATACTTCAGGAAATTGCGCAGGGCGATCACGTAATATCCTTGCGTGATGCGTTTGATATCGCGGCGCGCGAGCATCAAACGGAACTCGCGCACGACGGTATCCGTGATCCCGGAAGGGGACGATATCTGCGCGAACGTAAGGAATTCCCCGAGGTAGTGTTTGTAGTTCTCGCTCGTCTTTGGCGAACGATTTTTTTCGATCTCAAGATAATTCAAATAATCCTGGAGCAGGCGCTCGATCTCGCTCTTTGGTTTTTCTTTCCGCGCTTCGGGCATATTTTCATTATACCCCCTATCTGTCGCAAAACGGATGTCACCATAGAGTTGACCGGGAGGCGCAGCACCTATAAACTTGTTTACAGACTGATTGATGCCTTTGGGAGGTCGTCATGAGGAGGGCGCTGAGTATCATAGGAAGGGGTTTAATAAAGTTCTGTGAGGGTGTGGATTCTGTTTTCGCATCCATGACGTGCCGCATGAGGAGGAATCTTGGGGCACGGGTGATTATGACCGGCAATTTCGGAAACGACGATTTCGGTGATGTTACCGACGGCATGTCTGGCGAATTCGATGAGTAAGCTGGGCAACTCACACTCCAATCAATGGCTACTCCCTCAGGAGCAGCCATTTTCTTTTAGCCCTTGCTAATTTTCTTATATTGATGTATCATAACCAATAATGCTTACTAAACGAGTCAAATCCCGAATCGTGGGGGAGAATAAAAAACACGACAAAGACACCGGTTCTGCGCAGGTGCAGATCGCGATGACCTCCCGCCAGATCGACGAATTGGCGGCCCATCTCAAGAAAAACCCCAAGGATAATCACTCCCGCCGCGGTTTATTGAAGATGGTATCCAAGCGCAGGAAATTGCTGGCGTACATGAAGAAGCACGAGCCTTCTCTGTACGAAAAATTGATCAAGAAGCTCGATCTTAAAAAATAATGAAGCCGGGAACAAACTATTCCAACCAGCGGGTTGGGATTTTTGTTGATGTGTCTAATCTGTACCACTCAGCAAAGAATCTCTATCAAGGCCGCGTGAACTACGCGGAGCTCATCAAACATCTCGTCGCCGGGCGTCAGCTTATCCGCGCGATGGCATACGTGGTGCGCAGTGAGGGCGTGGAGCCTCAACAGCCGCGCGGACATCAGCGCATGGCCGAGGCGGATCAGGCGGCGGCGGTGTCGCTCGCGCCGGGGTCGCCCACGGTGAACGGCGAGGGCGGGAGCGCTTCTTCCGAATCCAGCTTCTTCGAAGCGCTGGAGAAGGCGGGCCTTGAGCTTCGCATGAAGGACCTGCAGATCTATGCCGGCGGCATGAAGAAGGGCGATTGGGACGTCGGGCTGACGGTAGACGTCATCCGTATGATGCCGTTTCTTGATGTGATCATTTTGGTGACGGGCGACGGGGATTATATTCCTCTTATCAATTACGTAAAATGGGGAGGCGGGCGAGTGGTCGAGGTCGCCGCGTTTCGAAGGAGTGCGTCGTCAAAAATAGTGGAAGCAGCGGACGAGTTTATAAACATTGAGACCGTTCCGCGCGCGATCATGAAGCCGAGTTTCGTGCGAAGAGGGAAGAGGCCGCCGCAGTCGGACAATCATTAAAAATCAATTAAACTAACCGAAGCGCGATAAAGGGGATATCATTCCGAGCTTTGTGAGAGATTCGCGGGCAAGCGCCCGCAACGGCAATCTTTCCTAAAGCTCAGGATGATAGAACTCTCCGGGTTCGCGGTTCTATCAAAAAATATGTTGCAAAAAAAGCAGTTTTCCGTTGAGATCGCAGGAAAGACGTTGACGATAGAGGTTTCCGCATTGGCCGAGCAGGCGAACGCCGCAGTGATCGCAAAGTATGGCGAGACCGTCGTGCTTGCGACGGCCGTCATGGCGCGCAAGGATAGCGATATCGATTACCTGCCGCTCAAGGTGGATTATGAAGAGAAGTTCTACGCCGCGGGAAAGATCCTCGGCTCGCGCTACGTGCGCCGCGAAGGCCGCTCGTCTGAAGAAGCAATCTTAGCGGGCCGCTTGGTGGACCGCACCATTCGTCCGCTTTTCAATGACAAGATGCGCCGCGAGATCCAAGTGGTCGTCACCGTGTTGCAGATCGACGAGCAGAACGATCCGGAATTCGTGGGATTGCTCGGCGTCTCGACCGCATTGCTCATCTCGGATATCCCGTGGAATGGCCCGGTAGCCGGCGTGCGCGTCGCGCAGAAGACGGATGACAAGCAATTCATCGTGAACCCGGACAATAGCGCCGTTGCCGAACCGAACCTGCCGATCTTCGATGCGTTCGTCTCCGGTTCCAAAGACCGCATCAATATGATCGAGCTCGGTGGATTGGATGCTCAGGAGAACGACGTCGTCGCGGGCTTCAAGCTCGCGCAGACCGAGATCAACAAGCTGATCGCGTTCCAGGAGAGCATCCAGAAGGAGATCGGCAAGCCGAAGGCGGAAGTCGCCCTCGCCGAGCCGGACGAGGATATCAAGACGGAGATCCGCGCGTTCCTCGCCGACAAGCTGGAAGCGGCCATCTATAAGCCGACGAAAGTGGAGCACACAACCGCTGTCGGCGCTTTGAATCACGAGCTCAATCTACACGTCAAGGAAAAATTCGGCGCTACCAAAGAGAAGATAAACTGGAAGGCGGTGGAGTTCCTGTTCGACGAGATGGTGAACGACCTCGTCCACAAGAATATCTTGGAAAAAGACCTGCGCCCCGACGGACGCAAACTCGACGAAGTTCGCGCGCTCGATGCCGAAGTGGGATTGTTCTCACGCACGCACGGATCGGCACTCTTCGTCCGGGGCAACACGCAGGCGCTCGCCATCACGACGCTCGCGGCGCCCGGAGCCGAGCAGATGATCGAGACGATGGAAACCACCGGCAAGCGCCGGTTCATGTTGCACTACAACTTCCCGCCGTTCTCGGTCGGCGAGGTGGGCTCGTTCCGCGGCCCCGGGCGCCGCGAGATCGGCCACGGTAATCTTGCGCGCAAATCGCTTGAGCGTTTGATCCCGTCGAAGGAGGAATTCCCGTACACGATCCGCGTTGTTTCGGAGATCATGTCATCCAACGGTTCGTCCTCGCAGGCCACGGTCTGCGCATCCGCGCTTTCACTCATGGATGCAGGCGTGCCGCTCAAGAAGCCGGCCGCGGGCATTGCGATGGGGCTTATGATGGGGACGACCCCGGACGGGCATGCGGACGTCAATAACTACAAGGTATTGACCGACATCCAGGGTCCGGAGGATCACCATGGCGACATGGACCTCAAAGTTGCGGGAACGAACGACGGCGTGACCGGCATGCAGATGGACGTCAAAGTGGACGGCCTTACGATCGAGCTTTTGGAAAAGGCGTTCGCCCAGGCACGGGAGGCGCGGCTTCATATCTTGAAGACCATCATCGCAACGCTTCCGAAGCACCGCGACGCGATCTCGCAGTTCGTGCCGAAGATCCGTCAGTTCAAGATCGACCCGAGCAAGATCGGTACGGTCATCGGCCCCGGCGGCAAGATGATCAACGGTCTTATCGCCAAATACGAATTGGCCGGTATCGATATCGAAGAGGATGGCGGCGTATACGTCTCGGGCGTTGACCTCGCAAAGGTGGAGGCCGCCGTCGCGGAGATTATGGGCATGACGAAAGAGTGGAAGGTCGGAGAGATCGTGGAAGGCCCGATCGTGAAGATCCTGGAATTTGGCGCGATCGTCGACCTCGGCGGCGGTGCCGACGGCATGATCCACGTTTCCGAGCTGAAGCAAGGATTCGTCAAGCAAGTGGAAGACGTTGTCCATCTTGGCGACCATGTCAAAGCCAAGATCATCAAGGCGGAGAACGGCAAGATCGGACTCTCGCTGAAGCAGATGGAAGTATAAATAAAAACACCCCATTACCTTCGGGTACGGCGTCGCGGCCTGGTGGCCGCGCGCCTCGGCGCTCGCCGCCTTCGCGGCTCCGCGGCGCCCCTCTCGTGATGGGGTGTTTTTATTTCTCTTATTATAGGAAGAGAGGAGATATGTGTTAAAATAATCTTATATGGATAATTTTTTGGGTAAGGTCTTAACGAACACTCCGCCTCCTCCGCCGATGGAAGTGAAGATCCGCACCATGAAGTCGGACATCGCATCAATGAAGCAAAGCGGCGGAGGGACTCCGACGTTCCAAGACGTGCCGGTCAAAGGATTGTCCCTCGAGAAGGAATACAAGACCCCGGATTTTTCTCCGACGCCCATGCCCGCCGCTGCGACGGTGCAACCCGCCGCCCAGCCGGTGCAAGCGCCCGCCAAACCTGCGCCCGTATCGCCGACTCCGGCGGTCGCTCTGGCTCAAGGTGCGCCCTCGACTCAGGTTCAGGTCCAAGCGCAACCCGCTTCGTCCCGGTCTTCCACTCCTTCGGAGCGGGAAGTAAAACCGGAGACCCCGGTTGTCCAGAGTCTTTCTCCCCTCGGGAAAGAACCTCAAAAGGCAGCCTCTGTGACTAATAAAAAAGGAAGCAATATCGGGCCGATATTGATCGTTATCGTTGTCGCGGTCTTCGCGGTTGCGGTGGTAGGGTATTTCGCCTATACGATTTTCAAATAAACAAAATAAAAAGCATCACTCGCGCCTCCCCGGGGATGACCGTTCGGCGCGAGTGATGCTTTTTATTTACCGGGTGATAAAGGAGAACTATTCCTCTTCCCTCGCTCCAGCCTTTTCGATCACTCCATCGCCGTTCTTGAATGCTTCCGTGGTCTTCTTTTTTATTTCCTCGAGAAGTTTTTTATCCTCCTTCAATTTAATTTTGGAATTCTCGAATCCCACACCCAGGCGTTCGCCGTTATAGCTGAAGCTTGCGCCGGACTTCTTGACGATCCCATGATTGACTGCCGCGTTCAGGACGTCGCCTTCATATGAGATACCCTCGCCGAACAAGATATCGAATTCTGCCGATTTGAACGGCGCGGCAACTTTATTCTTCGCCACTTTTGCCTTTACGCGGTTACCCACCACATTCTCGCCTTTCTTTACCTGCGCGATGCGGCGGATATCGATGCGGACCGATGCGGCAAAGGGGAGTGCCCGCCCGCCCGGCGTCGTTTCCGGGTTGCCGAACATGACGCCGATCTTCATGCGGAGCTGGTTGATGAAGATGATGAGCGTCTGGCTGTTGTTCGCGATCGCGGTGAGCTTGCGGAGCGCCTGACCCATCATGCGCGCCTGGCGTCCGACGTGTTGTTCTCCCATCTCGCCATCAAGCTCGGCTTGAGGCGTGAGCGCGGCGACGGAATCCACGACGACGACAGAGATCATTCCCGAGCGCACCAAACTTTCCAAAATATTCAATGCTTCCTCGCCGCTGTCCGGCTGAGAGATGAGGAGCTCGTTCACGTTCACGCCGAGCTTCGATGCGTATTCCGGATCCATCGCGTGCTCCGCGTCTATGAATGCCGCTTTGCCGCCTTGCTTTTGCGCCTGAGCAACGACGTTCAGCGCGAGCGTGGTCTTGCCCGAAGATTCGGGGCCGAAGATCTCGGTTATCCTTCCGCGCGGCAAACCGCCGACGCCGAGTGCGAGGTCGAGCGAGAACGATCCGGTCGGAACGACCGCGACATCAACCTTGCTGACGTCGCCGAGCTTCATGATGGCGCCTTCGCCGAACTTGTCCTGGAGCGTCGAAAGAAGTTCGTCGAATTCTTTATTCGTGGTCTGTTTTTCCGCCTTTGTTTTATGGCTGTCCGCCTTGTTGTGCATGGCGGGCTCCTGCATTTTTTTATTGGTTTTCATATGCCTCATTATATCAGAGCCATCATGAAAGATATATTAAAGAAAATGGCTCAGAATTGCCTATAGAACGGGGGTTGCGGAGGGGGTGCCGGTTGCCGGCGTTGTTGTTGGCTTGGTCAGTGGCATGGGCGTTCCCGTGGTCGAACTGGGCGTAGAGCTCGCGGCCGTGCCACCTGCCGGCTGGTAGAATATTTGCTCCGTTACGGTCGTCTCGCCGCCCAGGAATTTCTTTGCCGATATCTGGAACGGATTGGGTCCGATGCCGAGTAATACCCCTTTCTGCCATGAGCCGTCGGCGGCGACGATGATCTGTTCGGTCTCGCCGTCGCCGCCCACAAGGTAGAGCGAGTTTGCGCCACTCACGGTGCCCGAGAGCGTGATGGTGCTCGACGCGGTCACATATGGGTTCGCGTCGGGGAAGATGACGGTGAGCGTCGGGTGTCCAAAGATGCGCGGCGCCTGGAACGCGAGGTAGATGAGCACAATGACGCCCGCCCCGATCGCCCAAAGATATTTTGGCGGCGCCTGTTTTATAAAACGATTTCGCGGAAGCGTGTCGAGCTCGCCGGAATTTTTAATGACGCCTTCTTTTTTTAATTTGGCCCACCATTCCTCTCCGTCGAAATCAAGCACGCCGCCAAGATGAATAAGATATCCATGGAAGTACGGCGCCGAAGGCATGTTGTCGAAATCCCCCCGGAGCAGAGATTCGATATGCGAGGGGCTGATGTTCGTGATCTCGGCGAGCTTCTTGAGCGTGACGCCACGCTCTTTTATCTTTTCCGCGAAAAACTGTTCAAAGGGGATATCGTTGGGAGGCATAATCTGATGATAAAGCGCAATGGGAAAATAGTCCATTTCCCGCCCCGCCTCATGCAAGGGCATGCTCCATTTGAAAGGACGGCGTTCCGGTCTGCTGACCGGCCGCCTTGGCTCTCGCGGCCTTCGCCGCTCCGAGACACCTTTCAAATGGAGCATGCCCTTGCATGAGGCGGGGCGACGTAAGAACTATTTTATTAATGCGTTAGTGCGTAAAGAACAAAAAAGACCTAGGAATAGGTCTTTTTTGTTTAGTCCAACACGGAACTGGGACTCGGATCACCACCTGCATATTTAGTATAGAGGAGATAAAGCACTCGTCAAACATTTTTTAATCTTTATTTAATATTCCCCTCGCTCCCACCACGCGAGGAGTATATCGAGCAGGCGATTAAATTTAGGTAAAAGATTTTGCGAATAAGAATGCGCGGGGCGAGGTTCGAACAGTTTTGATTTTGTTATACTAAGGCTATGAAACGATTGCCTCGCACCTACTTCGGAGATCCACTTTTACGCGAGAAAGCGAAATCAGTTCCACTTCCCGAAATTAAAAAGCCCTCGTTCCAAAAACTCATAAAGCAGATGTTCTTTACGATGCGGGAGGTCGGTGGCGTTGGATTGGCTGCGCCGCAGATCGGCTTGCCGATCCAACTCGCAGTGATAAAGATCGGCAAAACGCCTACGCGACAGAACCTTACCGCGCTTCCGTCTGTCGTTCTTATAAATCCTAAAATCGAGCGTCATTCGAAGACGGAGTTACAGGACTGGGAAGGATGTCTCAGTTTACCGGCGGTTCGTGGGCTTGTTCCTCGGTATAAACAAATCGTCGTAAGTTATTATGATGAAGCCGGGAAGAAACAACGAAAAGTCATTGATCAATTTTTTCAAGCGCGGGTGTTTCAACATGAGATCGATCATTTGAACGGAAACTTATATGTTGACCGCATGCGTGATATGGAAAGCCTGATGACACTTAAAGAATACATGAAAAGAGTGCCCGGGAAGGCGAAGAAGAAGTAGCAGCTGGAGCGTGCTGGACACAACTCAACCCCGGACTAGCCCAATTTTTCTATTGCCAGATCGAAAAGTTCCTTGAAGTGCGGCCTGTTGAAAGCGTTGCTCACTTCTTCCGCGGTCATCCAGGTGATGCTTTTTATGTCATCGCTCGGGGATGGTTCTTTGGTAAGCCCGGATACGATAAAAAGCGAGATCAGCGTCTTTTTCCCGACGCGTTCTGCGGGAATGTCATACAAATTTTCATACTCCTTTTTGATGTCGGTCTCTTGCATGGAATAATCCCTGGGATGCAATCCGAGTTCTTCTTCAAGCTCGCGTCGCAGGGTGGATATAAGGTCGGGATCTTCCAGGTCCTTACATCCTCCCGGCAATGTAAAATATCCGGAAAATTCCTGGGTAAGTAAAAATAATTTATTACCGGCGCTCTTTTTCCAAATGAGGGCGCGAGCGTTCTTTATAATGCCGTCAGTGAGATCGAGGGCCATTAATAGTTATCCTATCACAATCGGGCTTCGCGGGCAGTGCGGGACGATGTTCGAATAAATTTGACCTAATAAGTATATTATACTATAACAGAGTACAGCAGGAGGATTCATGAACGCCCGCGCTCAGATGATGAAAGTAGTTAAGGGACACTCGAAATCCGATCCCCGCTACCTCAAAACCCACGCCGCCGATGAAAGTACGATTGGCGATACAGAAGCATTCGTCCTAGTTGAACAGATTGACGTTGGGGTGCATGATGGGCAGTACCGTTGGTCGGTATGGCTCATGAAACCTGGGGAAGCAGAATTCTCTCGGGTCTATGAGGATCATGCCTACGAAACCCAACGAGAACTCTGTATCAGGCTCACCGACAAAGAAGGCAAGTTATCGGCCTTCAATGAAAACGGTGACATAGTCTGGTCGCACGACCCAGACGGGAAAATGGCGACGGCTTAGTAACGCGCCGAAACCAATTAATCCCACGAAGCCTGCCGCGCGAATACCAAATTCACGCGGCTTTTATTTTCTAAAATCTCGGCGGAAGGAAGGATTCAGGCGCTTGCCACGCTACGAGAGCCGCTGATCTATCTTCTCGATGTTCACATCCCGCGGTTTTGCGCCATCGCCGGGGCCGATGAGATCGGCGGCTTCCATGAGGTCGAGGAGGCGTGCGGCGCGGGCGTAGCCGACTTTGAGGCGTCGCTGGAGGAGCGATGCGGATGCTTTCTTGGCTTCGGCAACGACGGCGACGGCTTCGTCGAACATGTCATCCTCGTCTTCCTCGCTTTCGCCGCTCGCATTGATGAAGTGGTCGAACCCGACGGGCATGATCGGGCCTGCCTTATCGATATTCTCCTCGCCATCGCTCTCGGACGGTTCGGGCGCTTCCACCTTATTATTTTCTTTAATAAATTCGACGACGCTCTTTAGCTCGTCTTCCGTGATGTACGATCCCTGAATGCGCTTTGGCTTGGAAAGTTCCGCGGATAAGAAGAGCAGGTCGCCGTGACCGAGCAATTTCTCCGCGCCTGCGCCGTCCAAGATGGTGCGCGAGTCGATCTGTGATGCCACCTGCAATGCGATGCGCGCGGGGATGTTCGCCTTGATGAGTCCGGTGATGACCTCCACCGACGGGCGCTGGGTTGCGAGCAAGAGATGGATGCCGGTCGCGCGCGCCATCTGCGCCAGGCGGACGATCGCGCCTTCTACCTCGCGGCCGAATGAGCTCATAAGGTCCGCCATTTCATCGATGCCGATCAAAATGAACGGGAGTTGATCTTCCAATTTTGCTTTCGCGTTATAGCTCTTAATGTCGCGGCTGCCGGCGTGCTGGAGAAGTTCATAGCGGCGATCCATTTCTTGAATGGCCCACTTCAAAACGCCAAGCGCCTTCTTGTTCTCCGTGATGACCGGGGTGATAAGGTGCGGGATGCCGTCATACATGGAAAGTTCCACCCGTTTTGGATCGATGAGTACGAGCCGGAGTGTCGCGGGCGAGTTCTTATAAAGGAGCGACGTGATGAGCGAGTGCACCAAGATGGATTTTCCGGAACCGGTGGCGCCGGCCACGAGAAGGTGCGGCATCTTCTCGATGTTCGCAAAGATCGGTTCGCCGGAGACGTCGCGGCCGAGTACGAAACCGAGCGGGCCGGATGCCTGGAACTCCGGATAGTTCATCAGGCTACCGAGGCGCACGAGTGCGGCGGCCTTGTTCGGCACCTCGATGCCCACGAGCGACTTGCCCGGGATCGGCGCCTCGATGCGGATCGGATGCGCCGCGAGCGAGAGCGCAAGGTCGGCGTTGAGCGCCGTGATGCGCGAGAGCTTTACGCCTTCCGCGGGCTTCAATGTATAACGCGTGACGGCCGGGCCGACGTTGATCTCTCCCATCTCCACGGGGATGCCGAAACTATCGAGCGTGCGCTTAATGATGTTCGCGTGCGCGAGAAGATCGCCGGTGGTCGGCTTTGACGTGTCGGACTTGAGCAATGAAAGCGGCGGCGGGACGTAATTGGTGAACACAGGCGCTTTCGTCGGTTTTTTTAATTTGCCGAGTTCATCGCCATTCTTTGCGTGCACAACGGCCGGTTCATCTCCGGATGCCTTTTTGTCTTTCTCGTCCTTTGCATCTTTTTCCGGCGCCGATTTTTCTACGGTCTTTTCGCCATCCGATCCGGTCACAAGAAGCGGGGTCGCGTCCTCGTCTATTTCGTCGTCCTCGGCGCCGTTTTCATTCCATGGCCACGTCACTTTAATCGGCACGTTCGCGGCGACGAGCACGGAGATGATAAGGATGAAGATATCGATCGTCGTGGCGGCGATGGTGCCGAAGGGGGAGCGGAGCGATCCGAAGACGAGGCCAAGCCATCCGCCATGCGTTGGGGAGAGCAGTTCGATAAGGCCGAGCACGGAAAGGACAAGGAGCGTGGAGCCGATGAGCGTGGTGGCGAGAATGCGTTTTTGCCGGGAAAACAGGAATACCGCGGCGGCAAAGAGTAGGGTGGCGGGCAGTATCAAATAACCCCAGCCGAGCAAGGCATCGAGGCCGTTATAGATGAGCACGCCGGCCGGTCCGGCGATCGAGAACCACGCGAGGATGAGCACGGCGGCCACGCAGATGAAGCTGATGGCCCAGATGCTGTTTTTGGTTTCCGGATGAAGTCGCGGCTCACGGGCCGCCGCCTTCCGACCGTTCGCGTTGGCGCTCACGCTCTCGGCAGCGCCGCCGCCGGAGTTCGACCCGCCGTTCCCTTTCTTTCCTTTTTTCTTCTTTTTCGCCATTACGAGATTTATTTTAACATCAGTTCGAAATTTATGCATTGCGCGCGGCGTTTACCATCATGCGCCCGCGACAATACACCGGATCGTTACGCTGGCAGACGACGCTCGTGATATCGAACATCTCACCATGGAAGAGGTGCGCAGTCTGCTTCCATGGCTTAAACCCGGGCGGCGCTGGACGGCTGTTAGCACCCCATAACAACGAACGGCTGGATCTCCCTGACCACACAGGAGGTTCCAGCCGTATTTTTTTGCTATGATTATAGATATGAACAACAAGCTCGCCCAAAAATCCCTGATAGTCTTCGACCTCGACGGCACGCTCACTCCCACCAAGTCGCCGCTCGAGGCCGATATGTCCCGTGCGCTTGCCGCGCTCCTTGCGGAGAAGAAAGTGGCCGTGATCGGGGGAGGCAACTATAAACAGTTCCGCAAACAATTCATCGCCAATCTCGATTGCCCCACGGGATTATTGGCAAACCTTTTCCTGTTCCCGACCACCGCCACGGCGTTCTATCGCTATGAGGGCGGATGGAAGAATGTCTATGCGCACACGCTTTCCAAAGCCCAGAAGCAGAGCGTGCGGAAGGCCGTTAAGGATGTCTTTAAAGAGATAGGATATGTTCCGCCCAAAAAGACCTACGGGAAGACGCTCGAGGATCGGGGTTCTCAGATGTCGTATTCGTTCCTCGGCCAGGATGTCGTTGCGCAACTTGGAAAGAAAGGCGTGCGGCTAAAAGAGGAGTGGACCAAAAAGAATACGCCGCTCAAGCTTGAGATCGCCGGCATGCTCCAAAAAAAGCTCCCGGAACTCGAGGTGCACGCCGCCGGTTTCACGACGATCGATATCACGAAGCAGGGGATCGACAAAGCCTATGGCGTCCGGCAGATCGAAAAGTATTTGCGTATTCCGATAAAGGACATGGTGTTCATCGGCGACGCGCTGTATCCGGGAGGCAACGACGCTGCGGCAAAAAAATCCGGCGTTCAGACGGTTCCCACCACGGGGCCAAAGGAGACCATCGCGATTATTAAAAAAATATTAAACACGGAGTAGTAGGCGAAAATCATTGACTCGGGCGGTCCGAAAGCGTATATTCCAGGTAATGCCGGATACCTTCATCAGCTCGCTCGGAATGAAGCTCACGGTCCCCGAAGTGGTGGCCGAGATCATTGCGTTCATGGGAACGGACCTTCTGCGCAAGTATAAAGTGACGATCGGCACCGATTCCCAGTTGTTATCCAACAAAAGTGCCGACTTCGTGAATGCCATTGTTGTGCATCGTATCGGTAACGGCGGCCGCTACTTCTATCGTCGCTTCGAGCTTGGGAAGTTCCACACGCTCCGCGACCGGATGATCCGCGAGGCGCTGATCTCGGTGGAGGTCGCGCACGGGCTCCTTACCGAGCTTAAGAAATTCCCACTTCCGGAATTCGAGTTCGAGATCCACGCCGATGTCGGCATGAACGGTCCCACGAAGGCGGTCATTCAGGAGATCGTCGGCATGATCCGTGCCAACAATTTCGAGGTGAAGATCAAGCCGGATAGCTATGCCGCAACGAATGTCGCAGACAGGCATGTGTGAGGTATTTGTTTTGGGCCATGGAAGATTAAATGTCCCAAAACAAACACCTCACACATGCCTGTCTGCTTGGTTCGCTAACAATATTAAAGAGAAGAGAGGAAAGAAAAAAGATGAAATTAGATACATTGGTGTTCGACATCGAAACACAGAACTTTTTTACCGACCCGGAAGTGGGGTGGGATAATTATGCTGCACTGAAAATATCGGTCGTTGCGGCGTACTCATATATAGAGGACCGGTATTATTGCTACGAGGAAAATGAGATGGATAAGCTTGCGGAGCTGTTCAACGATGCGCGGCGCATCGTCGGTTTCAGCATGAACCGCTACGACATCCCGGTTTTGAATAATTATTTCCAACGGATCAAGAATGCGCCGAAGCTCTGGGAGATGGAGCGTGTGGATCTTTTGGAGGAGATCGAGATGGCGACGGGGACGCGGATCAGTCTGGACCGGCTTGCCGGTGCGAACTTGGGCGTCGGAAAGACCCATCACGGATCGGAAGCGGGCGCGTTGTATCGCGCGGGCAAGATGGAAGAGCTTAAGGAGTATTGCGTGAACGATGTGAAGCTTACGAAGGAGCTCTATGATCTGTACCGCAAACAAAATTATCTGTTGATGCCGAGTAAGACGACCGGAGGGATGGTCACCGTGGAATTCGCGCGGCCGACGACGCCGCAAGGATTGTTCTAAGAGACGCAGGAGGAAGCGAAGTCGTGGTAGAATTACATTATGCGTCACCTTTATTTTGATCACGCCGCGTCGACACCCGTCGATCCGCGCGTGCTTCGCGCGATGAAACCGTTCTTTCTGAAGGAATTCGGCAATCCGGGCTCTTTGCATTTTTTTGGGCAACAGGCGATCGGTGCGGTGGATGCGTCGCGCGAGACGCTCGGCAAATTGATCGGCGCGAAGAACTTCCGCGAGATGATATTCACAAGCGGCGCGACCGAGGCGAACAACCTCGCCCTCCGCGGCGCGGTGGAATTCTATAAAAAGAAGAATCCGGACGTCCGCCCGCGCATCATCATCTCGTCCATCGAGCACGAATCGATCTTTGAAACGGCGGACATCTTGGAGCGATCCGGCGTGGAAGTGGTGCGTCTGCCGGTCAATAAAGAAGGCGTCATCGATATCGTCGCATTGAAAGACGCGTTGAACGAGAACACCGTCGTCGTTTCCGTCATGCACGTGAACAACGAAGTGGGAACGATCCAGCCGCTCCGCGAGATAAAATTCATGATCGACGCGTTCCGCAAAGCCGCGCCCGGCGCGGACGCGGCGCATCCGGCGGTGTACCCGCTTTTCCATACCGATGCGGCGCAGTCGTTTCCCTATTTATATTGCGATGTCGAACTGCTCGGCGTGGACATGATGACGCTATCGTCCCATAAGACGTACGGGCCGAAGGGGGTGGGAGCACTCTACATCCGGCGGGATGAAAAGGCCTTTTCGGAGAACGGCGGCTTTCCGCTGATCGCTCAGGTGGCCGGCGGCGGCCAGGAATTCGGGTTGCGCTCGGGAACGGAAAACGTGCCGGGGATCGTCGGTTTCGCCGCCGCCGCCCGCATCGCCGTGGACGTCCGTGGAAAGGTATCCACGCGCATCGCCGCTTTGCGCGACGATCTTTGGGGCCGCATAAAAGCGATGTCGGCCGCGGAGATCAACGGTCCGCCGGGTGACGCAAAAGCGCCGCATATTTTGAACGTATATTTCCCCGGCCACGCCGCGCAGGACCTGCTCACGCGATTCGACCGGATGGGACTTGCCGCATCCTCGGGTTCCGCATGCCGTTCGCGCGCGGCGGAATCGTCATACGTCATTGAATCGCTCGGATATTCCAAAGAGCGCGCCGCATCGAGCGTCCGATTCAGTTTAGGAAAGGAAACGACGAAGAAAGAGTTTGTCGCGGCGGCAAAGATAATAGAGAAGGCGTTGGCAAATAAAGAAAATCCCCGGAAAGCATAGTTTCCGGGGTAGTAGTGGGGGTCGTCATGAAGCGAGCATCGATCTGAACGCTTCGCGAAGGCCGTGGGGGTCGTGATAGATCCGTCCCTGAGCGTTCGCGATCACGAGCGGCAATTGCACAAGCCGCGGATCGTTCTTCAGTTTTTTTGACGTGAGCTGGATCTTCCGTTCCAGACGATAGAGCAGGAGGGATTCCGTCGGAATGGGCGCGTTGTTATGGATGATAACGTCGCATCGTTTTCCTATCCTCGACTCTATCTCGCGGATGAAATCCTCCGCGCAATAGCCGTCCGTCTCGCCGCGCTTCGTCATGATGTTGAGGATCACGGTGATGCGCGCCTTCGTGCGCCGCAAGGACCGTTTCATCCCCAGCGGCAGAAGCACCGGTATGATGCTCGAGTACAGATCGCCAGGACAGATGATACAGTGGTCGGCAGTGCGGATCGCATCCGTGGCTTGGGTGGTAGCTTGGATGGAGGGTTCGAGGTGTATGCCCGTGATCGCGTGGACCTCCGGCACCCACAGCGGATTGTTCGCCAGAAGATCGATGTTCGTCTCCCCGATGATCTTTCCGCCGAACTTGAGCGTTGCACGGAGTGTTGTGCGTTCGAGCGAGACGGGGATGGCGCGGTGCGGGAGAATGTCGCACATGCGATACATCATCATCAACGCATCGTCGGGCGATATCCCCGGCGTTTGGGTGAGCCCCAGGAGGAGCAGGTTCTTGAGCGAATGCTCGTGGAGGCGCCCGCCTTCGAACCGGCGGACGAGCGCCGCGGAAAGTTTTTCGTCGGGGCAGAGCGCCGCGACGCACTTGGTGAGGTCGCCGAGATAACCGAGACATCCGTAATCGCGGACGAGCTCTCCCGTTGATCCGCCCGAGTCCGTGCTTGGACAGATTGCAGTGATGGTAAGATCGGGCAATGCCTTGAGCCCTTTAAGGACCTGGGCATGCCCGCTCCCGCCGCCGATGGTGACGATGTTCTTCATATGGTTTTCTTTCAGTTGAGCGTTGTTGGGTTTTTGGAGCGTTCAAGTTCATCCAGCTTCTCTTTCCAGGAAAAACGTCCGATGGTTCCCATCTCGCACTTTCCAAGGAATTGATCGCGGGAATTGAATACGGTGACAGGAACTTTTCTTCCCATCTCGATCCATGCGGCGCATGTCTCAAAGAAATTTTCGGCCGTATCCGGGTGGTATCGATACGACATCACGAGTATCGCGCATACTGTTTCGAGCGATGGCCCTGACAACCCGTTCGCGATATGTTCCTCAAGAAGCGGGGGGATGGTTTTGCTTACCACCGACACAACGACGGAATATTTTCCATCATCCTTTTTGAGCAGTGGATCGGTCGATACCTCCAGCTGGGTTTCGGGAGAGATTGAAAGAAGTTCCCTTACAAATCGTTCCTGTCCCGCTGAGCGTTTTTCGAGGACGATCTTGATCTTCGGTCCGTTGGCGATCGAAAGGCGCATCGATTGTTCATGCACCAGTATTTGGAATGCCTGCTTTTCCATACTGCCTCCATTTTTTCAAAAAACTATCTTCAGCATAGGCGTTATAGAATTTCCGCACAGGCCCTTGTTGTCAATTTTATTGTCAATAAAAAGTTTGACAGTTCGCGCCGCCGGAGTAGGCTGGGTATATGAAGATTTTCGAACAGCTGGGGTTTTCCGAGAACGAAGAGAAGGTGTATCTTCATCTCTTAAAGAACGGCTCGGGCTCTATCCGGCAGATTGCGGGGGACACGGGCATCAACCGCGGTACGGTCTACGATGCGTTGAAAGAGCTTACGGACCGAGGTTTAGTGAGCCACTCGCAGAAAAAGCAAAAACAGCAGTTCGTGCCGGAGGATCCGGCGGTGCTTAAAACGTTCTTCCGGGAGGAGCGGCAAAAGTTGGTGGGTATGCGTAAGGAGCTAACAAAGGCGTTACCTGCGCTTGAGGCGTTCTATGCCACCAAGCGCGAAGATCCGGTGATCAAGATCCATGATGGACATACCGGCACGCGCCTGGTATTGGAGGATGTGCTCAAGACGATGGCGGCGGAAACCAACAAAGAGTATCGCGTATACTCGGCTGCGAACATTCGCGAATATATTTATTATAACTTCAGCAGTTTCTCCGAGCGGCGCATCAAGGCAAAGATCAAGGCGAAAGTGATCGCGATGGGCGCGGGCGGGGATATGCGCGGGCTCGACGAGCGCCGCTGGATCACCACCAAACGCGGCGCGCCGGCGTACATCATTATTTACGCCAAAAAGATGGCCATCATCTCGCTCAGCCAGGGCCGGCCGCATAGCGTGGTTATCGAGGATGCGGGGCTCGCCGAGACGCAGAATCTTATATTTGACTCGCTGTGGGACAAACTCGCCCGGGAATGAAACTTTTCTTTCAAACTTTTCGTACTAAAGTAGTAAGTATATAAGGCGATGCATAGTAGGACCAGAAAAATAATACTTCTCATTGCGGGGCTCGTTGTGGTGGCCTTGATTATCGGTGTCTTTTGGAAGATTCCCCGAGCACTCGGCGCGGAGGCGCAGGTCTCGGCGTGGGCTGACCCATTCACGACTTTCTGGAACGACCTCACCCATCCGTTGGTATCCAAGAACGGCGAGAATGGCGCCGCCCCCGTGAGGACTGCGCCGATAAGCGAGGCGACCTCCACCGGGCTTTATCAGCCCGCGGATCAATACGAGGCCGACGTGATGGCGGCCACGCAAAAAGCATCGCCGGCGGTGGTCTCTATCACCGTTTCGGAGAACGTGCCCGTCATCGAGAATTGTCCGTATGATCCGTCCAGCGATCTTCCTCAAGAGTTCCAGCAACTTTTTGGGACATCAACGCCATGCAGTACCGGTCAAACGCAGATGCAGGAGGTCGGCGGCGGCTCGGGTTTTATTATTTCCTCCGACGGGTTGATCCTCACCAATAAGCATGTCGTGTCCAATGCGAAGGCGTCGTATTCGGTGCTTACGAACGATGGAAACACCTACACCGCGAAAGTTTTGGCTCGCGATCCGGACCAGGATCTTGCGGTGCTTAAGATCGACGCAACGAACTTGCCTACGGTGACCCTTGGTAATTCCGACAACTTACAGCTCGGGCAGACGGCCACCGCGATCGGCAACGCCCTCGGACAATATTCGAACACGGTCTCCGTCGGCGTCGTTTCGGGCCTCGGTCGCACGGTCACCGCGTCCGCGCCGGATGCCGGTGCGGAGGAGACGATCTCCGGTGTCATTCAGACCGACGCGGCAATCAATCCCGGCAATTCCGGCGGACCCCTGCTCGATCTTCGTGGCGACGTAATCGGTATCGATACGGCCGTGGCGTCCGACGCGCAGAACATTGGTTTTGCGATCCCTATCAACGAGGCAAAATCCGTCATCGCTTCCGTCGAGGCGACGGGGCATATCGAGGCGCCGTATCTTGGCGTCCGGTACGAGATGCTTACCCCGGCGATCGCCCAAAAGAACAAGTTATCGATAACCTATGGTGCGTGGATAAATGGCGGGGGACAAGGCGTTGCGGTCGCGTCGGGTTCGCCCGCGGCGGCGGCGGGCATCCAACCGAAGGACATCATCGAGTCCGTGAACGGCCTCAAGCTCGATCCCACGCACGACCTTGCGAATGTCGTCAATGAATATGGCGTAAGCAGCACGATTTCGCTCGTCGTGAACCGCGGCGGCAAGGAGATCACGCTTCAGGCGACGCTCGCACAACGCCCGGCGACGGCAGAATAAACAAGGCAAACAAAGAGAGGGGGCGTATACGTCGGCCATCCCGAAGGGTGAGCCCGGACGACGTATACGCCCCCTCTCTTTGTTTGCCCATTAGCAATCTATCGATGAGATTGACAATGATTTAATTCCGCTTATAATTGATATATATAGCGGGTTTGCGCGGTATAATAAGTTAATAAGTCTTTAATGTCGTGCGGGCTAGTATAAGGTCATAACCAACAAAAAACCAATGCCAAACTTTCATCGGTTTACCATAAAAGCGCAGGAGGCTTTGCAGAACGCGCAGGAGATTGCGGCCAAGAAGAACCATGGCGAGTTGAAATCGCTCCATCTGCTCGCGGCGCTCTTGGAAGACGAACAATCGCTCGTCATCCCGGTGCTGGAGCGCTCCGGCGTCAATCTCGAGACGCTCGACGACGCCATCGAGGTGGAATTGGATCGCATTCCGCCCATCGCCACCAATTCGGCGCTCGGTCAGCTCTATCTTTCGCAGGAGTTGATGAAAGTGCTCGATCAGGCGGCAAAGATCGCCGCACAGCAAAAGGACGAGTTCGTTTCGTGCGAACATCTCTTGCTTGCATTACTTGATGTGAACGGCGCGGCAAAATCATTGCTCGAGAAGTTTGGCGTGCGCCGCGAAAGCGCGTTCCGCGTGCTTGCGCAGTTGCGCGGTTCGGTGCGCGTGACGGACGAGACACCGGAAAGCAAATTCCAGGTGTTAGAGAAGTACGCCATCAATCTGAGTGACAAGGCCAAGGCGGGGGAGCTTGATCCGGTCATCGGTCGCGAGGAGGAATTGCGCCGCCTTATGCAGGTGCTTTCGCGCCGCACCAAGAACAACCCGTGCCTTATCGGCGAGCCGGGCGTGGGAAAGACCGCCATTGTTGAAGGATTGGCCCAGCGCATCGCTTCGGGCGACGTGCCGGAGCTTCTTAAGGGCAAGCAGGTATTGATGCTGGACCTGGGCTCTCTTATCGCCGGAACCAAATTCCGCGGCGAGTTCGAAGACCGCTTGAAAGCGTTTATGAAGGAGGTAAAGAATGCTCAGGGCAACATTATCCTATTTATAGATGAGATACATACCATTGTTGGAGCCGGCGCCGCGGAAGGCGCCATCGATGCGTCCAATTTGTTGAAGCCGGCACTCGCGCGTGGCGAGCTCCATGCGATCGGCGCCACCACCGTCCGCGAATATCAGAAATATATAGAGAAGGATCCGGCGCTCGAGCGCAGATTCCAGCCTATTATAGTAGAGGAGCCGTCCATCGAGGACTCCATCTCTATTTTGCGCGGGCTTAAGGAGAAGTACGAGATTCATCACGGCATGCGTATCAGCGACGAGGCCATTGTTGAGGCCGTCAATCTTTCCGCACGGTACATCACCGATCGTTTCTTACCGGATAAGGCCGTCGACCTCATAGACGAGGCCGCCGCGGCGCGCCGGTTGGAGTCGGAGAGTTTGCCCAAGGAAATAGACAAGGCGCGCCGCGAGATCACGCGCTTGGAGATCGAAAAGCAGGCGCTTTCACAGGAAGGCCAGAAAGCCACCACCACGGATCGGATCAAGGAGATCGATAAGACCCTCACTATATTAAAGGAGCAAAACGACGAGCTTTCGAGCAAGTGGCACTCGGAGAAGATCAAATTCGAGACCCTGCACCAGCTTCGCCAGCGGGTGGATAACCTCAAGCGCGAGGCGGAGGTGGCGGAACGGGAGGGCAACCTCGAGCGCGTGGCACAGATCATGTACGGAGAACAGCCGGCCGCGGAGAAGGATTTTGCTATGTTCGAGAAGAAGAACTTTGGCGGTCCGGCGGTGCCCGGTGCAAAGGCCAGGAAAACAAAGGGTTCCGGGGCTGTTTCCGGCGCGGCCGGAGCGGTTGCCGCAAGCGAGCGCTTCCTTAAGGAATCCGTGGATAAAGAGGATGTTGCAGCAGTCGTGGCTGTTTGGACGGGTATTCCGCTCAAGCGGATGCTTGAAACCGATAGCGACAAGCTTATCCGAATAGAAGACGTCCTTCGTGAGCGCGTAATCGGTCAGGATGAAGGAATCGCCTCGGTGGCGTCGGCGTTGCGCCGTTCACGCGCCGGGCTTTCGGACGAGAACCGCCCGATCGGGTCATTCATGTTCCTTGGCCCTACGGGGGTAGGGAAGACCGAGCTTGCCCGGACGCTGGCGGAATTTATGTTCAACGATGAGAAGGCGCTCGTGCGAGTGGATATGTCCGAATATATGGAGCGCCATGCCGTGAGCCGTCTTATTGGTTCGCCTCCGGGCTATGTGGGCCACGAGGAAGGCGGCCAGCTCACCGAGATCGTCCGCCACCGGCCGTACAGCCTTATTCTTTTCGACGAGATCGAGAAGGCGCACCCCGAGGTGTTCAACCTCCTCCTCCAGGTGCTGGACAACGGGCGCCTTACGGACAGTAAGGGCAAGACGGTAAACTTCAAGAATTCGATCATCATCATGACGTCGAACATCGGAAGCGAGCACTTGAAGGCGATGTCGCGCATCGGATTCAGCGCGGAAGGTACGGAGGCGTCCGTTGAGGAGGCGGACTACCGCGAAAAGGTGATGGAAGCCCTGCGCGGTAACTTCCGCCCGGAATTTTTGAACCGCATCGACGACGTGGTCATCTTCAACCCGCTCCGCAAGCACGACATCGAGAAGATCGTGGACATCCAGATCAAGCTGATCGAGAAGCGCCTTGCGGATCGCCGCATCAAGCTGGAGATCGAGTCCGCGGCACGCGCCCACCTTGCAAAAGAAGGTTTTAGCGCGGAATACGGCGCCCGCCCCTTGAAGCGATTGATGCAGAAGGTTATCCTTGATAAGTTGGCGGATAAGATCATCCGTGGCGAATTCAAAGATGGCGGAAAAGTTAAAGTCAATTTTAAAGCGAACGAACTGGTCTTCACTTCTTAGGGCGGTCATTTTCGCCGCCGCGTGGTGGGCAACGCCCTTCATCTCGTTTTGGGTGTTCCTGCTCGTCGCGCTGTACCTCTATTTCGTTCCGTTCACGGGCGCTGAAAAAGTTTCGGTGCCCTTTTTCGTTCTCCTCCTTATCTCGTTCCTGCAGGGGAACAGCATCCTTGCCGCTGTCATCTTCGGCGCGATCTTCTACTTCATCATCCTCATCAAAGATCTTCTCATTATCGATCGCCGATCCGCATACGATATCCTCGTGCTTGTGTTGTCGTACCTCTTGATACGGAACTTTTTCCTGCGCGTGGGCGGATCGCTTGAGGGATGGACGGTCGTCTATAGTCTGGTCGCCGCGGGGGCGGTGAGCGGCATGGTGACGAGCTTCATCAAGAATTTTTCCACTGCATGGACGGAAGCGGACTCCCCGGAGGCGCGCTCGTTCCGCCGCATGCTTGGATGGATGACATTCCTGCTCATGTGGCAGTTATTGCTCGTCGGACTTTTTCTCCCGCTCGATTTTCTGTATCAGTCCGCGATCATCTTCCTCGTTGCCGTCATTATGATCGACCTCCTGCCGCAATATATTTTCGGCGAACTTTCACGCACCAAGGTACTTGTCACCGGGATGGTGCTTTTCGCATTGGTCACGATCGTGGCCACCTCCGCCCGCTGGGTATTATAGATCGCGGCGTTATATCCGCCGCAAAAATTTAATATATTTTTAATGTGAGTGTGGTAGTGTGGGGTTGTCGTTAAGTAACAGCCTCACTTATGGACCAGAATCTATCAACGCTCACAAAAATAGGGAACTGGATCTCGACGTTGCTTTTGGGCAATACGCGGGAACTTATCATTCGCATTGACGAGCGGGTTAATCATCTTATGGACGATATGAAAGATGTTAAATCGACGCTCGCCGAGCATGGCAGAATGCTCGCCACTCACACGGAGATCCTCCGCGAACATGGTGAAGACATCGCGGCGCTCAAAATGTATGTTGGATACAACGTGCGGCACAGTCCGAACATCCCGAGCGAGAAGGGGAGAAAGCTTCTTAAAGAATCCGGTTTTGACGATATCTATCCCCGGGTAAGAGAAAAAATCTTTACTCTTATCGAAAAAAAGAATCCCAAAACACTTTACGATTATGAAAAAGAGGCGGAAAGGGCATTGCGTTCGTTACGGGATGACCCAATCATATACCGGCTGAAAGATTATGTGGTTGAACATGAAGATCAGCCGCTCGTGCTTATTTTTGAAATAGCATCCTGGGTGGTTCGCGACGATTACTTAAGAGAGCATCCACTTCCGCTCCGCCCCCGCTAAACCTTGCAATTGCCGGATTGCAGGATTATAATCCCGCATATGAAAGAGACCGGCAAAGAGCGTTTTATCCTGACCAAATCATACGAGATCGCCTATGCGGTATTCCGCCTTGCGGCGCCGATGCAGGAAAAGGATTTTGCCGAATCGCTCCGGGCGTCCGGCACGGGGTTGCTTGCCGCTTCCGCCGCGGAGGATTACGCCGCCGCTGAGCGGTCTTTGCGGGTGATGGAGTGCCTCGTCAAATTCGGGGGAGACGTGGCGATCATCGGCACCCAAAACGTGGACGTTATGACCCGGGAGATCTATGCCCTTGATGCGGCAATCGCCGAACGGAAGACCGCCGTGAAGACCGACGAAGTGGACGTTGCCGAAATATTCTCCAAGCAGGATTTTGGGTCCGACCCGGCACCAATGGCGATGCATATCGAGCCGAGGGAAGAAGTGAGCGCTAGCGCGAGCATGAACGTAAACGCAGACGCGGCAATGAATTCAAATCCGGCAATTCGGCAACCGGCAAACGATTCGGCAATCCGGCAAAGCACAATACTGGAGCTTATCCGGCAATCCGGCAATTGCCGATTGAAGGATATCCTTGAGGTATTGCCTGGTTCCAGCGAGCGTACGATCCGCTACGATCTACAAACGCTTCTTGAGCAGAATCTTATCAAGCGAATCGGCAACGCGGGCCCGTCGGTTTTCTATCGGGCGGTCCATACGGAGCAAGTTGCGCCGGCCACAGCGCCGGCCGCGGAGACGGAAACATACGTACCGAACATCGGGTAACCTTTCGTTTTCCGGGACGTTATATTTGTGCAGCGGGAAGAGATGTTTTCCACACCTTTTCCAATGCGGAGAACGTAGTATAGCGGTACAATAGCAGAAGGTTCGGTGTGAGGCTGAACCAAAAGGAGTGAATAAGAGGGAAGACTTTTAGTATGGTCGACTTTCTTGTTTGTTCATTTATCAGCCTCGCCAAAAGCGAGTTTTTTCTTTTTTAAACAATCAACCCCGTTTTCGTCGCTCTCTTCTATTTGATCGGTCGTCGCTTTCCCTCACGAGGCGGCCGCTCGAGCGAATAGAGTGAAGTGCCGGAAACGGTTCCTGAAACAAAAAAATAAAAACGTGATTTGGTGCACGGAAAGGTCGACGGCTGAAAGGGTCCATAACGGACCAACAGGTCGATACCAATAATTAATCGAAATTAAATTAAAAAATGAATTCTAAAAAATTGGTTTCAGCGGCTCTCACCGTTGCCACAGTGTTGGCATTGGCAGGAACCGCAGTCTTGCCTTCTGTGGCAGGCGCACAGACCACGTCGAGCCTCCAGGCTCAGATCGCGGCCTTGCTCGCACAGATCCAAACTCTCCAGAGCCAATTGGGAACTTCTGGCACGGCTTCGACCGGCGCGACCTATAACTTTACCAGCGACCTCACCGTTGGTTCTACAGGCGCACAGGTTACGGCACTCCAGCAATTCTTGATTGCGCAAGGAGATCTCGTTCTCGCCACTCCGACCACGTACTTCGGCGCCCTCACTCAGAAGGCGCTCGCAAAGTTCCAGGCCGCGAATGGTATCTCTCCCGCAGTCGGTTACTTCGGTCCTAAGACCCGCGCGTTCGTCAATTCGATGAGCTCGGGAACGACGCCTGTTCCTCCGAACGGCACATCCACTCCGGTAACCACCGCTCCGGCGACTGGTTTGCAGATTGGTTTGGCTTCGGACAACCCGGCGGTCGGTACGTTGGTTTCCTCAGCTCAGGGAAGCGCCGGCGGTTCGGCCGCGCGCATTCCGGTTCTCGCCTTCAATTTGACGGCGGGCAACTCGGGTGCAGCGACCGTTTCGCAGTTGGTATTCCAGAAGACCGGCGTCGTCTCTGACTCGGCGATCTCGAACGCATACTTGGTCCAGAATGGCCAGGTAGTCGCTCAGTATGCCTCGCTCTCGAGCGGCGTCCTCACGTTCAACGGCTTGAATCTTTCGATTCCGGCAGGTCAGACTGAGGAGTTTCAGCTCGCGGTCGGTCTCTCGAGCGGTTCTGCCAACGCAGGTAACACGGTAGCCTTCGCACTCATGAGCGCTTCCAGCGTTTCCGCGTTCGACGTCAACAACAATGCCATCACGGCTGTCGGTTCGTTCCCGATGAATGGCAGTTCCTTCACGGTAACGACCGTCAGCAATCCTCCGCTCGCCACATTGACTAACACTTCGTCTTCTATCGGCACGCAGGTGACGGCAGGAACGCAGGGTAACATTGTCGGCTCGTGGAACTTCAACGTAGGCATCAACCCTGTCTACCTCCAGAACCTTAACTTCCATGTTATCGGTTCCGCGAATGACTCGAACATCCAGAATGTGAAGTTGATGGTCAACGGCGTCCAGTTCGGTCAGACGTTGTCTGCGGTCCCTGCCAATGGCATGGCCGATTTCAATGTCCCGGCCGGATCGGTCAAGTTGAACAGCGGCGGCAACAACGTGCAGGTCGTTGCAGATGTGATGGGTTCCCCGAACATGTACTTCCAGTTCGAGATCTTGAACAGCTACGACGTCCTCGCAGTTGACAGCCAGTACAACGTTCCGATCGCGGTGACCAACACCGGCGGCGTCGGCACGGCTGTAAATATCACACCTGGTGCGATCACGGTAAGCCAGAATGCGAATACCCCGACGGGCAATATCTCGAAGGGTATGTCGAACGTCGCTCTTGCGAAGTTCGACATCTACGCATCGGGCGAACCGGTCAAGGTTCAGTGGTTGGACTTCAACATCCAACTCGGTGGCGTTTCCGCTTCTGTGAATTCGATCAGCAATGAAATCCAGAGCGTTTCGCTCACGGATGACGCTGGCAACCAGATCGGAACCACGATCACTACGCCTCCATCCGGCAATACTTGCCAGATGGGCAATGGTGGTACCACTTCGGGAGTGTCGAATTACAGCACTTCCACCGGCAACTACTATGACTGCTTCGGTACGCCTTCTTCGCCGATCAATTACATTGTTCCGGCGAACACGACCCGGGTGTTGACCCTCAAGGCCAACATTCAGTCGACGGCCGACTTCTCGACGATCACCGGCAACTTGACGGGTAACTCCAGCAACTTGCAGGGCCAGGTCTCGAGCAAGACCGTAAGCAGCGGCGCGGCGAACGGCGTCACGTTGACGCTCGTAAGCTCCAGCTTGGGTGCAACGGAGAACAGCGCTTTGGGCAACCAGAGCGTGTCTGCGGGAACGACCAATCTTCGGATCGGTTCCTACTCGCTCTCGGCTTCTTCGGCTGAAGGCGTAAATGTGAACACGGTCAGCATCTTGCTTACCCCCACTTACCCTTCGTGGATTAGCGGCCTGACCGCGTTCCAGAACCTCAAGTTGATCGTTAACGGCGTACAGTTCGGTCAAACGAACAATACGCTGAGCCCCCAGGGCACCTACGTGTTCTCGGGTTCGCCGATCAACGTCCCGGCAGGCCAGACGGTGAATGTCGATGTGTATGCGGATACCTTGTCCAGCGCGACGGGTACCTACAACAACGCGACGGAGCTCACCGGTTACACGGGCACCGGCGTGGTATCGTATGACTCTATAACGCCGGCGGGCAATGTGCTCGGCCAGTCGATTAGCTTCAGCGGCCATCCGGCGATCGTAGTAGCGGCAGACTCCAGCAACCCGGCTTCGACCGTGATCCCGCAGACCACTCCGGGCAATACGCTCGCAGTATTCCGCTTCACGGAAACCTCGAACGTCGAGTCCGTCAAAGTCAGCCAGCTGAATGTGACCGAAGCGGTTTCGTCCTCTTCGCCGAACTTCAGCAACGTCCAGTTGTTCAACGGTTCCCAGCTTCTCGGCACGGCGATCGGAGCTTCCTCCACAGGAGTAAACTCCTACGTCTACGTGTTCAACAGCTTGCAGAACCCGTTGGTTGTTCCGATGGGCGGATCGGTCTCCGTCACTCTTAAGGGTGACGTGGGAACCTTCAGCGGCAATTCGTTCGTTGATAACTCGACCTCGACCTTCTCTCTCGCAACGTCCAGCATTGTTGCTCGTGGCAACACGTCCAACAAGCCGGCGGCGGTGAGCGGCTCGGCATCGGGTAATGCGATGACGGTATTGCGCAGCATTGAGACGTTGGCCGCCACTCCGGTGACGGGCACGCCTCCGGCTGGCTTCCAGCAACTCGGTTCGATCACGTTGACTTCGAACCTTGCGGGTGACACGATCCCTGCATCGCTCAAACTGACCTTCAACAGCACGGCCACATCGAGCTTCCTCGCTACGGTTGTGTTGAAGGATCAGAGCAACAACCAGCTTGTACCGACGGCGTCGACCACGGGTGCTAACCCGACGGTCACGTTCACCATCCCGAACTCCTACGATGTTACGGCGAATCAGTCGTACACCTTCACGGTATGGGGTAATTTGAGCAACATTCCTGCGATCAGCCAGACGACCCAGTCGCTCTCGGCGCAGATCGTGGCGAATACGGATTACACGTATCTCGATGGCGCGACGAATGGTTCGACGGTGAACTTGCCGGTAACGGCAGTGCCGATCACGGTGATCAACTTGCTCAGCACGAACGGCGGACCGTTCTAAGCTAGCGTGATGATCCCGTTTGCGCGAACCTTGTGATTTCGCGCAGGCAACAAAAGGCCCCTCCTTCGGGAGGGGCCTTTTGGTTTGTCGCCTTGCCTTGAGGCTCCGTCGCCCGCATGGTAAAAATATAAGTACCTACGAGATGAGCCATAAACACCGCCGCAAAGGGGAGGTTGCTCCCGCCATTGCAGAAGTTCGGACCCCTCGCCTTACGCTGAGGTCTTTTTTGAGATATTTTGCGGTCGCTCTCGCCGCCGCCCTCATCACTTCGTTTTTTTGGTATTTCCGGATCAACGCGGAGGTGGGCTCGATCGCCTCGGGGATCACGCCGCTTCGCCAGTCCAATGACAGCTATCAATTCATCGATCCGCTCGTTGGCTATAATCTTCCGGACAACGTAAAGCAGGTGGACGAATATGCCACGCTTGAAAATGATATTCAAGGTCTGATGTCCCAAGAAAACGCTTCGGGATCCGCACCCGACGTGTACGGCGTCTATTTTCGGGACCTCTCATCGGCGCGCTGGATGGGCGTCAACGAGAATACGGCGTTCGCGCCCGGCAGTTTGATGAAAGTAGCTCTTATGATCGCGTATTACGAAGAGGCGGAAACGGATCCGGGCATACTTCAGCAGAAGCTCACGTATTCTTCCGCGGTCGCGGACCAGCTGAACGGGATACCGTTCGAGACGCCATCGGAGCTTCAGGTCGGTCAGTCATATACCGTGGAACAGCTCATCGAAAGCATGATCGAAAGTTCCGATAACGGCGCGAAGAACGCTCTGCTCGATAATATCGGCGCAAGCAGTCTGGGCGAGGTCACGACCGATCTCGGCCTACCGTATCTTGATACCACGCAGAACTATGACACGTATTCCATCACGCCAAAGGAATACTCAGTGATCCTTCGGGAGCTTTACAATGCCACATATCTGGACAGGCAATATTCGGAACAGGCGCTTTTGATCATGTCGCACGCGGAATATGCCCAGGGGTTGGTCGCCGGCGTCCCGTCGGGCACAACGGTTGCTCAAAAATTCGGCGAGGCTGTGAGCGGAGGCGCGACGGGTCTTGCGCCGCTCGAGATCACCCTTTCAAACTGCGGCATAATCTATTATTCCAGCCATCCCTATATTCTGTGCGTTATGACGCAGGGAAAGGCTCTCAATAATCTTACGAATACGATCGCTTCGATATCGCATCTTGTCTGGGTTGACGTAGGGAAGTACGCAACCGCCGCAAAGTAAGAGGACGACCCCCCCCTTGTGCAGAAAACCCTTGTTTTTGCTATACTAAACAGGAGCTAAAGTACCAAAGGTCGGGAAAACAAACTAATTTATCATTATCATGAATAAAAAAGGATTGACGGAAGCGGTCATGAAGGCCACCGGCATTGAAACGAAGGCAGCCGCGGAGCGCGCAGTGGATGCGGTATTCGATACGATCGTAAAGACCATGGGCCGCGGCGAGGAGGTCGCGATCACGGGATTCGGTACGTTCCGCGTCGCCAAGCGCGCAGCGCGTGAAGGCCGCAACCCCAAGACCGGCGAAAAGATCCAGATCAAGGCTTCGATCAAACCGAAGTTCCGCGCCGGCAAGCTTCTCAAGGAAGCAGTGCTGTAATCGCTGAAAAAGGATCCTTCTTCAGTATCTTAAGACAGAAGCACCGCGTGAGGCGGTGCTTTTTGTTAAGACAATCTATCAAGTTTTAAGAAGTATTTAATGCGCTTTCGTCATAATCTCTTTATGACAAAGTTTACGGACGAGAACGGATTGATCCCGCTCGGTATAATCGAGAGGCGAATATTTATTATCAGGGGATGTAAGGTAATGATTGATGATGATTTGGCGGAGTTGTATCAAATACCGACAAAGCGGCTCAATGAAGCAGTTAAGAGGAATAGCGCTCGTTTTCCTAATGATTTTATGTTTCAACTTAATAAAGAAGAGGCTATCTCTTTGAGGTCGCAAATTGCGACCTCAAAGATTGGGCGGGGAGGCCATCGTTACTTTCCATACGCCTTTACCGAGCAGGGCGTGGCGATGCTTTCGAGCGTTCTACGGAGTTCTCGCGCCGTAGCGGTGAACGTCGCTATCATGCGGACGTTCGTGCGGCTTCGGCAATTATTTGCGAGCAATAAAGAGCTGGCGGAAAAGGTGGCGGAGATGGAAAAGAAGTACGACAAACAATTCAAGATCGTTTTTGATGTACTAAAGCAGCTTATGGGGCCGCCTCCGTAAGAAAAAGAGAAAAGGCTTATCGGCTTTGCCCCGAAATAGGCACAAATAGAAATCTCCGCGGCTGTGCTAAAATACGAGTATGGCAAAGTTCGAGATCACCTGGCGGGCGCCGGAGTTCGAGTATCACGAAAAAGAAGTCTCGTGGTATTGGATATCCATCATCGTCGCCGCGCTCATCATCGCGTTCTCGGTATGGCAGAAGAACTTTCTGTTCGGCTTTTTTATCGTCATCGCGGAGATATTGTTCATCGTGTGGGGGAATAAAGTGCCTCGGGAGATCTCGTTCACGGTGACCGACACGGAGATCACTATCGGGAATTACAAACCATATGCCATGAAAGAGTTCGAGACGTGGAGCGCGGGATTGGAAGACGATGGATGGATGGACGTCATATTCTATTTCCGCTCGCGCGTCCGGCCGCCGCTCATCATCACCATGCCGGAGGACAAAGTGGCGGACCTCCGAACCAACCTCAAACTGGTGCTCAAAGAGATCGAGCACGAGCCGACGCTCGTGGACTCCATTGAAAAATTCCTCCGCTTCTAGTACTATTCGTTTGTTCTCTTGTTAATTATCGTAGCGAGCAAGTGGTGTGGGTGCGGTTCGTTTCAGCCATCCCGGAGGGTGTCTCCGGCTGAAACGAACCGCACCCACACCACGACGAGCCCTCGTCGTTCAACGGATAGGACGCAAGATTGCGGATCTTGTAATCGAAGTTCGATTCTTCGCGGGGGCACACGCTAGTGAGACCAGACCGAGCGGGCCAAGATGACATTTCTCCCGGTCAGTCAAACTCAGTAAAAATCTAAGTATATTTGCATCTCTCAGCAGGAGGTTGTTGAATATAACGATGGAA
>Ga0182030_10004314_pt1 | contig 30357 bp, 22 predicted proteins | sample 812S3MmetaG_FD_121299 | JGI IMG/M metagenome (GOLD analysis project Ga0182030, IMG submission 121299) | Permafrost microbial communities from Stordalen Mire, Sweden - 812S3M metaG (Illumina Assembly) | ecosystem: Environmental > Terrestrial > Soil > Wetlands > Permafrost | place: Sweden...
CCCAGCAGCACGGAGCCGCGCTTGCCGGTGAACACCTGCACTCCCGTACCGAAATTAAACGTGAAGTTGAACTGCGAAGAATTCGGCACCGGTTCCTGCCGGGTGAAGTACAGCATTCCGCCATGCGCGTCGAAAAACGGCTGCACCCGATGCCGGTTCCAGAAGTTCACCTGCATCCCCAGCGGCGTCACTCCGGCCCCGTAGGTAGTTGCTCCCGCGCGATAGCCTGTCTGCACGTGCTGCGGATTGAAGTAATATTCCGTCGGCTCGTTCAGCAGCGCCATCGGAACCACTTCGCTGACCCACTTCACGGCCACCGCGCGCCCTGTCCAGAGGGTCACCGCATATTGCCCATTCAGTTCGGCGAACTTCCGGTTCCGCACCTTGCCAATGCCAATCGTCGAATCCGGTGAGTAGCCGCCCCACACGCCCAATTCCTGGTCCCAGGTTCGCAACGTCGCGCCCTCGTTCGTCTGCGCCGCCATTGCTGCGGCCAGACCCAGCACCACGCACCACGCCAACAGGAAACGTCTCATCTCAACATGGTACGATAGCCAGCGGTAACCTCGCACCGAACCATCATGACCACTGGTGAAAATGTAGTTCGCATTGAAGCCGAAGCCTTGCGCCAACTGGCGGACCGCATCGCCGGTCCCATGCAGCAGGATTTCTCCCGCGCCCTTGAACTCATCCTCGCCTGCACCGGACGCGTCATCGTCACCGGCATGGGCAAGAGCGGACTCATCGGACGCAAACTCGCCGCCACCTTCGCCTCCACCGGAACCCCCGCGCTTTACCTGCATCCCGCCGAAGCCCTCCACGGCGATCTCGGAATGGTCATGCGTGGCGATCTCGTCCTGGCGCTCTCGGCCTCCGGTGAAACCTCTGAGATCCTCGAACTGCTCCCCACCATCAAGCGCCTCGGCGTGCCGCTCATCACTTTCACTGGAGACTGCCTTTGCGTCAGCGACCGGAGGGCCGTCGATTGGCCCGTACCCGACGCCGAGGCGACGGCGCTCTCCCAGCCACGCCCCACCAATGGACGCGCGATCTCATCGCTCGCCCAGGCCGCCGAGGTCGCGCTCGACTGCTCCATTCACAAGGAAGCCTGCTCTCTCGGCCTTGCGCCAACGGCCTCCACCACCACCATGCTCGCCCTCGGTGATGCGCTGGCCGTCACCCTCAGTGAGCGTCGCGGCTTTCGCGCCGAAGACTTTGCCGACCTTCATCCCGGCGGCAAACTCGGCAAGCGTCTCGCCCGCGTCGCGCAACTCATGCACACCGGAGACGCCATCCCACGCGTCTCCCCCGCCACGCCCATGATCGAAGTGATTTACGAAATGTCGCGCAAAGGACTTGGCATCACCGCCATCACCGAAGGCAAAACCCTTGTCGGCATCATCAGTGACGGCGATCTTCGCCGCCTCCTCGAACATCGCGGCAAAGACGTGCTTGATCTCACCGCGTCGAATTGCATGACCGTAAATCCGCGCACTATTTCCCCCGAGGCCTTCGCCGCCCAGGCGCTTGACCTGATGGAGCAGAAGAAAATTACCTCGCTCATGGTCGTCGCCGAAGGCAATCAACTGCAAGGCGTCGTCCACCTTCATGATCTGTGGGGAGTGGAACTGGTCTGAATCCGGCCCAACGATTAACCGGAGAGTAATCGCCTGACACCGCGAGATGATCGAATCGGCAATCGTCTGGAAAATCGCTCAATCATTGACGAATCATGCAACTCCGCCTCTGAAACGATTACCCAGAAAGTCAATCGTCCTTCCGCGCCGATCAGCTACCGTTGCGGACCGATTTTTCTGCGTACTGAAGACTTCGCAGGCTTTTTCGCCAATGTTTCCGCGGCTTTCCTGAGATCGAAGCCGTGATGGTGCGCCGCCATGTTCACTTTTAATCCCAGGAAGCTGACGCCCTCGGCCTGCAGGTGCAACCGCTGTTCAAAGCCATGTTCCCCCGTAAGCAGAATCGTTCCGCCTGCGCCCACAATCCGATGCCACGGTAGTCCCGCGCTCTCCGCGTGCAGTGCCCACGCCACTTGACGCGCTGCGCCCGGATATCCCGCCGCATAAGCAATGTCTCCATACGTTGCGACCTTGCCGCGAGGAACGCGGCTCACCTCGCGCAGCATGTCGCGAAACATCGTGCTCTTCAACGCGTCGTCCTTCGTGAGTTTGTCTTTCTTGCGCGCGAGTTTCACGTCTTCGCCCCACTCTTTTTTCGCCGCAGTCTTACCATCGGCGTTCGTCTTTCGGACGACGCTGCGCATGATCGGCTTTGTGGGCGAGCGGCGCGTCACCTCGCTGAAACCCGCATGAACAAAGGTCGGCATCACTCCCATAAACACAAATGCCGGTGGCAACCTCTCCTTTAATTCCTGCGGATAGCCTTCCACGATCTTCGCGCCCTTGCTGCGCGCAAACTCAACCGCGGCTTTGAGCACCGCAACCGACAGCCCTTTGTTGCGTGCTTTCTTGTCGACGAAAAAGCAACTCACCGACCACACCTTCTGTTCGTCCACCGGAGCCCACACCCGCGACGCGCCCAGCCGCACATACTCCTCGCGCGGAGCAACCGCGCACCAGGCCACCGCGCGGCCATCTTCGTAGAGCAGCACTCCTGGCTCGCGTCCGGCGTCCACCAGCGCCCGCATGGCGAGACGATTTCCCGCGCCCCCGTTGGATTTGAAGTCCGCGCGCGAAACGCGCCACGTCATGCACCAGCATCCGCCGCACGCACCGCGAGGGCCGAAGAGCGCTTCAAAATCATTCCAAGTTTCCGGGGTCAGTGGTTTCCAATTTAGTGCGAGCTTCATGGCTAACAAGAATACAAGCTTTCTCCTTAGATGGCAGTCCTGGTTCGCCGCGTCGCTGCATGCGCACGCAATGCCTAAGAGGTTGTGCTGAGCGAACGGAGGAGCAAACGGGTTTATGATGAGAGTTCCATGGAATTATCAGAACACCGCTGGCACAAGTTCCTTCCGAAATCCATTCTCTGTCTCAAGGGCTACACTGCGCGCATCTTCGCCGCCGATCTCGCGGCTGGCATCACCGTGGGACTGGTTGCGCTGCCGCTGGCCATGGCCTTTGCCATCGCCAGCGGATTGACTCCGCAGGCCGGCATCTACTGCGCGGTGGTCACGGGATTTATCATCTCGCTGCTCGGCGGCTCAAAGGTTCAGATCGGCGGACCGACCGGCGCGTTCGTCGTAGTGATCGCCGGCATCCTCGCCAAACACGGCATTCATGGGCTTTTTCTATGCACCATGATGGCGGGCGTCATGCTGGTCATCATGGGCGTGACCGGACTGGGCAAGGCCGTGCAGTTCATTCCTCGTCCGGTGGTGATGGGCTTCACCAACGGCATCGCCGTCCTGATTGCCAGCACGCAGATCCGCGACTTCTTCGGGCTCCGTCTGGAGCACAACCCCGGCGAATTTTTCGCGCGCATGAAAGAATTGATCGAGCACGCAGGCACCGTCTCGCTGACGGCCACCGCGCTCGCCATCGCGTCGCTGGCGATCATTCTGCTGACGCCGAAGGTCAGCAAGCGCATTCCCGGATACATCATTGCACTGATTGCCGGAACCGCAGCGGCCGCGCTGCTGCATCTTCCAGTGGAGACCATCGGCTCGCGCTTCGGCGGAATTCCATCAGGAATGCCGCACCTGCAATTTCCCGAGTTCCACACCAGCATGGTGCTGCCGCTGTTTTCCTCGGCGGTAACTATTGCGATGCTGGGGGCGATTGAGTCGCTGATGTCTGCTGTGGTGGCCGATAGCATGAGCGGTGACCGGCATAATCCCAACGTTGAACTGGTGGCACAAGGCATTGCCAACATCGTCTCGCCGATCTTCGGCGGATTGCCTGCGACGGGAGCGATTGCGCGCACGGCTACAAACATCCGCTCGGGCGCAAAGACTCCGATAGCGGGCATCGTTCACTCCTTCACATTGTTGGCGGTGCTGCTGTTCGCTGCGCCGCTGGCACGATTTATTCCCATGGCGGTGCTGGCGGCGATTCTGTTCGTGGTCAGCTACAACATGGGACAATGGGGCGACACCCTGCGACTGCTGCGGCTCAACAAGTCGGCGGTTGCGGTGTGGCTGGTTACCTTTGGGCTTACGGTGATGGCCGACCTGACGACGGCAGTTGAGTTCGGCATGATTCTGGCGGCGCTCACGTTCATCCGCAGTGTGGCCGAGACCACATCGGTTTCTCCGGTGACCAAGGATTACATCCTTACGGGCCGCGCTCACGTGCTTCATGACAAACACATCCCGGAGTACGTAGAGGTCTTCACCGTGCAGGGCGCGCTGTTGTTCGGAGCCGCACAGAAGCTGGAGGTCATCATCCATCGCATGCACGCCTTGCCGCCAGTGGTGGTTCTGCGGCTGCGAGGCATGAGCGCGATTGACTCCACGGGGCTGGGCGCGATTGAAGATGTGGCCGCACGTCTGCATGACTCCGGACGTCATCTGCTGCTGTGCGGAGCCAAGGAGCATCCGGCAAGACTCATTCATCAGCCTGTGTTCGAAGAGAAGATTGGCGCGGAAAACATTTGCTCCAATATTCAGGACGCGCTGGACCGGGCGGAAGAGATCATGAAGAGCATTCAATCGGCGGAGAGCACGGAGTAGATTCTTATACTCGTTATGCTCAACCTGGTGCGCAACAGTCCCACTCAAGCCAACAGAGGGCCTGAATCGGCCACCCGCCGCTGCCGTAATTGCGAGGAACTAATAGGGCGTCGCGATGGCGACGCCCTATCAGTCTCTGAACAGTGCGATAAAGCTATTTCGTTGCGGCGGCTGCGGCCTTCGCGCCTTCACGAAGGGCTTCGGCTTTGTCCGTCTTCTCCCAGGTGAAGTCCGGGTCGGTGCGGCCGAAGTGGCCGTAGGCAGCGGTCTTCTGGTAGATGGGGCGGCGCAGGTTGAGCGACTCGATGATTCCCTTGGGAGTCAGCGAGAAGTTCTTGCGGACGAGGTCGCCGAGAATTTCGCGGCTGACTTTTCCGGTGCCGAAAGTATCAACCAGCACGCTGACCGGCTCGGCAACGCCGATGGCGTAGGCGAGCTGAACTTCAGCGCGGTCGGCAAGGCCGGCGGCGACGATGTTCTTGGCGATGTAGCGCGCCATGTAGGCGGCGGAACGATCCACCTTGGTTGCATCCTTGCCGCTGAACGCGCCACCACCGTGACGGCCCATGCCACCGTAGGTATCCACTATGATCTTGCGTCCGGTGAGTCCGGTGTCGCCCATCGGTCCGCCGACTACGAAGCGGCCCGTGGGATTGATGTGGTACTTGGTGTTCTCGTCGAGGAGGCTGGAGGGCAGCGTGGCCTGGATGACGTACTTGAGAATGTCAGCGCGAAGCTGCTCGGTGCTTACGGATTCAGCGTGCTGGGTCGAGATCACGACGGCGTCAAGACGCAGAGGCTTGCCGTTCTCGTCGTACTCCACCGTCACCTGGCTCTTGCCGTCAGGACGCAGATACTGGAGCTTGCCGCTCTTGCGCACTTCGGTGAGCTTCAGCACCAGCTTGTGCGCCAGCGAGATCGGAGTCGGCATCAGTTCAGGCGTTTCGTTTGTCGCGTAGCCGAACATCATGCCCTGATCGCCGGCGCCGCCCGTGTCCACGCCCATGGCGATATCGCCACTCTGCTTGTTGATGCTTGAGATCACCGCGCAGGTATTCGAGTCAAAGCCGTAGAGGGCATTGTCATATCCAATGGAGCTGACAACGCCGCGCACCAATGCCTGGAAATCGACATAAGCGCTGGTGGTGATTTCACCCGCAATCACAACCAGGCCGGTGCAGGTGAGCGTTTCACACGCCACACGGCTGTAAGGATCCTGCTCAAGGCAGGCATCGAGAATTGCGTCGGAGATTTGGTCTGCGATTTTGTCGGGATGCCCCTCGGTCACCGACTCAGACGTGAAGAGAAAACGGTTGTTCAACGACAAAGTGTTGCCTCCTAGAGCTGAACGCGTAAGATCCCGGACAGGAGAGGGTGCAACAAGCCGGGATTCCGCAGGATAGCTTCCTGAAAGTGTATCGTGCCCGGGCGCTGGCGAACAATGCGGTTCATACCCGAGAGCGGACATAAGGCAGCGAATGGGGAGTTCGGAGGGGTGAGCGGGGAGAGAAGTTGCTGTTTGCATTGGCGGGTACGCGGCGACGGATGCCGCTCCGGCTGCTGGCGCTGGGTTACAATCAGCTTTCACCATTATTTCAAGACAGGATCCCTAGAACTCTATGCAACGCTGGTCCAAGTTGTTCATCCCCACGCTCCGCGAAGCGCCTGCTGACGCGGAAGTTGCAAGCCACAAGTTCCTGATCCGCGCCGGATATGTGCGGCAGTTGGCGGCGGGAATCTACTCCTACCTATTTCTTGCGCAGAGAACGATTTTGAAGATCACCAACATTGTGCGCGAGGAGATGGACACCATCGGCCAGGAGTTCTATCTGCCGGCGCTGAATCCGCGCGAACTGTGGGAGGCGAGCGGACGCTGGGACGTGATGGGCGACAATATGTTCCGCCTGAAGGATCGCAAAGGGGCGGACCTGTGCCTGGGCATGACTCACGAAGAGGTGATGACCGACATTGCGCGCAAGGAGCTGCGCAGCTACAAACAGCTTCCGCAGATCTGGTACCAGATTCAGACGAAATTCCGCGACGAGGCGCGTCCGAAGAGCGGCCTGCTGCGGGTGCGCCAGTTCACCATGAAAGACGCGTATTCGTTTGACGTGGACCGCGCAGGGTTGGACAAGAGCTTCGATCTGCATGACGCGGTGTATCGCCGCATCTTCTCGCGCTGCGGACTGGAGTTTGTAGCCGTGGAGGCCGACTCGGGCTCAATGGGCGGATCGCAGTCGCAGGAGTTCATGGTGTACACCGACGCGGGCGAAGATCTTGTGGCCTCCTGCGGTCAGTGCGGTTACGCGGCGAATCTGGAGAAAGCAACCTCTAAGCTGGAGGCCGTGGAAGAACTTGCGGCCACCGCAAGCGGAGCGCGAGAGAAGGTTCATACGCCTGGGACGAAGACGATTGACGATGTGGCGGCGTTCCTGAAGACTCCGGTGAACAACAACATGAAGTCTCTGGCGTACATGATGACCGACGGAGCGACAGCTGCGGGCGTGACGATCACAAGGCCGCTGCTGGTGCTGATGCGCGGCAAAGATCAGATGAATGAAGCCAAGCTCTCAGGCGCGATTGGCGGGCGCGAGTTTCGTCCCATGCAGGAAGAAGAGATTGTGAAGTACTTTGGCTCTCCGGCTGGATACCTTGGGCCGGTGGGACTGAAGCAGGTAAAATCCGTCGAGAACAAGGGTAACGCCGGATACGCAGGCGATTCCGATGCTTTTGTGGTCATCATGGACGAAGCCCTGAAGGACCGCAGGAATCTGGTGGGCGGAGCCAACGAGCTTGACCATCACTTCACCGGACTGACGGCTGGTGTGGATTTTGAAGTGACCGGCTACGCCGACCTGCGCAATGTGAACGAGGGCGAACTCTGTCCGCGCTGCGGCGAACCTTTGAAGCTGGGCAAGGCCGTAGAGATTGGACACATCTTCAAGCTGGGAACCAAGTACTCGGAGTCGATGGGCGCAAAGGTTCTGGACAAAGATGGCAAGGAAGTCACGCTCATCATGGGCTGCTATGGCATTGGCGTGGAGCGCATTCTAACCTCATGCATTGAGCAGAACTATGACGACAACGGCTTCTGGCTGGCGCCATCGATTGCTCCGTTTACGGTGGTGGTGGTGCCGACGAATGTGAAGGACGCGACGCTGGTGGCGGCCAGTGAGAAGATTGCTTCCGAGTTGGAAGCCGCCGGCTACGATGTGCTGCTCGACGACCGCGACGAACGGCCGGGCGTGAAGTTCAAAGACGCCGACCTGGTGGGCATCCCCTATCGCATCAACATTGGCAAATTGCTGGCCGAGGGGAAGATGGAAGTGGTGGAGCGCGCAAAGGCGCAGAAGATAGAGGTCGCGGTGGATGACGTACTGACTCACCTGCAGGGTTTGTACAATCCGCGGGCTTAGGAGAGTTGAATGAAGGAACTGAAAGCCATCTTTGCGTTGCTTGTGCTCTTGGTTGGCGGCTTTGTGCTCTACAAGGTCGTTCCGGTGTTCTGGGCTGACTACAGATTGGGCCAGATGGTGGAACAACAGGCGATCATTTATACCTATCAGCCAAAGAGCGATCCTGAGATTCCGAAGTTGATGGCCGAAAAGGCGCAGGATCTGGGCGTGGAACTGTCACCCGAGCAGATCAAGGTGGATCGCAGCGGCGCCGGGCTGGCGATCACGGCTGCGTATTCGGTACACGTCGATCTTCCGGTATTTCCGTTTGACCTGCACTTTACGACCGGAACGCACAACAAGAACGTCATGAAGTAGGAAGAGCCCGCAAGCTGGAGCGATCAGGCCCGAACTGCCGGGTCTCTGCTTGTTTCGGCTTGCGAAATGCTATTGACTGCATTGGTTCCGCGGAAGTGGGAATCGTCCAACCTCTTCAGGAATGGGAGATTCCGGGGTACGGGCCTTGGCGGGCGGCTTCCTTGCGCCTCTCTGGTGTCTTACAATACACAGAGTATTCACGTGGCCATCAAACTGAAAATTCCGAGCTCCTCGCAAAGAACGCGCTTCTCTCTGCTTCGCGCCGCCGTCGCAACGTTCATCATTATCGCGCTATTCTTCTTCGCTTTCTTTGCGTTTTACTATGTGAAGTACGAACGCATCATCAATGAAAAGATGAGCGGACAGATATTTTCCACCTCGGCCAAAATCTTTGCCCGTCCGGTGACGGTGCATCCGGGAGACAAGTTCTCTCCCGCCCAGATTGCCACCGTACTGCGGCGAGCGGGTTACGTGGACGCCGATGTCAAAGGCAGCGCACCGATGGGAACGTTTCGCACGCTCCCCGGTTCCATTGAGATACAGCCGGGCGCCGAGTCCTATCACTCCACCGATGCGGCGAGAATTTATCAGGGCGCGGACGGACGGGTGGATCACATTATTGCCGTGGGACCGAGCTCCGGCGCGGCACTGGATTCCTATGAACTGGAACCGGTTCTGCTGACCGCTCTGTTCCAGGGACAGGACCGCACCAAGCGCCAGATTCTGAACTACAACGACATTCCCAAGGTGATGGTGGACGCGGTACTGGCCATTGAAGACCGCAAATTCTTCGAGCACAACGGCATCAACTGGTTCAGCCTGGCCGGATCGTTTGTGGCCGACGTGCGCGGGGCGGGACGGCGGCGCGGCGCATCGACCATTACGATGCAAATATCCCGCAACTTCTTTCTGACTCCGGAAAAGACGATCACCCGCAAGCTGACCGAGATGCTGATTGCGATTCAGCTGGAACAGAGGTTCAACAAACGGCAGATCTTTGAGTTCTACGCCAACCAGGAATACATGGGGCAGCGCGGATCGTTTTCGATCAACGGCTTTGGCGAGGCTGCGCGCTCGTATTTCGGCAAGGACATCAAGGAGATTACGCTGCCGGAAGCAGCGTTGCTGGCGGGCATCATTCAGTCTCCGAACAACCTGTGGAATCCGTACAAGCGTCCGGAAAGAGCACTGGAACGGCGCAATACAGTTCTGGAATCGATGGTGGAGACCGGTGCAATCACCCGCGAAGAGTGCGAAAAGGCCAAGGCTACTCCGCTGAAATTGAGCGCGCCGAACGTGGAAGCCAGCGACGCACCGTACTTTGTCGATATGGTGAAGGAAGCGCTCTCTGGCGAGCACTCTGAGACCGACCTGAATGAGAATGCCTACCGCATCTACACCACGCTCGATCCGGAGTTGCAACACGCCGCTGCCGAGGCTGTGACTGAAGGCCTGAAGCTTGTTGACGATCAAGTAGCGAAGCAGCGCACGAGACGCGTAAAGGTTGGCAAGGGCAAAGACGCCAAGGTGGAAGAGACCAAGATTCAAGGCCCCATTCCACAGGTAGCGCTGATCGCGCTGGATCCACATACGGGCGAGGTGCTGGCGCTGGTGGGCGGCAGAAATTACGGTTTCAGCCAGTTGAATCATGCCATCGCCAAGCGCCCGACGGGTTCCATCTTCAAGCCTTTTGTTTACGCCGCTGCGGTCAATTCGGCGCTGACGGCGCAGGGCACCGACCCGGTTTTCACGCAGGTTTCACTGATTGACGACTCGCCGACGACCTTTGAATTCGACGGCAAGGTGTACGATCCGCGCAACTACAAAGACGAGTTTTATGGGATGGTTACGGCGCGCTTCGCGCTACAGAAGTCGTTGAACAACGCGACGGTGAAGATGGCGGAGATGGTGGGCTATGACAAGGTGGCCGCGCTCGCCCGCAGCGCCGGAATCGTCAGCGTGAAAGCAACTCCGGCAGCAGCCCTGGGAGCTTACGACGCCAGCCCGGTTGAAATGGCCGGAGCCTACACGGTGCTGGCCAATAGCGGCACGCATATTGATCCGCAGTTCATTCACTCCATGCGCGCCGCCAATGGGGACGTGGTGGAAGACTTCCACAACGAGAAGCGTCCGGTGCTGGACCCGCGGGTGGCCTATGTAGTCACCAACATGATGCAGAACGTGATTGACCATGGCACGGGCTTCACGGTCAGGGCAATGGGCTTCACGGCTCCGGCGGCGGGCAAAACCGGAACCTCACACGACGCCTGGTTTGCAGGCTACACCAGTAACCTGCTCTGCATTGTCTGGGTGGGCTATGACGATTACAGCGACCTGAAGTTGGCGGGCGGCTCCACGGCTGGGCCCATTTGGGCTGAGTTCATGAAGAGAGCCGTACGCCTGCCGCAATACAGCAACACGCAACAGTTCTCGGCTCCGGCCGGCGTGGTAACCGTGGAGTTGGATAAGAACACCAATCTGCTCTCGACGGCAAGTTGTCCGGATGGATACAATTCCGCTTTCGTCGAGGGTTCAGAGCCGAAAGAAACGTGCGACCGCGCCGACCAGCGCAACGTGCTCCAGAAGATCTTTGGCGGAGCCGCCCCTGCGCCGCCACCGGTGAATCAGCCCGCGCGCACAATTCCGCAAAACCAGCCGCGGCAGGTTCAGGGAGCACCTGCCGGAGGCGAACGCCCTGCCGTTCAGGGCCAACCAGAGGAGAAGAAGAAGGGATTCTGGGGCAAGGTGGTCGGAATCTTTGGCACGGACGACAAGGACAAAAATAAAGATAAAGACGGGAACAATTCCAGCCCCAGATAGGTCTAACATTCTCAAGCATGATGGCGCGGTTCTCTGAGATTTGGGAGAATCGGCTTGGGGTGTCGGGTATGGCTCTCCGATCTCTTTCCGTAATTTGTCTGGCGCTGCTCGCAGCGTCTCCGCTCCTTGCTGGATTTCATTCGCAGTCCGGCTCCCAAACAGACCGAGTTCCATCAGCCACCGTCCAAGCTCCGCAGACGGTGGCGAACGCTGTGGTGGCGCCTACCCTGGCCGAGATGCGCGCCATGAGCCCGGACAAGCTGGATGAAGAAGGCGACCGGTTGCGTGCGATAAAGGATTACCTTTCCGCGCTGGACTGCTACCGCGAAGCCATTCGCAAGCACGCAATTGCCAGCTACTACAACAAAGTTGCAATCACAGATCTGATGTTGCGGCATCCTGAAGAGGCCACGACAGCCGCCAAGAAAGCAGTACACAAAGACAAGAAAATGGCGGAAGCCTGGAATAATCTCGGAGTGGCCTACTATATGCGCGGCAAAGTGGAGGACGCGATTCGCACGTATGCGCGGGCAATCTCATTGCAGCCCGGCAGCGCGTCATTCCATAACAATCTGGCCGCGGCGCTGATCGATGCCAAGCAGTTTCAGCGCGGAGTGGGCGAGTATCGCAAAGCTTTCGAACTGGATCCCGGATTCTTCGAGCACTCCGCGGTAAACGGCATCAGCGCGCGCATGGGCTCACCGGAAGATCGCGCCCAGTTTTCATTCATCATGGCCCGGCTCTTCGCCTCAACCGGTGACACGGAGCGTGCATTGCACTTTTTGCGCTCAGCGATGGAAGAAGGCTATCCGAAGATCGACGAAGTCTATCGTGACAAGGAATTCGAGCCGGTGCGTAACGATCAACGCTTCCTTGCCCTGATGAAAGATCGCCCGGTGGGGATAAAGTAGGCCGCAACGATTGTGCCCTCAGCTATTGGCGGCAGGGCCGAGCAGAATTGGCTGGGCCGAGCGGCGATTGCGTTCCTCAAGATGACGCTGACGGAAGTGGGCCATCGCGCGGTTTCCCCAAGCCCGAACGAAGTAGTAGTTGAGCACGGCTCCTACTGCCGAACTGAGGATGGGAACGGTACGCGCCACCATCTTCTCGGCGAACTCCGTGCTGAAGCGCGCGGCAATGCGTCCGATGACGCGCTGCACGAAGGTTTTGAGCAGCGTTCTCTCCAACACTTCCTTGCTGATATCTACTCCTGCGGCGGTTGCGGCGGCAATCCAGAGCTCTGCGATCTCTTCGTCGGTGTTGTATTGAAAGCCGTAAATCAAGCTGAGCTTCTGCACGGTGCGCATGGTGATTGCTGAGAGGATTCCGAGGTCAGGAACGATGGTCATGAATCCGCCGAAGCCGAGCCCCGCGCCCTCGGCACCGGCCATTTTCATGGCTCCGCGCACCGTCTGCCACGCAATTGAGTCGAGTTCTGCAACGGGCAGGGTGAATATTCCCTCATAGCTTGAGACCGGAACTCCGTGCGCCATGCGCAGGTGCAGGAGGTACTCGTCGGGATGAACGCGCACCGTCTCATAGGCGCGGGTGAGACCGGACTTGAGAGCACTCTCCAGCCGTTGTGAAAGCCACGAGGTGTTCGCTGCGGGGTCAGGCATAGGGCACCAGTGTATTCGGATGCGGCGCGCGGGAAAAGGTGGCATGTGGGACAAGAGTGGCTAGGATAAGGCGGGCGCGAGGCGTCGCTGTGCTGCCGGCCGCGGGCGCTGTCGGGTAACGCTGCGCTGCCGGCCGCAGGCGCTGGTGTGCTAGCATCAAGAGACATGCCTGCAGGAAAACTCCACATAGTACCGTTAGGCGGCCTGGGCGAGTTCGGTATGAACTGCATGGCCATCCGCTGGAATGATGACATCATCGTCATCGATGCAGGAATGATGTTCCCCGAAGACGATTTGCTCGGCGTGGACGTCGTAGTTCCTGCCCTCACCTACCTCATTGAAAATCGCGACAAGGTTCGGGGCGTTCTGCTTACCCACGGTCACGAAGACCATATCGGCGGTATTCCGTGGCTGATTGCCGAGTTGAATGTGCCCATCTACGCCACCGAGTTCACCCTGGCGTATGTGGAAGACAAACTGGAAGAGCACGGGCTGCTGGACAACGCCGAACTGAACGAGATGATTCCGGGTAAGCGCTTCCAGCTTGGCGCTTTTACGATTCATCCGATCCAGGTGACGCACTCGATTGTCGGCGCCGTTTCCATCGCGGTCCACACACCGCTTGGCGTCATCATCCACACAGGGGACTTCAAGATTGACCTGACGCCCACCGACAACAAGCTCTTCGATCTGCACGCCTTTGCCGAGTACGGCAAAGAGGGCGTGCTGGCACTGCTGCAGGACTCTACGAACGTGGAACGGCCCGGCTACACGCCAAGCGAACGCGCAGTGCGTCCGAAGTTCGAAGAGATATTCACCCATGCGCGGCGCAAGCTATTTGTCTCCTGCTTCTCGTCATCGATCCATCGCATCAAGATGGCGGCGGAGATGGCGCACCAGTTCCATCGCAAGATTGCGCTGGTCGGCCGCAGCCTGACCGAGTCGACAGAAATTGCGCAGGACCTCGGCATCATCAATTTACCGGCCTCGGCGTGGATCAACCCGGGACAGATTCGCGACTATCCGCCCGAGCAGGTGATGGTGATGATCAGCGGCACGCAGGGCGAGCCGATGAGCGCACTCTCACGCGCGGCGGTGGACAACCATCGCCATGCCAAGATCGAATCGGGCGACACCGTGGTGCTGAGTTCGAGGGTGATTCCCGGCAATGAGAAGGCGATTTATCGCGTCATCGATCACCTGTTCCGGCGCGACGCCAAGGTGGTTTACGACGACGGTTCGAAGCCGCCTGTACACGTGAGCGGACACGCCAGCCAGGAGGAGTTGAAGCTGATCATCAACCTGGTGCGGCCACGTTATTTCATTCCCATTCACGGCGAATACCGCCAGTTGAAGCGGCATGCGGAGATGGCAGGCGCAATGAAAGGTGCAGTCGGAAACGTAATCATGATCGAAACCGGCGACATCCTGGAATTCGACGAACTTGGAGCGCGCCGTGTAGGAGAAGCTCCGGTGGGGCGCATCTGCATAGACTCCGGTTCGAACTCGGATATTGTGGAAGACATCATCATTCGAGACCGCAAGTACCTGAGCGAAGACGGATTTGTGATGCCGATTCTGGCGGTACACAAACTGACCGGAAAGCTGGAGGGATCGCCGGAAATAGTGATGCGCGGCTTTGCCGGTGCGCCGGATGACAACGGTTTTGTGGAAGAGGCGCGCAACACTGTGCGGCGAACGATGGAAAACTCCAACAAGGAAGAAATCGCCGACTACGGAATGATCAAGGAAAAGATTCGCGTAGACCTGAAGCGCTACATCAATCGCAATACGCAGAGGCGGCCGCTGATTATTCCGGTCATTGTGGAGATCTAGGCGGTACGCAACAGGCTGATCAGTGCGCGGAAGATACCGCGCACTTTCTTTTGCGCGGTATAATCCGGGACGTTCCGAGCACGGGAGGAAATCGCTGTTGAGAAAACTTTTCATCTGCGTACTGATGATGGTTGTGTCGATGAACGTTCTGGCACAACATCCATCGCCTGCGGTCTCCCCGGCGCCAGAGATTTTCCTGCTAGGCACGGCGCACAACCTGCACTTCGATCCTGAAAGCCATTACTCTCTTGCCGACCTGAGAGAAGAAGTTGCGGCGCTCCATCCTGACTTGATTTGTGGTGAGATTACGCCCGAGGCTTACCAGGGACCGATGGAAGGGTATTTCCCTCCCGAGGCGGCATATCTTGCCGAAGTGGCGGCTTCGATACACGCGCACTTCGCCCCTACCGACTGGCGCATCGCACGCGCATGGCAGAGCCGCGCCGAAGGGATGGAGCCCAAAGAGGTGAAGGATAAGGTCGAGGCGCTGACGCAGGATGCGTCAAAGCAGATGCATTCGCACAGCGATCCGTCCCTCTTCGATTTTCTGCATACCACGGGCGTGACTATTGCCGATTATCAATTTGAGCAATTGACGGGTGAGAATACGGTCTCTGACATTGCGATGGGCGCGTGGCATGAGCGTAATCGCCGCATTGTGGAGAACTGCCTGGATGCTGCCGGCTCAGACTTTCACCGTATCGTGATCGCGTTCGGAGCTGGACACATTCCGACCTTGCGGCGGCAGTTGGCGGCTAGAGGAATCACCGCGCAAATAGCCAGCAGACTTTTTGTTCCGGCTGGACTGGCGATCATGCCGGCACCGGTGATTGCGCGCTGGCAGCGCAATCTGGAAAACCTGAGAAGGATTCTGGACGGAAGTGTCGCGGTCACCCGCGATTCGCTCGACAAGGTGAAAGAGAGTCATCGCATTCAGGATTTGGAGCAGGCGCTGAAAATCTACGCCTCCGAAACAAAATAGCGCACACGCAGTATGAAAATTCACACTGCCAAGCTTCCCAAGCACGGGGGGCGCAGGATACAACGGACTTATGTCTCATGCAACAGTTCCGGCGCAAGTGACCGCTGCACACCAGAGTGTGGTGCGGCGACCGTTCTCCATCGTTCTGTTGGCACTTCCCTTTCTGACTATCCTGCTACTCGCGCTGGCTCCTGAGGCGTACAACCAACTGCGCGCGGCATCTACGCTGATGGTGATTGCCGATATGCCGAAGTCAGTGCTGTCGCGCTTTGACACGAATCCCGTGATTGAAGAGATGATTACATTTCAATCCACGGTGACCGAACCTGCGCGCATCTACCATCCGGTTGGCATTGCTCATCCCAGTGCATTGGTAGTGGTCCCCGGCGTTCATCACCTCGGAATGGAAGAGCCCCGGCTGAGGAGATTCGCGCGCGCGCTTGCCTCCCATGGATACCTTGTGTTGACTCCACAGGTAGACGGGCTTGCCGATTACAACATCTCGAAAAACTCTGCGACCGTCATCGGCGACGCGGTGCATGAGCTGGTGCGGCGCAGCGGTGCGCAAAAAGTTGGGCTTCTGGGATTGAGCTTCGCGGGCGGAATGTCTCTGATCGCCGCCAGCGACCCGGCGGTGCAGCAGGAGCTCTCCGTAGTGATTGCCATTGGCGCACACGACGACCTGAAACGCGTGCTCGACTTTTATCAGAGCGATGAGACGCGCGCTCCGGACGGAAGCGTGCTGAAGATGAAGGCGCACGAGTACGGCTCGCTGGTGACTGCCTACTCCCATGTTTCTGCTTTCTTTGCCCCGGAGGATATAGCGCAGGCGCGCCTTACATTGCGAACCTTACTCTGGGAAGATGTGGCAAAGGCACACGTCGAGGCTGCCAAGCTGAGCCCTGCGGGGCGGGCGCGAATGGAGCAGTTGTTCGCCCATGACACAAGGTCGCTGGTGGCCGACACGCAACGCGGATTGGCCGCAGCGCGTCCTGAACTCGACGCCGCGTCGCCGCATTACTATCTCGGGCGGGTGCATGTTCCGGTGATGCTGCTGCACGGCTCGGCAGACAACGTGGTGCCTCCGACGGAGACCTTGTGGCTGGAGCAGGATTTGCCGCGAGGCGTGCTGCGAGCGGGCCTGATCTCTCCTGCTATTGGGCACGTAGAGGTGGGCGGCTCAAGCGTGATGGACCAGGTTCGGCTGATCCATTGGATGGACGAGATGCTGAAGCTGGTGGATTCTGCAAGCGCCACGCATCCCTAAAGCGAATATCAGGAAGACGGCTCACGCGATGATCACACTCAAGAATCTGTACGAGGCGCAGGCGCGACTGAATGGCGTAGCGGTGCATACGCCGCTGGTGCGCTACTTTGAAATCAATCCGGCTCCGGGAACGGCAAACGAGAAGCTTTACTTCAAGCCGGAGAGCCTGCAGCCAATCGGCAGCTTCAAACTGCGAGGAGCATTCAACAAGATCGCCTCGCTGACGGCAGCGGAGCGCGCGCGAGGCGTGATCACCTACTCCTCGGGAAACCATGCTCAGGGCGTGGCGTATGCGGCGCGAGCGCTGGGTACGCGGGCGGTGATCGTGATGCCGGCGTCGGCTCCGCGGGTGAAGTTGGAAGCCACGGCAGCGCTGGGCGCAGAGATCGTAACCGTGGGCAGCGGCAGCGAAGAGCGCCGGGACAAAGCGCTGGAACTCGCACATGAACATGGCTACGTGGTGATTCCACCTTACGACGACCTGGAGATCATCGCCGGGCAGGGCACGATAGGACTTGAGATCATTCAGGATTTTCCCGACGTTGAGCTGATCCTGGTGCCTGTAGGCGGCGGCGGACTCTCCAGCGGCGTGGCGGCGGCGGTGAAGTTGAGCGGCAAGAGCACACGCGTGGTGGGCGTAGAGCCAGCGCTCGCCAGTGATGCGCAGCAAAGTTTGCAGGCCGGACACGTGGTACGGATCGCGGCCGAGAGCGCAGCCAGCACGGTGGCCGACGGATTGCGCACGCAGAGCATCGGCGCGCAGAACTTTGAGCATCTCACGAAGTACCTGGATGGTGTGGTGACGGTGACAGAGGATGAGATTCTGCGGGCCATGCGGCAGATCATGACCGGGGCGCGGTTGATGGCCGAACCCAGCGGCTCGGTGACCATGGCTGCGTGGATGTTTCATCGGGCGGAACTACCCGCCAGCCGCAAGACGGTAGCCATCATCAGCGGCGGCAATGCCGATCCAAAGCAGGTGGCAGAGGTGCTGGAGGGACGATGAGGTTTGCAGAGATCGGCGAAACATTGCATTCGAGGGCTCTACGCGCTTTTGTGCTTGGCCTATTGCTGTGCGCGTTGCTGAGCGGTGCAGCCATGGGCGCTGAGCGTGGTACGGTGATTCGCACGACGGTAATCTATGTGGCTCCTGATGTGGCCAGCGCCAAACTGGCAACGGCAGATCGGGGACGCGAGGCCGTGGTTCTGGAGCGCACCTCCGGTTGGGCTCACGTGATCGCCACGCTGATGGACGCGGCCTACAATCCCGACCCTGAAGCCAGCCGCGCGCGCAACGTCACCGGGTGGATTCTGGATAAGGGTTACATCAGCGATCAGACCGCCAAGGGTGACGAGATTCTATTTGGCGAGGCAGCCGACAGCGAAGACGAGGCCAGCCGCAGCCATGGACGCAAGGGCGCAGCCAACGATGCGCGGCGGCTCTACTACCAGGTTTTTCAGCTCTTCCCCAAGTCACCGCTGGCCGCCGAAGCGCTCTATCGCGCGGCCGATATTCAGTGGCAGTTCGATAAGGAGGACATGCAGTCGCGTCCATCCTATAAGACGGCCAGTCCAAGAGACCGGATGGAAATTAAAGAGGACTCCATGCGCCTGGTTCACAAGAAATTTCCTGGCACGAAGTGGGCAGACTTGGCGGCATTCGAGTTGCTAGACAACAAAATGTGCGGCGACTGGGCGGGAGCTTCAAAGTGTCCTGAGAAAGAAGCGGAGATTTATGAGAAGTACGCTGCCGAGCATCCAGGGTCTCCGAAGGCCGCCGCGGCGCTTTACAACGCGGCTTTTCGCTGGGCTTCCGTGGTGACGATCTACACGGGCGAAGGGCAATCGAAGAAAATTCCCGATGCACAGAAGCGCGCCATCGCCGACGGGCAGAAGACGATTGAAAAGAACTCCAGTCCGGAATGGAACGCGCGGGCACAGCGAGTGATTTACATGGTGGAGAAAAATATCCCGGTGTATGGGACGACCGTGGAGTAACCGTCCCGGGACGAGAGGTTAACTTCGGTTGGTAAGCTGGATTGGCAAGGCGATACGATGGGCCTGCCAACCGTGCGACGTTTCCAGACGCCTAGGAGAACAGTGCGAATGTCTCTGCATGAAGAACACGTTCAGGAGCTCTGCATCCGCGAGTTCCAGCCGGGAGATGAAGCCGCATTTCGGAACCTGAACGTAGAGTGGATCACCCACTACTTTCGTTTAGAGCCGAAAGACGAGAAGGTCTTCGGCGATCCGCAAGGAGCAATCCTGGCCTTGGGTGGAAAGATCTTCTTCGCAATCGCGGGCAATCAATATCTTGGTTGCTGCGCACTTCTTCATCGGCGAGATGACGAATTTGAGGTGGCAAAGATGGCAGTAACTCCGGCGAGCCAAGGTCTTGGGGTGGGACGAAAGCTGCTCCAGACCGCAATTGAGGCCGGGCGTGCGGCCGGTGCGCGGCGCCTCTATCTGGAGACGAACCATACGCTCACGCCTGCGATCAGGCTGTATGAATCGGTAGGATTTGTACACTTGCCGTCGGACCGGATAACACCTTCCCCTTACGAGAGAGCCGACGTGTACATGGAGATGATTCTGGAGTAGTTCGCTTCGGATCAAGATGGAAGCTCAGCCGGCGGGCTGCAACGCTATTCGGTGATTCCCTTCCCGGGCTGATAAACTGAGTACATCACCATGCATCCATACATCCTTGCTCTCATCCTTGGAGTTGTTGAAGGGCTGACGGAGTTTCTTCCGGTCAGTTCCACGGCACATCTGCGCATCTGTCAGTCATTGCTGGGCATTGCCTTGGATGACGGCTACTGGAAGATGTTCGCCATTGTGATCCAGTTGGGAGCCATTCTCACGCTGCCAATTTATTTCAGGGCGCGCATTGCGAAGTTCGTGGCAACGTTCCCGAATGGCGAGCGCGGCGACCGCACGGTGGTTACGCATCCGCTGACGCTGGTGCTGATCGCGTTTGTGTGCACGGCGGCTCCGGCGTTTCTGCTGACGAAGGTGATTGGTAAGCACCTGGAGAGCCTTGTGATCATGGGCTCGGCGCTGGTGATCGGCGGCATTGTGATGTGGGTGGTGGATGCGCTCTACTCCCGCGGCGCGCTGGGAACGGACACTAATCACGTTGAGGAAATGTCACTGGGTCAGGCGGTGTGGATCGGCATCTGCCAGACGCTCTCGGCGGTCTTTCCCGGAACTTCGCGCTCGATGTCCACGATTGCCGCCGGACAACTTGTGGGCATGTCACGGTCTTCGGCTCTGGAGTTTTCTTTCTTCCTCTCGATTCCGACGATGGTGGTGGCCACCTGCTACGACCTTTTCAAGAGCCTGCGTCCACATCACGGCGAGCCGGCCGCAATCGGACACCTGGCGATGAATTCGCAGAACTGGGTGACCCTGTTCATTGGCTTTGCAGTGAGCTTTATGGTGGCCTATTTCGTGGTGGCGTGGTTTATGAACTGGGTTCGCACCCGTGGCTTTGCACCCTTTGCGGCATACCGCATTGTGGTGGGAGCCGTCGTGCTCTGGTTCGCCCTGCATCCCTAGAGGCGAATCCTTCTTATTACCCCGGCGCGGGAATTGCGCTACGCTTTGGCAGCGAATTGCGTCATAATGACCTTGCTCTGGCGTTGATCGGACGGTGAAGGCGCGTGCTTACGCGCGTTGGTTGTTTTTTGTTCGATCGAGGTTCTGCACACGCCACTATGACGCTTGTCTCCCGACTGTTTGTTCCCACGCAAAGTAAGCGGCTCAATGAGCTGATCGGTCTGCTGCTGCTTGCCGCAGCCGTGCTGATGATGCTGGCCCTGGCGTCGTATTCTCCGCTGGACCGCTCGCTGGATACGGTGACGGCTTCTCCGGATGTGCGGAGCACGCACAACTGGATCGGGTTGGTAGGCTCCTACTCCTCGGACTTGATTCTGCAATCAGTGGGGTTGGTGGCATTCCTGCTTCCGGTCATGCTGATCTTGCTTGGCGTTCGCTGGATGCGCTCGCATCCGGTTGAAAATCCGTTGGTGAAAGCCACGGGCGCGATTGCCTTGCTGACCTTTGTCAGCGCGCTGCTGGCGCTGCTTCCCTGGCCGATGCACTGGGCACATACCGTCCCGGTTGAAGGCCTGATGGGCCGCCTGGTGGGCGACCTGCTGGTGCATTACCTGAACTACGCCGGAGCCTTCATCGTCGCGCTGACGGCCGTAGCGGCGTCACTTTACCTGGCCACGGCATTTTCACTGGTCAGTCTGCGGCTCTGGATGCGCACCCGATTCACCCTCTTCTTTGCCCTGCGCGACCGTTATCAGGACTGGAAGGTGCGGCGAGCGAGGGCTCATGAGCAGAGACTGCTGGCGAAGAAGCAGCGCCAGCGCGAGAAGGACGAACAGGCCGCGGTGAAAGCTGCCCGAAATGTTAGCCCCGTGAGTTCAAGCGCGGTGCTGACCGCGCCCATCATGGGGGAGATGCAGGCGGCTACACAGGCGACGCGAACCCCACGCGAAGATCCGTTTGCGGAGGCTCCCACGCGGCGCGTGGTGCAACCAACTTATCGTCCACCACTGCGCGGCGAGGAAAATGAGCTTACGGGAATCGAGCGCATGGAGGCCGACAGTCCGAGGAGTGTCGGCTACGACGCAGCGCCCTTGGCCGTTGCCGAGGCTGCCGAGAGCATCGCTATTGGCGTGCGCGCCGACGTGGCACGCACCTCAGCGGCGCGCACAACTCTGCCCAAGCAGCAGGGTTCGTGGAAGCTGCCTTCGAGCACGCTGCTGCACCGTCCTGAAGCGCGGCAGGCCTATGACGAGCAGGAGTTGAAAGAGCTGGCGCTGACCCTCACCCAGAAATGCGAGGAGTTCGGAGTGCTAGGTAGCGTGGTGCAGATCAATCCCGGCCCGGTGGTGACAACCTTTGAGTTCAAGCCCGAGGCGGGCATCAAGTACAGCCGCATCGTCGGCCTGCAAGACGATCTTTGCCTTGCGTTGCGCGCCGAGAGCATCCTGATCGAGCGCGTTGCCGGAAAGTCCACGGTCGGCATTCAGGTACCAAACGAAAAACGCGAAACCATTTGGCTTCGTGAGGTGGTGGAGAGTCCGGAGTTTTCTGCCTCAAAATCGAAGCTCACCATCGCACTGGGCAAAGACATCAACGGCCGGCTGATGGTGACCGAGATGAACAACATGCCGCACCTGCTCATCGCCGGATCGACCGGCAGCGGCAAGTCGGTGGCTATCAACGCCTTCATCATGGCCCTGCTCTACAAGAGCACGCCCGACCAGGTACGGCTGATCCTTGTAGATCCGAAGCGCGTGGAACTGACGAATTACGACGGCGTGCCGCATCTCTATACTCCCATCATCAGCGAACCGAAACTCGCCAGCAATGCGTTGCGCAATGCCGTGCGAGAGATGGAACGGCGCCTCAAACTACTGGCGCAGCGCGGCGTGCGCAATATTGACCAGTACAACAAGCTTTTCGAAGAGGGCTACACACCGTCACTGTTTGAGGATGGCTCGGAAGAGAAGCCACTGCCCTATATCGTTATCATCGTCGACGAACTCGCCGACCTGATGATGGTGGACGGTGCGAACGTCGAGGAGTCCATTACTCGACTGGCGCAGATGGCGCGCGCCATCGGCATTCATTTGGTTCTCGCCACACAGCGACCCTCGGTCGATGTGATCACCGGATTGATCAAGGCGAACTTTCCGGCGCGCATGTCTTTCCGGGTTGCAACTAAAATCGATTCGCGCACGATTCTTGACGCCAATGGAGCTGAGTCTCTACTGGGACGCGGCGACATGCTTTATCTGCCCAGCGGTTCCTCGCGCGTGGTTCGTTTGCACGCACCGTTTGTCACGGAAAAGGAGATTGCGGCGACTGTCGAGTTCTGGAAAGCGCAGGCCACCGCGCAATATGAACACGGCTTCCTCGCGGCTCCGAAGGAGGACGGCAATGGCGCGAGGGCGGATGGCGGACTGGAAGGCGATGGCGACGATAACGATCCGATGTACAACGACGCCGTGCGCCTGGTCTTCGAGTTCGGAAAAGCTTCCACTTCACTCATCCAGCGCCGCCTGCGTGTGGGCTATGGACGCGCCGCCCACCTGATCGACCTGATGGAGCGCGACGGCATCGTGGGACCTGCGGATGGACCCAAGCCAAGAGAGATTCTGAAGTCGCCGGAGTGGATCAGCGAGATGGATGGGTAGGCAAGGAAAGTTCAAAGTTGATGCGCGGGCGCGGATCACTCCGCGCCTTTCGTTGCGCTAATCTGCGCTTACTTGTTTGTGGCGCTGCTGACTCGCCAGATCACATCGCCGCCATCGTCGCTTATCAGCAGACTTCCGTCGGCGGCCGTGGCCACTCCCACGGGGCGTCCCCAGACCTTCCCTGTATCAGTGACGAATCCGGTGACGAAATCTTCATAGCTGCCATCGGAGCGCGTGCCGCCATGCATGGGCACGCGGATCACCTCGTATCCCGTGCGCACTTCCCTGTTCCACGAGCCGTGCTCGGAGGCGAATATGTCTCCGTGAAATTGCGGGAACTGCTTGCCGTCGTAGAACAGCATTTCAAGTGAGGCGTTGTGCGGCTGAATCAGCACGTCTGGAGTGATGACCTTGTCCTTCAACTCGGGATGCTTGCCCTTGTGGCGCGGATCTTGCACGCCTCCCATATACCACCAGGGCCAGCCGTAAAAGCCGCCGGGCAGGATGTGAGTGATGTAATCCGGCACGAGGTTGTCGCCGAGTTCGTCCCGCTCATTGACCGAGACCCAAAGCTCTCCGCTAGTGGGATGGACGGCGATGCCGACGGCGTTTCGGATACCCGAGGCGAAGATCTTTTGTCCGCTACCGTCGGGATTGAACGACAGGATGTCAGCGCGATCTTTCTCCGTGGGATGTGTGTCGGAGTCATCGTCGTTGGAGTGCGAACCAACGGAGACGTACATGGTCTTGCCATCCGGCGAGAATACAATGTCGCGCGTCCAATGTCCCCCACCCGGCAGCAATCCGCCGCCCGGAAGGTCGCACAGCTTCTGAACGGGACCGCGCGCCTTCAGATCTCCAATGCGATACGGAAAGCGCACCACGGAATCGGTGTTGGCAACGTACACCCATTGCGGCTCCGGCCCGGGAGGATAGAAGGCGATGCCGAAAGGCTTGGTGAGCCCAGTGGCGAAGTCTTGCACTTTCTGCACGCGGCCTTGTTCGTCAATTCCACGCAGCACCTTGATGTTGCCCGCCGCACTTTCCGCCAGAAATACGTCCCCATTGGGAGCCGCGCGTAACAATCGGGGATTCTTCAAGCCGGTAGCGTAGAGCTGTACGGAGAATCCAGCCGGTACCTTGGGCCATGCATTCGGCGGACGCGCGACGACCAATGAAAACTTCATTGCGGAACTGGTCGCGTAGGGCTGCGGCAGATCCTGCAACGTAATGTGATGAGTGCGTCCCGGTGCCTGTGCGCGATAGTCGGAGAAGGGCGAGGAACTCTGCGCTTCGGCGCTGGAATCCGCTTGCAGGTGCAGGTACAGCGCGACGAATCCACCCACAACAATGAAAAGGCTTGCCAGAACAAAATACTTTGCGACCTTTCTCATGGCCGTTTTGATGCGGCAGAGAAGGAATCGGGTCGCTCACGCTTTCATGTGATCGCGGTGGCATTGCGAACTGCATCACTTTGAGCGCTGTCCTTGCAAGCCCAGCCAGTCGCGCTGGTAGGCGTAGGAGACGGCGAGCAGAATCGCTCCCAAGACGATGAAGCTGAGCACGCGCCAGCCATGCTCTAGCCCGGAGGTATCAAAGAGAAACACCTTGATCACTGTAATCGCGATCAGCACAATGGCCTGCCAGCGCAGCAGAGCCGACTTGCGGATGAATCCCATCCACATGAGAGCCGCGCCATACAGCATGATCAAAGCGGAGTAGGAAAAGCTGCGCAAAATGATCAGTCCATGCCTTGCCTGCGCCATGTTATAGGACGCAGGATTGCGCGGGGCATACACAACTCCTCGCAACATGACCGCGAAGGTGTCGTGAATCTCCAGCCCAAGGGCAAGCAGCGCCAATGCGTTCACCGCGACCGACGCAACGGCGATCGCCATGCTCTCCAGACCGCCTTCAGCAGAGTTGCGGTCGAGGTAAATCATCCACAGCAACACGCCGACGGCGACTGTAATGGTCAGAAATCGCGGGTTGAGGATCGTTGGCTGCACGCCCCACTGTTCCAGATCCAGCACCAGCAGGCGCACCAGGCCGAGCGCGACGACTACACCGGCAAAGAGTTTTAGTCTCCAGCGCCCGGTGCTGGCTCCGGCCCAAAACAGCAGCGCACCCTCGCCCAGCCAAGCCAGGGTAATCCAGTGCTGGTGCAGCTTGAGCGCGATTCCTACGGTAAGAAACGTGACCGCAATCCCGTAGTGCGCAATCGGAAGAAGACGCTCCACTCCGGGGCGCTCGGAGACGCGGCGATCTAGCGCAATGGCCAGCGCAAAGTAAACCACGGCCAGTTCCAGCGCATAGGCGGCAGCGCGCGGCTGCACCGAAAACCCAGAGGTTTCAAGTAACGCGTAGATTGCGGAAAAATATGCTGCGGCATTCAGAATCGCCAGCAGCAATCCAGTTTGCTGGGTTGGAAGGTCGCGCTCCGGTTCAAGCAAGGAGTACAGAGGCGCAACGGCGAACAGCGCGAAGAGCAGGGTGAAGAACAGGAGTGACTCTGCAAACTGATCTTCCGTGTAGTAGGTGCGATACCAGGACGCACCCAGCAGAAAGCTGCCGACCAAAGCTCCGAAGAGAATGCGCGGCCAAAGCTTGACCCGCTGCAGAACGAAGGCTCCCAAGGAGATCAGCAATAGATAGAGGAAGAGCGCGGCCTCATGATTCTCATTTGTGCCGCAGAGCACGGGAGTAAGCAAACCGCCCAACAGCGCCAGTCCGGCGAGCAGTTCGGCATCCTGCGCAATAGCTAGCCCTGCTGTGGCCGCGGTCACCAGCATCATTGCCACAAAAGCAATGGCTGCGGGCACCAGGTGGTAGAGCTGGAACGAGGCCCACAGCGAAAGGTAGAGGACACCAATGCCAACTGCCTTTAGTGAGTACGAGAAGGCGAGTGAACTCGGACGGCGGAAGCGCTCGCTCCACCAGCAGAGGCCCACTCCGGCGAATAGTCCGAGTAGCACACGAAACCCGGGACCAATCCATCCATTGTCAAAGGCAAGTTTCAGGAAATACGAGACCCCGACGAGCACGGCGATCACGCCGATACGGTTGAGCCACTGCGAGCCGATTCGACGCTCAAGCGAATCCTCATACGGTGGCGATTGTATGGCGGTGGAGACCGGTGCACCGCGCTCGGGGGCTGGCTTGTAGCCGGAGTCAATCCTAGGTTGCGCGACTCCAGCTTGCGAATTGGACTCGGGAGTCGACGACGCGGGACGCTCGGGCAAGGCCTGTGCGGCCGGATACGTTGTCTGCTCCAGCCGATAAACGCGTGCCGTAAGCTGCGCAATCAGTTCACGAATAGCACGAAACTCGTCCTGATCATTCATTGCCGGGGATTATACCTGTGACTGAGGCGCGCTGGATTTCCATTTCGGGATTACACTTTTCGGCATGAAATCTCATACCGAATACCTGACATTCAACACCCGCCATGAGCATGAGTATGTTCACATTACTCCGCAGGTTGAAAAGGCCGTGCGGCAGAGCGGCATCCAGGAGGGGCTTGCACTGGTCTCTGCAATGCACATCACGGCTGGAGACGTGAACGACAATGAGGACGGTCTGATTGAAGACATCGAGAGCTGGCTTGAGCAACTTGCACCCATGAACCCAAGTTATAAACATCACCAGACCGGCGAAAGCAACCGAGACGCGCACCTGAAGTCCATGCTCGTCCACCATCAGGTGATCGTTCCAGTTACCGATGGCCGGCTCGACTTAGGACCGTGGCAGCGTGCGGAATTCGACGGACGCAGAAACAAGCGGGTACTCATTAAGGTAATCGGAGAGTAACCGGGTGGTGACTACAAGCTGTACAACTCAGGTAACTTGACCATGCGGCGCGCTAGCACGCATGATTCCAATATTAAAGGGGGGCGGCGATCTGCAGCACTCCCTTTTTCTGCACAGATGAGTTCCACGGCAGCAGAGATTCTGATTTGGATTAAGGGCCTTACGTAACCTTAGAAGTTAACTAAGCAGTTACGCTAGATTGTTTGTTGCAGGATGCAGGTAATAGAATATGGCTAATTCTCATGCGGCGTACATACCGACAGGACTCCAGGGGACGAGTTCGCCGAGCCTTGAACAACTTCAAGGGACCGGGCTGGTGACCGCGAAAAGAACGGGGGATGGAATGGGTACGACTGACGCTCCTTTGTTCATGAGTTTCGAAGAGGCTCCGATCGGCAACCGCCTCGGCTCGTTCGCGGCCAGTTATGCTTTGCAGGCCGTTATGTTGGGCATGTTACTCACTTACGCGATTGTCTCTCCCAACTTAATCCCGACCCAGATTAGCCATGTCGAACTTGTAGCCCCGGCACCTGATCTCTCCCCAAAGCCTGAACGGGTTAAGGCGGAGAAGACTCGACCGATCACGCCGATACCTGAACTGCTTGCGGTTGCGCCGCCAAAGATTCAGGCTCCCGTGATTATGACTCAGCAGCCGCAGCGAGTGCGGCGTACGACCACGGCTCCGGAACTCGCGCAGCCCGAAGTCGCGATCGCCATGCCGAAGTTCGACTCCAAGGTGCTGAACGTATTGCCCGGCCCCAAGACGACAACAAAGGTCGTCACCAACACCTCGTTCGGCGGGAGTTCGGCCACTCCGACGTTGCAGAACATCGCGCCGAGCAAGGTTCAAACCGGCGGATTCGGCGATCCCAACGGAGTTCCCGTCAACGCTCATGGCAGCGGCCATTCCAATATTGCCGCAGCCGGATCGTTTGACCTTCCGTCAGGTTCGGGGTACGGCAATGGTACGGGCGGCGCTAAAGGAGCACGCGGAACTGTGGCCAGCGTGGGCTTTGGCAACAGCGTTGCTGTTCAGGGCGGTGGCGGACATGGTGGGAACGCAAGCCAGGGCCACATCCAGTCGGCTGGATTCACTCCAGTATCCGTAGCGCCCGCCAACGATGGGGCGCACCACACGACGGCAGATCATCAGGCCGCCTCAGTTCCGGTTTCGATCAAGAGTAAGCCAATCCCCGTATACACATCCGAAGCTCGTGAGAATAGGGTGGAAGGGGAAGTTCTGGTCAACGTGCTATTCACCGCAGATGGAAAAGTCCGGGTGCTGAGTATTGTGCGCGGGCTTGGCTATGGACTGGATGAAGCAGCCCAGCGCGCGGTGCAGGGACTGAATTTTACCCCAGCTCTGCGCGACGGCCATCCTGTCGACTCCAAGGCAACGCTTCACGTTATCTTTCAGCTTTCTTAACGCAAGATTAACCGAGGAACCAAATGGAACGACGAGTGAAGTACCTGCTACTTGGAATCGTGCTTGCTATCACCAGCACCGCTTTTGCCGCGACAGAGCCAGCGACGCCTGCGCCGACTCCGGGCGGCACCGCGTTTGACCGTGTCATTGACAAGGTGCTTGTTCGCGAAGCCGAAAACACCAAGGCCCTTCGCAAGTTTTCTCCGTTGGTGGAGACCTACCTCCAGTACATGCGTCCTGACAAGGAACTGGGGCAGGTGCCGTACAGCGATCAGTATTTTCTGACCCGCGTCAGCTTTGGCAGGACGCTGCAAGATACTTCGTTTCATCCCGAGCCGGGATTCCTTGGCCGCGTGATGCATGGTCTCGCCAAGGAGAACAAGACCGAGTTCATTGGTCAGGGATTCTCCTGGATGATGCTGATGGACCTTCGTGGTCTGGATCGCACTCATTACAGCTTTGACTACCAGGGCCGCGAGTTTCTCGGCGAGATGCGCTGCATCATCATTGACGTGACTCCCAAGAATCACTCCGGCGACGGACGCTTCCTGGGCCGCATCTGGGTGGAAGACCGCGACTTTAATATTGTGAGATTTAACGGCACCTTCGCCCACGTTGCGCACGGCCAGTACATGCACTTTGACACATGGCGACTCAACATGCGAGCCGGACTATGGCTGCCTGCCTACATCTATACTGAAGATAACGATAACGAAAACAACGAGAACAACAAGACTCGCGCCAATGGCTACAAAGCCGAGACCCGCATCTGGGGCTATAACGTTGGTAAGGGCCATGCCGAAAACGAGTTCACCGAGGTAACGGTGGACGACACGAACGCCATCGAAGACAACAGCGACAAGGCTCAGAACCTTGCTCCGGTTGCGGCCGAGCGCATCTGGTTGCGCCAGGCAGAGGATAACGTCATCGAGCGCCTCGAACAGGGCGGAATGCTAGCCAAGACCGGGGAAGTCGACAAAGTTCTCAACACGGTCATCAACAATCTTGAAATCACCAATAATCTCGATATTCAGCCAGAAGTTCGTTGCCGCGTTCTGCTCACGTCTCCAATCGAGAGCTTCAGCGTTGGCCATACCATCTTTGTAAGCCGCGGCATGTTAGACGTTCTGCCCGATGAGGCCTCGCTGGCGGCCGTGCTCTCGCACGAACTGGCGCACATTGTCCTTGGACACCCCACGGATACCACGTTTGCCTACAAAGACCGCACCATTGTCAACGACGCGCAGCTACTAAGGCGCATGCACTTCACCCGCACGCTGGAGGAAGAGAAAGAGGCAGACACCAAGGCATTGGCCCTGCTGCAGAGCTCTCCCTACCACGACAAGTTGGAATCGGTTGGCCTGTTCCTGCGCCAGGTGGATGCCCGTCGCGGAGTTCTGCCACACCTCATCCGTTCTGACATGGGCAACTCGCTGGCAACCGGCGGAGTGAACGATCTACGTCTGAAGGAACTGACCAACTCGGCACCTCGGTTGGAACCCAAAAGAGTGACCCAGATTGCCGCACTTCCGCTGGGTGGGCGAATTCGGGTGGATCCCTGGAACAACCAGATCGAGATCAACCGGGCGAAGGCGGTCCAACTGCTGACAGCACGCGAAAAGATGCCGTTTGAAGTCACGCCGGTTTTCCCGCACCTGACGAGGTTATCCCTGGAAGCGCCAGCCACGTCTGACGCCCCAGGTATGCCCAAGACGGCGGTTGTGATCCCACCAGTTCCCACGGACACTCCCATTGCCACCTCTTCTCCTACTGATGATGGAAGCGGCGGCAAGTAGCAAATTGCTGCAACAGCAAAGGCCCGGCCTAAGCCGGGCCCAGAGTGCTGACGAACCCTACCTTTTCTGGTGGGGTTCGCTGTTTTAGCGATTGAGATTCAGAGCCTTTATCCAGCAGAAGGTTTGAGTAAGTATTCGTAGTTGCTGTTGTAGCGCGGA
>Ga0182030_10004315_pt1 | contig 30355 bp, 27 predicted proteins | sample 812S3MmetaG_FD_121299 | JGI IMG/M metagenome (GOLD analysis project Ga0182030, IMG submission 121299) | Permafrost microbial communities from Stordalen Mire, Sweden - 812S3M metaG (Illumina Assembly) | ecosystem: Environmental > Terrestrial > Soil > Wetlands > Permafrost | place: Sweden...
CCCATTCCCATCCCCATCATCCCGCCGCCCCGTCCGCCCCGCTGCCCTTGCCCACCACCCTGTCCCTGTCCTTGGGACTGGCTTTGCGGAGCGGGCGCATCCTGCGCAAATGCGGAAGAAAATACGGCGACAGATCCTCCAATAACCAAAATCGCGGCCAGCCTACGAGCTTTCATTTGCGACTCCCAGGCACTCCAGATCAAGCGCCTGCATGCATAGACGCAGAGCGCGCCCTTGAGGACGACTTAGCAAGGAGAACAGTCCCAGAACAAGTCCCGTTAAGATCCAGATCAAGGACAGGCGGAGCACAATACACCTGAAAGCTCGGCACGCATGCCGCGCGCCGACCGGACGGCCTTGCGGCCAACTCGCTTACTGGGACTTCTGCTCGGCCATCAGCTGTTCGAAGGCTGGAAACCCACGTAACCCGGCGAATTCCTGATCGGCAGCCAGCTTTTTGGGATTCGTAAAGCCTTCGTTCAGCGCCATCCGCAAATACTCGATAGCCCGGTCGTTTTTGCCCGCGCGCACGCAGCCCTTGGCCATGTAGTAATTCATGGCCCCGCGGTCCTGCACCGAAGCCGGGTTCTCTACCCTCGGACCGCCATTGTGATCGAAAATTTGCGGATCGACAGCGAGCGCATCCTTGTAGACTTCCCAACCCTTTTTGTATTGGTGCTGGGCCAGCAGATCGGTACCGAGGTTCTTGAGCACGAGCGCCGATTTAGGATCGACTTTGAGAGCCTTGTGGTACATCTTTACGGCTGACTTGTACTGCTTTAATGAGTCGTAAACGGTACCGAGGTTGTTCAAAACATTGGCGTTCTTCGGGGCGAGTTTCAACGATTGCTGGTAACATCGGGTCGCGTCCTGCAAGTTGAACATCATCTGGAACGCGATGCCCATCTTGTTCCACTCGACAGCGGAGGTCACGGTGTCTTGCTTGTAGGCTTCAATCGCAGCCTGGTAGCGGCGGTGCGCCATGAGCGAGTCCCCGAGCGCTTCCGGTGTTGGTTGCGGAACGGGGATGACTGTCGGCTGCAGGGTTGGCCGAGCTGCGGCGAACTCAGTGGTAGAAGTCTGCGCAGCGGCCACAAAGGAAGCTGCAATTACGGCTGCGGAAACTAATGTGACCGGCAACCAGTGGTGTTCATCGAAACTATTCATATTCCCTCCTCAAGAAGGAACCTGGGCGACAAATCTTGAGGATCGTCCGTGGGGAATTAAAGCACCTTTCAAAATAATCCGCCACATGACAGAAGCGAGATTTGCGAAATGGTACCCAGAAAGTGCAAAACGGAGTTTTTAGGCTCTGCATGGGTATCGCATTGGTACACTCAATTCGCGGTGACGCACGACACTCAATTGCCGATGGGATGCGCAAAAAAATGTGGACGGTAGCCAGATCGTCAAATTCTGAAATCGGAAACTACACCAGGGTCATCCGAAGACGGGAGGACACACATTGAGTACGATCACATCGCTAGCCCCAGGTATCAATATTTCCGCGCGATTCCGCTCGACACGCCAGCGAACTCTCGCATTGATTGAGCCGCTCACTCCAGAAGACATGATGGTGCAGTCGTCCCCGGATGCCTCGCCTGCAAAATGGCATCTCGCGCACACATCGTGGTTTTTTGAGTCGTTTGTTTTGCGCGAATTTTTGCACAGCTACGAGGTGTTTCATCCAGACTTCGTGTGGCTGTTTAACAGTTATTACCAAAGTTTCGCGGCGTTTCCTGAGAAGCGCCTGCGCTCGTCTTTTTCGCGGCCTTCGCTGGCGGAAATCCTGCGCTACCGACAGCACGTCGACAAGGCGGTGGAGCGGTTGCTCGACAGCAATCCAGAGCCCGAGGCGCTGAAGCGGATCGAACTTGGGGCGAACCATGAAGAGCAACACCAGGAGTTGCTGCTCACCGACATCCTGCACGCGTTCTTCACCAATCCGTTGCGCCCGGCGTATAAGCTGGAGCCGATGGAGGCCGATGAGACTCGTTCCGCGGTCAAAGACTCCCAACAAAAACGCGCCCCGTCGCGCTTCGCCGAGTTCCCGGGAGGCCTGGTCGATGTGGGCCACACGGGTGAGAGTTTCTGCTTCGACAACGAATTGCAGCGCCACCGGGTGTGGCTCGATCCATATTCTCTGGCGACACGCCCCGTGGCCTGCGGCGAATTTGCCGAGTTCATCGCCGACGGTGGGTACCAAAAGCCGGAACTTTGGCTCTCCGCCGGGTGGGATGCCGTGCGCCACAACGGTTGGCGCGCGCCGCTCTACTGGTCGGGCGAAGTCGGGAAATGGAACCTCTTCACTCTGCGTGGAGAATTTCCACTGAGCGAGATGGAGGCAGCGCCCGTGAGCCACGTCAGCTACTTTGAGGCCGACGCCTACGCCCGATGGGCGCGATGTCGCCTGCCCACGGAATTTGAGTGGGAAGCGGCCGCCGAGGGGCAGCCGGTCAAGGGAAATCTGCTCGACTCCGGGCGATTGCTCCCTTCCTCGGCTACAAATTCTCTCCAAGACCAATGCCCTGCGCAGCAGTTCTTCGGGGATTGTTGGGAGTGGACGGCAAGCGCTTACCTGAGCTACCCAGGCTTCCAGCCGCTGCCTGGTTCGCTCGGGGAATATAACGGTAAGTTCATGAGTGGGCAGATGGTGCTGCGCGGCGGCTCGTGCGTCACACCGGCTGCGCACATTCGGGCCAGCTATCGGAACTTCTTTGCGCCGGAGACGCGGTGGCAGTTTTCAGGATTTCGACTCGCGAAATCGTAACCGGCGGCGGAGTGGCCGCATCCAACAGAGCGAATGGCGATTACGACTCTTCCTGTTGCCGAAGCGCGCATCTCAGAACGGGTCGCTGCGGCGGTTCGGGAGGGGCTTGCGTCCAGCCCCAAGCGGTTGCCCCCGTGGCTTTTTTACGATGAAGCCGGTTCGCGACTCTTCGAGCAAATCACGGAGCTCCCCGAGTACTACCTCACACGCACAGAGCGGGCGATCCTGACCGCAGACGCCGGCGCGATGATTGCCCGTGCTGCTGCCGGTACGCGGTTGCGCATCACTGAACTGGGCGCAGGTTCGGCCGATAAGACTCGCCTGCTGTTGGCGGCTGCGGTGCGGCGCCAGGGTCCGGTCATCTACGAGCCCGTTGACGTCTCAGCCTCTGCGTTGGCGGATGCCCAGGAACGCCTCGAGCGCGAACTTCCCGATGTGCTGGTCGCGCCCCAGGTCATGGATTACACCGACGGCCTCGAATTGGAGCAGCCGGCTCCCGGTGAGCATCGCCTGGTTTTGTACATCGGTTCGAGCATCGGAAACTTCGAGCCCGAAGAGTCAGCCCGTTTGCTTCGTGGTGTGCGAGCGGCACTCCGGTCCGGCGATTCGATGCTGTTGGGCGTGGATCTTGTGAAGAGTGCCGACTTGCTGTTGGCAGCTTACGATGACGCCGAGGGAGTGACCGCAGCCTTTAACGGCAACCTGTTAGTCCGGCTGAATCGAGAACTTGGCGCCGACTTCGATACGACAGCTTTTGCCCATCGTGCCGTATGGAATGCCACCGCATCGCGCATGGAGATCCATTTAATGAGCCATGCGGCGCAGACCGTGCATCTGCCTGCGCTCGATATGACAGTCGAGTTCAGGCGGAACGAGTGCATCCACACCGAGAACAGCTACAAATATCAGCCGGGCCAGGCCGAGTCCATGTTGGTGGACGCGGGCTTTATGCCCAATGCAACGTGGAACGACAGGCGTGGCTGGTTCGCCGTGTGCCTGGGGCGCGTGGAATAAGACGGATGGGATCTATCGTTAGGCGCCTTGCCTGAGCCGTGGGTTGTCATCGCGACCAACGCGAGAGAACGTCGTGGAAGCCCCGCCGGACAGCGCGCCAGGGGTCGGCCTTGCGATACCATCCGGCGAGTGTCGGCGAAGCATATTCGACGCAGACCACGGGGTGCCCGAGAAATTCCTGCGGGGTGATTCTGCCATTCATCTTTTTGAGAACGTCGGCATATTGCTGTGCGAATTTCCGGTGACAAAAGAAAATCTTATTCGCGCCAATTCCGAACGGGACAATCGTGCGCGGTTGAGAGAAATATCGATGAACGCCCTCGATCACGCCGGGCCACATCTCATTGAAGCAATCGTCGAGAAGGACGATGCCGCCTCGGGCCAAAGCGCCTTCGCTGGTCGCAAGATCGTGTTCGGTAATTTCCGCCGTATGCCCGCCGTCGATGCCGATCATCCGGAACGGACCGCGACCGAGTTCTAGCAAGTGAGAGGAAGTAAGTTCGGTCGAGTCGCCTTCGTGAATCGTGAGCCGGTCTGTATCCGCATGCCTGCGAAGGTTTCGCCTGAAAGCTGCAAGATCGCCCGCACCCGAATGATCCAGGTTCAGTTGTTGTTTTGAGAATATGTCGATGGCAACTGCCGGTTCATTCTGAGATCCGAGAAGATAGAGCAGGATAAAAAGCTTTCCATGGTGGACGCCAATTTCCGCCACCCCTCCCTGCAGATCGAGACCTCGTTGCGCCTCCGACAACAAAATTATGGCTTCCGCTGCGCCCGGGACCAGCCACCCCTTCACAAGATGGTGACCATTCCTGACGTAGGCGTTGAGCTTTCCCTGATCCACGTGCAAATTGTATCGGTTCCCTGATCTCTGTTCGCTGCTTCCTCCTACTTCGGTGCTGCGATCCGTGCCAGGAATACATCGTGCCCAGCAATCTCCAACGGCATGCCATCCGTCAGTTCGACGTCCTTGCCGGTCCACAGGTCTCTGCCGTGTTGCGCTCCATGAAGGCCGAGTTTCGCCAGGATCAGGTGGAAGGGATGCGTCGAATAGCGGTCGCTCCCGGCATTCAGCACTGCTACCGCCAGTGCGCCGTCCGATAACTGCCTGGTCCACATCTCAACCTCTCCGTCACTGTAGACGCGAGAACCCTGCTTGCCCAGAGCGTCCTGATCAATGGCAATCACATCGCGGTTGGTGAGAATCGCCTTGATCTCGGGCTTCATGTCGGTCAGGTCATTGCCGGCCAGAAGAGGCGCAGCCAGCATGGCCCACATCGAGAAGTGAGCGCGGTTCTCTGCCAGCGATAGCTTGCCGTTGCCCACTTCGAGCATGTCGGGATCGTTCCAGTGTCCAGGACCGGCGTAAGCTTCCAGACCCTCTTGCTGGCTAAGGATGGCGTAGATGCGGTCCCATCGCGGCGTAATGTCGCCCGTGGTGCGCCACAAGTTGCCGCCGAGTGCGGGTGCCCATTCCCACACCGCGTCCCAGCCATACTGGCAGAGAGAAAAAACGATCGGACGCCCCGTCGCCTTGAGAGCCTTCCCCATCTTGTCGTAGGCGGCGATCATCAGCCGCATCTGCGCGGCCTTGTCATCGGGTGCCTGCTTGTCCATTACAGCCTCGCGAAAGCTGCACAGATCGTATTTGAGGTAATCGATGCCCCAATCCGCGTACATCTTTGCATCCTGCTCTTCGTGACCCAGCGACCCTGCATAGCCCGCGCAGGTCTTCGGCCCCGGCCCGGAGTAGATGCCAATCTTCAAGCCCTTCGCATGGACGTAATCGGCAAGCGCTTTCATGTCGGGAAACTTGGAGTTGGTATGCAGCACGCCGTTCGCGTCGCGTTCGCCCTCCCACGTGTCGTCGATATTGACGTACACGTAGCCGGCGTCCTTCATGCCCGTGGCGACAATCTGATCGGCGGCGGCGCGTATGCCCTTGTCATCGACCTTTGCCGCAAAGTAATTCCAGCTATTCCACCCCATCGGCGGCGGCACCGGCGGTGCGGCCAGCGGCGCCTTCGGCGCGAAAGCAAGAATTCCCAATGTGGCAACGGCAAGCGGCAACGAAGTGGAAAGGCGCATAGGAACTTCTCCTGAAAACGGTTTCAATTGCAGAGAGAATACTAAGCTCCGTCCGTTGATTCCCGCAATTCTGAATTGCATTCCAGGGACGCGCTGTCGATACACCCATAAAAATGGCCTAGGGGTCATGCCCCGCCATCTCTAGCGCAAATGCCTTACAAAGGAGAAGAAATAAGGTGCAAGGCTTCCGCCGAAGCGAGGATTGATCTCCAGCAGAAACGGCTTCCCCTTCACAACCTTGTAATTGAAGCAACAAAGCCCTTCGAATTGAATCGTTCGCAATACCCGAGCAAACAAATCTAAATACGGGCAGTGACAAATGACCATGAGATGAACGGCGTCTTGTCCTTTGATCGGCGTGTCGATGGGAAATCTGTATTTGATGTTTAGCGCCTTAACGATTTTGCCGCCGACAAACAAGACGTGCGTGGCAAATTCCGTGGATCCCGGTATGAGCTCCTGGCAGAAGTATTCGGGATCGGTGATGCGGTCGAGTTGCGCCTCTTCGTCGCCGTGATTCCGGATGATGTAACAGCTGGTCCCAAACCAACCGATACGTTTTTTCAGAATATAAGGCGGCGTGAGCGCTAGTCCCTGTGCCATTTTCGGGATATATTGCCCGAAGCCAGCCTTGACGAGTGCCTGATTAAACGCATACTTGTCGTCGCAAAGGCGCACTGATTCTGCAGTCGGCAGTGGAAGCGCATTCTTCTGTAGCGGGGAAAGTCGGCGCGCCTCCGTCAGGGCAGATATGCTTAGGGGCACAACGACGTCATACCGTCGGAAACTGTCTTCGGTGATGGACCCAAATTCAACTTGGTGTGGCAAGTGCTGGAATCCGGTCTTAATCTTGTCTATCCAGTCGGGATTTCCGGAAAACAAGACCTTCTTGGCGCTGTTAGAAGAAAGCAATGCCCGGAGCTTTTCTTTCTTCAGATAGAGCTGATTTCTCCGTCTGGCCCAATTTGCGCGCATGCCGACAGGAAATAGCGGCTCGTCAGACGGCTGGGCAAACCGAAGATTGCCCCATGAACCTGAAACAAAAGATTTTAGCTCCATGATGAGTGTCTGTGATCGTAACACGCAGCGTCTGCAGGATAAATACGACCTTCGTGGCACCTCGTCCAGATTGAGGTAGTGTCGGGTCAAGGAAGCCGTAAGACATCTCTCTAGCTGGTCATCGAAGAGTCGAACTTCGTAGATACAGGTCCGTTTTGGGTGTCGTTTCAGCGAGGCATGTTCTCCCGTTCAGGATGCGCTCCTCAGCACCCGTGCGCACACATTGCGCCGAAAACAATCTGCAGCATGATCGTTAACCATCCCCACAGCCTGCATCCACGCGTAAACGATCGTCGGTCCCACAAACTTGAATCCGCGTCGCTTCAGTTCCTTCGAAATCTTCTCCGACAGCGGGGTGCTTGCAGGCAGCGATCCCTTGTTTTGAATCGCCCGCCCGGCAACAAAGTCCCACGCGAAGTCGGAGAACTTCTGCCCGCTTTGCTCCATATCGAGGTACACGCGTGCCCCGCCGATGGTGGCCTCAATCTTGGCTCGCGACCGAATGATGCCCGGATTCTCCAGCATCTTCGCGATCTCCTTCTCGCCCAATCGCGACACAACCTTGGGATCGAAATTGCGAAAGACTTTGCGAAACGCATCCCGCTTGCGCAGCACGATAATCCACGCCAGGCCCGCCTGAAACCCTTCGAGCATCAGCGTCTCCCACAGCGAGCGAGAATCGAAGTCGGGCACGCCCCACTCTTGATCGTGATACGTCTGCAGCAGTGGATCGCTCTCGGCCCAGGCACACCGGCTCTTTTGTGCGCTCATTCAGTACCACTCCTAGTGAGGTGCGAAGCAACGTTCAATCGGCCGCGGGAACCACAGCATACCGCGGAGCCGTCGCCATCAGCTCTTCAATTCCCCCGATCGGTCCGATGCCGCCGCGTGCGCCGGTAGCCGTGCAGTTCAGGGCGGCGGCAGCGCACGCAAAGTCGAGTTGGCGCGCGAGGGGCCACCCCTGCAGCAGCCCATAAATGAATCCGGCGTGGAAGATGTCGCCCGCGCCCGTGGTGTCGGCCACAGACACGCAATATGCGGGCCGCAAATGAAACTGGCTTCCATCCCAGGCCAGCACACCATCTTGGCCAAGAGTCGCTGCCGCAACTGCGCAACCATAGCGGCTCTTCATGCGGCGAAGAGCCTGTTCCAAGTGCCGCTCGCCCGTGAGGCGCGCGGGAAAGTCGCGGCTGACGATCAGGTAGTCGATCGTGTCGATCAGGTCTTCGACGCCGGGATAGAGCTCATCGAGATCGGCAATCACGGGAATCCCCGCGCTGCTTGCCCAGCCAGCGGCAACAGTGGCCGCTGCCGTCTCGAAGCCATCCACCAGCAAGGCGCGCGCGTTTACGATCCATGCGCGTTCCAGGTCCGAGGGCTGCAGCAGCAGGCGCTCATCGCGCCGGCACAGCACCGTGCGTTCGCCTCCGCCATCCACCACGATCAGCGATTGTGGGCTCGCGGCGTTTTCGACTGTCAGGACACGCGCATCGACACCCGCGCGTTCAAATTCGCGGCGATGGAGTCTCGCAGCGTCGTCATCTCCCAGCTTGCCCACGTAGCGAGTGGTCAGTCCCCAGGTCTGACATGCAATCACAGCGGATGCCGTCTGCCCGCCAGGAAGAATCGATGCCTGGGAGTATTCAACCTTGGAGCCGCGCTCGGGGTAATTCGCAAGAGGGATCAGCGTGTCGGTAGCATTCAGTCCCACCCCGACAAGATCAACCAGCGACAGCTCGGTCATGGAGACTATTGTAAAGTGCTCTATGCGAAGCGCGTCGCCTTCCAAAGTTTCCATGCGCACACCGCAGCTGTCACAACCAGCGCCAGGCTCAGCACCGCCGTCCAGGTAAGATTCATCGCCAGCGCAGGGACACGCGCCTGCACGCCGAGCCAGACAAATAGGCCCACCGCGCAAGCGACGATAACGTAATCCCACCAGTCGCGATGGAACTCTCTGCCGCTGTTCGGCGTTCCGTGATACGCATCCAGCACGCGCACGGAATCGAGCCCATAGCGGTCGCATTCGCGCTGCAGCGCATCGTGCGTTGAAGCATGTTCGCGCTCGGTTGCAATCGCCGTGCTCACAGCGAGCGCTCCAACAATCATGACGAGAGAACCAGCGACCACCAGCAGCCGATGCGCCGCGTCCGCATGCGCCAGTTCTCCAAAAACGAGCGCGCCCCACGCGAGGCCCCACAACTGGTTCGTATTCGAGAGCGGAATTCCGCGGCCAATGCCAAGATATTTCGTCGCATACTGCTGAAAGATGTCACCGACCACCCAGACAAACCCGCCCAGAAAAAGCCAGAACAGCATGGGCCGCGTCTGCCCCGAGGAAATGATCGCGACCGTAGACGTGCGATCGAGCGCGATCGCCAGCGCAAAGACAGCGCCGAGCTCCCCAATCGTGAAGACGGTAACAAAGGAGAGCGGATTCATACCGCTGATGTATGCCTTGCGATATGGAACGTACATCGTTCCCCACAGCAGGCTCGCGCCCGCGGCAGCAAGCACGCCACCGGCCGCCCGGCCCGCCTGCGGACCACCGCCGTGAATGGTGCTGAACCCCAGCATGATTGCCGCGCCCACAATCGCCAGCGCACCCAACACCACCTTGGCGACGTTCGCGCCGCTTGCGCCTTTCAATTCGCCAAACAGCACGCGCCCCCACAAGATGCCGACCAGTGAATTCGTATTCCACAAGGGAAACGCAATTGCCAGGCCTACGTCGCGAATGGCAAAGACAGTAAGCGTATTGGCCACGGCCCACAGCATTCCGGCAAGAATCGCAATCGGGATGAGGTGCTTGTGTTCTTTGAGATCGGCAAAAACCTGCCGTGTGCCTTTCAGCAAGGTCGGCAAGGTCCAGCGCGCGGTAAACACACCGGCCACCATGCAAAGCGAAATTGCATAGGGCGAAAGGCCCGTATTGACCAGCTTCGTCGGCGCTTCGGCCGCGCCAAGCCATGCCCCCGCGCCAAGTCCACAGAGCACGCCGATTCCGTGGGACGCGCCGAAGGTTGCGGCAGCGGATCTCTTCGGCGGCTGACTCATGGTGCTCGGTTATCCTTTTCGAGTTGCGGCATAACTGGGAGTCTCAGGCGCCGCGTCAATGCAGCGTAATAAGAAGCGCAAGACCGACGCAAAAGACAATCAGGGGAATCAAAAAATGGCTGTCGGTGAGGATGGCCGAGGTCTTGGATAGAAATGGCATGGATGGCTTGAGGTTGTGCGTGCCGGGCTTGCGCAACCATAAAGACGTAGCGCCTCGCATGTCAAGAACAGCGTGTTTCAGTCCGCACGAATCTGGGTGCCCCAGGTCTCGCTTTTAACCGGGGTCCCCAGCGACACGGGCCCCCACGAACAGGTCTTCGTTCGTGGGGAAGAGCGACAGGTCTTCGTCGCTGGGGTGGTTGAGACCTGGGACAGCACGAACTTCAATCATGCAATAGCTGGTCAAGGCTACTTGAGCGAGCTCATGTCAATCACGAAGCGGTATTTCACATCCTGCTTGAGCATGCGTTCGAAAGCTTCATTGATCTTCTGGATCGGGATCACCTCGACGTCGGACGTGATCTTGTGCTTACCGCAATAATCGAGCATCTCCTGCGTCTCCGGCATCCCGCCGATCATGGAGCCGGCAATCGATGCGCGCTTAGCAATGAGCGAAAACACGCTCACGGTTGGAGGCTTCTCCGGCAGGCCGACCAGCGTCAGCGTGCCGTCTTGCTTCAGGAGGCCGAGGTACGGCTCCAGGTCATGCGGCGCCGAAGCCGTGTCGAGAATAAAGTCGAAGGTACCGGCGTGCACCTTCATCGCGTTGGCATCCGTCGAAACCACAACTTCGTCGGCGCCAAGCTTTAGTGCGTCTTCTTTCTTTTTAAGCGACGTGGTCAACTGCACCGTGTGCGCCCCAAACGAGTGAGCGAACTTCAATCCCATGTGGCCGAGTCCACCGAGGCCTACGATGCCAACCTTCTTGCCGGGACCCACTTTCCAATGCTTCAACGGCGAGTACGTTGTGATGCCGGCACAAAGCAGCGGTGCAACTGCGGCCAGATCGAGATGCGCGGGAACAGTGTGGGCGAAGCGCTCGTCGACTACGTAATTATTCGAGTATCCGCCCATGGTGATCGAACCATCCACCCGGTCCTTCGCGGCATAGGTCAGCGTAGCGCTTTCCACACAGAAATGCTCTTCGCCCTTCTTGCACGGAGGGCAATGGCGACAGGAATCAACAATTACGCCAACCGCAGCGATGTCGCCAGCCTTGAATTTTTTCGCAGACTTGCCAACAGCCGTCACGCGTCCAACAATTTCGTGGCCTGGAACGAGCGGATAAATGGATTGGCCCCACTCGTTGCGCGCCATGTGCAGATCGGAGTGGCAAACGCCGCAGTAAAGAACCTCAACCGTGATTTCCGTTGCGCCCGGTTCGCGGCGGGAGAAAGCAAACGGGGCAAGCGGCGACTTGCTGTCGGACGCGGCATAACCTTTTGAAGCTGGCATAAGAACGAATCCCTTCGCAGAGAAGCATAAATCAACGAGGCGTTGGGCGAAGGCCTTGGAGCGCACTCGAATCGGTGTTTTACTGAGTTTTCTAGCCAAGAAATCAGGGGCGCCAGGCAAGAGCCACGCGCGGAATTCCCTGCAAATCGGGCCGAAACTTGATTTCGACGAATCCGGTGTTGGCCAGCAGTGAACCCACAGCATCGTGCTGGCCGCAGCCGATCTCTAGCACGATGAATCCGCCCGAAGGGAGAACAGCAAACGCGGCAGGAATCAGCCGCCGATAAATGTCCAGGCCATCCGCGCCCGCGAACAGAGCCATCCCCGGCTCGAAATCGCGGACCTCGACTGGAAGCGATTCCCGATCGGCGGTTCGCACATACGGCGGATTCGAAACAACAATGTCGACTCGTTCGGCTGCAATGGGCGCTAGCAGATCACCCTGCAAGAAACGAATCCGATCTCCGACCCCATTACGCGTCGCATTCTCTTGCGCTAAATCCAGCGCGGCCTCTGACACGTCGATCGCCGCGCTGCGAGCGTTTGGCATCTTGCGCGCCAGCGCAACAGCAATTGCACCCGATCCCGTGCCGACATCGACAATGCGTGGCTCTTCGAACCGCGCAGCCAATTCAAGGGTGCATTCGACAAGATGCTCCGTCTCTGGGCGGGGAATCAGCACGTCGGGCGTTACGCGAAACTGCAGACCGTAGAACTCGCACGCACCGGTAATGTACTGAATCGGTTCGCCCTCAATCCGGCGCTCCAGCAACACCTCGAAGTGCGTCGCTGCCGCCAGTTCAAGCTCGTCGTTCGAGTGCGCGAGAAAAGCCGAGCGGCTCAGTCCTGCAGCAAACAAGAGCAGCAATTCCGCATCCCGTCGCGCCTTTTCCGGATGCGGCCCGGTCCGCAGTGCGGCCTCGCCCTTATCGAGCCACACCCGCAAATGCATCAAGCAGCCTGGACTGCGCCATCATCGCCGCCCTTAAGCTTCTCCGCCTGGTAATGCGCAATCAACGCATCGACAATCGGCTGCAGCCGGCCTTCCATTATCAGGTCGAGCTGGTGCAATGTCAGGCCGATGCGGTGGTCGGTAAGCCGGTTCTGCGGAAAGTTGTATGTGCGAATTTTTTCGCTGCGATCGCCCGACCCCACCTGCTGCTTGCGCTCCTTGGCTAACTCGGCATTTTGCTTATCCATCTCCACTTCGTAGAGGCGCGAACGCAACACGCGCATGCCCTTTTCGCGATTCTTGATTTGCGACTTTTCATCCTGGCAACTGACCACCGTGTTCGTCGGCAAATGGGTGATTCGCACCGCGGAGTAAGTCGTATTGACAGACTGGCCGCCGGGGCCTGACGAGCAGAAAGTGTCAATGCGAATGTCCTTGGCTTCGATCTTGATGTCGACTTCCTCGGCCTCTGGCAGCACGGCAACCGTAATTGCCGAAGTGTGCACGCGCCCCTGCGTTTCTGTCGCCGGCACCCGCTGCACGCGATGAACGCCGCTCTCCCACTTCAGCTGCGAGTAAACGCGAGCGCCTTCGATGATCGCGATGACTTCCTTGTAGCCGCCCACGCCGGATTCGGAAAGTGAGAGCACTTCGACCTTCCAGCGATGCTGCTCGGCAAATCGCGTGTACATGCGAAACACCTCGGCGGCAAACAACGAAGCCTCGTCGCCGCCCGTGCCGGCGCGAATTTCGAGGATCACGTTCTTTTCGTCGTTCGGATCTTTGGGAAGTAGCAGAACCTTCAGTTCCTCTTCGATCGCGGACTCACGCGGTTCCAGTGCAGCAATCTCTTCCGTGGCCATCGCGCGCATATCGGCGTCGGCTTCGGCCAGCATGGCGCGCGCACCGGCCAGTCCCTGGCGCACCTGCTTCAGCTCGCGATATTTCTCCACCGGCTCCTCAATCTCGCGCAGGGCCCGGGCGGTTTTGGTGTATTTCTCGTGGTCGTTGATGACTTCAGGCAACGCGTACTGCGCCTGCAGCTCGTTATAACGCCGCTCCATTTGTTCCAGACGATCGATCATAGCTAACTCTCCTGCGGCCTGGCGGGCGGCAGTTCATTGGATAATTTCAACTCGAAGGGATTGAAGGCAAAGAACAAGCTCGGCGGCGAGCGCCGCTAGAGGAGGGCCGGGATGGGCTGATGAAGATCCACCTCTACAATTCTACCGCGATTTCAACTTAAGAGATGGGCGTTTCGCGGTGACGGATTCAAGATGTCATTACATGACCGGTATCACCACCTGCGATGGATGGTCAAAATCGGAGTAAACGGTAATCGTCGCCGGTTTGTAATCCCGCGGTTTCGCCGTCATGATGTTAGGCACAAAAGTCTGCGGATTGCGATCGTAGAGAGGAAACCACGTGCTCTGAATCTCGACCATCACGGTATGCCCAGCCTTGAAGACATGATCCACATCGTGCAGGCTGAATTTGTATTCGCGCACTGAGGCGGCCTGCAAAGCCTCGGGCTTTTCAAAGCTCGTCAAATACCGCCCACGAAAATTCTCCTCGTTGGTCATCAACTGATAGCCACGCATTTTAGGATCGGGGTCGTTGTCCGGATACTGGTCGATCAGCTTGACGACCATGTCGTTGTCGGTCCCCGTGGTCGAGGCAAATATATCCGCCACTACTTCCCCGGTCGCGACCAAATCTTTCTTCAACACGGGCAGCTTCCAAGCCGCCACATCGTTGCGGCCGGTTACAAAGCGCTGATCCTCAGTCATCCAGTTGAACCACTGCGAGCCGTCGGAATAGGTAGGCTGAATCGGCCGATGCCGATAGGGAATCGGGTTCGCTGGATCGCTCACGTAGCTTGTCTTGTCCTCCGCCGTCGCTTTGCTCCAGCTCAGCGTGCCGCCGCCGCTGAGATAGAGGCTAGTCGGCTTCGATTCAACCGGCGGGAAGTGCGAATAGTATTTCCACGTATTCGAGCCCGTCTGAAAACTGGCCGTGTCCTCAAGATTGAAGCCCGGCTCGTCTTTCAGATAATGGCCGAAAAACTTTGCCTCGATCCGTGCGCGAAACTCGTTGCCAATCGACTCGCCGTAGTCGAGATTGCCCAGGTGCCGCGAGGACGAACTCCAGTACCCATGCCGCCACGGTCCCAGCACAAGAAAGTTTTCATGGTTCGAATCGTGCGGCTCTAGCTTCGCGTACTCCTCTTGCGGCCCCCACATGTCTTCCTGGTCGTAGTAGCCACCAACGCTCAGCGTAGGTACAGTCACGGCGTTCAGATGATGCTCCACGCCGCGCGAGGACCAGACCGAATCGTACGCCGGATGTTTGAGAAACAGCTTCCACGTCGGCAGCTTTTTCGATCCGGACTTCTTCACATCTTCTGCAAAGGATCCGCGCTCAAGAAAGTAGTCGAATCCATCGCGGGGCTTTCCATCCTTGCCTTTGCCGTAGTCGAAATTGTCCGACGTCTCCCGGTTGGTCTCCATGCCCAGCACATAATCGTATCCATAAGTCTGCCGAAATGCGCCGTTGTGAAAGAAATCGTCGCCCATCCACACGTCGATCATGGGCGCCTGCGGCGAAATAGCCTTGACCGCGGGGTGCGGATCGATGCCCGCCGCCATGGCCAGAAAGCCGGGGTAGCTGGTGCCCACTACACCCACGCGCCCGTTGTTGCCCGCCACGTTTTTGATGAGCCAATCTACGGTGTCAAACGTGTCCGTGCTTTCGTCGATCAGCTTCGGATCATGATGATCCACCATAGGCCGGCTCATCACAAATTCGCCCTCGCTCTTATAGCGTCCGCGAATATCTTCGGCCACGTAGATGTATCCATCGCGCGCGAGTTCTGGGCGCTGCGCGGAGAATGATCCCCGCGTGGTGCCATTCACGCCATACGGTGTTCGCTGCATCAGGATCGGCAGTGGTCCCGCGATGTCGGCGGGCTTCAGAATGACCGCATGCAGCTTGATGCCATCGCGCATGGGAATCATCACTTCCGCGCGCTGATAGTCGTGGAAGACGTGGTGCACGGGCTCGCCGGTGCGCCGATACACGGCTTCAGGATCGTTTGAAGCCACGACGCTCGCCCCTTTGTCGGTGGCATCAAGTGTGAACCGCATCGTCACCTTCGAATCCAGCTGGCCAAATTCAGTGGCCGAAATGGGATTCAGCTCAGTCGGAATGAGGCGGTCCGATTCGACGACCAGCTTCCCCTCGCGCACATAAAAACTGAACGGCGTGTCGGGATCGTTCGGATTCGTGTATTCCCCACTGAGCGATTCGAGCTGCGCCGCCTTCGCTTCCTGAGCCGAATTCGAAGCGGCCAGTACTGGGACGACGAGCGCGGGAACCAAAGCGAAACACAGGCCAGCAAAAGCGCCAGGACGAACAAACAAGGCAATGACCTCCAGAATGTTTTTGCTAATGCGAGTGCCCGTGATGCCCGTGGGCCGCACTGCTGGCCATCTCCTCCATCGGCACGACGCAGCCTTCCAGTTCACCGCAGCCGACGTGCTCGAACTGCACCGTGGTGTGCCGAATGTGATAGTGCTCGCGCAGCACATGGTTGAGCTTCACCAGAATACAGGCGCTCTCCGACGGGGGAATGTCGGCAATGGTCACGTGGCAGGCCAGTGCATTCGATTGCGATCCGAGGCACCAGACATGCAGGTCATGCACGTTCACCACGCCTTCCACGGCCTCCATGCTCGCGCGGATCTCGCCCAGCGAAACCCCACGCGGAGTGCCTTCGAGCAGAATATTCAGTGTCTCGCGCACAATACCGATGCTGGACCAGAGAATGAGCGAGGCGATCAGCAGCGAAAGCACCGGATCGATCCAGTTCCTTCCCGTCAGCAGAATGCCCAAACCTCCCGCGATCACAGCGGCAGTCGAGAGTGTGTCGCCGGCCATGTGCAGGAAAGCGCTACGTAAGTTCACGTCGCGCGCTACGCCCCACAACAGCGCCGCGATCACCCCGTTCATCACCACGCCTGCGGCAGCCACCGTCATCATCACTTTAGGCTGCACCGTCACCGGCATGCTCAACCGGTGCACGGCTTCAAAACCAATCCACACCGAAATCGCGATCAGGGTCGCGGCATTGATGAAAGCGGCCAGCACGCCTGCGCGTTGATAGCCGAAGGTCTTGGAGTCGTTGGCGGGGCGGGTCTGAAAATAAACGGCGACAAAGCTCAGCAGCAGGGCCAGAAAATCGGACATATTGTGGCCGGCCTCGGACAATAGCGCCAGCGAGTGAGCCCGCAGTCCTGCCACAAAAGTAACCGCCACATAAGCCAGCGTGGCGACCAGCGAAAAGCTGAGCACAGTCTGCGTCCGGTTTGCGCCCGGTTCGGCGGGCGCGGCATGGACATGCATAGAGCCAGTGTACTTTGCGTGGGAAATAAGCGCTAACCGCGGCGGGCGGCCGTTAGCAACGCCTCAGCTCGCCTGAGGACTCTTTTCGGCCGCTTCTCCGGCCACGGGGTGCGTACCGGCCGACAACTCAGAAAGCGCCACCCGCAACCCCGACCACTCTTCTGCCACCACGATGCTGTTCTGCGGACTGCCGGGCAAATAGCGCACCGAACAGGGGAAGCCGGCACGCACCTCAGCCGGGTCGACCACCGCGCCCATGTGCGTGATTTCCTGCGAGCACTCGTATTCCACGCCGCCAATGCGATAGCTGTATTCGAGCATCGTCAGCGTGCGTCCTTCTTCCACCGTCATTTCGCGCACATCGAGCAGCATGCCGTCGACCAGCCGCCCGGTGAGCGCCAGATTCAAACGGCGTGCCCGTTCGATCTCTTCGGGAGTGGGGCGATGGCGACGGAACCACCACACCGCGCCAGCCGCAGCTGACGCCACCACGACCACCGCGGAGGCGGTCTCCCACGTGCTTGGCTTGAAGAGGATCATTCCGAGGCGGGAGTCCAACCCGGGAGTTCAATGCTAAGGATACCGCAGGTGAAGGCGTGCGGCGCGGCCGCGAGCGGTTTGCCTGTTAACCGCGCGTGAACGCCTGTTGGGCGGCAGTTGCGTTGAAAGCGATGGGTCGAAGGGCTACACTCCAGCAGAAGGAGCGCGTGATGCAGATCGGGGTACTGGGATCGGGCGATGTGGGCAAGGTTTTAGCTGCCGGGTTTATGAAGCATGGCCACACGGTGACCGTGGGTTCAAGAACGCCGGAAAAGCTTGCGGATTGGGCCGCAAAAAACCGGGGAGCCCAGGTGGGCACTTTCGCAACCGCGGCGGAGTTTGGCGAGTTGCTTGTATTGGCCGTTAAAGGCAACGCAGCTTTCGAAGCGCTGCGCGTGGCCGGCGCCAAAAATCTGGCAGGGAAGACAGTGATCGACGCATGCAATCCGATTGCGGATGACACTCCTGTCAAGGGCGTTTTGAAGTTTTACACCAACTACAATGAATCGCTGATGGAGCAGTTGCAGCGCGAATTTTTGACCGCCCATTTCGTCAAGGCGTTTAACTCGGTGGGCAATGCGTGCATGGTCGATCCCAAATTCGAGGGCGGCAAACCCACCATGTTCATCTGCGGCAACGACGACGGGGCGAAGAAAGCTGTAACCCGTATCTGCAACGAGTTTGGCTGGGAAACGGCGGATATGGGCTCGGCAGCATCGGCGCGCGCAATCGAGCCGCTGTGCATCTTGTGGTGTATCCCCGGTTTCCTGCGCAACGAATGGACGCACGCGTTCAAGCTGCTGCGCAAATAGACCCAAATCTCTGACCGCTTGTTCTAGCATTTCCGTGCCCCATTTTTTCGCCTTTTTCCTGGCGAAAGAGTGGGAGAGCTCAAACCTCAGAGATACAGAATCACGCAGTCAGAAACCTGGCGCGTCCTGCGCTTTTTCAACTCACTGCGTTTTGACCATCTGCATCTGATTTGACCCCACAACCCGCGCTTCCGTATCCTCGGGTCGGGATTGCGCGGGTGCTTTTTCAAATTATTCCGCGTTTGGGGAGCGCCGCATGAGCACCACCGCACCAGCCGCCACCGCCGGCATCGCCGGCATCGCCGCCAAGCCGCTTCTGGTGCGCCGTGCGGCTGTGCTCGGCGCAGGGACCATGGGCTCGCGCATCGCCGCGCACCTCGCCAACGCAGGCATCCCTGTTTTCCTGCTCGACATGGTGCCACCGGGTGAAGGCCCACGAAGCCGCCTCGCCACAGCCGCCATCACCGCACTCGCCAAATCGAAGCCCGCCGCCCTATACGAACAATCTTTGGCCGCGTTGATCACTTCCGGCAATTTCGACGACGACCTGCCCAAGCTCGCCCAGTGCGATTGGATCATCGAAGCCGTCGCCGAGAACCTTGACATCAAAACCGCTCTCCTCCAGCGCGTCACTCCGCACCTGGCGGCCCAAGCGGTCCTCACCACCAACACTTCAGGTCTGCCTGTCCGCAAAATCGCCGCCGGCCTTCATGCACAGCGCGACCGCTTCTTCGGAACCCACTTTTTCAATCCGCCGCGCCACATGCGCCTGCTCGAGATCGTTCCAACCGAGGAAAGCGATCCCGCCGTGGTCTCAGCCTTCGCTGCCTTCGCGGATCGCATTCTGGGAAAGCAGATCGTCTTCGCCAACGACACGCCCAACTTCATCGCCAACCGCATAGGTGTCGCAGTCATGTTCACTGCTGCGACCCTCATGTTGGATCAGGGCCTGACCATTGAAGAGGTCGACGCGCTCACGGGCCCGGCGATCGGCTGGCCTCGCACCGGCACCTTTCGCCTCGCCGACATGGTCGGCATCGACATCCTCGCGCATGTAGCCGGGAATTTTCCTCAAGGCGCAATGCCCGGCCGCTTCTCTGAGATTCTGGCCGAGATCGTGAAGCGCGGCTGGCTCGGAGACAAGGCTGGCCAGGGTTTCTACAAAAAAAACCGCAGCGCTGACGGAAAAGAAGACCGCCTCGTCCTCGACCTCAACACATTCGAATATCGCCCCACAACCAAGCCAGCATTGCCTGCCCTCGAAATGGCAAAGAACGCCACAACAGTCGAAGAGCGCCTACGCCTGCTGCTGGCCAATGATCCCGCCAAGGACAAAGCCGCTAAATTCCTATGGCCTTTTCTGTCCTCGCTCTGGAATTACGCAGCAGACCGCATCGGCGAGGCCTCCGACGACGCCCCCTCCATCGACGCCGCCATGCGCGCAGGCTTCAACTGGGAACTGGGCCCATTTCAAATGTGGGATGCAGCCGGCGTGCGCGAGGCCGCGGCCCGCATGGAGACGCTTCAACTTCCCATCAGCCGCACGATGCGGAGCCTTATCGATTCCTCTCCAAGATCAGAGAAAATCTCCTGGTACTCGCCCGATGGCCCGCAGTGCTTCAACCCCGCCAAGGGGACATGGGAGCCAATCCAGCAGCAGCCCGGCCACGCCCGCGTCGCCGATTTTCGCCGTGCACATGGCGTAGTCCGCAGCAATCCCGGCGCCTCGCTCGTCGATCTCGGCGACGGCGTCGGATGCATCGAGCTGCACTCCATGAAAAACGCCATCGGCGGCGACGTCGTTGCGTTCGCCACCTCCGTCCTCCGGCAGGACTCGGACGCGGTCCGCGACTTCTCCGCCTTTGTCATCACCGGCGATCGCGACAACTTTAGCGTCGGTGCCAACCTGCTCCAGCTTCTGCTCGTCGCTCAGGAAGGCGAGTGGGAAGAAGTCGGCGGGGCCATTCGCGCCTTCCAGCAGATGACCGCGGCCATCAAATTCTGCCCGCGTCCCGTCGTCGTCGCGCCCTTCGGCCTCACCTTCGGAGGCGGCGCGGAAATCTGTCTCCACGCGGTGCGCCGTCAACCGCATGCCGAAACCTACATCGGTCTCGTCGAGTCCGGCGTCGGTCTCATCCCCGGGGGAGGCGGCACCAAAGAAATGCTCCTCCGCGCCGTCGATGCCGCCGTGGCTCTTGCGCCTCCCGACCCGCGCGGGCAAGATTCGGTCTTGGCCTCGCGCTTCGCACAATCGGCCGAATTGGCCGCGGCGCTCAAGCGTTCGCTCGAGATCATTGCCATGGCCAAGGTTTCCACCTCGGCTTTGGAGGCCCGCTCGCTCGGACTGTTATCGTCCTCTGACCGCATCACCCTCAACCGCGAACGCCTGCTTCTTGACGCCAAAGCGTTAGCTGCCGAGTTGGCCGCGTCGGGCTACACCGCTCCCGTTCCGCGCACGCAGATTTCCGCTCCCGGGTTGAATGCGCTCGGCGCGCTCGAGACCGGCATTTTTCTCATGGGCGAAGCTGGCTACGCCTCGGAGCACGATCAGAAAGTGGCACGCTGGGCCGCCTACATCCTTTGCGGCGGCCGCATCACAGCGGGCACGCCGATCACAGAGCAATATCTACTCGACCTCGAGCGCGAAGCATTTTTGTCTCTCTGCGGCGAGCGCAAAACCCAGGAGCGCATTGCTTTCACTCTGAAGACCGGCAAACCGCTCAGAAACTAGGCGAGGCAATGAGGCACGTCGGACTCAACCTGTTGGCCGCGGTACTGCTCCTGTGTGCCATGTCTTCGCTCCATCCGCAGCCCGCTCCGCAAGAGGACCCTAATCAACTCACCGAGTCCGGCCGCACCGTGGCCGCAGGCCACTCCGTCTCCTACGTGATTCATCAACTGCCCGTGAGCTCGTTTCCCAATCTGCCCGCTTCTATTCAGACCGTCCTCAACCAGCACGGCTGCTCAATCCCGCAGACCTACGAAGCTCACCGTCCTGAGAACGTCGTCCACGCCAGCCTCGAGCGCGCGGGCTCGTCGGATTGGGCGGTGCTCTGTGCGTCCAACGGCACAGTGTCTCTCATGGTTTTTTTCGGGAGCGCGCCGGAGCGGCCCATGGTGCTCGCGACAGCTCGGGAAACCGACCGGCTCCAGACGCACGATCCCAGCGGCGTACTCGGATTCAACTGGGGCATCGATCCCGCGTCTCCGCAGCGCGTGCATGATGCGCAATCGGGATTGCAGCACCGTCCTCCGCCTCCGGACCACGATGCTCTGGCCGATTCGGCGATCGAGCGCCGCACCCTGTTTCACTTGTATGCCAAAGGCAAATGGACTCTGGTCGAGCTTCCGGACAATGACCTACCTGAATAATCTCGTCTCGGAGCCGCTGGTCGACCGTGGCACAGAATCGGACCTTGCGGTATACTGAAACGAGCGTCTAGCGCGGAGGGAAGTTCCTGCGTCTATAGACTTTGCGGCGAACACACCAGCTTCGCCCAAATTGAGAAGAAAATGCCCAAGTTGAAAACACATTCGGGCGCGGCCAAGCGCTTCAGCAAGACTGGCACCGGCAAAATCAAGCGAGGCCAGACGAAGACGCGGCACATCCTTACTTCGAAATCGCCAAAGTCGAAGCGCAAGTTGGGCAGGACCCTGCTTGTCTCCGACGGCGACTACGAGAAGGTAGCGCGCATGATTCCCTACGCCTGACCACCTGCGGTGGGGCGGACCTTTGGATTGGGTTCGTGCCACAAATGCAGATGGGCCCGCAACAAATATTGGCCCCCGCTGGTTGCGAAATGCGTTCGCACCAGCGAGAGATTCAGGCTTGCAGAGCGAGTGAAGAGGTTTACCGGCCGACACAATCGGCCTTCCTGCCTCCAGCCGCCAAACACACGCAACACAAACGGAGAAGACGCACATGCCTCGCGTAAAACGCAGTACCAAGCGCAACGACCGCCGCAAAAAGATTCTTGATCGCGCCAGCGGTTACTTCCTTACCAAATCCAAGCTTTATCAGGCGGCGCAAGAAGCCGTCGAGCGCGGCCTCAAGTTCGCCTACACCGGCCGCCGCCAAAAGAAGCGCCAGTTCCGCTCCCTGTGGATCGTGCGCATCTCCGCCGCTGCCAAGCTGAACGGCACCAGCTACTCGCAGTTCATCAGCGGCCTCAAAAAGGCTGGTGTCGAGCTCGACCGCAAGATCCTGGCTGACATCGCTGTCCACGACGCAGCAGGCTTTACCAAGCTGGCCGAGCAGGCGAAAGCCGCTCACGCCAGCAAAGCCGCCTAAGCCCGCGCTGCGCAGTCATTCTCTCGGCCCGGAGCTTCGCTTCGGGCCGTTTGCATTTCCGCCATTTCCATGCGATCGATTGGCGACTACGGTGCGCAGCGCCGTGAATCAATCGGGTATTCTGGGGATTCGCAAGGACGAACAAAGCAATTCCTAATCTGTCGGCGCTGCACAGCAATGACGAGCTAGATTTGAAAGGGAAGGCCTCTGCTGGCCGGCGATGATGACTGAGATCGAGATCCCAGAGCTTCCGAGCTATTCCGAGGAATCAATAAATGAAGCTGCGCAGTACTTCTACCAAATTCTTCGTGAAGAAATTGAACAAATAAATGATGCCTCGGCACTTGAGCAGTGTAAGGTCCGATGGCTCGGTCGGAAGGCAGGAATCCTAAAGCAGATTAGCGAACGATGGCTTCCGAAGTGCCCCCCGGAGTTCAAGAGGCAGCTTGGGACTGCATTTAACGCATTAAAACAGGAAATCGAGATACAGTTAGACCCGCGCAAAGTGATTCGCACAGGAATACCACCTTCGGTCGTGGAGGAGCTTCGGGATATCCAGAGGTTCGACACTCAGAATCTTGCCGCCGAAACCATTGACATCACGCTACCTGGCACGCGCCGCCTCACGGGTGCCGAGCATCCCATCACGCGCACATTAAATGAGATCACCAGTGTTTTCGCGGCTCTCGGCTATTCAGTCGGCGTCGGCCCCGAAGTCGAAACCGACTTCTACAACTTCGAATGCATGAATTTTCCGCCCGGCCATCCAGCGCGCGACACACAGGACACGCTTGTCATCGCCAACCAGGAACGCCGCCCATTGCGCGACCGTCTCCTGCTGCGCACCCATACTTCTCCGGTCCAGATGCGCACCATGGAGCGCCAGCCGCCACCCGTGCGCATTGTGATTCCAGGGAAGGTTCACAGGAATGAAGCGGACGATGCGACCCACTCCTCGACTTTTCACCAGGTAGAGGGCCTTTGCGTCGACACCAACATCACCTTCAGCGACCTCAAAGGCACGCTCGATCACGCCATGAAGGCGCTCTTCGGCTCGTCCGTCAAAACGCGGTTCTTCCCGTCTTTCTTTCCATTCACTGAGCCGAGCGCGGACATGCAGATCAGTTGCATCTTCTGCGGAGGCAAAGGCTGCCGCAAGTGCAAGCACTCAGGATGGATTGAATTATTGGGATGCGGCATGGTGGATCCCGCAGTGTTTGCGTTCGCGGCCGAGAAGCAACCCGGTTACGACCCGAAGAAGATTTCCGGATTCGCGTTTGGCATGGGTGCGGAGCGAATCGCGATGATGAAGTATGGTGTGAGCGATATTGGGCAGTTTTACGTGGGAGATATGCGGTTCCTGGGACAATTCGCGTAGCAGGTCAGCGCGCTCCGCGCAAGCAAGTTAGCGAGTAAGCGGGATGAGCAGAACTCGACATTATCGGGACTTGATCGCATGGCAAAAAGCCATGGAATTGGCTCGATCTCTCTACGCACGAACGGAGGAATTTCCAAAGTCGGAGACGTTCGGACTACGAATGCAATTGCGTCGATCGGCTATCAACACGGCCAGCCACATCGCGGAAGGCCATGGTCGATTGACCGACGCAGAAAACCGTAAATCGCTCAGCATAGCTCGCGGCTCTTTGAATGAACTGCAGACAGAGCTTGAACTTGCGGGAAGCCTCAGATTCATCAACGAAGAAGTCACGAACGAATTGATTGAACTTTCGACCGAAGTGGCGAAGTTGATCAATGGATTAATAGGCGTGCTGGAGCAAGAACCTCGCTAACTTGCTGACTCGCTATCGCGCGAAGCGCGGCTAACTCGCTAGGAGACAAAAACCAAGCAATGAAAATCTTGACCAAATGGTTGCGCAGCTTCCTACCCGAGCTATCCGTGTCCGACACCCAGCTCGCCGAAAGTCTGACCCTGCGCGGCATTGCTGTCGAAGGCATTTACGCGCTCGGCGACGGCAACGGCTCGCTGTACGAGATGGACCTCACCACCAACCGCGTCGATGCGATGAACCACTATGGCATCGCCCGCGAGGCGGCGGCGATCTACGGTGTCGAACTCAAGCCGCTTGATGTCGCACTGCCTGAATTCCGCCCATCCGGGCAGGACTTTTCCGTGCACATCGAAGCTGAAGATGCGTTCGGTCGCTTCACGGCACGCGTGCTGCGCGGAATCACCATCAGTGACTCGCGAGACTGGTTTCCCGGCGCGGAAGTCGCGACGTACTTCGACCTTCTCGAGCAGAAGAGAATCTCCAATGCCGTTGATGCCACGAACTTCGTATGGCTTGCCATGGGCCAGCCTACGCATGCCTTCGACCTCGACAAAATCGAAGGCGGAATCATCGTGCGCCGTGCGCGCAAAGGTGAAAAACTCAAGACTCTCGACGGAGTAGAACGAACGCTCGATCCAGAAGACCTCATTGTCGCCGATCACGTGAAGCCGTTAGGCCTCGCGGGGGTGATGGGCGGCTGGGACACAATGATCACGTCCACCACCACCAATGTCCTCGTGGAAGCCGCGTGGTTCGAGCCCATGGCTGTGCGCCGCACCGCGCGCCGCCACGGCCTGCACACCGACGCAAGCCATCGTTTCGAACGCGGCGCGGACTTCAATGCCGGTCCTGTCGCGTCGGCTCTCGTGAGTCGCATCCTGCTTGCTAACGGCGGCTTTGTCGAAGGCGATCTCGTCGATGTTCGCGTGCCTGCGTGGGAAGCCCGTACTGCCCATCGAAAACCGGTCAGTCTCGCTTTGAGCGAAGTTCACCGCATCCTCGGCAAGACGGAAGATAAAGAAGGCATCACCGCTGTTACCGTGGAAGGTGTTCTCACCGCGCTTGGCTGCGAACTCGCGCCCGCGCAATCAGCCGGGCCCGCATGGAACGTTGTCTTACCCAGTTGGCGGCTCGACCTTGAGCGGGAGATCGACCTCATCGAAGAAGTCGCCCGCGTCTACGGCTACAACCGTTTTGCCAACACGCTGCCTGCCTTCGGTGAAGGCGTCCAGTCCTTGCCATGGGCCGAGAGCGAGTCTGCCGTCCGCCGCACTTTGCTCGCCGCAGGCTTTCACGAAGCCATCGCCAGCACCTTCTGCTCCGCTGCTGAGGCCGCACTGACGGCGCCGCAGCCGGGTCTCGTCGTGCCGCTCGGAAACCCGCTCAGTGAAGAAGCCGGCGTGCTGCGCCCATCACTGATTCCCGGCGCACTGGCGACAGTAGCCGGCAATCTCCATCGGGACGTAAGCGACGTGCGTCTCTTCGAGCTCGGCACCGTTTTCAGCGGTACCACTGAAAAAGTCGACGAGCATCCCGCGCTCGCCTTCGCTGCCGCGGGCATGCTCGCTGAGCAGTCGGCGCTTCATCCTCCGCGCGCGATCGAGTTCCACGACGTCAAGGGCGTGGTCGAACAAGTCCTTTCGCGATTCCAGACGCGCACTGTTTACTTCGACCGCTTTCCGTCCGATGCAGGCCTCACTCCCGCGTGGCTCCATCCCTACCGCGCCGCGCGCGTCAATGCAGATGGCATCACAATCGGCTGGTTCGGCCAACTGCACCCCAGTGAAGCCGCTGCACGCAAGCTCAAGGAGCCGGTCCTCCTCGGCGAACTCTACCTCGACCGGCTCTACAAGCTGCTACTGCGCAAACCATCCGCGCGCGACATCTCGCGCTTCCAGCCGGTGCGGCGCGATTTTTCTCTCGTCTTGGACAAGAGCGTTGCATGGGAGGCGATTGACCAGGCGCTTGGGGCGCTCGCGATCCCCGAACTCGTCGAGTGGCGCGCCCGCGAAGTTTTCCACGATTCCAGGCTTGGCACGCAAGAGTATTCGCTGTTGCTCGGTACTACGTTTCAGGCCCCCGACCGCACCCTCCGCGAGGAAGAGCTGCAAGCCTTCCAATCGAAGATCGTTGCCGCAGTTGCCGCAGCGGGGGCGCGTTTACGGACGTAATTCACCGTTGTTATCCACATGCCGGAGCGATCCGGCGCTGCCGGCGCGTACTGTTTTTCGCGGCTAAAACCGCCCCTGCGCAGTCGATGCAATCGAGTGAGCGCAGTCGTTTCAGCAGCTCAATCATGCCCATATTGCAGGGGCATCGCGTCCCTCGTTTGCCGTATACTTGCACGAAGCGCGCAAGCGCGGAGGTTGTCCTATGACCCAGACATTCTTTGAACCGGAAGTTGCGGAGGAGCCCAAGGCTGCGGATCATGCCCTTCATCCCAACGCTGAGCCCGCATCTCTCGCTCTCAGTGCGGACGATTTTTCGGCGCTTGAAGAGCGCGTCGTGCGGGCCGTCGAACTGGTCAAGCGCGAACGTCTGGCCCGCATTGCGGCCGATGAGCGCGCCGCCAAGGCCGAAACACAGCTTGCAGAGCAAGGTCCCCTCGTTGACCAGATGAAACAGGAAATTCGCTCTCTGCGTACTGAGCGCGACCAAGTGCGCCAACGCGTCGAACGTCTGCTTTCCCAACTCGATGCTCTTGAACTTTGAGGTGATTCATGGCGAAAATTGAGGCGCCCGCGCCTCCGGGCTACACCACGGTTTCCATCTACGATCAGGCCTATCACCTCACGGGCCAGAACCCCGCACACATCCATCGGCTCGCCGAACTAGTCGATTCCAAGATGCGTGCCGTTGCAGCGCACGGTCGTACCGTTGACTCTTTGCGTGTCGCCGTGTTGGCCGCGCTCAATCTCGCCGACGAGCTCTCGCAGACCGTCGGCGCCGATGCGCGCGAAGGCCATGCGCGCGCGCTCACCTTGCGCGGTCTTCTTGACGAAGTGCTTGAAGACGAACGCAAGACCGGCTCGTAAATCGACCGACATTCCCCAGCGTGGCATGCCCAATTTTGATTCCCGATTGAACAAAGCGTCCCTAAATCAAGAAGGGCCAAAAACGTACCACACCTTGGTCACCACGCACAAGACTTGCAATTCTTCTCCAGTACCCCTACTATCCGCAATAGAAACCGGCCTGCAAAGCAGGTGGGTGGTCAACGCTGGTTGAACCAACATTCAATGAACAGGGGCTCTACTCGTACAATTCGGTTCTGTGTGCCGTGTCCGCCAGTCCGGAATGCCTAATGAACCGCGGGGAGCTCCGCCGTCTTAGGACGGGTTCACCAGCGCATCGCCTACGGCCCAGTGGGTCGGCTTTCTATTGTCCTCCCTCGAGAAGATATCCTTCTCTTACGTGTATCCAGTTCTCTTCCACATCGGTCCAATCCTTGTTCCGGCCTACGGCGTCATGGCCGCGCTTGGCGTTTTGCTCGCGCTGACTCTGTTGCTGCGCACGGCTCGCATTGCGGGCGTCAATCCCAACCTGCTTTGGAATCTCTGCATTGTTGCGCTCTTCGCGGCGCTCGCCGGCTCACGCGTTTTGCTCATCGTTCTCAATTGGACGGTGGTGCGGAGTCATCCTGCATGGCTGCTCGGCCTGGCCATGGTGCATCACCCTTTGCTTGCCGGTGCAGGCACTGTGTTCGCACTCGCTGCGGCCGTGCCCTATGCGCGCTGGCAGCATCTTCCCCTTGGACCCACGGCCGATGCGCTCGCGGCACCGCTTGCGTTGGCGTTGGCATGCGAGCAGGTCGGCGCCTTGTTGTCCGGTGCAGGCTTCGGAACCGAAACCACGGCGCGCTGGGCAATCGTTTACACGCATCCTCTCGCTGCACGCTGGAGCGGCGCACCGCTGTTCGTCCCGGTTCATCCCGTGCAGGCCTACGCCGCTTTCGCATTTCTTGCAATTTTCCTAGCACTATTTTTTTGGATGCCGCATCATCGCCAGCGGGGCGAAATCGCTGGCATCGGTCTCCTCTGTGCTGGAACTGCAATTTACTTCACCGAATTCTGGCGCGATCCCGAAGGCCGCGGCGCCATCTTCAATGGCGCACTTGATGGGCCTCAGGTGGCCGCGATCCTGCTCGTCTTCATCGGCGCTCTCGCTCTTCGTCAGCGAGAAAACGCACGCATCCCTGCAAGCATCGCGCCCGATCAGTGCGCCGAGGCCCAACATGTCTGAAACCCGTACGGTCGCAGTGCCGCCGGAAGCCTCGGGCCAGCGCCTCGACCATTTTCTTGCCACCCAACTCGAGGGCGTGAGCCGCTCACGCGTTCAGTTGCTTCTCGATCAAGGCGATGTTGTTATCGACGGTACAAGCCCCAAGCCTTCGCTCAAACTGCGTGGCGGCGAGCGGATCGTCATCACCGGTGAGCCGCATCCCGCCCCGCTCAAAGCCACAGCGGAAGACATTCCGCTCGATGTGATCTACGAGGACGCCGACCTCGCCGTCATCAACAAGCCCGCAGGCATGATGGTGCATGCGGGTTCCGGCCAAAATGAAGATGCACGCAGTCGCGGCACTCTAGTCAACGCGCTCCTGCACCGATTTCGCGCGCTCTCCTCCACCGGCGGCGACCTGCGTCCAGGCATCGTGCACCGGCTCGACAAAAACACCAGCGGCCTGATCGTTGTCGCCAAGAACGACGCTGCCCACGCAGCCCTGGGGAGCCTGTTTTCGGGCCGTCAAATCAGCAAGACTTATATTGCCCTCGTTCACGGTTCGATCGAGGCGGCCAAAGGAACCGTCACTGCGGCCATAGGTCGCGATCCCATTCGTCGCACGCGTATGACGACCCGACCTACCGAAAACGCTCGCTCCGCCGTCTCTCACTATGACGTGGATCGACGGCTCACAACCCGCTTCGGCAAATTCACGCTTGTCCGCGTGCGCATTGAGACAGGGCGAACTCACCAAATCCGCGTTCACATGGCCTCTCTCAATCATCCCGTCGTCGGCGACACCCTCTACGGCGCCGCAGGCCAACTTACCGAACAGAATTTGGCGCGCCGCAAGCAGGTGCCGGAAAAGCTGCGGCTGGGCCGAAACTTTCTTCACGCTGCACGGCTGGAGTTTCAGCATCCAATCTCAAAGAAGCAGTTGCAGCTCGAAGCGCCTCTTCCTCAGGAATTGCAAGCATTTCTCGCTTGCCTTGATCGTGATTCACGAACCTAGAGCGACAATGCCATAAGTAACTTGCGCTCAATATCGGATTGGTAGAATAAGAAAGATATGATCCAAAAGTTGTTAGGCTTGGTACTCGCGGCGTGTGGGTGTGTCCCCGCATTGCACGCGCAACAACCTGCGGCGACCCCGCCCGCTCCCGCGCCCGCACAAACGCCGGCCCCGGCAGTTTCTACACAGTCGCCAGCAACGCAACAGCCCGCAGCCCCGCAACCTGCCTCTCAGTCAGGCGACGATGCTGCGGCCAATGCGCCGACCCTTCGCCTGGGCGTCAATGAGGTCAATCTCATCTTCACCGTGACCGACAGGCACGGCCACTACATTCCCAACCTGAAGCTGAACGACTTCGCCTTGCTGGACGATCAGAGAGCCCCTGAAAAAGTCAATTCATTCCGCCAGCAGATCAACCTGCCCCTGCGTGTCGGCATCGTCATCGACGCCAGCACCTCGATCCGCACTCGCTTTCAATTCGAACAGCAGTCCGCCACCGAGTTTCTGCTCAATATCCTCAAAGCGCGCAGCGACCGCGCCTTCGTGATGGGCTTCGATGTGACGCCGACCATTGAGCAGGACTGGACCAACAACATTGACGGACTCGAAACTGGCATCAACCGCTTGCGCCCCGGGGGCGGCACCGCTCTCTTCGACGCCGTCTACACTGCATGTCGCGACAAATTACTCACCGAGCGCGGCCCGGAGCCGGTCCGGAAGGCGATGATCCTGATCTCCGACGGCGACGACAACCAAAGTCGCGTTCATCCCGACGAAGCGATCAAGGAATGTCAGCGCGCCGAAACCATCATCTACGCCATCAGCACCAACTGGACGCCGAGCCGCGGCAAAGGGGACAAGGTGTTGAGCGACATGGCCGAGGC
>Ga0182030_10004316_pt1 | contig 30354 bp, 28 predicted proteins | sample 812S3MmetaG_FD_121299 | JGI IMG/M metagenome (GOLD analysis project Ga0182030, IMG submission 121299) | Permafrost microbial communities from Stordalen Mire, Sweden - 812S3M metaG (Illumina Assembly) | ecosystem: Environmental > Terrestrial > Soil > Wetlands > Permafrost | place: Sweden...
GCATGGGTATCCGCGACCTGCATAGCTGCTGCAGCAGTTCAATGCCGTCGACGCCATCCCCAAGATGATAGTCGGCCAACACAGTATCGACGCGGGAGGTATCGCACAGCTCGGCGGCTTCCTCGCTGTTTCGCGCCTTGAGCACCTTTACTCCCCACTGCCCTAGCAGCGCTTCCATGCCATCGAGAATCGCAGCGTCGTTGTCCACACACAGGACGCGGATGCCATGCAAGTCGCCGAGATCTGCGTTTGGCGCCGGCCGGTGGGTGCTTCGGGCACGTCGCGCCCCGATGTCGCGTGGCACCCGCACTCCAAACATCGAGCCGCGGCCCGGATTGCTGACAAATGAAAGGTCATGGTGCATCAGCGTGGCGAGCCGATCGCAAATCGACAGGCCAAGTCCCAACCCCTTCTCACCCCAAGGCGATGCATGCTCGAGTCGACTGAACTCGGCATACATCGCGCTGCGTTGATGCCCGGCGATGCCGGGTCCTGTGTCATATACGGCGATTTCAAGCTCGCCGCCACGCCGTCGGCAACCGACCAGAACGCCGCCACGCTGGGTATAGCGAAGTCCGTTGGATATATAGTTCTGGACGATTCGGCGCAGCAATGATCGATCGCTTCGTACCACTTCACGGCAGCCGACGATACGCAGCCGTAGGTTTCGAGCCTGTGCGAGCGGTGCGTATTGACGGTGTAGCTCCTCTAGCAAGTCGATGATGGGAAAGCTGCTGACGTCCGGCTTGAGGACGCCGCTATCCAGCCGTGCGCTGTCCAGCAAGTCGTTCAACAGCTCTTCAGCGGCACGCATCGCATCATCGATACGGTTCGCCAATTCCTGAAATTGCGGGTGCGACCGTGCCTGCGCCTCGAGCGCGGATACGAACAGCCGAGCGGCGTTCAATGGCTGCAGCAGATCATGGCTGGCGGCGGCGAAGAAACGAGTCTTGCTGGTATTCGCCGCCTCGGCTTCCTGCTGCGCCAGCCGCTGCGCTTCGAGAGACGCACTCAATTCGCTGGTGCGGTGCGCGACCCGCTCCTCCAATCCCAGTTTGGCCTCGAGCAGCGCCTGTTCGTGGCGCTTGAACTCAGTGATGTCTGTATAGGTCGTGACGAATCCACCTCCCTGCATGAACTGACCGTGAATGCTGTATACCTGACCGTTGCGGCGCACTCGTTGAAACGTATAGCTGGTGCCGGCACGCAAGTGGGACAGCCGCTTTTCAATCAGCGCGTGGGAATCCCCCGGGCCGAGTTCGCCCCGCGCCGCATTCCATCGAAGCAGATCTACGACCGGACGTCCTACCGTTACCAATCCCTCGGGGTAGCCAAACAGCTCGAGATATCGGCGATTCCAAGCTACGATCCGCAGTTGCGCATCGACCACGCTTATTCCCTGTGTGACATTTTCCATGGTGGCCTGCAGCAACTGCCGGCTGAAGCGCAACTCCTGAGACGTTTCATCGAGCAACTCGGCAACCTCATCGACTTCCAGGCCCTTACGTTGCAGTGCATGCGACAGTACTACGCGCGCCGAGGAGGCGCCAATCGACGCGGCGAGCGCGCGCTCAACATGCTGAACGAGACCCCGTTCCGCAGGCTCGGATGGCTTCGGCAGGGCGTGGCCGACGTGCGCGATGTATTCGCGAAGCGCTTGCGTGGCGGCAGTAGCGCCCAGGATCCTTGAAGCGACCGTCTCGAGATCGCCCACTTTACAGTTGATCGCAGGCATTCCGATCGCCGGTTGCTTAGGCGTTACAAAGGCTCGCGCGCCCAGTCGTTCCTGAAGCGTTACGCCGCGGCGCGCAGTCACGACCAGCATCACGACTACGTTAAGCGACAGCGCCAGCAGCGCACGCGGTCCAATCGCACTCTCACCTGTGCCCGCGTCGACGGTTTGCGAAAAAAAGCCCAAATTGGGCAAGAACAGTAAATACACCCAGGCGACGAACCCGCTCAGCATCCCCCAGAACACACCCGACCGGCTTGCGCTGCTCCAATAAAGGGCCGCAAACAATGCCGGCGCAACCTGCGCTACCGCCGCAAAGGCCAAGATGCCGATGGATGCCAGGCTGATTGAACTCGACGTGCAGCGGTAGTATGCGAACGCCAGCAGCGCGAGCGATACGATCACTGCCCGTCTCACCCACAGCACCCTCTTTGCCAGGCTCGCGCCGTCCTCCAGTCGCTGGCGCCATAACATCGGCGCAGCAATGTCATTTGAGATCATGGTGGCCAGCGCGATGCTGGCCACGACTACCATCGCTGTCGCGGCTGACAATCCGCCCAAGAATACCAATGCGGTCAGCCACGCGAAGCCATAGCTCATCGGTAGGGTTAGAATCAAAGAGTCCGACGCGGTGTGTAGCGCGAGTCCATCAATGGTGCCGAGAGCCACCACGGGGATGACTACCACCGAAAACAAGCCGAGATAGGCTGGCAACAACCAGCGCGCGGTTTTCAAATCGTCGACATGTGCACATTCCACCACCGCAACTTGAAACTGCCGCGGCAGACAGAAAATTGCCATCGCCGCCAACAGCGTAACGATCATGGCGTTGCCGTTCAGCAGCGTCGCACCGTCGGCCAGGTGCATGGGAAGCACCCACGGTCGACCACGCAGGTGCAGACACGCGAAAACGCCAATTGCCACGAAGGCGAGTAGCTTCAACAGAGACTCAAATGCGATCGCCAGCATCAGCCCTTCGCGATGGCGAGTTGCATCGACGCGTCGTGCCCCGAACAGCACCGCGAACAGCGCCATCATGAGTGCGACCGCAAGAGCAGTGTCGCGATACCAAGGTGCATGGCGTGCCGTCGCCGCGGTCAGCACATCAACGCTGGTGGCCACCGCCTTGTATTGCAGCGCGATGTAGGGGATGGCTGCCGCCAGCGCAATTACGGTTACGAGAACTGCGAGCGCACGGCTCTTGCCGAAACGAGAGGCAATGAAATCCGCGATAGAACTGACCTTGTGCGCGCGTCCGATCCGCGCCAGCCGCTCCATGAAGGGCAACGCGAACAGAAACACCAGGGTAGGTCCTAAGTAAATCGGTAGATAGCCCCAGCCGTCGCGCACGGCCGACCCGACGGCCCCAAAAAATGTCCAGGAAGTGCAATACACGCCCAATGCGAGCGAGTAAATGAGCGGCCGGAGGCGTCGTTTGCTGGGATAGGTCCGGTGACGTTCACCATAAAAAGCGATACCGAACAGACAGCCGAGATATGCCAATGCGAGCAATGACAGCAGCCAGCTGGAAAACATCGTTACCCCCTCCCGAATCCACTCTAAGACCTTGGCCGCACTAACACAATTGCCTTCGCGGATTGGCTTGCGACTAAGGTCGAATGGTGCAAGCGCCAGCGCAGACCTATCATCGCCCGAAATACCAATCCATCAACGCCGGTAATGAGGCGAGAACCTACGGCAAAAAAACACGTACGCGTCGATGCACGTACGCATTGACGAGCGAGGGGATTTCACTGCGGGTGAGGGGGCGATTGCCGGGGCGCCGGCGCGCCGTGGAAATATAAATTAGCGGGGGACGAACAATGAAACGGCGCAATCCTTTTCTGGTAGCAGCGATGGGGCTCACATTGGCATGCGGCTTGGCCCAGGCAGATGTGAAAGACCCGTTGCCCGATAGTCTATCGCTGGGCGGTGTCACTCTTTATGCGACCCTCGATGTGGGTTACGCCTACCAGAGCCACGGTGTGCCGCTGAGCAGCGAATACCTCGGCGGCCTCGAGTATCAAGCTTTCACGACCACCCGGAACTTCGCGGGGTCGCAATCAACTTTCGCAGAAAGCGGCCTGGAGCAATCGAAGATCGGTATCCGGGTGACGGAACCCATCATCCAAGATTTTACCCTGATAGCGAGGACCGACACGGGGTTCAATCCGCTGTCGGGCCAGCTTACCGACGCTTGCAAAGCACTCGCCTCGAACAGTGGCAAGCCGCAAGGTGAACAGACTGCGAATGCCGACAGCAGCCGTTGCGGCCAACCCTTCAATGGAGTTATCTGGGGAGGCGTCAGCAGCCCCCGCTTCGGCGCACTAACCATCGGACGTCAACAGTCCCTGCAGCTGGACGCGCTCGCGATCTACGATCCTCAAACCCTCTCCTACGCATTTTCCTTTCTCGGATACTCCGGTTTTGACGGCGGTGCGGGCAGCACCCAGGCGGCGCGGTGGGATAACTCTGGGAAGTATTCGTTTCAAAGCGGCCCACTGCACGTCATTGGGATGTATTCGAACGGCGGACAGGATACGGGCGTGATCGGTAAATCCTTTGGCGCAGATCTTGGCGCGACCTTTAAGGGCCTGTCCGTCGACTTCGTCTACCAGAACGAAAAGGGCGCCGTCAATCTGAGGAGTTCCTTCGACGACGCTGCGACGCCTGTGCCGACGCCCGGATTGGCCGCCTATATTACCAACGACAGGTCGTACAACCTCATGGGCAAGTATGTGTTCGAGTTCGGCGACTCGAATCCGAATGACAAGCTCACCGTGTATGCGGGGTATTCCCACATCGAAAAGTCGCACGCGAACTACACGGTCGGCAGCGCACAGGATAACACTCCGATTGCGGTCGGGATAAACGTCAACGCTGCGGCGGTATACAGCATGGAGTGGGTTGGCGCGAGATATGCGATGAGCTCCGGCTTGAACCTCATCGGCGCCTTTTACCGAACTACTCAGAACAATTGGACTATAGGGGTAGGGCCGTCCGGCAACCAGGCTTTGGGATGCACGGCGGCTGGTCTGCTCTGCTCCGGGGATTTCTACGAGGTCTCCGCCGTGGCCGACTACATCATCAACAAGCACTACGACGTCTATGGCGGCGTGAACTGGTCGGAAGTCACCGACGGTCTCGCCAATGGATTTCCCGGCACGACTGTAGGAACCTCGGGAGCCCAAGTTCAAACCACGATTATGTGGGGTTTTCGCTTGAGGATCTGACGGCGGATCCAACGCACGCAGTGTTATCGGCTAAAAGCGCATTTTGAGGGGACGACATGGCATTGAGCACTACAGCAGGCACTCTAGCGCAGAGCGGCGAGAATACGCGCAACGATTTGTTGGTGATTGGCGCCTCCTCCTTGGGTACCGTATTCGAATGGTACGACTTCTACCTCTACGGCCTGCTGGCAACGGTGATCAGTACGCAGTTCTTCTCGGGTGTCAACGAAACCACGGGTTTCATCTTCGCATTGGCCGCCTTCGCCGCTGGATTTGCGGTCCGGCCCTTCGGCGCCCTGGTGTTTGGGCGGCTCGGCGATATGGTCGGACGAAAGCACACGTTCTTGATCACCATGACCATCATGGGTGGCGCGACATTTGCAGTCGGACTGTTGCCTAGCTACGCGAGCGTCGGCGTCACGGCGCCAGTCCTGTTGCTGGTGCTGCGCTTGCTGCAAGGGCTGGCGCTAGGCGGCGAGTATGGAGGTGCGGCAACCTATGTGGCCGAGCATGCGCCCCCCGGAAAGCGCGGCCTTTTCACGAGCTGGATACAGACGACGGCAACGCTCGGTCTGTTCGGCGCACTGCTGGTGGTGATCGGTACCCGCACGTATGTAGGCGAGGCGGCTTTCAAAGTCTGGGGCTGGCGGATACCGTTCCTGCTGTCCGTCGTGTTGTTGGCGGTCTCCATCTGGATCCGGATGCAACTCGCCGAGAGTCCTGTATTCGTCAAAATGAGGAATTTGGGCACCACCTCGAAGGCGCCGCTCAAGGAAGCGTTTGGGCAGTGGGTAAATCTGAAGGTCGTGTTGATCGCCTTGTTCGGCGGCGTCATGGGGCAGGCCGTGGTCTGGTACACCGGACAATTCTACGCATTGTTTTTCTTAGAACGGATCCTGCGCGTCGATGGCGCGACCACGAACATTTTGACGGCCATCGCGCTCGTTTTGGCGACGCCGGGATTCGTGTTCTTCGGCTGGCTGTCGGACAAGATTGGCCGCAAGCCTATTATCTTGGCGGGCTGCCTGTTGGCCATGGTGACGTATTTCCCGTTATTCGGCGCACTGACGCGATACGCAAATCCCGCTTTGTACCGAGCTCAGGCCGCCGCACCGGTGACCGTGTACGCCGATCCCCGGGAGTGCTCCTTTCAATTCGATCCCATCGGTAAGAACAAATTCGACACGACCTCATGCGACATCGCCAAAAGCTTTCTCGCCAGAGCGGGCGTCTCCTACGCCCGTGTCGACGCACCGAGCGGGGCTGTGGCGGAGATCCGCAGCGGGCCGACCACGCTGATTGCGCCCGACCCCAGGGTCGTCACCGGCGATGCTCGTAAAGAGGCAATCGGCAAGTTTCAAGGTGCCGCAAAAAGCGCAATGTCTGCCGCGGGATATCCTGACAAAGCCGATCCCGCAACGATCAACAAACCGATGGTGGTGCTGATCGTGTTTGTCTTGGTGCTGTACGTCACGATGGTCTACGGTCCCATTGCCGCCATGTTGGTGGAATTGTTTCCGGCCAGAATTCGCTACAGCGCAATGTCCCTCCCTTATCACATAGGGAATGGCTGGTTCGGAGGATTTCTTCCGACGACGGCATTCGCGATGGTGGCCGCCACCGGCGATATTTATTACGGACTTTGGTATCCCATCGTCATTGCGGCCGCGACCGTAATCATTGGTCTATTTTTTCTGCCTGAAACCTTTAAAAGGGATGTGGACGCCTGAGCAAGTGAGCAAGCTGCGGGCCGCAGGTACTTGCGCCAATCCCCAAGATTTACTAATGTGCGACGAGCTTGGGGAGGCAGTCGAATGCACAAGCACATTGGCCACTGTTGCGCAATCGCCGGCGCGGTGTGCGTGATTGCTTTGACATTCTTCGTCGTATTGCTCCTCGCGCAGTCTCCCATGTTCAAATGACGGATCCCTAATCGATGCGCGAGCCCCCCGCTCGCGAGAACGCAGTCGGCACTTCGTCGTCTGAAGCATTTCCTTCCAAAAGGTCTGCCTCGTGCGCTGCGCGTATCGCATCGATTGTCGCACTGGCAATGCCGGGAAGCTGCTCGATCGCAGGCCTTGCGAACAGGTAGCCCTGGAAAAGCCGCACGCCCAGTTCCCGCAGAGTCACCGCTTCCTGGATCGTTTCCACGCCTTCGGCTATCACGGAGATATGGAGACTTCTGCAGAGCCCGATTACCGCGCGCGCGATCTCGTAGCGAACCGTATCCGTATTGATCGCCCGAGTAAGAGCCATGTCGATCTTGAGCACGTCAGGCTGGAAATCCGCCAGCATGTTGAGGCCCGAATGTCCGGCGCCGAAATCATCGATCGCCGTGATCATTCCGTGCCGTTTGTATTCGGTGAAGATATCCTGCAAGTGGCCGATGTCGCGGGAAGGTTCGTTTTCGGTGACCTCGAACATGAGATGATGCAGCGGAAATTGCGCGCGCTCAGCTGCCTCGAAGGTTTTCTGCAAACAGGCGGCCGGCTGATAGACCGCATTGGGGAGGAAATTGATGCTGAGCAGGGTGCTCACCTCGAGGCGCGCCGCCAGTGTGATCGCCTTGACGCGACATTCTTGGTCGAAGGCATAGCGGTTTTCCTCGTTGATCAGGGTTAAGACATCATAGGCACTTCCGCCCCCCACGGGACGCACTAACGCCTCGTAGGCGTAAACATCGGCCGTCTCGATATCGACAATTGGCTGGAACGCCATTGTGAACTCAGGGAGTGCCACTTCGGTCCGACAAGCGTTGCAACGGGTCTTCTTCGGGTTCATGCGATGTTTTTAGGTGGGTCAGGTTATTACCACCGGCAGTTCGGCCACGGTACCGGTAACTGAATGCGCTTGGAGCTGAATCCTCTGGAAGCCCTTAAAAATATATCGATACTGGGTGCTGGTTATCACAATGTCGCACCGCAGCGCATGGCGTGCTCACGAGCGCAGGCATTACGATCCCATCACCAGAACAATCTTGCCCGCCCCGCCTTTTTCCGCCAGGGCGTGGGCATGAACCGCATCGCGGAGCGGCAAGCGCTGACTGATAGGCAACACGAATTTGCCGTCACGAACATCATCGGCAAATTCCCGCACCTTTGAAGCGTCCGGTTTCGCGAAAACGCGGGCGACCCTGACGGTCGGATTCGATGCAATGACGCCATCCGGCAATACCGACGCGTAGCCAAAGCTGCCACCGTTCTTGACCTTGCTGAAGAGTTTTGCCGCTGTCTCGCCCCCCACCGTATCGGCAACAGCGTCCACCATCGCAAGCCGACCGATCGCTTCGTGGTCATCGATGGCGACGGTATCCGAGACCCCCAGAGACTGCGCCTCCGCCAACTGGCGCGCCCGAACGCCGGCAATCACATGCGCCCCAAGTTTCTTCGCCGCGTGCACGGCGGCACGCCCTACGCTGCCGAGCGCCCCGCTGACGATGATGGTCTGTCCATATCGCGCCTGACTCGCCAGATTCACGAGTTGGTGTCCCGTCAACACGACTAGCGGAATCGCCGCGGAGTCGACCAAATCCATTCCCTCCGGCAAGTGCGTCAGCAGCGAGCCTTGGACGACGACGAATTCGGCGTAAGTCTCGTCGGCCAACGCCAGCACGTGATCACCCGGTTTAAACGTGCGAACATTGCTGCCCACCGCGCGCACCACTCCGCTAACGTCTTTGCCGAGAATGGCGGGCAACTTCAGGGGAAAATCCTTTTGTCGCGCGCCCGATCGGATCTTCCAATCAATGGGATTGATGCTTGTGGCTGCGGCCTCCACCAGCACAAAGTCGGCGCTCAGCTTAGGATCGGGAGCATCAACCTCGAACTTCAGGCGGTCGGGGCCGCCATACTCGTATAATCGAACGGCTTTCAAATTATCTTCCTATGAGTTTCGGGCGCGGCATTTTCCGCATCAGCGGGGGATTGCATTCTACACCGGGGGTGCCGCTCCTGGCGTCGCCGGTAATCCGTGAAATGCGGCCGTTCGCTCGAACCGGCATCGCAGTTCTTGCCGTGGACCCGTGTCCTATGTTCGCAAACGCACAGACAAACCCATATAAATAGGGTCTGCTGTCTCCCGCTGCAGGAGGATTTGTCATGGAGGAAATGGTGGTTTGGCGAAGACCCGCGATTCCGACTTTCTCCGTTGCTATAGGCGAGCCGCGGTCGGTATTCGCTACCTCTCGACAGACCGCACGTGGCTCAACTCCTGAACAAGCGGGGGGAGCGTGATAGATTCCCAAGACCCGCATTTGGCCGAGTTGCCGACATCCAGAGCGCTCCGCTCTGCTCCGGACCAGGCCGTGCCTTTGCAGATCGAGTCCGCTCTATTGAACGCAGTCATAGAGCACGCCGACGATGCCGTCATCGCCGGCATCCTCAAAGACACCGGCATCATGTGGAACGCCGGCGTCGAGCGAGGTATCTCCGCCTCCATCGTCAAGCACAACCACGACGCGATCATCTCGAAGGCCGTCGACGGCACGGTCATCACCTGGAATTCGGGTGCAGAGCGCATGTTCGGCTACACTGCAGCGGAAATGATCGGCCGCCCGATCACGCGCCTCTTTCCATCGGATCTCCTGCATGAAGAGGCCGATCTCGTCACGGCATTACAACTCGGCAGCCAGATTTCCCACTTCGAAACACGGCGAGTGCGTAAGGACGGCTCGTTTATCGACGTCTCAGTGACATTATCACCGGTGCGCGATGCGAAAGGAAATATCATCGCCATATCGAAGATTGCGCGTGATATCACGGAAAAACGTCAGCATCAGCTCGCCCGAGATGCCGCAGCCCGCGAACTTCGAGACAAAAATCAGCAGTTGGAGAGGTCTAATCAAGATCTGGAGGATTTTGCTTACGTCGCCTCGCATGATTTGAAGACCCCGCTCGCTGGCATCAATAGTACCGCTCTATGTCTCGAGGAGGATTTGCACGATAGTCTTTCGGATGACTCGCGAAAACTATTCAAACTCATGCGCAGCCGGATCAACCGCATGGAAACACTGCTTGACGACCTGCTCGCCTATTCACGTCTTGGCCGCACCGACACCGCGGTCAGTGAAACCAATTTGGCGGACATCTTCGACGGCATCATTGAAATCTTGAATCCGCCCGCGCACATTCAAGTCCGTGTTGAAGGCCCACTCCCGGTCATGGTTACGGCGCGGGCGCAACTCGAGCAGGTCTTGAGAAACTTGATTAACAATGCCATCAAGCATCACGACAAACAGAACGGCGAAGTGGTCCTCTCTGCACAGCGTGTGGGAGATTTCGTGGAGTTCCTCGTGCGCGATGATGGTCCGGGCATAGCGCCCCAATTCCACGATAAGATCTTTGAATTGTTCCAGACGCTAAAGCGACGCGATGAAGTTGAAGGCAGCGGAATGGGACTCGCCATCGTCAAGAAATTGGTCGAGCGGCAGAATTGCCGCATTTCGGTCCACTCTCAAGGAAACGGCACCGGCACGCAGTTCCGCTTTCAGTGGCCGATATTCCAGTCTACGGTGGCTGACATACATGATTGACCCGCGAACCGTAAATGTTTTGTACGTCGATGACGACGACATCTGCCAGATGATGATGCGCCGCACCTTTAAGCTGGCAAAATTCGCGAACCCAATAACCTGCGCGCAGGATGGCATCGACGCACTGGAAAGGTTGCAGGGGACAAACGGCCGTGAGCGCTTCCCGCGTCCTTTCTTGATTCTCACCGACCTCAACATGGCGCGCATGGGTGGGATTGAGCTACTCCAGGAGCTGCGACATGACGATGAGCTAAAGGAAAGCATTGTCTTCATCCTGAGTACCTCGAATGCCGCCGAAATCAAAGCCAAGGCTTATAACCTGGGGGTAGCGGGCTACATCCACAAAACCAACTCGCCCAACGCGTTGATGGAAACTGCGGCGTTGCTGGACACTTACTGTCGTGTAGTCGAATTCCCGGCGGCCTAGCTGCGTAAATCCAAGTTTTTGCTGCTCTCGGCCAAATCCAAAAATAGTGGGTCCGACGGCACGGTTTTTTTCCGGTGCAGAAGCGCTTTCTTGATCTTCGAGACCGTACCGAGTTCAGTCCAACCGCAGACCGGCAGTCTGAGGACTTTGACATTCTTTGCGTGCTCAAGGATGTCGTGCGAGAAATCCACTGGGCCTAAGCGGCGGTATTCGCCCTCCAGGCTCATAGGATTACTTGCCGGACGATCAAGTATTTCGCGCAGAGTCCTGATCTGAGGCGTGAAGCGGGGTTCGTAGGCTCGCAGAAACGCTTGCCGCGATCCGGCCACTATAAAAGTATTCCACAAGGCACCTCGATTTATCAGCTTTTGGGCCTCGAGCTGTTTGGGTCTTTCGATGAATTCGTATACGCCAATCGGCGTGAAAGGCGCGTCGAACCATGGCAGTATGTAGCCTAGCGCTGGATCTGCCTCCTCAGGCTGCGCGCCTAACAGAAAGATGCCATCGGGATCACGTTTCGACCATTGCGTCAGCCGGCGCAGCGCTTTTAATAGGACTTTCTCGTCGGCGACGTGGTGGTCTGCCGGCAGGATCAGCACCGTGCTGACTGCAGTCGCACTTTCGAGCGTCAGCAGCCCTAGTAGGATGCCAAAGGCCGTGCCTTTATTTTCCGGTTGCACGATGATGTGGCTGCGCGACACGGTCATTAGCGCCTTGCGCCACCAGCGCTCATGATAGCTCGCCACCACGGGCCAGACGCTCTCCTCGCCCGCCACAGCTTTTGCCCGTGCAATTGCTTGTTGCAGCAGACAGGGTTCACCACCGAGGCTGCAATATTGTTTGGGGATCACTTCGCCCGCCGGGGTCGTCGTGAGCGCGCTGAGACGAGACCCGTCTCCGCCGGCAAGCACGAGTACGCTGCAGTCGGCGATGAGTCTGACTCTTCGAATCGAAATATTAGACGAACGGACCATCACGATTTTACCAAGGCAATCCGGTCCAATTACAAGCAGCTACTGTCGAGCACGACAAGCTGCGCAGTCATTGGAACAGAAACCTCGATAACTGCAATAGTTGCAACGATCCTCGAAATGCTCCAGGTATAGATCGTAACATATTGATAATAATATGTTTTTAACTACCCACGATGTGATCGTGCGTGCCCTAACGGATCAGCCCAGGTGGTGCCCGAAAAATCGGAAAGTCCGATCCCATGCGAGTTGCGACCAGACAGCGTCGTATTGCGTAGCCGCAATGCGACCTGGACCGACAGCAGTCTCGTTAGCGAAAGCGTGGTGCGCCAGGTAGCGGTGAAAATCGAATGATACCTTGGACTCACGCAGTTTCTCCTCCAGCTTGTCGACAGTCGCGATGGGGAAGAACTCGTCTTGTGTGGCCCAATGTCCTTGCAGAGGTACTTTAATCTTGGTCGCATCGATGTATTCGAGCGGCGGACAGCCGTACCAAACCACTCCGGCATCCGCTTCGGGGCACGCGGCCAACGCCAACAAGGTCAGGGCACCGCCCATGCAAAACCCGGTGATTCCGACTTTGCTGCTGCTCTCCTTGAGAAACTGCGCCGCACCCCGGACGTCCTGAGACGCGGCGTCGCCAAAATTCAAATCCGACATCAAATGATGCGCCTCTTCAGCCTCGACGGTGGACTTGCCGCGGTACAGATCCGGCACCAGGGCTCGGTACCCGGCGCGGGCCACTCGCTCTGCGACGCCCCGAATCTGGTCGTTCACTCCCCACCACTCTTGGATGACCACAAGCGCGGGTGAACCGGCCGCGCGTTCGGGCTCGGCCAGGTAGCCGCTCGCTGTTTTTCCATCAGGCCGCTTAAAGGAGACGGTGGTACCCATGGCAAGATTCCTTCGTAAGGTGGTTGCGACGCAATGCCGGATGGTGTCGAGCAACTCATATTAAAACATGCAATGGCCACTTCGTGGCATTGCCAAGTTCCTGGTTGGCGCGCTGCCGTACAGAGCCGATGTTTCTGGAAGCGTATGATTGATTGTCGAGTGCCGTGTAGACTCTCGGAGAGACGCTTCGGTCAAAGGGGCGAACTAATGGAACACCGCTGGGGGCGGCGAATTGTCGTAGATATACCGATTCAGATGACCGCCGCAGGCCAGTCACTGATGAGAAGAGCGCGGCTGGCGAACGTAAGCATAACGGGGGCATTGATCAAAGCCGATTTCAGGCCTCGCTTGCTGTCCCGAGTGCAGATTGTGTTCGGATCGTCGGTAGATCCCCAGGCTGACGACCTAAGTGTCGCCGCGTATGTTGCGCGAAGCAATCGGCATGAAATCGGGGTGGAATGGTGCGAATTGGCCTCCCCGGCCTTGACTAATTTGTTGCGAGCCGCGGGCGCCCCGTTAACGGGGCAGATAGACGAGCTCACCTACTCACGCGTGCTTTAATCATCGATGAGCTAAGAATCGACGACTAAAGGCAATCAGCAGCGAATGCCTCATCTGCCACCCGGCGACCGGGATGCCGGTACTTAAAACTTATAGCGTACGCCGAGGGTCGGATTGATATTGGTTGAATAGAAGTAACCGCTGGCAACACCATCGTGCACGCCACTGTACATGGCACCCAGATAGGCATCGAAGCGCACGTTGAAGTGGTAGTCAGCAGCGAAGGAAAAGGCCTCCAAGTTCCCACTGCAGGTGCTGTGCGCGGTCGTCGTGCAAAACGCCTGCGTTCCCGTGCCGTAGGCGTTCTGTCTATAGCCGTAGTAAGCCGCAGTCAAGTCCAGGCCCGGAGTGACACTGTAGCGAACACCGGTCCAATACACGTTGTTGGTTTTCGCCTTGTTGTAGGTGTTGTTGGAGACGACAGCGAGCACGTATCCGCCGATGTTGGTAAATCCGACCTTCAAGGGGTCCGCGGGATTGGCATACTTGATGTTCATGTAGCCGGCAAACAATTTAACCGGGTCGAGGTTGTACAAGGCCATGAGCGAATACGTCGTATCGTCCGAGACGGTGCCGGCGAGAGAATTCGATACCGAATACCCCAGCGCCGGGAGCGTAGCGACTTGCGCGGCGGTCAAGGGTGCCTCGACGATGGCGCTATTGAGCTTTGAATAATACGCGTCGACCGAGAGACCTGCGTATTGACCGCCGATATCCGCCTGAAAGGCCGTATTGGCGGCGCCGTTGGACCCGTTGAACTTGTACAGGGCAGCCAGATGCACGAGATCGTGATAGCCCAAGAAGTACTTAACCGTCGAGTCGAGCCGGTTATCTTCGTTTGTGCCGCCGCCGGAATACGTATTCGAGGCGCCCAGTAGGCCAAACGCAGAGGCGTTATAATTGGGGTCGTACTTGATGGTTCCTTCGTTGAGCAACGTTATTTGACGACCGAAAGTGAGTGTACCGAATAGCGCCGATTTCAATCCGACGAAGTCGGTCTGGAAAGCCTGGCCTGCAGAGCTGCCATCAACGCCGATGCTCTGCGTTGCCGCGGATCGACCGTTGTTCACGGCGAGTGACTTCATCGAGTTGGCGATTTCGCCGGACTGCGGATTGAAGAAGGTCTCGACTTGGAATACGGCGGACACATCCTCGGTCAGCGGCTCGAGTCCCTGTAGTCCGACTCTTGATTGACCCATGTTGCTGGGTGTGAGTCCGAATGCCGACTGATAGTCGTTCGATCGCACGATGTTTCCACTGGCGGCCGGTCGGTAGGGAGTGAACGGCGCGCTATGCGTATCGAATTGCAGACCGATATCGAACACGCCGTACAGCGTGATGCCATGCCAGGTCAGGCTGTCTTCTTCGGGGAGCCCCGGTCCGGTCTTTTGCTGTGCGGACGCCGGGACCGATGCGCTCATCGCACCGATCAAGGCCAGTGAGCACCAAACCAGCCCGGTAGCCGATAGACGCGACCGTCTTACGTAATCCATTGGAGCTCCCTTTGGCGGTGTATTTCTTAAAACCCAGTAATATGATAGGGATTGTATGAATTATTTCTGGCCTCGGAAAAATAACGATTTGAAACTACCAGATACCGAATCGGCATAAGGCCGTGAAGGTCAAAGGGATTGCCTGGAATGCTCTCGCAGAAAACTCGTTACGCGCTCAAAGCCTTGCTTGAGCTTGCCGCCCTGCCCCCCGGCGCCACCTTGACCGCGACGGCGCTCGCGTCACGCCGCACGATTCCAGTCAAGTTTCTGGAAGCGATTCTTGTCGAAATGAAGCACGGCGGTCTGATTCGCGGCCAGCGCGGGCGAAGCGGCGGCTATCGGCTCGCGCGCGGCGCCGAGCAGATCTCGTTCGGCAACGTGGTGCGGCTGATGGAAGGCCCGTTGGGTCAGCTGCCGTGCGTCAGCGTGACGCAATATGATCGGTGTGCAGACTGTGTTGCGACTCGGGCGTGTGAGCTTCAGAAGATATTTCGCGTGCTGCGCGACAGCACGGCAACGATTCTCGATGGCTGGTCATTGGCCGATGCGCGCGGCAAGGCTGGCAAGATTTCACGCCGCAGGGAAGGCGCGTCAAAGACCGGATAACGAGGCCATCCGGGCCGATGGCAATATTGCTGTTCTCTTATTGGAATGGGGCTCATACTGGCCTCACGTTCAAGCACTTATCTGCCTTCCCCCTGATCGTCCAGACATACAGGCGGTTCGGCCCGTCCCGCACATCTACCCTTACTCGCAAGCAAATGCGAGAGCGTTCTTTTTGCCCATCGCCATCGCGTTTCGCCTGCGCTTCAATGCCGAGAAAATTTATGACATACAAAACCCCATATACCTCGCGGTACGGTCGCGCCGCTCCGGCGCCGCTGCTGCCGCCAAACCTGCATGCCATGGGACCGTTACCTTTTGCAGGTGAGAGTTTCGTCGAGTTGGATGGGTGGCTTGCAGAGGAAGGGTGGCCGCTCGAACGTATGGATGCGGCGATGCTCGAGGGATACTTGGTGGCGCTCCTCGTGTGGCCCATTGAGCTATCAGCCGGCGCATGGCTTCCCCCCATATGGGGAATACGCGGCTGGAAAGTGGCCGCGAAGATCGCCACAACGGAAGCATATAACCGCTTCCTCGGGCTCGTCATCGGTTTCCTGCAGGATTTGGAACGGCGGCTGACGTCCTCCCCCACGCTACGCCCGATTGTACTCGAGTGCTACGCGCCGATCTTGTCCGCGCGCTACTTTGCCGGCGCCGCCTGGGCGACCGGATTTATGATCGCTCTGCATGAGAATTCTGCTGGTTTAGGCTCGCGCTCGGCGAATGCTCGTTCTGCAGTCGAGGCCATTGCACGCTTTGCGTCGCTTCGCTCCATGAAGTCAAGTGCAATGGCGTCAGTTTCTGCGGATTTGAACGCGGCGGTCTCCATGCTCATGGACGAGAGGCCTTCGCGCGGGGCACTTGGGCCCCTGCCGCTCGGTCTCTCGGGCGGGGCAGCGGCCGGGCAACAACGGCGCGCAGCGGCGCGGAAGGTCGAGCGGACTAACATCGATACTTAAGCCTCGCGCTGCATGGCCGGGGCGTTCCGTACAGAAGTTCTGCTAGAGTCAGCGGCATGGAAACCATTGGGGCCGATCTACGGCAGATGCAGCGCACGCCCCTGGCGGCCGCTCACATCGAAGCATTGCGCGCCGCGGGCAAGATTGCCACTTATTCGGCAGGTGCCTTTCTGTCCCGCCCCGGCCAGCTGATCGATCGCTTCATCTATATCGAGGATGGCGAGGTCGAGGTCGTCAATCCCTACACCGACGAGCGCCATTTGCCCAACACGCTCGGCGCGACACAATTCGTGGGGGAAATCGCCTTCCTCAATGGTGGTGTGTCCTCAATGCCCTTGCGCGCGGTTCGGGACACGCGGGTCATAGAGGTGCCGCGTCCCGTGATGCTGACGCTCATGTCTCAGATCCCCGAGATGTCCGACATCATCATCACCGTGTTTTCGGCGCGCCGCCGCCGCCAACTCGACGAGCGCGATAGCAGCTTATGGCTCATCGGCGAAGATGAAGACCGCAACGTACGCCGCATCGCGGAGTTTGCAAGCCGTAACCGCATTCCCTATAGCTCGTTTGCACTGAAAAGCCCTGAAGCTGAGGCGACTGCTCGCAGTTGCTCGATCGACGCGGCCGTACCCGCGGTCATCTTCGGACGCAATCTGGTAATTTCGGATCCCACACCGGACAAGGTCGCGCGGGCTCTCGGCCTTAGCCTGGACTTCAAGAACGATGAGACGTTCGATCTGTTGATCGTGGGCGGTGGCCCCGCGGGGGTCGCTGCAGGTGTCTATGCCGGGGCCGAAGGCCTGTGCGCGCTGGTCGTTGAAGATGTAGCGATCGGAGGCCAGGCCGGGACATCGAGCCGTATCGAGAATTACATGGGCTTCCCCACCGGCATCTCCGGCGCCGACCTCATCTGGCGCGGCGAGATACAGGCAATGAAGTTTGGCACGCGCTTCGCGATGCCGCGGCGCGTGGTGCTTCTGGAGAGACTCGAGGATGAAAGCTTCTGCGCCGCCTTCGACAACGGCCAGCGCGTGCGCGCCAAGGCAGTGGTGGTCGCGACCGGGGTGCAATATCGCCGACTGCCCCTCGACCGACTTGCCGACTTCGAAGGTGCCGGCATCTATTACGCCGCGACCGAGATTGAGGCGCGCTACTCCAGGGAAACGGAGGCGGTGATCATCGGCGGCGGCAACTCGGCCGGGCAGGCGGCAATGTTTCTCAGCCGCTCGGCGCGCTGCGTGCGCGTGTTGGTCCGCGGAACTTCGCTGGCCGCTTCGATGTCCAGCTACCTCTCGAGCCGGCTCGAAGCCGATCCAAAAGTCACGGTGGAGTACTGTGCCGAGGTGAGCGCGCTGCACGGCGCCGAGCATCTGGAGGCGCTGACCATTCGCGACGTGACGACTGGCGCGACCCGTACTCTCGACACACGCGCACTATTCATCATGGTGGGCGCCGCACCGAATACCGAGTGGCTCTCCGACCTCGTGAAACTCGACGCCAAAGGGTTTGTGATCACAGGCTCCGCCGAGGGCACTGCAGCCTCGCCCTTTGCCACGTCGCTGCCTGGCGTATTCGCGGTAGGTGATGTTCGCGCGGGCTCGGTCAAGCGCGTCGCCTCTTCGGTCGGCGAAGGATCGGTAGTTATCTCCAAAGTCTGGGAGTTCGTTCACCACGCCAGGTAAAGGCTGACCATGCCCGTAGATGCCTGTGACGGGAGTCGACCCTAGTTTTAAGTTTTTTGCCCCAAAAGAGTGCATCCAGCACGGCCTGCGCAGGGCTGCGCTGAATATTATTCAAGAACTTAAGCAATACTCCGATAAGTGAACCAAGAGACTTTGAGAGAGAACTCCAACAAATGCTCGATGCGCTGAAGTCCCGGCTCCAGGTAGCAGTTAGCTTTCCAAGCCCGCCCATGATCGCATTCCAGATCATCGATCTGGCGAGTGATCCTGAGATTTCCGCGGGCAAGGTTGCCGCGTTGATTGGTAAAGATCCGGGCTTGGCAACCAAGCTTCTGCGCGTTGCGAATTCCCCCATGTATTCAAAGAGGCGCAAGAGCGACAATCTGCGCCAGGCGCTCGTGACGCTGGGCCTCAACGCCGCTGTCTCTCTCGCGCTCGGATTCTCGCTCGTCGGGACCTATCAACGAGCGAAGGACAGCGGCATCGACTATCTCAAATTTTGGCGACGCGCCATTTTGGGGGCCGCCGCGGCGCGGCTCTGGGCCGTACGCGTCCGCATGCCAAATGCCGAGGACGTGTTTCTGGCGGGACTTCTCCAAGACATCGCGGTCCTCGCGATCGATCGGGTGCAGAAGGGCTTTTATGCGGAGCTTAAGTCAAATGCCACGCATCGCGAGCTCATCGAATATGAGATGGCGCGAATCGGCGCCGATCATTCAGCCCTGGGGGCGTGGTTACTACGTCATTGGAAACTGCCTGAATCTCTGTGTGCCACGATCGAAGCGAGTCACACAAATGCTGGTTCGAGCGAGCCAACCGCATCGCTGATAGCGGCGCGTTGCGTGAGCTTGGCGAGCGAGTGCGTGGAAAGTCTATTGGATTTTGAGAAGCACAGCATCGGGAATCTGGCCAAACATGCTGCAGACCTGTTAGGAATCGAAATCGACGCGGCCCTTGAGACCATTTCGACTTTGGTGGCCGAAATCCCAGAGGTCGAGCGCCTCTTCGACACAACCCTGCTCGACGCTGAGTATGCCTCTGCCATCCTCGATCAAGCACGAGAACTGTTGAGCGTTCGCAGCGTCCACGCGATGCACGAAATCGAGACATTGAAGGAGACGGCGGCCGAGCTCGAGACCCAGACGCGTCGAGATGCGTTGACCGGCGTCCTTACACGAGGGCATCTCGACGTAGTGGTGCGGCAAGAATTCGAAGGTGCCGTCGCCGGCCGCTGGCCTCTCAGCGTGGTATTCGCCGATTTGGATTGCTTCAAGCGGGTCAACGACACCTACGGGCACGCCGCGGGCGATACCGTGCTTGTGAACACGGCCAAATTGCTTGGCGAGGTAGTGCGCGACTCCGATTATGTCGGGCGCTATGGCGGCGAGGAGTTCCTGATCGTGCTTCCCGGCGTTTCGGCCGACATTGCCAGCAAGGTGTGTCATCGATTGCTGTCACGACTGCGGAGAACTCACCATACGCTGCCCACCGGCAATATCCAGGTAACCATCTCCTTGGGCCTCGCGACGCATTCCAGCGACGCACCGTTTGGCGATGTGAACGCGTTGATTGAGGCCGCAGATCGCTGCGTTTATGCGGCGAAAAAGGCCGGTCGGGATCGTCTCGTGCTATTCACCGGCCCGAGTCCATTAATGCCTATTGGGGCCTGATCCCCGGCATGTTCGATAGACGCCTCTTGAGCGGCTATTGCTATTTCGACTTGTTCAGTTTCACGGCGGCGAGAATCAGGTCCTTCAACGCTTTCTCGTTGATCTTCTCTGCCTCGCGGAAATCAATAGCACGCCTGACGTTGCCTTCGAGACTGGAGTTGAACAGGTGCGAGGGATCCTTGAGCGCCGCACCCTTGGCAAACGTCATCTTCACCACGCTCTTATAGGTCTCGCCCGTGCAAATCATGCCGTCGTGATACCACACCGGAACCCCCCTCCACTTCCACTCCTCGATAACTTCGGGATCGGCTTCCTTGATCAAGCTTCGGATCCGGCCAAGCATGTCGCCGCGCCAGTCGCCGAGCTCCCTAATTCTGGCATCGATGAGCTCGGAGGGAGACTTATCATCCGATGACCCAATCTTCTTCATATCCCGTTGCCCCTATTCTGCGTGCGCGGATCTAATTCTTGACGCGGATTCGTTCAGTCGCGCCACGAACGAGCGATGCCACGCATCGATGGAATTATCGCGCAAGGCCTGCATCATGTCGCGGTGGCGGGACTTTCGTTCCGCAAGCGGCATATGCAAGGCTTGGTCGAGGGCAAATGCCACGGCGTCGCGATCGTACGGATTTACCAGGACGGCTGCCGTGAGTTCAAGCGCCGCCCCGGCAAGGGTTGACAGCACCAACACCCCGGGCGCCTCGGGATCTTGACTCGCCACATATTCTTTGGCCACGAGATTCATGCCGTCGCGTAAGGGGGTCACGACGCCCACATCGGCCGAGCGCAAGAAACCGCTCAAGGTTTGATGAGAGAAGTCCTTATTGAGATATCGAATCGGCGTCCAGTCGGTGTCGGCGAATTTGCCGTTGATGTGTCCGGCGGTTCGTTCGAGCGAATCGCGTATCTCCGCATATGCGGCTACGTTGGTTCGGCTCAGCGGAGAAATCTGAATGAGGGTCACTTGACCCTGTAGCTCCGGTTTGAGCTCTAGCAGCCCTCGGTAGGCGTTGAAGCGCTCCACCAATCCTTTGCTGTAATCCAAGCGATCGACGCCCAGCAGCAGTTTTCTCCCAAGCAGACCTTGAACGAGTCGGTTCACCTCGGGATCTTCACGCATGGCGTGCTCGGCCTGCGCCGCAACCTTCTCGACGTCCACGCCAATGGGGTAGGCGCCGACGCCGACTTTTTTGTCGTTGACGCGAAGCGTGCCTTTCTCTTCTGTAAAATCGTTTGCAAAGACGTTTCGCACGGCCGAGATGAAACCCTGAAGATCCTCATCGGTTTGGAAGCCGACCAGGTCGTATTCGCACATCGATCGGACCAGATCCGCGTACGGCGGCAGCAAGCGTAGCACCGCAATATTCGGGAATGGAATGTGAAGAAAGAAGCCGATTCGCGCGGTCACGCCGGCTTCACGCAAAAAGCTGCCTAATGGAATGAGCTGGTAGTCGTGAATCCAGATGACATCGCCATCGCGCAACAGAGGTAGCAGCGAGCGCGCGAACCATCGGTTGATGCGCAAGTACGCCTCGAACTCGCTGGGTCGATAGCGGAAATTGCCGGGAAAATAATGGTGCAGGGGCCAGAGCGTGGCGTTGCAAAAGCCGTTGTAGTAATCTTCGAAGTCGGCTTTCGGCAAATCGACCGTAACGAATTTTACCTCGCCTTCCTGACTCTCTGTGATTTTCGGCGTGGATGCGTCCGTGGTTTCGCCGCTCCAGCCAAACCACAAGCCGCCTTCGGAACTCTTCAAGGCCGCCAGAACACCCACGGCAAGACCTCCGGTCGGCGTGTCCTGATGCAGCGATGCAACTCTGTTGGAGACCGCGATCAGGCGTGGCATGGGTCAAGCTGATAAATTACGCGGGGCAGCACAGCGCAAAGCCTAGCAAAATCTTGCCAGAGCGCTGCAGGGCAAACCCGAGGCAGTCCTTGTAGGACTCGGGCGGAACCTCCGTTTAGGAGGTCGGCTTAGCCGATGGTCAGCCGGAGTTCGTGCACCAATCGTGCGTGGGCCAGCCCCAGACTTGACTCGTCGTGCGGTCGGTCGCCATGATTGAGCCGAGCGGTAACTTCAGTAAGTAAACGGGCGAACCCGAATAGAGTCGCAGCGTATGCAAATCACTCGCTTCGATGCAGCACGGCGCTACGACGCGCCCAAACACTTCGATATGCGCTCGCTGCGGCTGCAGGGGTTCGATGCCAGTGCCTCCAAATTCGCCTGGGTGGGCCTGTCGTATTTTCTGCCGCAGGGCGGCGCTGAAATGGACTTGAGCGCGTTGGAGAAGATTTACGTGGTGCTATCGGGTGAGATCACGGTCGAACTCAGCGACGGCAGCACCCACGTCCTCAAACCCATGGATAGCTGTCATATCCCGGGCGGCGAGGCACGCGGGATACGCAATGATGGCAACGCTGTGGCAACGATGCTGGTAGTCATGCCGCATCCCACCCCCCGTCCATAATGCTGCCCCAGCTCACGTATGGACTGCGGTTGAGGCCAATGTTGCACTGATATGTCCGGCCTCCTCTGCCAACAACTTTGCGCGGCTTATTATCAATAGTCTGGCTTCTGCTCGAAGATGACGGCTTTCAAGAGTCAGCATGTAGACGTCTTTGTCACTCAAAACCGCCCGCGTTGACCGCGCCCGATCGTCGCGGGACGCCGCTCTTAGCTCAAGCGACCTAATCTTCGCGGTCAACGCGGTGATCTGACTCGAGCAAAAACTCATCGCCGCGGTGAGAAAACCCTCAGCATCTAATTCCGAACTGTCAACGACGAGCTGAGATTCCATGATCGGGTCCCCAATTCCCTTGATGACGCTCAGCGTCGCCGGCCGCGTTGACAGCGTACCGGGGAAGCCGACCTCCGGAAAAGGAACGAAATGGTAAACATACATATCCGCCATTTGAATCCCCGTTCCTAAGGTCACGACATGGGAATTTAATACGAGGAAATATTGCGTGTATGTGCGGTGCCGTACACAGATCGGTTTTTTCATGAGGAATGCGCGCGTGTAAAGACATCGCGCCGATCAACGCGAGTACCACGTAGTGGCCGCTGCTATTTTAGTTTCAGCGAAAAAGCAGCGAAGATATGTCCGTAAGCCACATCGGGACTGAGCAACAACACATATGCGAACACGCCCACGCCCACCGCCAATTTATCGAGATTGTCGATGCCCGGATTGACCTCAGTTCGTTCCAGAGCCCCGACGTAGGTTCTCTTCAGACCGCACTGCAGCCCTAATTCTTCTTGGGACCAAGGAATCGCGAGGCCAGTATGCACCCATGAGAAGCCATCAGTGGACACCAATCGCCGCGCCCGATTCGATAATTTTGAAACAAATCAATCTAATCTCTCAATTATATTCTGTAACTACATGATAAATCTTATCATTTGGAGATGTTAATGCCTTGTAACCCGAATCTACTGAAGAGCGTTCCGCTCTTCGCACTGCTCGATGACGACGAAACCGCAGTGTTGGCGAGCCAAGTCGAACTAAAGACCTTTGCGTCCCGCGAGCGCATATACAAGCTGGGTGCACCCGGTGGCCAAGCTTACGTCATGGTCACTGGCAAAGTGCGCGTCGCCACGGTGGATGAGGATGGGCAGGAAGTCATCGTCGATGAACCTTCTGTCGGAGAGATATTCGGCTTTGCTTCCATGCTCGAGGAGACGCCGCACCACACGAATGCCATCGCACTCGAGGAAACGACCTGCTTGGAAATCGATCGCCACGACATCACCGTATTGCTAGAGCGAAAGCCGCATGCGGGCATGGACCTGTTGACCGTGCTTGGCCGCCAAATTCATTCCGCTCAGGAGCTGGTAAGGACTCGTGCCAGCCGCAATCCGAATGACGTCATCGAAAAGGACGCGACCTTGGGCGAGCGAGTGGCCGACGCCGTGGCCGGCTTCGGCGGCTCGTGGACCTTCATATCGTTGTTTGGGATCGTGCTCGTCGTCTACTCACTCATCAACATCATCCTCGGCAAAAAAGCGTGGGACCCCTACCCCTTCATTCTTTTGAATCTCTTCCTATCCATGCTGGCCGCGATTCAAGCTCCGGTCATCATGATGAGCCAGAACCGCCAGAACACGCGCGATCGACTGCGCAGTGAACTCGACTTCGACGTCAACCGCCGTGCGGAAACCGAGATTCAGGGTCTGGCGCGCAAGCTGAATGTCCTCGACGATAAAATGCACGACTTTGACAGTCTGCTGCGCCAGGCGGCGATCAATAAGGGTTCCTGAACAGGCCAACCAGCCCCGCAGCGCCCTTGGCATGACCCGCTAGCTTTACTTGAAAATCGGGCAGGCTAAGTCCGGGCGGCAACTCCTTCGGGTCGAGATCCGTGGCGATGACCACGAAGGTGTAGTGATGCGGCGCTCCAGGCGGCGTGCAAGGGCCGGAATAGTGGCCGAATCCCTGCGTGCTCTTACCGCCGATGTACTTATCCGAATCCTTGCTGACCTCGCCTTCCGCGAAGCTCGAGACGGAAGCCGCTATGCCGTAAGCCACCCAGTGGATGACGCCAAGGCCGCCGCGGCCCTCCGGATCCGTCATGACCAACGCGAAGCTCTTGGTACCCTCGGGAGCATTAGACCAGGCCAGCTGCGGCGACACGTTCTCGCCGACGCAATTCGGATTTTGCATGGTCTTCCCATCGTTCGAGACCTTCTTCGGCATCAGGGTGCCGTCCTTGAAGGTGGAGGATTTCAGCAAAAACGGTTCCGCGGCGCTGCCAAGTGCCGACACGCCCAGAGCCGACAGCGTCAACATCAGCTTCAACATCCACGAATGCTTGTTGCCATTGCGCACGATTTTCTCCCCGAGAAAAAATGATGGTTACTGCCCCGCCAAACCCTATCATAGTCGCAAGCTTTGCTCATGGGCCCTCATTACGGAGATTCTCTTGGTAACGGAATATGCGATGTTAGTGATAGATCCGGCGCGCGCCGCTGAATTCGAGTCCGCGGTAGCAGCGGCCAAACCCTGCTTTCAGGCTGCCGAGGGTTGCCGGAGCATGAAGCTGGAACGTCTGGCCGAAGATGCGTCTCGCTACCGGCTATGCGTGGTGTGGGACAGCATCGATCATCATATGGTGCTGTTTCGTAATTCCGACAATTTCCAGACGTGGCGTAAGTTGGTGGGCGGTTTCTTCGCAGCGCCGCCGAGCGTGGATCACGGAGTATTGGTCGCCAACTACTTCGGCTAGGAATGCCCGCGATTCCACCACCAGGCCGCGCCCAGTAACGCGACCATGGTAACGGAAGAGACCAGCTTCATGATCGTGCCGAAGATCAGACCGATCCACGTGCTGATGCCAACATGCGTGGAACGCAGGATGCTCCCGCCGGCCGACAACTCGCCAGCCAAGGCGCCTAGGAAAGGGCCGAGCAGCAATCCCGGAAGCCCGAAAAACAAACCCACCACGGTGCCGAGCAGCGTGCCGCAAACGGCTCGTGGGCTTGCTCCGGCGCGCTTGGCGCCCAACGCCCCCGCGAGCAGATCCAGACTCAAGCCGACCGCCCCCACGAACGCAATGCCCAGCAACCAGCCGACACCCAGGTGATGATAATGATCCACCGCGGCGACCATCCAGATGCCGCCGAACACCACCGGAACGCCCGGCAATGCCGGCATGACCGAAGCGCACACGCCGGCCGCGATCAAGCAGGCGGCGATCAAGTACAGCAGTATATCCATGCGCGTGCTAACTCTCGAGAGCGGCGATGCGTCAGTGTAACGTCGTGCTGCAACAGGTTAATGGCCAACACGGTGCGGATTGCTGTCAATAAGGCCGGCACCCTGAAGAGGTCGACAGAATTGTGACCTCCGTACACCTCACGGCCGGTCGTACGCGCGATTATCCCGTGGCGAGGCTTCGAGAGCAGGAGGTTCGATGGAAATGTTTGTCGCGCTGGCACTCTTTGCGGTAGGCCTGGTCGTGTTCTTGGCCAGGACCCAAAAGTCCTTGCTGAGCGGCGCCATCATGGCCTTCGCTCGCAGTATGGATATCACCCCCTTGTATGCGAGGACTCGCCCCCGCCGACCCCCCTGACGCACGCCGGTCGTGCACGGATGACGCCCCGTAGATAGATCGTTATCATACGACCCCGCATGCGTAACGACTCCAGACTGTCTTCCATCGCGCAACGCTGTTGCGCGTGGGCGGAACGCTGGTTCCCCGACGCATTTGCATTCGCAGTCTTGGCTGTGGCAGTGGTGTCGCTCGGCGCACTCGCCATCGGCGCACCCCCGATCCTGATAGCTAAGAACTTCGGCTCGGGATTCTGGAGCTTGATCCCCTTCACGATGCAAATGACTTTCATCATCATCGGTGGCTACATCGTTGCCGACTCGCCGCCTGTGGCGCGACTCGTGCAGCGTCTAGCCTCATGGCCGCGGACAAGCCGGGGCGGCATTGCCTTGATAGCTTTTGTCGGCGTTACCTCCTCCCTGATCCATTGGGGGCTGAGCGCGGTGCTGGCAAGTCTGCTGGCTCGTACCATGGGCCAGCGAACCGACGTGCGCATCGATTATCGAGCAGCCGGCGCTGCCGCGTGTCTGGGCACCGGCTCCGTGTGGGCGCTCGGCCTGTCTTCCTCCGCGGCTCAATTGCAAGCGAATCCCGCCAGCATGCCGCCGGCATTGCTGGCGGTGACCGGCGTGATTCCTTTTGCCGAAACGATTTTTCTCTGGCAATCGATGCTGCTGGCAGCCGTCTTGGCGGGCGTCAGCGTGTGGGTGGCGTGGCAAACGGCACCCGATTCAGCGCAAGCGCGCACGGCCCGAGACTTGAAAATCGAATTCGCTGCCCGCTCAGAGGCGCTGACACCGCGCACGCGGCCGGGAGAGTGGCTGGAATACAGTCCGCTCCCCACGCTGTTCATCGTGTTGTTGGCGCTAGTGTGGCTGATCACCGAAATTGCCGCCAAAGGCATTCAGGCGACGATCGCCAATCTCAACACCTACAATTTTATTTTCGTCTTCGCCGGTCTTTTGCTGCAGTGGCGGCCGCGGCGCTTCGTCGAATCCGTAGCCCGCAGTATTCCGAGCGTCGCCGGCGTGCTGCTGCAATTTCCCTTCATTGGTTCGATCGCGGCCATTCTCACCAACGCCAAGAATGTGCAGGGAAGCTCTCTCGCCGATTCTCTGAGTAACGCCTTCACCCACATCGCAAGTCACGCGAGCTTTGCGCCCATCATCGGTGCGTATTCGGCAGTGCTGGGATTGCTGGTACCCTCCGGCGGCGGCAAATGGCTCATTGAGGCGCCGTACGTAATGCAAGCCGCGAACGCCTTGCATTACCACCTGGGTTGGGTGGTGCAGATATACAATGCGGGCGAAGCGCTGCCTAATCTGATCAACCCATTCTGGATGCTGCCCATGCTGGGAATCCTCGGGCTGCGGGCACGCGATTTGATTGGCTTCACGTTCGTGCAGTTCGTCATAAACCTGCCGTTGGTGCTCGGTCTATTGTGGCTGTTGGGAGCGACGCTCACGTACCAGCCGCCGCATTTCATGTAAGGAAAAGCCAGCCGTTGCTTGCGCACTTACGATTGCCGAATGCCTTCACGAGTACGCACCGCGTCGCGCCGGAAGAAATCGATGAATACGCGCACGTCAACAATGCGGTTTATCTGCAATGGCTGGACTGCATTGCCTGGGCGCACTCCGCGTGCCTAGGTTTGCCGCTGGAGCGTTGCCTTGCGCTTCGTCGCGGCATGGCGGTACGCCACACGCGCCTCGACTACCTCGAGGCTGCGCTGCTCGATGACGCCTTGTTGATCGCGACATGGATCGTCGGCTGCGACGGCCGGCTGCGCTGCACGCGCCGCTTCGACATTCTGCGCGTCGCCGACGGCAAGCGAGTGCTCGATGCCGAGATCGACTACTTCTGTCTGAACCTCGATACCGGCAAGCCATGTCGTTTCCCGCCGGAATTTATCGATCTTTATGTTGCGATGCCCGTGGTCAGTGCCGCGTACGCGAATCTGCCGCAATCGGCACGGCGCGTCGGACATTCGCGATGACGGAGGCGCGTCGACCTCAGGGCAGTGCTGTGCCGGCAAATTCGTAAGACGCCATCGCTACTTCCATGACGTGGTCCACGAACATCACGCGACCGACGTCATTCCCGGCGGCCCCCGCCACCACCATGAGCGGTATCAGATGATCTTCACGCGGATGCGCCCGGCGAGCACTCGGTGCAGATTGCCAATCGATCAACATTTGGTCGCGGCGCCGCGGATCGGTGGCGGTAATTGCCGCATCCAAATAGGCCTCGAACTCGTTGGCGACGGCAGTCGATTCGCGGCGTCCGAATCCGCGCATGTTGTGGTACGTGAGACCGCTGCCCATGATGAGAATGCCATCTTCGCGCAGCGGCGCGAGCGCTTCTCCGACGCGGATATGTTCGGCCGCATCCAGCGTATTTTTTAGCGACAGCATGACGATGGGTACGTCGGCCTGCGGATACATCAGGACCAAAGGAACGAAGGTGCCATGATCGAAGCCCCGCCGCGGGTCCTCGCGATGCTCGAAGCCGGCCGCGGCGAGCAGCTTGCCGACATCGATCGCCAACGCGGGCGAACCCGGCGCCGGGTATTGAATGTGATACGTGTGCGCAGGAAATCCAGAGTAGTCGTATTCCATCGGCGGCTGATTGGCCGTGGAAATCGTGAATTCGCTGGCCTCCCAGTGGCCGCTGATGACCAATATGGCGCGCGGCTTCGCGGGCAGCCGCTGCGGCAGCAGGCGAAATTCCCGCTCCGTGTGCGCAAATTGTGCCCGCATACTCTCAACGTACGGCCACGGACCGCCGCCATGGGACAGGAATACGGCGGGCATTCTCATCGCCTCAACGGTGGCGGACGCCGCTCCAATAAGATGCGCATGGAGTCCTCGATCACCATGCGAGTGTAAACGAGATTATCGAGATCAGGGTATGGCCCTCGCCGTGACGGTGGCCACGGCGGGCTTCAGGACGCGTTCGAGTTTCTCACGCAATGCATCCGGATCGATGGGCTTCGCCAGGTAATCGTCCATTCCCGACTCCAGGCACCGCTCACGATCGCCGCTCAAAGCATTGGCCGTCAACGCAATAATTGGCACTGCACGAGCCGCCTCACCGGCCGCTCCCTTGCGGATTCGCCGCGTAGCCTCATAGCCGTCCAGTTCCGGCATCTGACAGTCCATCAGCACGGCGTTGAACGCGCTGATCGAAAGGCGCTCGATGGCCGCCATACCCGTGTCGGCTATCGTCACGGTGGCACCGAGGCGCTCCAACAGACGCCGTGCCAGCATTTGGTTGACGACATTATCCTCGGCCAGCAGGATGCGCGCGCCCTCGAACACGTCGAGCTTCAGGACGCGCACGGTGGGAGTGCGCGCATGCTCGATGGCTTCACGGATGCACTTGACAAGCGTCGATTGTTTGACGGGTTTCGTTAATCTGCGGGCCACGGGTAGCTTATCGCCCGCTTCGCCCGGTTCCCCGCCGAGCGATGTCATAAGAATGATCGTCGCGCTCGCACCGGCACGCGTCCTGCGAATATGTTCCGCCACCCAGCGGCCGGAATGGTCGGGCAGATCGTGGTCGAGCAACACCACATCGGGAGTGCGCGACTGCGCCACCATGCTGTGCCACGACGCCAACGCATCGGCCGCGCTCGCCGCCACCGTCACCCGGCAACCCACCGATGCGAGTTGTTTCATGACGATGCGTTGGTTGATGGGATGATCCTCGACCAGCAAAATCTCGACGTCCGCGAAATTGACGGGTTGCTGCGGTTCCGGCGTTATGAGGCTGGGCACCTGCACCTCGAACCAGAACGTCGAGCCTTTTCCCGGCGCGCTGGTCACGCCAATATGCCCGCCCATCAACTCGATTAGCCGTCGGCATATCGACAATCCCAGTCCGGTGCCGCCGAAGCGACGGGTGGTCGAGGAATCCGCCTGCGCAAATGGCGTGAACAGCCTGGACTGCTGATCTGCGCTCATGCCGACGCCGGTATCGCTCACTTCGACACGCAATAGCACCATACCCGCGCCCATGTCCGTGGCATGGCCCATGACATGAATCTCGCCCTTGTCGGTGAACTTGACGGCGTTGCTGAGCAGATTGAGCACGATCTGGCGCAAGCGGTGCGGATCGCCCTGCACCCAGTGCGGCATATCGGGGTCCAGCTCGACGAGAATGTCCAAGCCCTTCTGTGCCGCGCGCAGCGCGACGGCTTCGACCGACTGGTCGAACACCGGCAGCAGTTCGAAGTCGATGGATTCCAAATCCAGATGGCCGGCCTCGATTTTCGAAAAATCCAGAATGTCATTGAGCACGGACAGCAGTGCCTCACCGCTCGACTGAGCGATCTTGGCGTACTCGCGCTGCTCGGACGTCAAATTCGTGTCAAGCAGCAGTCCAGTCATGCCGATGACACCGTTGAGCGGTGTACGAATTTCGTGGCTCATGTTTGCCAAGAACTCGCTCTTGGCGCGATTTGCCGATTCAGCTGCTTCCTTGGCGCGAACCGTTTCGAGCGCGCTGCTCTTCACGTCGGTCAGATCCAGCACAATGCCATGA